>Ga0184638_1000229_pt1 | contig 14875 bp, 10 predicted proteins | sample PLM31_50_b2_FD_133141 | JGI IMG/M metagenome (GOLD analysis project Ga0184638, IMG submission 133141) | Groundwater sediment microbial communities from an aquifer in East River, Colorado, USA - PLM3-1_50_b2 | ecosystem: Environmental > Terrestrial > Soil > Riparian zone | place: USA: East River... | reverse complement strand
CCAGCAGGCCGACTTCAACAACGACGGCGCCGACGACCTCGCGGTCGGCGTCCCCGGCCAGCACGTCGGCGCTCCCCCCTTCAACAGCGGCGCCGTCAACGTGCTCTACGGCTCCGCCACCGGCCTCACCGCCACCGGCAGCCAACTGTTCACCCAGAACACCCCGGGCGTCCCCGGCACCGCCGACGAAGGCGACTTCTTCGGCGACGCGCTGGCCACCGGCGACTTCGACAACGACGGCTTCGCCGACCTCGCCGTCGGCGCCCCGTTCGAGACGGTCGGCACCGTGCTGCGGGCCGGCGCCGTCAGCGCGCTGTACGGCACCGCCGACGGCCTCACCGCCAACGGCGGCCAGATCTTCACCCAGAACACCCCCGGCGTCCCCGGCACCGCCGAAGACGAAGAGCTCTTCGGCGCCGCCCTCGCCACCGGCAACCCGGGTCCCGCACCGGCGGCAACCGCCAGCCAAGCCAGACCCCGATGAGCGGCAGCCACCAGGCCCCGTGAACCGAGCCGACGCCGTTGAGCTGCTGCGGCGGCTCCACACCGCGCAGACGGCCCTCTACACAGGCGGCGACGAGGCACCCGTCCGTGCGCTCCTCACCGACGACGTCGTATGGCACGTCCCCGGCCGCAACGCCATCACCGGCGACTACCACGGCATCGACGCCGTCCTCGCCTACTTCACCCGACGCCGCGACCTCGCCGACCGCACCTTCCGCCTGCACCCCGGCGACGTCCTGGCCGGCAATGGCGACCACATCGCCGCGCTGGTCGACGGGACCGCCGTGCTCGGCGGCACCCAGCGGCGCTGGTCAACCGTCGGCCTGTACCAGGTCCGCGACAGCCGCATCGCCGCCTGCTGGCTGCTGCCACTGGACCCCGACGCCTTCGACGACATCTGGACGACCCAGGCCCCCGCACCCTGAGGGCACGGGGCGGCCATCGGCCCAACGACTCCAGGTACGCACATGCATGGTCGGCTCGGTGCTCCCACCAGTCCACGACCGGCTCGCATGGTGAGACGACCGCGACCGTGTCACCCGTTCTCGCCACCCTCACGGCTCCAGCAGCCGCACCGTCGCCGACGCCCGGGCCGTCACCTGTGGCCTCTGCCGTGAAGGCAGCGCGGGCCCCACGTGCACCTCTGCGGCACCTTGCCTCGCACCACATCCGTCCAGGTCAACGGCCCTGCCGAACCGAGGCCGCGTGGTGCAGCGGGTGGCGTCGCGAGGCATGGCTTCTGGCAGATTGCTGGCAAGACACTGCGCACACAGACACGCAGGGCCACACGGTCCTGGACAACTCCCACATCTCACCTGGCGCCCTGCAGGACGAGTGCATGGTTGCCCTCGTGACCTGGCTGGGCAACGATGGCGCAAATGACGCGAGTGTTCATCAGCTCGACGTTCGAGGATCTGCGGGCTGAGCGCCACGCGGTCGAGCAAGCGCTGCGGCGAATCCAAGACAGCGCGTTCGCTGGCATGGAGTACTTCGGGAGCCGCCCAGACTCACCGCTGGTCGCCAGCCTGGACGAGGTCGACCGCAGCGATGTGTACGTCGGCATCTTTGGTCACCGGTACGGGTCAGGGATCACGGAAGCGGAGTACCGCCGGGCTCGCGAGCGGGGGTTGCCGTGTCTGATCTTCATCTCGGCGTCCAGGCGTCCGTCCGTTGCCGAGCCTGACCAAGCCCCGGCTGCGCGGCTCGACGCCCTCAAGCGGGAGCTGGCGCGCGAGCACGTAGTGGAATTCTTCGAGGAGCCCCAAGAGCTCGCGGTGGCGGTCATTGCCTCGCTCCACAACTACCTGAGCGAGCGGTGGCCAGCACAGCCCATCACGGCGGCTACCCGGCACAACCTTCCCGCCGAGGTGAGCAGCTTCGTCGGCCGTGCTCGCGAGCTCACCCGCGTCAAGCAACTGCTGCAGGAGACGCGCCTGCTGAGCCTGACGGGGACCGGCGGTGCCGGCAAGACCCGCCTCGCTCTCCACACCGCCGTGGAGCTCGTTGACTCCTACCCGGATGGCGTCTGGTTGGTCGAACTTGGGTCCCTGCAGGAGCCGACGCTTGTGCCACTCGTGGTGGCGTCCGCGCTGGGCGTATGGGAGGAGCCGCGCACGCCCCTGATGACCACGCTGACTGAGTACCTGCGGCCGAAGCAGCTCCTCCTGGTGCTCGACAACTGCGAGCACCTCCTCGACGCGTGTGCCGACCTGGTCGAGCACCTGCTTCGCGCGTGTCCCCGACTCACGGTCTTGACGACCAGCAGGGCCGTGCTCGGCGTGGTAGGAGAGCAGGTGTGGAGGGTCCCGTCACTGTCGGCGCCTCCTCCGCCGCCGCCTCCTCCGCAGCCCGACCAGCTATCCCAATATGAAGCGGTACAGCTCTTCCTCGACCGCGCCCGAGCTGCTCACCCAGACTTCGCCCTCACGGCCAGCAATGCGCCTGCCTTGGCCCAGCTCTGCCACCACCTTGACGGCATCCCATTGGCGATCGAGCTCGCCGCTGCACGCGTGAGGTTGCTGACCGTTGTACAGATCGCCGACCGGCTCGCCGACCGGTTTCGCCTTCTCACCGGGGGGAGCCGTTCGCTCCCCCGCCATCAGACGCTTCGAGCAGCCATCGATTGGAGCTATGACCTGCTCGGCGACGATGAGCGAGCGCTATTCGCTCGGCTCAGTGTGTTTGCGGGGGGTTGCACCTTGGCGGCAGCGGAGTCCGTATGCTCAGGCGATGGCATCGAGTCGGACGATGTGCTCGACTTGCTGTGCCGGCTGATCGACCACTCGCTGGTGATCGCTGACGATGCTGGTGCCACAAGCCGCTATCGAATGCTGGAGACGGTCCGCGAGTATGGCCTGGAACGACTCGCCGCCACAGGTGCGCTTCGCCGGCTTCGGGCGGCGCAAGCCAACCATTTTCTTCAACTGGCAGAGTCGCTGCGGCCGCAGCTGGAGGCATTGAACGAGCAGGGCCCAATGAGGTCGCTGGAGGAGGAGAAGGCGAACCTGCGGGTGGCGCTCGACTGGTTCGAGCAAACAGGCGACGGCGCCCTTGGCCTTCAGATGGCTGGTGCGTTGCGGCGGTGGTGGGAGTGCCGAGGCACGCAGACGGAGGCACGAGCACGCCTGGAGCGACTGCTCGCGCTGCCGACGACACAGACGAGCTCGCCTGCTCGGGTGGATGCTCTGGCCACCGCGGCTTCCATGGCGAACGGGAGCGGTGACGTCGAGGCGACCCGCCGCTTCGCCAGCGCGGCGGTTGACATGAGCCGTGAGCTCCACTACCAGCGAGGCATGGCTGATGCCAAGGCCATGCTGGGCTGTGCGGCCCGTGCCGCCGGCGATCCAGCTGCCGCGCGCATCCATTTCGAGGCCAGCCTAGAGGTGAGTCGACAGGCTGGATATCTGCGGGGGATCGGGTCAGCGCTGACCGACCTTGCAACGGTGGCGTCCCTGGAGGGCAGGCTCGACGAAGCGGAAATCCGCTACCGGGAATGCTTGGCGCTCTGGGAGCAGCTCGACGACCTCGTCGGCATCGCGTGGGTCAACTTCCACCTGGGACGGATCGCCTACGAACGAGACGACCATGACACTGCCAGGACCCACCTCTCCGCTAGCACAGCCATCCAGCAGGACTTGGGCGACGTACGGGCATGGGGACATTCACTCTCGGTGCTAGGACTGGTGGAACTGGCGCTCGGAGAACACGACCAAGCCAAGGCGCATCTGGAGATCGGGTTGCGGATGTGGCGAGCGTCTGGCGAATTCGCCGGCGGCGTCGCTGACCTTCTCGACGCGCTCGCCGGTGTGGCCATCGCGCAGGGCGACTACGACGCCGCCCGAGGCCATCTAGACGAGAGCCTGGCCATACGATCCGAGTTGGGACTGCGAGCCGGCGCGGCGAACAGCCTGGCGCTGCTCGCCCAAATCGAGGCTCGATCGGACGACCTCCAGCACGCTCTGCGCTTGGCCGGCGCGGCGAAGCGCTTCGCCAGCGCCCCAAGGGACCGTCCCAACTCGTTTGTCACGCCGAGTCCCCGAGTCGACGGAGAAGTGTTCCCCCGGTTGCTCGCACAAGGCCGCCAAGTGCTGGGCGAAGCAACTGCCGAAGAGGCCTTCGAGGCGGGAGGGAAGATGTCGCTCGGCGAGGCTGTCGCGGAGGCCCGAACCAAGTCGGGCCGGAAGCGACCTGACCCCACAGGCACCTTGCCGGGGTCCGAAGCTGAGCCGCCCCTTGACCGACACAACGCACGCCGTCAGCCCCCTGATGGGCCATGAGAGGCTGCCGATCGTCGCTTTGGCCTGCAGAAGTGATCAGTGGACGCGGGTCCCACGTGCACCGATGCGCCACCTTGCCTCCCACCACATCCGTCCAGGTCAACGACCCTGCCGAACCGAGGCCGCGTGGTGCTGCGTGTGGCGTTGCGAGGCATGGTTTCTGTTGCCGCCTGCCCGTAGCTGGGAAGCCAGCGATCACCGAAGGGTTCAGGCTCGCTGGTTGTCGAGGTGCTGCAGCAGCTCATGGGCGGCGAGCTCGACCTCCTTGTGCCGCCACTCGGCGGCCCGGTACTGACAAGCGATCAGGCCCATCCGATGGACACGCCGGAAGTCCCCGTAGACGAACGCGTACCTGGCCTTGGTGTGGTCCTTGGCGCCGTCGGTGAGCCCAAGATGCCACTCGGCGTAGTCATCCCAGGAGTGCGACGCCAAGAAGGCGTTCTCGTCCCGAGCTCGAGGTTGCACGTCGTCCCACACGCTGTCGAGCACGTACTGGCGCGCGTCGATGAGCCGTCTCGCTCGCGCCACCGCGCGCTCATTGACCGAGTACGAGGCCATGGGCGCATTCTGGCCCGCGCCGTCGCCGCCGTTCAAGCGCCCACCGGCCGTTCGGGATCCATGGGTGTGTGCAGTCTCGCCAGTCATCCGGCAGGAAGGTGGTCCGCGAGGGAACCCGTGGTGTCGGCCGTGCATCGCTCGCGTAGGCCCCCGGGTGTGCCCCACGGTCACGGGCATCGTGCGCTCGCCTCAGGCTCCCATGGCGCCCCTACGCGTAACGTTGACACCGCCACCGACGTTCATTGGGTCAGCCGGGCGCACCGATCCTGCCGCCGATCGGTCGTGGGGACGCAGCCGATGCGCGATGCTGGGCAGGATCGCGGTTCCCTCCCAACTAGGGAACCCTGCGCCCGGCCTTCACCACCCGACCAGGAGATCACTCCATCTCCCGGAACCTTCGGGACCACAATCTGCGCCTGAGCGGCGTTCCGTGGTCGACCCGGGTCGGGCACGCCGGCCACCGCGCGAACCCAGGTCTGCGCCACCGGGAGGCCGTCGTAGCGACCCACCGAGCCGTCCTCACCCACGGGTCCATTGATCCTGCCGACGAGGCCGCCGCTCCCGGCTTGGAGCGCGGCGGCCTGTCGACTCCCGACTAGGGTGCCTTGAAGGCGAGCACGCGCACGCCCGCCGCGGCGAGGTCGCCTGCCAGCGCAACCGCGAACGGGTGGTCGTCGCCGGTGAGGCCGCCCGGGTTGGCGACCAGGAAGGTGGTGGTGGAACCGGTCTGCCGCATCGTGTAGGTGGCGCCGTAGCGGCCAAGCAGCGCCCTGACCGCGCCAGCGCTGGTTGCGCGGACGCTGATGCGCAGCGGCGACTCCAGCGCAGCGATCGACGCCGCAGCGGTGCGGGCGGCCTGCTCCTTGTCGGCGCGGGCGGCCGACCCGGCGCGGACAGCGACGCCGGTGAACGCGTCCGGCCCCAGCACCGCGTTCCAGAGCACCTGCTGCATCCCCACCGTCCAGGCGCGGAAGTTCGGGTCGGTCGAGGAGAGGATGACGCTGCCGGCGCCGACCGGCTCGTCGATCACGGCCGCCGTCTCTCCTAGTTCCTCCTCGCCACGGGCGAAGCCGGAGACGTAGAAGTCGGGGCTGGCCGCCGCCGGGTAGCGCAGTGCGACGTGGCTGAGGTCCGAGGCCCGCATGACGAGGTCGTAGTCGTAGAAGACCCAGTTGAAGGGGCCGACGTCGGCGGCCAGCGGGCTCGACGGGTTGGCCAGGACCCGGATGAGGGTGCCGGAGATGTCCGATTTCGGCTCGCTCAGCAGCGCGGTGGTGATGCCCAGGCGGGCGGCGAGGTCGGCGCCGCCGCGCCAGCCGACGTAGCGCCCGCCGCCGTTGACCCAGTCGATGAGCGCGCGTCGCCCGGCTGGGCCGAGCGCGTTGGAGGCGACGGTCGACACGCCGTTGGGTACCAGCAGCACGTCCACGCCGGCCAGCGCGCCGCCGGCGATCTGGGAGGAGGTCACGCGCTGGTAGGGCAGCTGCCAGACCTGCTCCAGCAGGTAGCGCAGCCAACCCGCCGACTCGCGGGCCGAGGTCCCCGACGACATCTGGTAGAGGGCGACCGACGGCACCGGCGACGGCAGCGCCGCAGCCGGTGGCTCGGGCAGCAGCGGCACGGGCTCGGCGGCCGGGTCCAGCACCGCGCCGGAGCGGCCGCCGGCGAGGTTGAACAGCAGCGGGTTGCTCCAGCCGCTGACGTCGTAGAAGTAGGGGAAGGGGACGTAGGTGTCCTCGTTGAGCATGGATTGGATCCAGTGCTTCTGCATCTGGGCCATCGGGATCCAGTAGGTGCCGACGGGAACGATGGTGGCCGCCGGCGGGCGGCCGTAGGCGCGGAAGTCGGGGACCGCCAGCGGCGCTGTCAGGCGGTGGACCTCGACGTCCATGCGCTGCAGCCGCCGCACCAGCGCCTGCACCTGGTTCGCCTTGGTCGGGTCGTCGGCGCGGAGGAAGTAATGGCGGACCGGCTCGGTGGGCACGGGGAGCTGGACGGTGTTGCCCTTGTCGTTGACCTCGTTGGGCTCCAGCTGGCCGTCCACCCCCTGCCGATAGGCCTCGGTCCACTCCTCGTGCCAGCGACGCAGGATGGCGGGCTTGTTGAGCGCGGCCTGCGAGATGGAGACCCAGTGGGTGACGAAGTGCTGGTAGGTCCGCTGGGCGATCGGGTCGAAGTTCGCCTTCTCGAAGGTCATGCCGGCCCCGCCGAATCCGGTTGCCGGAACGATGTCGCCGTAGACCATCGCGAAGAAGTCGAACACCTTGTTGGTGAAGTACTGGATGTGCTGGCGGTCGAACTCGGCGGCGAGCGCGCCACCGTAGAGGTTGTCCTGCCAGTCCATCGCCGCGGCCGTGACCTCGTGGTAGGTCGGGTCGGCGGTGGGCGGGAAGAAGTAGTGGTTCCCGCTCATCTCGTGCGCATCGACATACAGCACGCCCGGGTACTGCCGTAGGAGCTCCAGCTTGGCGTCGGTCTCCGGCTGGGTGCGGGCGAACCAGTCGCGGTTCATGTCGAACCCGTAGGCGTTCTGACGGGTGTCGGCCTCGCGGCCATCCGGGTTCTGCATCGGGATGATCCCCACCAGCGCGTTGTCCAGGATCTGCCGCGCGGCGCAATCATCGCGGTCGGCCAGCTCATACAGGACTCGGAGCTCCGCGTCGGTCGGGCTCTCCTCGCCGCCGTGCACGTTGCCCATCAGCCACAGAATGGCCGGTGCGCGGCGGGCGATGTCGGCCGCCTGCTGGTCGCTGGTGGCCGGATCACGCAGCGTGCGCGCCGCCTGCTGGATCCCCGCCAGCCCCTCCGGGGTGACGTGCTCCGGCTTTCCCACCAGCGTGTACCGGATCGGCCGCCCCTGCCAGGTCGTGCCCAGCGTGCCGCTGACGACGCGCGCGCTCGCGGCGTCGACGGCATCCACGTAGGCATCCGATTCGGCGGCGGTGACCTCCCGGGAGCCCAGCGCGAACCCGAGCACCTGCTCGGCGGTGGGCACCTCGCCCCGAAAGCTCGGCGGCGTCTGCATCGGGTCGCAGGACGCCACCCGGACCGCGGCCACCGAACCCGCGGGCCCCGCCATCGCAAGCGTGAGGAGCAGGGCGGCGATGGCGGCGAGCAGGGATCGGCTCCTCATCGGGGCCTCCTTCCCACGGGCAGGGCAACCAGCACCCCGACCTCGGCCGGACCTTCTACCAAAAAAGCGCAGCAGGCCGAACGGTCGTTACACCACTTTCGTGGGCAACGACCCGCTAGGAACCGTGGGCGAGCTGGCCGCCAGGGTCGAGACCTACCTCCGCGCAGGGAAGGGCCGTGCGAGACGGCCCTTCCCTGCGCGATGCCGCTCAGCAGGCGGTCGGCACGCCGACCGCGTCCCAGGCCGCGGTCGTCGAGGCGCGCTGCTGCGACGCGGCGCCGAAGATCGCCGCGGCGCTTGCCTCGGTCGCCTGCCGCGCCTGGCAGAAGGTGGCCCGCTCCGGGAGCGAGGTGATGCCCGCAAACATGATCTGCTCGGCCGCCGCAAGGCCGATGCCGGTCACCACCGGCTCCCCGGGCCCGCAGTGCGCGGCGTTATGGGTCGCGGGTGCCGCGCAGCTCGCGTTCATGCCGCCATTCACCAGCAGGTAGTAGGCGTGGTTGGAGATGGCCGAGTTGGAGTGCACAAACCCTCGATCGGCGGTCCCGAGCAACCGCTCGCTGTAGTCGTCGGGATCGTTGTCCTCCTCCGGGTCGGCCATGTTCCGGAATCCGGGCACGGCGTCCGCCGGCAGGTAGACATCCTCGCCGATCGTCCAGTCGGCACACGAGGCCTGCCCGGCCCCGAGGACGCAGTTGGAGCTCAGCGGCTCCGCCGCGAAGAACTCGGCGCTGTTCCCCAGCATGTCCGAGAAGGACTCGTTGAGGGCACCCGACTCGTTGCGATAGACGAGGTCCGAGGTACACTGCGTCACCGCGTGGGTGTTCTCGTGCGCGACGACGTCCAGGCCGCCTGACAGCTCGCGGAAGACGACGCCGCTGCCGTCGCCGTAGACCGTCACCTTGCCGTTCCAGAAGGCGTTGTCGAAGCCCTTGCCGTAGTGCGCGACCCCATCCATCCCCTCGGGGTAGCAGTCGGTGAAGTCGAAGCCTTGGCGGGCGCGGTAGTAGTCGTCGGCCACATTCCCGTAGTAGTGGGCATCGACCAGCGCCGGCTGGCCGGGCGAGCCCCGGTCGGGCGTGACGAGCGTCCAATGGTTGTCAGCATCGGTCACGGGCGCCTTGGACGTTGCACCCGTGTTCCGCGCGTCGGAGGTGAACTGGCGACGATCGCGGGATATCAGATGCCAGACCCCGTCAGCGAGCACGGTGAGATCGTCCGCGAGCCCTGCCTGCCCGTCGAGATCCTTGACGTCGCCCTTGACGCCCGTGCCGTGGTCGTCCTGGATCGCGTCGAGCTTGGCGAGCACCTTGCCGTTGCCGGCGTCGACCCAGTGGACCCAACGCTCCGCGAAGCGCCGCGTCTCGACGCGGTAGAAGTAGCGCCCATCCTCCGGGTCGATCATGACTCGGACGGTTCGCGTCCCCGACGCGCCGACGTCGCCGGCGGCCTTCTTGAGGGCCGCCGCCTTCGACAGCTTCACCGAGTTCCGCGGCGCGATCGCCGCATAGCGCGACCCGATGACCGTCCGCATCGCACCGGACGCATTCCGGTAGACGCTGACCTGACCGCCGAGCACGTACGCGCCGGCGACGCCATAGACCTGCTGATACCGCTCGTAGGTCCCGCGGCCGACCGCAAGCCTCCGAACCAGCTTCATGTCGGCCGGAACCGTGTAACTCGACGCGGCGCTCCCACTGAGCGCCCTGAACGCGCTGCTCGCCGGCGCGGCCGCGCCGCCCTGCGGAGCCAGCAGCGCCGCCATGGTCGCCGCAGCGGCAACCACCACGACGAACATTGAGATTCGCCTGCGCAAGGATCCTCCTCGGGTCGGTGCCGCCCACGAACGACAACTCAGGAACCAACCCGAAGAACGAGCGATGACCGCTTGGCGCTACACCAACCCGTCACGTCCGCGCTGCCGTCAACGGCGGGTCTCCGCCCGAAGGCTGGCCTACTGGCGTGCCTGGCGCCGCTTCCACGCCTCGGCGGCGGCCATCTCCCGCGGGACCAGCCGGCCGCCACGAGCCACGAACCCCAGGGCCTCGGCAAAGTGCGGGCTTGTCTGGTTGGTGATGATCGGGTGGGTGAGCCGGGTGGAAGTTGGGCAGGCACGGCCGCCGGCGATCCTGTGGGTGTCGAATCCCATGACCAGACCGGACCGCCGTGCCTGCCCCCGCATCATCCCCCATCCCGGCGGCTGCCCAGCGGCCGGGCGCCCGCCGCGCTGGCACCCGACCAGTGCCGCAGCCTGCTCTGCGATCTCGCCCAGCTCACCGACCCCAGACAGCGGCGTGGCCGACGGCATACGCTTGGCGTGGTCGCCTCGGGTGAGCCGGTCCCCACCGACCGCACCGGCTCCCGGCAGACTGGCTGACCAATCGGAGCCCTCGTCAAGCAAGGCGAGGAACCGTATACTCCCTTCGCGGAGAGCCTAGGAGCCCTGCGCTGGAGGGATCTGGTGAACTCGGATCCCGCGGCTTCGGCTGGACCCACGCGCAGGTGGTTGGGTGTTGGCACCATCCTGTGGGCGCTGATCCCCGCGCTGTCACTGGGTTTTTGGCACCCGTCCCCTTCGCCCACGCGGCGGTCCGGCTCCGCCAGCGGCGACTGTGGACGGTCACGGCCGCCTACGCCATCGGCGTGGTGGTGCTGTTCACCTTCTCGGCGTCCCGCGAGGGCAGCTGGGGCGACGCGGTGTTTGGAACCGCGCTGTTTGCGCTCATGATCGTCGGGACGATCCATGCGTTTGTGCTGCGCGGCCGCGTGTTCGCGCCCCTGCCGCCAGCGCAGCCGGCGCTCGCCGCCAGCAAGCGGCGCGAGGAGGCCAGGGCGATCGCGACCCGTGATGTCGCGCTGGCCCGCGAGTTGCGCATCGGCCGCCCGGATCTGCCACGCCAGTTCGATGACGGCGGCTTGGTCGATGTCAACCACGTGCCCGCGCGGGTTCTGGTGGACCGGCTGGGCCTGTCGCCGGTGCAGGCGGGTCAGGTGGTCGAGACGCGTGAGCGCCTTGGCGGGTTCGCCAGTCCGGAGGAGTTCATCGGCTGCAGTGAACTCTCGGACGCGACCGCGAACACTCTGCGGGACCGGCTGCTGTTTCTCGCCGACGATGTGGACGGCTCCGCCCTGCCGGAGTCGGCTCACATGCCGGTCGACGACCACGACGAGCGGCCTACGACGACGTCACCAGAGAACGGCAAGGCCCTGCCCCCATCAGGGTGGTACCCGAACCCGCAAGGCGGCTGGGGGCTGCGCTGGTGGGACGGGGCGCGCTGGTCCGACCAGGTACGGGCGCCCACCACCCCGCCGCGCAAGGACGCTACCTCTCGGTACCTCAACATGCACCTCAACATCGCGTTCGGCATCGAGGTCCCATGCGCGCTGCTCAGCTTCGGGCTCGCGTGGTTTGTTTTCTTTGCGGTTGCGGGATGCCTTGGGCCTGGCGGCCCGGATCCCCAATGTCAGGTGTGGGGGTGGTCGTGGCTGGTGCTGGCCGCCGCCCACCTGGCGCTACTGGTTGCTAGTGGGGTGCTGTTTGTGGTCGGGGTTCGAACGAAGCGGGTTGCGCTCAAGCGCTGGGCTGTGGTGGCGCTGACGAGCGGGATCGCGGCAGCATGGACACTGTTCATCGCGGTCCTAACCCGCATCGGGGCTTGATGATCACGGCGGCAGTGGATCGATCGGCGAGCCTCGCGCACGTGGGCTGGGATCGGCGCCAAGAGCTAGGGTGCGAGCCAGAGGTAGGCAGCGGGATCCCGGCAGGGTGCGGGCTCGTCTGTTTGATGATGTCGTCTGAGCTGAGTGAGCTGAACGCCCTACTTGACAACGCCTACCAGGGCTCTGTCAGGTCCGGTCGCGCCCGTAGACCCACGACACGAACACGACCTCGCGCCCGTCCGGATCCTGGTAGGTCACCCCGCCGTTCGCCTGCCAGTAGGGATGCTGCGAAGCAGGCTCCAGACCGGCAGCCGCCATCCTGGCGATCAACCGCTCCTGGGCCACCGCGTCGGGCAGGTAGAACACCAGCATATCGATACGATCGGTGCGGAGGACCGGCTCAGGCGACCGGACGATTTCCAGCTGCACGGAGGTGTCGGGGAGGCCGAAGATCGTGCCGTCCTCGCCGTAGCTTGCCGCAAAGCTCTCCAGCACCGGCAGCCCGACCAGGTCCCGGTAGAACCGGATTGTCTGGTCGTAGTGGGTGCTGGAACGGCCGACGCGCACCGCGCCGACCGGAAGGTGCTCGGGCCAGCGGCTAGCTCCCTCGGGCCGGTTGGACATGGTCACAGTCTATGAGGCTCAGGCTCCTTCGCCGCGACGGGGAGGCACATGGGCGGCTGACGGCTCTGCTCCGGCCTGCGCATCGGGCCGTCCTCGACCTGACAGAGCACTGATATGGAACGGCTTGTCAAGGCGGCGGTTTGCCTGGTGGATGGCATGGTTTGGGGCAGCGGACAGCTCGCGTTGGAGCGCGTGATCGGTGCTGGGTAGCGGTTGGCGTGCTGTGATGGCGGCGGTCGGGCAGCTTGCGGGATGGGACGACGCGCCGGGACGGTGTGGATCGGCTGACCGCCACACTGATATTCGCGGGTTGGGACCGCACGTCGGCGATGCGCAGGAAGGTGCCCCTGACTAAATTCGCCATGGCCAGGCCGTGGCATAGGGCTCCCGGGGATCGGTCCTGCAGCGGCGGTGTCCCGGCGCGTCGTGGTCGTGGTCACCTCCTCGGCCGATCTCGAGCCGGTGAAATGGATAGGTCAGGCGGTCATCTCGGCCCACAGGAACCCGGCGAGCTCCCGGGCAATGGCCGCGGCGACGATGCTCTTGGTGTGCTTGCGGGCGGCCAGGGTGCGGAAGCGGCCCGACAGGCGCTGCTGCGCCGCCCACGCGCGCGCGACGACCTCAGGGGGCAGGCCTTGTTGGCGGCGGGCGATCTGGACGCCGACCCCGGGCCGGTGCTGGTAGGACCAGGCCGACTCCACCAGCTGGGCGCGCAGGTGGGCGTTGCCGGCCTTGGTCAGCCGGCCACGGTGGACGCGGTTGCCGCTGGAGTACTCGCTTGGCACCAGCCCACAGAACCCCATGAACTGGCTGGCGTGGGCGAAGCGGCGCCAGTCGCCGACCTCGGCGGCCAGGGTGAGCGCGCCCAGCCGGGTGATGCCCCGGTAGGCGGCCAGCCGGGCGACCTGCCAGTCGAACGGCGGCCGCGCACACCAGCCGACCAGGTCGGCCTCCACGGCGTCCAGCGCCTGATTGCGGACCTCGACCACGGCCAGGTAGTGCTCGAAGGTCTGGGTCATGGCGGGCTGGTCGAACCGCTGGGCGCGCAACCACGTCTGGTAGACCTTGGTCCGGGTCGACCCGCCCCGCCACGGCCGCCCGTGGCGCAGCAGGAACTTGCCGAGCCGGTTCCGCGCCCGGGTGAGGTCTTCGACCATGTCACTCCTGGTGCGGCACAGGTCGCGCACCGCCTCCTCTGCTGGGGTGGGGATGCGGACCGCGACCAGCTCGCCGGCGCGGTGCAACCGGGCCAGCCGGCGGCAGTCCCGCCGGTCGGTCTTGACCTTGTCGCCGGGTGCCTTGGGGATCAGCGACGGCGCGATCACCTCGCAGCGCACGTCCATGCGGTGCAGCAGCCGGGCCAGCTCGAAGCCGGTCGGGCCGGCCTCGTAGCAGGCCCGCAACCGGGCCCGATCGGGGAACCGCGCCAGGAGCCTGCGGACCGACGCCTCATCGTGGGTGATCCGCTCGACGTCGGGGACCTGCTGGTCAGGGTCCAAGATCCCGACCGAGATCGTGTCCTTGTGGACGTCCAGACCGAGATGGATCGGGGCAAGATGCGAGACACTGAGCACGGCCGGCTCCCCTCCGTATGTTGGCTCCGCCCGCTCAGTGTGGGTGACCCACGTAGATGCGGACCGGAGCCGGCCGTTCCATGCTGACTACGACGACGCCACGTTGCCAATCCGCACCACAGGCCCCTAAACCCGACACTCCGGCACGTTGCCGAGGCCCTGCCACGAACCCCCGCAGGTCGCGGTTGGGCCGCCCGGCCGCCGCAGCGGCCACGCCACCGCCGACACGACGGCGGCGACCACGTGGCCGCTGGTCGTGTTGGTAAAGCTGCCGGGCGCGCTGCAGGTCGCCCTCGGCGAGGGCAGATAAATCCGCTGGCCGCTGTCGGGCAGCTGCTTCCTCTGATCGAGTTCCGTGGCCGGGGCCGGTGCAAGAGCCCGGCCCTTCGGCCATCGGCGTCGCCACTGATGCCGGCAGCGTTGCAACCTCTCCCTCGGCACGCGGAGCTGCCGGCGTTCAAGGCCGGGTGCGCCCAGCCTCTCAGTGCTCGGCGGGAGGCCGCCGCGCCATCCGAGTCGGCACAGGCCACCCACTCGGCTCACACGGGCCGATGGTCGCCGGTCATCCCGTCGATCAGCTCGCGCACGATGTCGACGTGGCCGACGTGCCGGTCGCCGTGCCCTGCCGCAGCAGCGCAGCGGCGCGCTGGCGGTGAGGCACGGGCAGCGCCAGCGGGGACTAGATCGACCAGCACCGGTGCAGCCCAAGCCTCACGGCTCCAGCAGCCGCGCCGTCGCCGCCGCCCGACCCTCCATCAACGGCGGCACCACCCCCAGCAGCCGCAGCAACCCCACCCGCGCCGGCGCTGCCACTACCACCGTCACCTCCGGCCCACCACGCCCCGCCGCCACCGACACCGACCGCAGCCGCACCCCCGCCACCCCAGAGTCCCCCGCCGACCCCACCACGTACGTGCCGACCGTCGCCCGCGCCCGCCCCTCCACCTCCCGGACCTCCCGCCCCCGCTGGCGTACCACGCCCCCCCGTCCACCTCACCGGCCGCCGCCACCGCCGCCCCATCCGCCAGGTTCGCCAACGCCCGGTG
>Ga0184638_1000227_pt1 | contig 15034 bp, 18 predicted proteins | sample PLM31_50_b2_FD_133141 | JGI IMG/M metagenome (GOLD analysis project Ga0184638, IMG submission 133141) | Groundwater sediment microbial communities from an aquifer in East River, Colorado, USA - PLM3-1_50_b2 | ecosystem: Environmental > Terrestrial > Soil > Riparian zone | place: USA: East River... | reverse complement strand
TTTCCCTGACAGACAACACTTTGATTCATCGGTAAGCTCCGATCCCCAAGCGTTGCGGCCTTGACGCTGGAGCCCGGTCAAGCCCAAGGCCAAAGCCAAATAGGGTCCTTCGCAGGGACATAATAAATAAGGGGTCTGTCATTTTTTCGTGAGACCCGAAAAGGTCATAGACCCCTCTTCGGAAGGTGTAGCCAAGAGCAAATTCTTATTGACCACTGGGAGAAAAGAATGCTAGGTTGCTCCCCTTACATGGACCAAACAACGGACGAGAGGAGGAAGACATGAAGCGTATGGGATTGATCGGGCTGGCGCTTGGCATCGTGGCGCTGGCAGGGCTGCTTAACTCGGCGCCGGCAAGTGCGGACGCGGGTATCAAGGCGGGCTTTCTGACTTGCAATGTTGATAGCGGTTTCGGCTTCATCTTCGGATCCAGCCGGGACGTGAACTGCACCTATTCCCCCGCCGCCGGAAAAGCGGATACTTATAAGGGCAAGATCGGCAAGTTCGGGGCGGACATCGGCTACTTGAACTCGGCCGTCATTGTGTGGGCCGTCGTGGCGCCGACAGCTGACATCAAGCCCGGGAGCCTGGCGGGCCAATATGCCGGCGCGACTGCCAGCGCGACAGTGGGCGCGGGAGCGGGGGTGAACGTACTGGTGGGCGGGTCCGACAACACCATCAGCCTCCAGCCGGTTAGCATCGAGGGTAACACGGGCCTGAACGTGGCGGCCGGCATTGCGGCCTTAACACTAGAAAAAGCCAAATAGCCCACTCCACGTCGCCGGCCACGCCCAGCTACAGATAAGCCCCTCACCCTCCTCTCTTTTCTGAAAGGGGTGAGGGGCTCGCTGAAACATGTGAGAAGCTTCTTGGGTTTATTGAAATAGCGACCGGATTTTTTCGACCCGCTTTCGATTCGTGCCTAGATCGTAGTACCCGACGCGTGAGGCGGAGCGAATATGAACCACCTTATGCTCGCAATCAAACAAGAACTCTACATCGTCCACGAATCGAAAAAGGCGGCTTCGAAACTCGACATGCCAGTAAATCTCGCTCTCCTCGACAAAGGTCGAGTCCCCTGCCGCGAGTAGGGCTTGCCGAAGTCTCGATTTAGCTTGAGCCAGATCACCGGCCCAATGCAAGGGCGCCACGCGATGATGCTCATCTTCGCCAGGCCAGGACGACACGCAGTTGGGCGAGGATGGGCACGGCTTGAGTCTATCCGGAGCAGGCATGGGGTTTAGCTGATATCCTACACCGGGTGCCAGCAGCCCGGGTAGTCAGGCACGTGCGTCACTAGGAAAAATTTTCCTGCCTCGACGCATTTATCCTCGATTGATTCCGCCTGCTTCACTCAATCCCTTGTCCTTACAGCATCATAGAGACCTTCTACATATGGTCTGATTCCTGCTTCTCCAGTGTGAGTTACCAGCCTTCGCAAGGAGTACCCATGTTGTCTCTGATGCAAGACATCACCCTGGCCGATAATGTCCAGGTCCCCCTCATAAGCCTCATCGGCGGTATCGGCCTGGTGGCGGCCTCGGTTCTGTTTGCCTGGCGGCTGATCACACAGGTCTTGGGGCTGCAAGCCTCGCTGGAGCGAGTCTACCGACGCCTTAGCCCCCTGCTTCCGTCGGCTGCTGAAAATGCTGCGGAAATTGATGAAGAGCGGCTGCGCAAGCTGGGTGAAATCTTGGAGAAGGCCCCGCTCTTGAAAGACGCTTGGCCCAGATACCGGCGAAGCCTGATGGTAGACGGGGCACGGTGGTATAACACCCCGCTCGTCTATGCGACTCGTAATGCGGCGGAAGTGTTTACGGCGGACGCACTCTTCTCCCGGCTGAACCTATCATTCTATCGAAGCCTTCCGGCAATGCTGACCGGCACCGGATTGCTTCTGACGTTTATCGCATTCTTTATCGGCCTCAGCAAAATTCAAATCCTGGGCACGACGATCACGGGCTTGCCTGGACTGATCAACGGCCTCAGCGGCAAATTTCTCACGTCCATAGTGGGAATGTTGTGTGCTGTTGTCTTTTCAGTAGTTGAAAAAATGCTGTTCCATCGCCTTCTCTCGACCTATCAGGCTACCGTGGCTCGGCTCGATCTGCTCTTTCCCTCCCGCAGCACAAGCGATTACCTGTTCGAGTTGACACAGTACCAGGGAGAGAGCGCCCGCCTCTTGAAGTACCTGGGCGTGGACATTGCCCAACAGCTCCGCAAGAGTCTGACGGACACGATGGGAACCCCCGTGGCGGACCTGACCACCGCGGTACGCAGTCTGAGGATCGGGCAGCCGGCACCGGTTTTGCCGGATCTTCTGCAGCGCGAGCTCGCGCAGCGACAGCTCCAACCATCGGCGACGACGGTCAACGGCGCCAGAGATTGGGAGCATCTGAGCGGAGCATTTGAGCGACTCGAAGCCGGCGCGCTCCGCCAAGAACAGCTGCTGGGGCGGCTGGCCGAGATCCTGCTGCCACTAACTGACATTCTGCCTAAGACGCGATTGGCCAGCGCTGCGAGCGGGATGCGCGGGGCCACACCGTTGAAGCCCACGGTATTGAGTCGCACTGCATGAAGAACGCGCCTGATCCGCATGGAGGCAATGATCAGTTTCTCACATTCGGCATGACCGATCTCATGACCTCTGTTGCGATTATCTTCCTGTTACTCTTTCTTGTGGCACTCCAGTCCGTCTCGCTGCCTCCGGTGTCCGCCGATGTCCCGCCACCCGATCAGACAGCTGATCAGATACCTGATCAGAGAGAGCCGCTCAAAACCCAGTTCGAGCGCCTGGGTCTACCTATTGAAAAGGATCTTGACGATCAACAGGTACTTCTGTTGGCCATGCCGGAGGAGTTGCTGAACTTTGAGTTCGGGCGGGCCACGCTCCGACCCACCGCCGTGGACTATTTGGGGGAGGCGATCCCGCGCTATGCCTCGGCGTTGTGCGGGCCGCTTCGTAACATGATCGAATCGGTGACGGTTGAAGGTCACACAGACGATGTCGGTGATGACCAGCGGAACTTACGCCTCAGCCAGGAGCGGGCGTTTCAGGTCATTGTCAAAGCTTCGGAAATCCTGCAAGGCCGGGCGGAAGCCGGCTGCTTTCAGCAGCTTACCACCGCGAGCGGCCGCGGCAAACAAGACCTCATCTATGATCTGGATAACCAGCTCAACCGCAACAAGAGCCGCCGCGTCGTGTTCAAAATCCGCCTCTTTTCCGCCGCGCCCGCTCCCGGCCCTAACCACGGTGCGCCGCCACACTCCTAACTCCTGACAACCGGCCCGGTGTTCAGCGTGCCGCTCGCCCAATCGCTATTTCGTCGCGCCGGTTCCCGGAGAAGCGCCCTGAGAACCTGCTGGATTCGACGGAGCGCTGCTCCCCAGGCCGGGTGTCGGTGAGCCGAGACCGCTTCCGGTACCCTGGCCTTCCCCGGTTGGCGCCGGCGGTGTGAGGCCACTGTCAGGAGGAAGGCTGGAGCCCGGGGGCACTGGCTGCCGCCCAAGTTCGAGGCTCGATTCTCCCGGGCGGCGCGTGCTGCCGGGGCTTACCTCTGCACCTGGCGGAGCGGCTATATCCTTATCGGTTCCGGGCTTCGGCGTTCTGCCGATGTCGGACCCTGGCGGCGTCCCGGGAGTCGTCCCGGGAGGCGGAGGCGCGTCCATGCCCGGACCAATCCCAGGGCTGGAGCCTACCCCAGCACTCCCGCTCGCGCCGCCGCCAAACCCGGATGCACCTCCGCCGGCGGACCCACCGGTACCTGCGGCATACGACAATCCGGCAAGGCCAATGGTGAACAGGGCTGCAAAAATCAAATGACCTGTGCGTTTCATATAGTGATCCCCCTTTCTTGTCTTGCAGACTAGCGGGAGAGCACCTTCCTGTCTCTCACCCATTCGTACTGCGGCAAAGGGCAGCCGTTGCGCTACGCGCGCATCAACCAACGGGTTACTAACTGAAGAGCAGCCAGTTCGACAGGCAGTGACTCAGAACACGGAGAATTTGAAGTAGCGGGTCGGATTCTTCTTCACGTCCACCAACAGCGACTCGACATCGCTTAAGAGCCTGTCAGCCCGATCATAAAGGTCGCGTTGCGTGACCAATTTGCCGAGCGTCCCATCGCCGCGCTCCACTTTTTCGACAAGCCCCTGGCCACGCGCGGTCAGGTTGTCCAAGCGCTGATACAAGCTGGGGTCGCGGGCGAGCCGGCCCAAACTTCCGTCAGGCCGGTTCAACGTGGCGGTGAGGTTCTGCAATTCTTGAAGCGCGACATTGGCACGGTCGTACAAGACTCGGTCCATGACGAGTTTGCCCAGCGTGCCTTCGCCTCGCTCGATCTTGCCGAGCAGTTGGGTTGTCTGCTCCGAGATCGCGCTGATCTTCTTGATAAGCTGCGTGGACTGATCGTAAAGCTCAGGATCGGTCATAAGCTTTCCGGCTGTCCCCCTCCCCTCCCGCAAACCTGCCAGGATTCCGCGGACCTCTTGCATGGTCTGATTCGCAGTTATTAATGTCTCAGTGACATTTCCCGCCACTCCCGTCAGGTCTGCCTCGCCGCGACCCAACAGAACCGCTCCTTCGGGCAGTAGCGGTTGATCCGGACTGCCGGGAAGAATCTCCAGATACTTGTCCCCCAGCAGTCCCATCGCACGCACCACGACTGTCGCATTCTGGTGCAGTAAGGACCGCACCTCGTTGGTTACGGTAAAGTCCACGGCCACTTTACCCTGTTGGGGATCAATCCCAATGCGTTTGATGTTCCCCACATCCACGCCATTCATACGCACCGGGGCGCCCACCTTGAGGCCTTGGCTGTCATTGAGCTGCGCATGGAGGATCGAGCGCAGCGTCAGGATTCCCACGCCCTCGTTCAAATTGAGGATAGCGACGAGGATGCCGGCCAAGGCGACCAGGATGACGAGGCCGACCTTCAACTGCGACCAACTTTTCGAACCCGGTCTCCTCATCTTGGGAGCTCCTTGGTTATTTCCGGCGGCAACCCGAAACTTTCATCCTTGTGAGCCAGGCCATCATGGGGATTCAGGAAACCCTGGACTCGCTGGTCCTTGGAACTTTTCAGAGCGGAGACGGGTCCCTCGAAGATCTTCTCACCTCGCTGAATCATGATCAAGTGATCACTCACGTGATAAGCGGTGTCAATATCGTGGGTCACCACCACCTGCGTGACGCGCTCCTTCGTTTGCAGGCGCCGAATCAGCCCACTAATGATATGGGTATTAATGGGATCCAGTCCGGCTGTCGGTTCATCATACAGTATCACCCGCGGGTTGCTGGCCACGGCCCTTGCGATCGCCACGCGTTTTCTCATCCCTCCACTGAGCTCGGCCGGCATGGCGTTGGTGATGTCGTCCAGCCCTACAAACCGGAGACTCTCTATCACGCGCTGCTCGATCTCCTCGTCATCCAGGACATCCTTCTCCCAGAAGCGATAGCCGACATTCTCCCGCACAGTCAGTGAGTCGAACAGGGCCGCATGCTGAAATACGAGGGCCATCATCGCGCGGATCTCGGTCATCTCCTGCTCGCTCAGGTCCACGATGCTCCGTCCTTCAATCAGGATGTCGCCTGAGTCCGGATGGATGAGACCCAGGATCAAACGCAGGATCGTGGTCTTGCCCGATCCGCTTCCGCCAAGGATGACCATGGTCTCCCCGGCCTTCAATGTAAATGAAATGTTTTCGAGGATCGGCCGACCGTCGAAGCTTAAGGAGACGCTCTTGAACTCGATCATGACGCCTCAGTGACCCAAAAAGACAAACAATTTGGTCATGAAGAAGTCGGACATCAGGATTAAGATTGAGGACGTCACCATGGCCTGCGTCACGGAGCGGCCTACCCCCACAGTCCCTCCAGCCGTGGTCAGTCCGGCATAACAGCCGACCATGCAGATGATGAATCCGAACACGAGCGGCTTGATCAATCCGTAGACGACATCCACCAAGCGGAGCGCTTCGAATGCCCACGTCCAGTAAAAGAATGAATCAATGCTCAAATAAAGCCGGGCGATCAAATAACCACCGCAGATCGCGATACCATTGGTGATAACGGTCAAGACCGGCACCATCAGGAGCGATGCCACCAAACGAGGGCTCACCAGCTTTTTGATCGGGTCTGTCCCCTCGGCCCGCAGCGCGTCGATTTGCTCGGTCACCTGCATCGAGGCCAGTTCCGACGCGATCCCGGATCCCACCCGACCAGCGATCATCAAGGCCGCCAGCACGGGTCCTAACTCGCGAACGACCGAGGTGCTGACCAGCCGGGAGACGTACGGAACAGCCCCATAGGGTTGCAGCTGAATGGCCCCTTGCAGAGTCAGCACCATGCCGGTGAACAGGCCGGTCAGCGCCAGAATAAAAAGCGATCCTACCCCTATTTCGTCCATGTAATAAAGGATTTCCTTCGTGTAGTAGGGCTTGCGGAAGATACCGGCGACGGTGATTGCACACAACCGGGCGAATTCCTGTACCGTAAAAACGTAAAGCTTGAGGGAATCCTCTATACGGATGAGTGTCCCGGGCATCAACCACTCGCGAATGAGACGTTGCCAGACCGTGTTCGGCCACTATACTGCCTTTTACTGAGAGGAGCAAGCTTACGCCGTAGCCCGGTCAATTTTTAGGTTGTCGCGACAACGATTTGGTGGCTCGGTCGCTCACCTTCGGAGGAAATCACTCAGGCCAATCACTTATACACTTTTGAGCTAGCCCATGCTTCGGTCGGGTCATGGAACGATTCTGCAGGAGGACTTATCATGAAGCAAAGCTTTCCCCTTCCAATTCAAATCTCACAAAGGAGGAGTCCTATGAAAAAAACCTTGACCCACACTGCTCTAGGGGCGCTGCTAGCCCTAGGACTTTCGACTGCGGTGTTCGCGGCTCAGGGCCAAGCCGGCTCAGGGGAGCCTTCGCCGGATACAGGAACGAAGGCTGGCACGCCCGCAAAGCCGCCTCCCCCTGGTCCAATTATCTCGCCCCAAACCGCCGGGCACACTGAAACAATAGAAGGCGAGCTCCTGCGCATAGATAAAGATGTCTATGTGGTAAAGGATTTGACCGGTAAGGAAGTGCGCCTCACGGTGGACAAGGATACCACGATCGATGGGAATATCGTGCTGCATGATCAAATCGTCGCGCGCGCCACAGCGATGGAGAAGAAGCACACAAGCGGGAAATGGCACGCCGCCTCCATTAAAAAGCGGTAGTCAATTGACGGCCTGCCACTAGAAGGAACAACGGGCTGTGTAACCCAATTACGCGGCCCGTTTTCTTTAGCAGGCACTGACGCGGAAAGCGGAACGGTCGGAGGACCAGCGTGTTACACCGCACAGGGACCGTCCAGCGTGAGGTCGGGAGGGGGGTCCAGCAGGACGGGGCCCCCTCCCGCGGTGGTGGGGTCGGGAGGGGGGTCCAGCAGGATGGGGCCCCCTCCCGCGGTGATGATCGCACCAGCGGCGTTGGTTCTAGCCGTACGACGAGCCACCCACAAAAATCTGAGCGCGCCAAAGCGGATCTTCCGGTTGAGGTCAGTGGCGTCCGGGTCACGCACCCGAATAAGCTGTGGTACCCGGGCGACGGCATCACGAAGCTCGACGTGGTGAAATTCTATGACGCCATCGCGCCGCTTGTCTTGCCGTGGATGAAGGATCGGCCACTCACGGCCGAGCGCTGCCCGCAAGGCATGAAGGGCTCCTGTTTTTATCAAAAGAACTTCGAAGAAGGGCTGCCGCCCGGAGTGCCGACGTTCGCCATTCGCGCGGCGAGTTCCGGGAAAGATGTGCAGTATGTGGTCGGCGGTCTGAAGAAGACTCTGTTAGTGCTGGTCAACCTGGGCTGCATCGCAATCCACATCATGAACTGCCGGACGCGTTCGCTGCACTCGGCTGATTGGCTGGCATTCGACCTTGATCCCTCCGGCGAGAGCTTTCAGGACGTGGTGAAGACAGCCACTCTACTGCGCAGCGTGTTGGAGGAGTTCAAGCTGCAGTCCTACCCCAAGACCTCCGGCAGTCGCGGCATCCATGTGTTTGTGCCATTGCAGGTGAAATACACACAAGACGAAGTAAGGGAATTTGCGCTGGCCGTGGGACATCTCATGGCGAAGCGGGCCCCCTCGCTTGTCACAATGGAGATGTCGAAGGCAGAACGGCGAGGCCGCGTGCTTGCCGACGCGTTCCGAAACGGCTTCGGTCAGACAGTTGTCGCACCCTATTCGGTGCGGCGGCGTCCGAAAGCGCCGATCTCCACTCCGCTCGCCTGGGATGAAGTGACCGCCAGACTCAATCCGAGCAGCTTCAACATCCGAACTTTTGACCGCCGCATGGCCGAGCCGAATCCATGGGAAGACTTTTGGCAGCACCGCCAAACACTGCCGAAAGCCTAGACGGTCCTACCAGCGCTTTACGGGAAGCGGCGTGATTTTAGCTTTCAGGAGTCGTGAGCGGAGCACATCGGGGAGCTGTGGCTTGTGCTGACGGTCTCGCCAACGCGCGACACGAATAGCCACGAGGGCAAACACGAGCAAAATGACGGCAAGGATGCTGGCATGATCAAGGCTTCTCATAATTCTCCCTCTTGGGAAACGGGATCTTGAACCCCTTCGCGATCTTAGATGGGTTTATACAACAGAATACTTGGGCGGGTCAACCCTACCACTCTGAATAGTTCCAGGTGACAAGCCTGGTGGTCTCATTGAAGCTTAGCTCTAGTCGAAATCCGTGCGGAAAGAGAGCGAGAATGGCAGGAGCGGCAACCGGGAACCACTTGCGCCTTACTCGACCGCTTTGCCAGACCGCAATGACCTGACTCCCTGTCACCACACTCATCTGAGCTGGTCCCAGCTTCCTGAAGGCCTCGTCATAGGTCATCTTTCCGATCGACGCCTTCAGGTCAACCATGAGCCGTCGCTGCCACTCCGCCTCTCGTCGCGTCCACTCATCTGCCTTGTGGCGGCGCTCCTTTTTGACTTCTTCGATGAATTTCCGCGTCCGATGTACCAACAGTGCCCCATGCGTGGAGAGCGCACGCGGGATGCGCCGTCGGGAGATTCGAATCTTTAACGTCGTCTCTTTCACAAGGAATCCCCGATGGTCATAGGGGAGGCATTTTATACTATCCAACAGCAGCGCTAAATACCCCATTAGTGTCGGACAACTGATAATGAAGGGTCCGGCGCCAGGCGGTCAACGCCCGCTGGCAGAAGGTGCATCCTTAAAGCGGGTGCTCTGCATGATGCCTTTGACTTGCGCCTCAAATTGGGCAATCGATTTTTTCGGAGTAGCCGCAATCAGAAGGATTTCCTCATCATTCGCAACTGTCCAGGCGGTCCAGGCTTTGGCTTCTTTATTGTGGCGCAGCTTGCGTGCATACTCATGCACGAGCCAGCGCTGGCCCTGCCAGGTTGCAAAGTACAGTAGCTCGCCCTGCTTCCGTTTTTTGTCCAGGCTGCTATACCGCTGTTCCAGACTTTTCCCCGAAGGCATCCTCTTGACGTTTAGACTGAGATACGTCGTCTGGCCTTCAAGCTCAGGAGCGGGAGAGGCGCTGAGATTCGCTTTGTATTGATCGTCCGCCTGTACCGAATGGATGCTCCATCCTTTGGGGATGAGAACTGAAAAATACGAATTTTGAACGCGGGTCGGATTGGGAAAATCTTTTTTGAATACCACGGCACTGCGGAGTTCATCAGCCGGGATGACAAAGGTATCTTCGGCCGAGGCTTCGGTGGCGATCAGGATGCCGCAGATGATTGCTCCAAGCGCTTTCATCAGTGATCTACAAGACCCTTCCATAGTCGGCCTCCTGCGCTCAGCTACTACTCGCCCGTAAAGCAGCGGTCTATGAAATGCGCACACCGATAGAGGGTGCCGTGGAACGCTGCTCGCTCTGCTTCCGGACTGTTAGCTCAATCAGCTTCGCTTGCAGCGCTTGGTGGTGTATGTGCAGACGAGCGACCGAGACCGGCAAGTTAAAACGCCTCGGCCCGGCACTTCCGGGGTTGATGAAGAGGACCTCGTTTCTTTCAGCGATCGAGGGACGATGGGAATGGCCGCTGATCACCGCGTGAAAGTGTTTTGCGACAGGATCAAGGGTGAGATCGTGCAGGTCGTGCAGTAGGTAGATTTGCACTCCGGCAATTTTTACGACTCGAGCAGTCGGAATGGCCTCGGCCCACGGCTCCGTATCATTGTTTCCCCGGATCGCCACTACAGGGGCGATAGCTTTCAGCGCCTCGAGCACATGTCGGCTTCCGATATCGCCGGCGTGGATGATGAGGTTCGAGCCTTGAAGCGCCGCAATCGCCTCGGAGCGGATCATACCATGGGTGTCCGAGATGACACCGATGATCTGCGCCGCGTCTTCTCTGACGATTGTCATGTGGTTCTGACAGTATACAGAGGGCGAACCCCTAAGTCACTTTGATATGCCCGGGGATCGCAAGAGGCGGCCTGCCCGGCTTTAACAGGCCTGCTCCTAGCACTGAGCCTACAGCTCACATTACGGTTTTTCTAAAAGCTAATTTACAGACTTCCGCAATATCTTATGTTACCTTGGGTGAGTAGGGGCTTCCCTTACAGGAAGGAACGATGATATCCAGAGAACAGTGGGTGAGCGGATTACGGCTTCCTCCATTAGGCCGCAGGAGGAAACGCCCGAAGCTGCTGCGTACACTTATCCTCACGACGGTAGCCGGCATTACCCTATTCCTGACCTTCATGCTTGTCCTGCATAACAGGTTTACCTGGTGGGCATATACCTTCAACTCCGAACAAGCCGCCAAGACAACCGCCGAGAGTTATCTCTCAAGTCTCAAATTGACGGGGGATCTCTCGTCCCAATCGGGCATCAACCAGTCCGGAGTCACCTTTGTGAACGTGCGCGGGTATCGGTATTTGAGAACCATGGGTAAGGAGAGAATCACTGTGAGCTATCTGACGGACCGACCGGACTCTTCTCCCTCGGGCCTGATGATGTTCCTGAATTTTGAGACCTACGATACCTACTTTTGGAAACTCGAACATGCCTACGAGCGATATGCGGTGGGTAAATGGCCTCTGCAGGCCGTGACCCACCTCCATGACGACAAATACCTGTTCCTATACGACCTCGAACTCACGAACCAATTCGGGGAAAAGTCCCTCAAGCAGTTCATCTTCGAGATGCAGCCTACTTTTATTGAAGTCCCCGCCTTCAGCATTACCGCAATCTCCGAGTCGCACTAGGGTTTTTCTCTGGGAGGCCCCGCCTTAGGGCTCTTCCGGGACCATGAGATGCGCTCGTCGGTTCTGCCGATAGCAGCCTTCCGAGCGCTCCGTGCAGACACCCCGCTCTTTGCCGTAGCTCTTCACGGACACCTTGTTCTTGACCCCGAGATCCATCAGAAATTGACGCGCCTCCTTCGCACGCTTCTCACCTAAGACCAGATTATATTCCCCCGTTCCGCGTTCGTCGCAATAGCCCTCGACCACAAGCCGCGCTTTTGGATGCGCCTTCAGGTAGTCCGCACTTGCCACCAGGCTTTTTCGCTCTTCCTCAACGATTCCCCACCGGTCGAACGGAAAGTAGATGTCAAAGAGCTGCATTCCGGCATTTTGTTGTGCCAGGCCGGCCTCACGCGCACGCCGCTCGGCCGCTGACTCGGCCTCTCTCGCTGCGTCTTTCCGGCCCACAAGAGGCATGGAGCCGGACACCGACTCCTCCAAAGGAGTTTTGGAAAACCCGGTGAGGGGTTGCCTGCCCGCGTCCCGTGCAGTGTTCGCCGAATCCTGCAATGTGGCGTCCTCGGCGGTGGACACGCCGCTTTTTGTCGAACACCCACCCGTTATGAGTAAAGCCAGGCCCCCGATGGCAATCCACATTCCGTGTCGGTTGAATTTCCAGAGCGCAGTCAAGATTTCCATCGGAACCTCCCCATCAATCGCGGCGACCGTGTTTCTTTCTTCCTCTAGAGATGCGGGATTTGGGGTCAATTGTCAACCTTTTCGTCCTCAGTAAAATGTCTTGCATCTTTCGTAGGAGACAGATCTGCGACAATGGGCGTGAGAGCGTGCTCAAGGCAGACCGCGGGCCGACTGGAAGGCGTATGGGAATATCGAAGCTTCTCTGCCCTAGGGGTTCGAGCTTGCGGAGAAAACCTGCGCAGTCTTTCGGCACTCAAAACATATGCCGACGAAGCGATAACACTCGTAGAGGTAGTTAAAAGCGTCGAGCAATTCTTCGGGGGATAGTTGAGCGCCTTCGAGGTGAGATCTTAGACAAAGTTCGCAAAAGGCTTTGCCTGAGTTCAATTCCAGGAGCCGCTGGGCTTGAAGCGCATGAGGCGCCCGTGTCGAGACCATCACGACCAGATACTGGCCTTCAACTTCATATCCGTCCAGCGCCTTGACCGCTTTGAGTGCCTCTTGCGACGTGGCCAGATCCACGTACCCAAATCCCGAACAGTCCCCACTGAAACCGGAAACCACGCGACTCCAGAGCACCGTTCCAAAGGGAGCGAACAAGTCTTTCAGACGGTCCGCGGTAAAACGTTGGGGAAGGCCATCCACAAACAGTGTCGAACCGGCGGTGTCTCTTTTGACGAGCGGAAGCACAGCCGCGGATGAGAGGGCCGACCTGTCCGGTGATGGTGCTACGCTGCGATCTCTGATCACAAAATCCTGACCGCCGACGACGTGCCGGACCAGTTCCCGCGGCACCCACCGCTCAAGATGACCCTTGCCCTGGCAGTACCGGCACAACTCACGAGGGGGCAGACAGGGGCAGCGCCATCGAATAAGAAGCTCCATGGATAACCCTCAGGAGAAGTCCGCAAGTGTAAGCTTCCAGGAAGGTTCTGTCAAGTGCGTCCAACCCCCCTATAACCCGGTCCTTGGGATCCTGGGGTCACAAGAATTACCCTTAGTGTGAAGCTGGCGCCATAGAGATTCCTGTCAGACCGTGACAACCTGCCCCTCTGACGTGCTTCCATGGCTGGCACCCGATTTGCGTATTGTTCACTCTTGCAGCGAGGGACCCCTTCCCGATAACGGCAAACCCATCGCGAGGTGGGGGCGCAAAGCTACGGGTCAGGCGAACGCACTGACAGCCGGGTTACCGAAGGAAGGGAGGCCATCGCCTCCGGGAATGGAGGTCCTCCGCAATAAGGAGGATCCTATGATATCCCGGAGAATTTCTCTTCTCACTCTGTGCTGCATAACCTTGTTTTTAACTAGCCTGATTGTTCCGTCCTTTGCGAAGGACCCCCTTCCGGTCTCCTCTCCGGCGATCAATCGCTCCCTTGCGGGATCGCGCACGGGGGTGTTGAGCAAAGTCGAGGGAGTGGTATTTCACATTGATCGGATGACGTACACTCTGGCGCCGCAAGCCCTCGTCGAGGACAAGTTCGGCACGCCATTAGCGCCGAACGACACTCAGTGGAACGACGTGGAATTCCGTGTGCAGTACTGGCTGGCCACCGACCTCGGCCCCAACCTGATCCGCCAACTCATCATCACGTTACCGCAGTGACGTTGGACATGACCACACGCAGGAGTCTCGATATGAGATGCGTTGCAATTGTACTGCTCATTTTGGTGACTGTCCTGGGACTTGGGCTGGCGTCTTCCACTCACGCGGCGAATTCAAACGCAGACTATTCCGGCATTCCGCCATTTGTGGCCGCCGCCGTCACTCCGAACGTCCTGATCATGATGGACAACTCCGGGAGCATGGGGTACCGGGCGGGGTGCGACGACACGACCAATCAAAGCGCGCCTAACTTTAATCTCTGCCCGTCCGGCGCAACGTTTGTTGAAACAGCGACGTATCCCGGCATGTTCGACGCGATGGCATGCTACAGCTACGCTGCCGACAACACGCGCTTCGCCGCGAGCGGTGCGGCGAAGGCGGCCATGAACAGTGCCTGCGCCTCCACGCTGTGGGATGGGAATTTCCTGAATTGGGTGACCTTCCGTCGTGGCGACGCGCTCAAGAAAGCTCTCATCGGCGGTTACTGCGCAGTGACTCGCGCCGCCGATGGAAGCTGCCCGTCCTCCGGGAGCCCCGCGCTGATCACCATGAAAGGCCAGGACAGCTTCGGCTCAACCTGTTGCGCCAACGTGTCCAGCCCTCTCATTCACACCGGGAGCGGGACCAACAATGCGAATGGACGAGTGCCCACGGCGGTTCAGAGCCTGGGGATCACTCCAGCCAACCTGGTGTTCCATGTGCGGGGGACCAACACGCTGGCAGGCTCGTTTTGTATCGCCAATCCTAACGATGGCGTGATGAGCTCGTCCGCCAGTGTCTGCAACCTTTCGGGCGGGAGCGGATTTACGGAGCAACAGTTCTGGACCCGCGCCGCATTCTCCATGGAACCCCAGGGAGTCATCCAGGAGCTCGGGGACAAGGCCCGGTTCGGTCTGCTGGAGTTCCGCCAGTCCGGGGACGGGGGCAAGATGCTGACCCCGATCGGGTCCACTCAGTCCGTGCCGTACAACTCGACGACGGTAACGACCTACAGCTCCAATAAATCGGCGATGATCGCGGCGATTCAGCAGACGAGCCCGGCCACGAATACCCCCTTGGCCGAAACCCTGTACACCGGGATCCGGTACATTGCCCAATTGCCGCAACCCTTCAGCGCCAGCAGCTATCTGTATCCGATCGCCTACTCGCTTGGAGGCCCCTCATTCCCGGCCGGCTCTTCCACTGCGGGCAGTCTCGGGCCGTCGGAAATAAGTGCTCTCTCAGCCGGCGAGACCTGCCCGGCTGGTTACATCACCGGCGCGTGCGGCCGGGACCCATATTTCTTCGGCAGCAATCCGGGGCCGGCCTGGGCCAGTCCGTCCCGCCAGGTGTCCTGCTGCAAAACCTTCATCATCATGCTGACCGATGGCGAGCCGACCACCGATACCAACATTCCAGCTGCGTTACAGGATTATGCGCATTCGGCTCACGGACTCCACTGTACAGGGTCGTCCGCCCTGATTCCGCCGCCCGCGGGCACGTGCGGAACCAACCCTGCCACTCCGGC
>Ga0184638_1000226_pt1 | contig 15068 bp, 9 predicted proteins | sample PLM31_50_b2_FD_133141 | JGI IMG/M metagenome (GOLD analysis project Ga0184638, IMG submission 133141) | Groundwater sediment microbial communities from an aquifer in East River, Colorado, USA - PLM3-1_50_b2 | ecosystem: Environmental > Terrestrial > Soil > Riparian zone | place: USA: East River... | reverse complement strand
GAATCCAGCGGCGATCCAGGCCCTGTTGACCTATGTTGCCCGCCTGCTCCACCTGAGCCCGGACATGTCCCACTTCGCCGAGGCCATCCAAGACTTCCGCACTCAATGTGATCGCGAGGTGGCTCGGAATCGCGCCACCCGCGAGCACGTGCAGCAACTAGAGCAGCAGTACGACGCGACGGCTGGCGAGGAGCAGCAACCGCTACCTAGCGGAGAACTCGACTCAGAAAAGCTGATGCAAGAGTTACAGGACTTCCTGCGGGGGCAGCGGGAAGGTGGTGAGGAAGGCCGATCCGGTTGAAGCGCGGCCGGCCTCTCGCGGGCATCCCAGGATCGATGGACGAGGAAGGCCCGACTCCGGAGCGCCTCGCGAACCCCCAGTCGCCGCTGTCGTTGGAGTTGGCTAACTGCTAGAAAAAGCTGGTGGGCAGGGACGGGATTGAACCGCCGACACCAGGATTTTCAGTCCTGGACCCGGAATCGTGGAAGTGCGCAGAAAGACTTGCCCTGCAATCAGCAGTTGATTTGGTCATCGTGCGCTCGAGTGCTCCGGAGTGATCAGGAATGCGCTCATTACGGGCACATTTTGGGCACACTCTCCCTAATGACCTACTCGATGATCGGATCCGCCCTCATTAAGTCGCGCTGGTCGCCATGGGAGGCCCTCCAGGTCGTTTCACGCCCTATCGGTTTTCTCAGGCCCTCGGTGGCATCGCCGGTCAGTGGACTATGCGGACGATGATCGCAGACGAAGCCCTGAAGGTCTGGGAGGAGAGTCACTGTAAATTGCACCCGGTTTCCTCGGACAGGTGTACTCACCGCCCCAGATGAGCTCTCCTCCCGGGTGCTGCGCATAACGGCAATACCGCCAACCTCGGAGCTGAGATTCTAAAGTGCGGGCCCGCACGTGTGCACGAACCGAATCGCCGCCTCATCGCGGCCGAGAAAGTCAACGAAGATGGTCGGCACTGCATCGCCATTTCGATCGCTAGGGAAATAACCGAACGATCCTGCTCGACGACGCCGCCGATTTACCGAATTTCCTACTCCTTATAGTTCAGCGCTCCCAGCGCAGCTAGCACCGCAACACAAGCCAATTCCTACTATTAGCGTCACGACCTCGGATATCTTCACCTCCGTGTTGCCAACGCGACCCCCAAACGGCGTTCTGCGAATGCACCACCATCCGGGCAAACTGGCGATGAAATACAATAAGGGCAAGTCCGACAACCAGGGCAATGACTTCGCCTAATACCTTCATCACTAACCGCTGGACTTACTTTTCCCCGGCTCCGGCGGGGCGGGCGGCGACGCGAGGAGCCGGGCCAGCAGCGGGACAGAGCGGGGCCGCCATGATTATCGTTAGGGTGATACGCGGTGACGAGGGCGGGGAGACCGCTCGCTCAGTCTGGGAGACCGAGCAGCCCCGGACGGAGAGGTCCTCGTTGAGGTCCAGCCAGAGCATGCGGAGCCCGCGGCCGATCAGCTCCCAGCAGCTTGCGGGTCTTGCGCGTCGCGTCCCCGAGCCGTAGAACTACCAGCGCGTCCGGGATGAATTCCATCCTGCCGCGCCCTCGCGTCTGGGGGCACTAACGACCAAACACTTCATGCGATCGCTCCACAAACGGCGATCGCCCGCACGGCTTCCGATGGGATTTCTAGACGGGACACGCACACCTCGCCCGAAATGAGGGACCCAGCGACACCTAGCGCTTCGGCGGTGGCTCGGTCCCCGTTTGTCTTAGGAAAGACCCCCACACCGCATACACCTGGGCGACCAACTCGTCATGGACGAGATCTGCACCGAAAATTGTCTCGAGAACTCCACGTACCTCATCAGAACTTGCGGCGCCTCTGAGGCTGTTGCAGAGTGTCGTCGCTACACTACTGTACTCATCCTCCGGCGCGCCGACGATTCTTCCCATACCTTCCGGATCCACATTGTAGAGCACAGTCGTGAGCTCTGTATGCAGCCGGCGATATGCGTCCGACAACTTGCCCTCTCGTGGTTGGTTCGTCATGGTACAGCGGAGCCGAGGATAGCTCTTATTACGGGAGTGAATTGAGCGCTCGTCCAGGCGGTCACTACTTGCCCCTCCGCGTTGATGACGACCGCCGCGTTGTTGCTGAGGTAGAGATAGCGTCCGCCCTGCTGAATAACCACAACCGGATTGCGCAAGGTCGCGAGGATCGTTGGAGCCGTCACACCTCGAGTAATAATTTGGTCTATAGCGTGATACGGAACGACGGACCCGCTGAGACCTTTGAGAGCAATTCCCGGGTTGGTGACAACTCGACCCAAGCTACTAGCGCCGCCGGCAATACCAGCCGGCGTAGGCGTTATCGTGAGCGAACACTGAATTGCTCGCAAGAGCTTCTCGGTCTTACGGGCTCCGAGTGGAGGAGGCCCGCAAACCTGAAACAGTGAGGAGCCTGAGGCTATTGTAGTCCCTAGCAGGTCGACGTAGTTCGTCGGATTATTTGAAACGTAAGCATACAAGTTTGCGTCGTCGCCGTCGAACTCAAGCGGGTCTTCGGAGATAAAGCGCTGAAATGAAGGACTGTAGTAGCGCGCCCGATAGTACTTCAGCCCGGTCCCGTCGTCCTCGCGCCCGGTGTAACTCAGCGAGTTCGCCCCCGACGAGCCGGTCACCGTCGTCGCCCCGAACGGATCATAGGTGTATGTCGCCTGAATGGCCCCGGCCTCGTCCACCAGCGCGAGCGTCGAGCCCAGCGCGTCCCCCAGCACCCCTCGCGCGCCGGCCCCGTCGTCGCGCGTCAGGAACTCGTCCACCCCGAGCCCGGTCAGCAGGTTTCTGAGCGTCGAACCGGCCTGTTCCTGGACGGGATTGAGCCCATCGTAGAGGAAGTTGGTAGTGGTGCCGTCGATGGTCTTGGCCAGCCGCCGCCCTGTCCCGTCGTAGACGAAGCTCGCCGGGCCCGGCCCAGTGATTACCGAGAGGCGATTGCGCACGTCCCACGTGTAGGTGCTCGTATTGTCACTCGTGAGATTGCCGTTCAGGTCGTAGGCCAGGGTCTGAGCGCCGAAGGTTAGTTGGCGGTTGGCGGCGTTGTAGGTGGCGGCCTCGAGCGCCGGGGGCAGCCCTGTGCGCGCCCACGTGCCGCCGACCACCTGCCGGTTCCCGCTGGCGTCGTAGCCGTAGAGCAGGGTCCCGAGGGTCGTCGTCCCCAGGGCGTAGGTCAGCCCGGTCAGCCGGGACCCGGCGTCGTAGGCGTAGCTGGTCGTCACACCATTAGGCAGAGTCAGCGCCGTGCGCCGGTCCGCCGTGTCGTAGCCGAAGGTCGCCACCGCCGCGCCCTGCGTGATCGAGGTGAGGCGATCGGCGATGTCGTAGCCGTAGGTAATAGCCGGCTTGGCCCGACGTCATGCCGGTTCGTCGGCCGTTGATGTCGTAGGTGTAAGAAGCCTCGATCGGCTGATGTCGGAGATGACGCTCGGCCAGCTGTCCCAGATCTAGGTCACCGCCCCAGCGACGTAGCAGTCAGAGGGTGGGTAGCGCGGTCACTTGGAGGCTCTCGAATGTCGAGGCAGCAGGTTGCGACCAATGACGAACTTATGAGCGACTTGCTAAGCGTTCCCTAAGCGGTCTTCTGTAGAAGATTTTCACATCGGCTGGCAAACATACTGATGCCCTTTTTGAGCACCGAAAGACTAATGTACAAAGGCGCGAGGAATCCAATACCAATTACTATAAGAAGAACATCCGCTAGTTCCGGTGACAAGCGGTCCGTAACGAGCAAAATGGCTGTAGCAATCACATCGACCGTAGCGCATATTACCACCCCACGCCGAGCCAGCCGCAACTGCCGCTCGCCATCTCGGTATGCACGATGCTGGTTAGCCGCGACCGAGATCCGCGCCTCTTCGGTTGTCATACGAGATCCTCGTCGTACGAGGGATGCGGCAGCGAGAAGCGCGCTCAGCAACATCAGGAGATCGAAGAACAAGAGCAACAAGAACGCCTTGGCTACCCACGGCATTGTTCGAGCGAGATGGGGCGTTAAGACTTCTACCACCATTTATGCCATGCCAGTTTAGTCCATAAGGCACTGTTAATGCGGTCCACGTAGAACGCCGCAGCACGATAGCCTCCGATCCGCCTCGAGCCCCTCGGATCGTCCGCCCTTACGGCTTCGCCTCTTGCGAGCAAGGCAACTCCATTTCGTATATCTATTTAGATTTGCTTGGCGGTCCCGACGGAGGAGGGTCTGGTCCGTCGGGTGGTCCTGGTGGCGGTGGCTGAGGTGCGTTCGGAGGGGCCGGCGCCTCGGGCTTCCCGGGTGGCGGCGGTGGAATGCATACATACTTATAAATATAGAACGCAAGCGCGTAATGCGCTAGTCCAGTCGCCTCCATTGCCGCTCCGATCAAGGTCACCGCGGGTCCCCCAAGCAACGAGCCCTCCAGAAGTACGTGCGCGCCCAGTTCTGCTAAAAGTGATCCATTTATGGTTAGAAGCGCCACGACGGTTAGGCAACCAGCATAGGCCTGTTTCGGTGACATCAGACCCAACGGGTCAGTCGCATTAACAGGGTTGTTGGCTACGTAGCCGTAGAGATTTGGATCACCACTTGCCAGTCGCAGCGGATCCTCGCTTACGAAACGCTGCCGCCCCGGGTGGTAGTAGCGTGCTCGGTAGTAGTAGAGCCCAGTTCCGTCATTCTCCCGGCCGGTGAACTGCAAGGTGTTGCCGTTCGCGGCGCCAGTTGCGGTCGTGGTCCCAAAGGGTTCATAGCTGTACTGCGTCTGCACGACGCCGCTGTTATCCACCAGTGCGATGGTGGAACCTAAGGCATCCGTCAGGAGGCTCAGTGTGCCTGACGCGTCCGTGTGGGTAAAGTATTCGTCGATGCCCAGACCATCGAGAGTGTTCGCGACCGTGGCACCGGTCACCTCCTGGACAGGATTGACGGCGTCGTAGCGTAGGCTGGTCACGGTGCCGTTGATCGTCTTCACGACGCGACGCCCGAGCGCGTCGTACTGAAAACTCGCCGTGCCGCCAGGACTGGAGAGACCAACCAGGCGGTTGCGCGCGTCCCACGTGTAGGTCGCCGTACCGTCACCGGCCAGGTTGCCGTTGAGGTCGTAAGTGGGCGTCTGGCCCCCGAACGTGAGTTGCCGGTTGGCGGCGTCGTACGTCGCAGAGGCGACGGCCCCGGGGAGGCCCGTGCGGGCCCAGGTACCGGCGAGCTGCCGGCGACTGCTGTTGGCGTCGTAGCTGTAGGACAGTGTTCCGAGCGTGGTCGGGCCGTTCTTGTACGTGAGCCCGACGATTCGCCCTGCCGCGTCGTAGGCGTACTCTGTCGTCACGCCGTTAGGCAGGGTGAGCGCGGTCCGCCGGCCGGCGGTGTCGTAGCTGAAACTGACCACTGCGCTGCCCTGGGTGATTGCGATCAACCGGTCGGCGTTATCGTACGCGTAGGTCACTGTCGGCTGGCCAGCGACCGTCATGCTGGTCCGCCGCCCCACCGCGTCGTAGGCGTAGCTCACCATCCCTTGGGGCGTCGTCTCCTGGGTCAGCCGATCCAGCCCCTCGTAGGTCCGGGTCATCGTCCCCGAGATCGAGTCCACCAGCTGCGTGAGCCGACTGCCAGCGTCCCATGTGTAGGTCGTCGTGGACTGATCGGCGTACGTCGCCTGTGTCAGGCGGTTCAGGGCGTCGTAGGTCCGACTCGTCACCTGGCTCTTGCGATCCGTTAAGCTCGCTAGATTCCCATTGTTGTCGTAGCTGTAGCTCTCGGACCGGAGTAAGGGATCGGTCCGCGTCGCGAGCCGATCCATCGTGTTATAGGTGTACGTCGTCGGATTGCCCCGCGCGTCGGACACGCTGAGGAGGTTGCCGTTTGGATCGTAGCCAAACTGAGTCAGCCCGCCCAGAGCATCGGTTATGGCGACCAACCGGTTGAGGGCATCGTAATCATATCGGGTCCGCTGCCCCAGCGGGTTGGTCAGAGCCGTGAGGCGACCGAGATTGTCGATAAACCGCGTGGTGCTGTTGCCGCTCGGGTCCGTCACTTTGACGAGGTCTCCGAACTCATAGCTCAGCGTTGTGGTCCCCGCCGGCGTCGTGATGGTGACTGGCTGACCGGCGGCAGTGTAGGTGAAGGTCGTCTGCTGCCCCACCGGATTCGTGATCGCCGTGACATTCCCGACAGCGTCATAGGTGAACGTGCTCGTGTGACTCAGGGCATCGGTGATGCTCGTCACCCGGTTGAAGGCCGCCTCGTAGATAAAGCTGGTCGTTGCCGCGTCAGCCGTCCCCGCGAGCCGGGTGATGCCGGTGACATTTCCCATACTGTCATAGGTATATGTGGTGGTCCGAAGCAGCGCGTCGATCTGGGAGAGGACTTGATTAGTACTGCCCGCGCGTATGTATGTCGTCGTTTGCGCAACTGACGTCCCAAACCCGTACGTGTCGGTCAGGAGGTAGCCCGCCGCATTGAAGGTGAGGCGCCGCACGGTACTACGCGGATCGGTCACGTCCGTCTGCGTGATCTTTCCGGTCCCGCCGTCCACGGTGTACGCGAACTGATACGTGGTGCTGTCCGCCTGAGTTTGGCGAACCACGTTGCCCGTTGAATTGTATTCATTCGTCAGGAAGACGATGCCTCGCGCATCCCGGAGGGTCACCATACGGTTCGATGCATCATAGGTGTATTGTGTGGCGCCGCCGTTGGGGTCCGTGACCGTCATCAGTCGCCCGCCGGCGTCGTACGCGTAGCTCACTGTTCGTCCGCCGTTGTCGGTGGCCTGGGTAATGCGGTTGCCCGCGTCGTAGGTGAACTGAATCCATCGCCCGTTGGGCGACATGATCTTGGTCAGGTTCCCCGTCGCACCCCGCGTGAGGGTGAGCCGGTTGCCGAAGCGATCGCGAAGCTCCGTCGCGGCCGCCTTCTGCGGCAGCGTCTGGCCATAACTCTCCGGAAAGATCAGCAGCGTGCCATCCTTGAGGGTGATCGTCCAGCCGTTGCCATTCCACACCAGCTGCGACTTGTAGAACTTCGTCGGCGTCGCGGTATGTTCGTAGACCGCGTCGGTCCACCCCGTACCTGGAGAGATGCGGTCGTAATGAATCCGGCCGCCATCGGCGAGGATGAGTTCTTGCCACGTATACGGAAAGGCATTGCCGACGAGGAACATGTCGTAGGGATGGCTCGTCCCGATCCCAAAGGCGCGGGAGATCGTATCCCGAGGCCGGTACGTCCGGGTCAGGACGATCGAAAGGACATCGGGCAGGCTGAGGTCCGTCTTAGCCAGCACGAACAGGCCCGTGGCGAGGTCGACCGGATCACCACCCTGAGCGGGACTCCCCGGAGGCGGCGCCTCCGGAGGGGCGGCTCCCGCACCTTCCACCATTGCGGCTGTAAATTCATAGATCCGTACACCCGGATCGGGGACCACCTGTCGGCCGTCCGGCGTGACGGTGCCGAGGCCGTAGACATACCAGCCTTTCCGCGCAGCACCGTAATCCCAGAACTGAAATTTCGTTCCCGGTGCGCCGTGAACACCGTTCGGATAGACCAGCGCCGCGCCCGTGCCTTGACGGCTATAGATGTACGCGCCGCCCGGCTGCAGCGTGAAGTAGAGCGGCACTTCGACGCCCTGGGGAAGCGGAAATGGCGGCCGGTCCAGCGGAATGGGTGTGATGGTAACTTCCGTCACCGGGTGGCCTTCCTCATCGCGGATGGCCGCATGCGCCGGGATCCTGAGCTCGAGGCCCGGGATGCGCGGATTCGTCACCACGACGTCGCTCGTGGTGTAGGTCGGCACCGTGACGGCGTGCTGTGTGTCGAGCTTCGGCATCCAGACCGTATACGGCAGCACCGTCGTGATCCCAGCCCGTAGCTCCACGTTCGCCTCGAACCGGCCGTAGGTGCGTCCCGGCTGGTTCGCTGAGCGGCCGTCGATGACGAGCGCATAGACGTCTGCCTCGACACCCGTCAGCAGGAAGCGCCCGGTATCGTCGGTCTGCACTGCCTGCGCCCCAACCTGTAAGGTGACCCCGGCGAGCGGTTGTCCGTTCAGCTTCAGGACCTGCCCGGCCAAGGCGGTCACCCCGCCTGGCGCTTGGAGCGGAGGCAGCAGGCGCCAGAGGGAATCGGGGCGATTCGTTCGCCAGGTCGGACTGCCCCCGGCGTCCGGGGCCCAATCCTCATCCTCGCCGAAGGCAGGTGTCTGACTGACCGCGTCGATGCCCGTGGCCGCACCACTCGTCACCGAACCGGGACCGCTGCCCGCCGGCCCAGTCCCAGGTACCGTGGTAGGCTCGGCTGCCGTCCGGAACGTCACGGTGACCGGCTCGATCAGGAAGCCGTCACCGTCCGCCGCCCCATGGATCGACAGCGTATAGGGCGCGTCCCGATCGAGCTCTTCGGACGGCGTGAGAAAGGCGAGTTGCCCTCCCTCCGCCGGCACGATCCTGATCGGCACCGGGCCGCGAGGCCCGCTCAGCGTCACGGTCCCGTCGTTGACGGTGTCCACCTGGAGCGCTTTGGAGAAGCGTAAGGCAATCACAACGTCTGTCGGCACGTCGACGCTCCCGGGCAGGGGCAACGAGGCTTTGACCTTCGGCGCCCCAGAGGGCGCTGGAGGTGGGGCCGGCAGACTCGTCACCGTTCCGGCGGAAAGATCGACAAGCTCGCCATCATGCCGCGGGGCACCCGTCGAATCGATACCGCCCCAGAGCAAGACAGTGCCATCGGCTTGCAGCGTGGCCGTGTGGCGCTGACGCGCGACTTGGAGCGCCGACAACGACGAGGAGGTCGCCGAGCGTGGATCCCAGAGCTCTGGGACGGTGGCCGCCGCGCCATCATTACGGACGCCACCGGCGATGAAGACGCGACCGTCGGTGAGGAGCGTGGCCGAGTGATCCGCGCGTGGGCTCGGGCCAGAAGCCTGAAACTCGAGAGTTTGAATCTCGCGATCAAAGAACTCGACACCTGGGACGACCGCCCTGCCCGCCCCAATTCCGCCGAAAATCATGACCCGACCATCGGGGAGGAGCGTCGCTGTATGCCAGGCGCGGGGGAAACGAAGTTCTCCCGGCAACACGGTGTAGCTGCCGCTCCGCGGATCCCAGACCAATACCTCTCGAGACGAGCCGGTTGATCCTTCACCTCCCGTGATGAACCAGCGTCCATCGGGGAGCAATGTGGCGGCCTGCCCCGGCAAGACGCTTACAACGACGCTCGGCTGGGGCCCCGATTGCGCCGGGACGAAGAGACCACCGAGGACGAGCACGAGGATAAGTGTTCGAGGCAGCGTCTTCATGGGCTAGTCACGCTCACGGTGATGCTTCCGATATTCGTGCCAGAGGGATCAATTTCGACGGTGTATGTTCCGTCCGTCGACAGCGTCTGGGTCGCGAGGTTGAAGTTCGTGAGGCAGGAGGTCGACGACGTCAGCGTGGCGCCGCTCGGATTCAGCAGCCGCACGGTGACACAGCTCATGGTGTTGCTCGTCACGCGAACCGTCACCTGCTGGCCCGAGGTTCCGGCGAACGTCAGGCGCGCATTCTGGCCGATCCGCGTGATCGACGCCGTGACCGCGGCGCCGCCGATGGTCATCGAACCTGTGAGGTCCTGCGAGAGCGTCAGCGTCATGTTGCCGGTGTAGAAGCTCGAAGGATCCACGAGAATCGCGTAGGTCCCCGTGCTCGGCAGGGCGGCATCGAACTCGCCGCCGGTCGTTCCGACGAACGTCGGCGAGACGAGCGTCGTGCCATCGGGGTTGTAGATCGAGACGTTGCTGCCCGAAATCGTGACGCCGCTCATCCCGAGGCCGACTCGTTGCCCGCCCGTGCCGTTGAACGTCACGCGTGCCCGCTGCCCGACCCGCGGGATGCTGACAGCGACGGAGGGCCCGTCGAGCGCGATACTCCCCGCGACTTCCGCGGACAGCGTGAGGGTCATGTTGCCGGTGTACCCGTACTGTGGATCCACCAGAATGGTGTAGGTCCCGGTCACGGGCAGCGGGGCCGAGTCGATAACTCCGCCAGAACTGAAGATCGTGGTCGGCCCAACCAGGGTCGTCCCGTCCGGCTTCAGGATCGACACCCCGCTCTGTGTGATCGTCACCGCCGTCACGGCGAGACTCACCCGCTGCCCTGCGGTGCCGGAGAACGTGACCCGCGCATTCTGACCGACTCGAGCGCTCAGCGTGACGGCCGCGCCGTCGATGACGATGCTGCTGGTCAAATCCTCCGACAGCGTCAGCGTCATGTTGCCGGTGTAAGAACTCCATGGGTCGACGAGGATGGTGTAGGTTCCGGTTCTCGGCAGGGGCGCAAGACTCGATCCTAAGCCCGCGCCACTCGTCACGAGGGTTGGTGACATCAGCACCGAGCCATCCGGGTTGTTGACCGAGACGTAGTTGCTGGTAACGGTCGTCGTGACGCCAAAACTCACCCGTTGTCCGGCGACTCCGTCGAACACAACTAACCCGATATGATTGGCCGTGCTGACCGTCGCCGTCAGACTGCTCCCGGCGATAGTCATCCGGCCGGTGAAGTCCACGTCAGTTGCGGCATACGGCGACGGCGGAATAAAGAAGTCACCGCTACTGACCGCCGCGCCCCCCGGGGTTGCCACCGCGATGTGGCCTGAGCCAACGTTTGCCGGAACCGTTGTCACGATCGAGCTCGCAATCGCCGAGCTGACAGCGGCCCGCGCGACGTCGAGGTTGTAGGCCACGCGGTTGCCGGACATGGTTGGCTCAAAGTTCGTTCCTGTGATGGTGATGGCGGTCCCCGGCGTGCCAATGCCGGGGGCGAAGGCGGTGATCGTGGGGGCGCCGGACGGGCTTACTGTAAACGGCATCACACTCGTGGCCGAGCCCGCTGGCGACGTCACGGCAATTGGCCCGGTCGTCGCCCCTGCTGGAACTGTGGCCACGATCTGTGTCGCCGTCGCCGAGACAACTGCGGCTGCTGTCCCGTTGAAGCTGACGGTGTCTTCGGTCGCCGTCGCGCTGAATCCGGTGCCGTAGATCGTGACCGTGGTCCCGACCGGCCCACTCGAGGGCGTGAACTCGATGATCGAGACGACCGCCGCGCTTTGGCGTGCGATGGACAGCAGGTTGCCCACCGGGTCGTAGGAGTAGATCGCGGCGTCGTTGGAGGCCGGGTCCACGACCGCCCGGAGCCGGCCGAGCGCGTCGTAGACGTAGGTGATCGGCTGTTGGCCGAGTCCTGGGTGCGTCGCGAAGATGAGGAGCGCTACTACGAGAGCAGGTACTAGCCAGCGGCGCGGCGCACGTGAGCGCATCAGTGGCTGTTAGCCCCGCCCGTGAACTGGTCGACATCAACAACGTTCACGCTGGGGACCGACGTGGTAAGGCCCTTCTTTCCACGCCTACAAAAAAAAGAGCAGCATAACGCACGGCGCGGTGAGCGCGAGTAAACCGACGACCCCGGGAGCACGGCGCTGTCCAATCGCGGTCCCCCTCCGTTCTGGCGCGAGCAACGTCTTAGGCGCAAGCAACGTCGCCGAACGCCCGGGGGTCAGTCAAGAGACAGGACGGCTGAATTCTTGGACGGGACGGCTGAGATGTGGACTGGCTACCGCAGTCCAATACCGCTGAGGGGCGGAATCGCTACATCTTCGTCGCGGGCCGGACGGACGCGGGGGCGATGGGAGATCGTCGATAGGCGCTTGGCGCCTTGCCTGTGATCTCGCGGAAGACGCGGGTGAGGTGCGAGCCGTCGAAGAAGCCGACGCGGGCGGCGATATGCACGAGCTTGTCGTCGGTGTGCGCTAAGAGGTCTTGGGCGATTGCCACGCGCACACGGGCAAGGTAGTCCATGACGGTCATCCCTGTCTCGGCGCGGAAGAGATGCCTCAGGTGTCGCCCCGAGATGCCGATCACCTTCGCCACACTGTCGACCGTCAGCTCACCTCCAAAGTGGACACCGAGATAGTCGATCGCTCGGCTCACGGGACCGCCGACCTGCGGCCAGGAGCCAGGGGCGTCGCCGGGTGGTGCGCCCACGGCCTCGATCTGGCTCGCGAGCGCTCCGGGATCAACCGGCGGTCGCATGACGCCTCGGATATTGAGGTTTTCCCAGACAGGCGCAGCATCGAGATAGGCATCATCGCTCACGACGAGCACTGGACACGCTGGGAGTTGGGCGTGCAGGCCCCCGAGGAAGCGAGTCGCCTCGGCCGATGAGCGCCCGACGTCCAGGACCACGCAGGTCGGGCGAAACCTGAGGACCCGGTTCAGACCGTCGATGATAGTCGACGCCGTTTCCACTCGCCCGACACGCGCCAGCGTGACGGCGAGCGTGGCGCGCCAGCCGAGGTCGCCACCGACGAGGAGGATGCGATGCGTCCGAGGCAGGCGCGCCTCGGAGTCGGGCCGGGCGCGGTCCGCTGAGGGCCGGCGGACGCGCTGCTCAAGCGCCCGGCGGATGCTACCAAGCAGCTCCTCTTCCTGGAAGGGTTTCGTGACGTAATCCAACGCGCCCAGCTTCATCGCGGCAACTGTGGTCCGCACGGTCTTCACGGCGGTCACCATGACGACCGGCCGGTCCGGCTCCAAGGCTTTGAGCTCCTGCAAGATCTCGATCCCATCGACCTCGGGCATCAGGACATCGAGGAGCACGAGATCGACGCGCTCGGCGCGCACTATGCTGAGTGCGGCCCGCCCGTGGGCGGCATCCAGCACCGTGTACTCGTCGTCGAGGATGAGGTGGAGGGCCTCGCGTACGCCCGCGTCGTCGTCGACGACGAGCAGGACGGGGCGGGCTGTCGAGATCGCCTGAGGCCCCGAGCTTTCGGGGCCCGATCGCGCTCTGCCGGGAGCGGGCGGCGGCCTGGGAACTCCGTCTCCTCTGAGCAGGTAGCTGACCGGCGCCGGCTCGCTCATGGCAACCTCCCCGGCAGCGCGCTTCGGCAACCACGGGCGTTGCCGAAGTAGTTCGCGTTCGAGAGGAGCAGCGCCCGGAACTCCGCGCGCTCCTTCTGGTGTGGGGGCGCCTCCGGCTTCTTGGCGGCCGCCAGTGCTTCTTCCTCTACGGGGACACTTGCTCGATCCATCTCCAGCCTCCTGGCGGAGAGACGCTGTGTTCCGTGTAGCGTCCTCCTATCAAGCGACTATGACCCGTGCGTCCCTGACTGGCTTCCTGCATGCGCTCCCGCAGGCGAAATGAGTAGACCGACAACGGGGCAAACGGTCTTGGGCGCGATTGCGAAAAGGTGGTCGCCTGTTGCTCAGGACGACCGGATGGCTTTGCGGTATTCGCTCGGGGGGATTCCCACGGTCCTTCTGAAAACCTTGATGAAGTGGGAGAGGTCGTTGAACCCGACGGCGTAGGCTACCTCGGTCACGCTCAGGCGGGGATCCGCCAACAGCGTCCCGGCTCGGCGGACCCTGAGGCCTTGCACGTACTCCCTGAAGGAAAGGCCCATCTCCCGATGGAAGAGTCGACAGAAGTAGAATTTGCTCAACGACGCCTCACGGGCAACCTCCGACAGGGTGATCGCTTCGGTAAAGTGTCCACACACGAACGCAAGCGCCCGATCGATGCCTCGGTGTATGGCACGAGCTGGCTCCACCGCCGCTTGAGCACTCTCCTCGACTGGGCTTTCGGGCCCCGGGCGCGTGGCAGAGGGGCGCGCGCGCGTCAGGTTGACCACCGTCTGCCTGAGCTGATCGAGCTCGATTGGCTTTCTCAAATAGTCACGAGCGCCGGCGCGGAGCGCCTGGATCGCCAAGCCCTCGGAGCTGAAGCCGGTGATCATCACCACCGGAATCCAGGGCCAATCCAGGCGCACAAGCCGCAAGATCTCCAAGCCCGATGGCTTCGGGATCACCTGGTCGACGAGGACGAGGTCGAGACTGGACCCCTGCTGCTCGAGCGCCCGGAGGGCGTGCTCACCGTCTGAAGCCTCTACCAGCCTGGCTATCCCCTGCAACGCGATTCGCATGAAGGATCGCACGCGGGCATCGTCATCGACGACGAGCACGCTCGGCAAAGGCTCACTGCGGTTCAGTAAGAGCGGTGAGGTCATCGGCGAGTTGTTTCACTGGCGCCACCGCGCACGGGAGTTCCGCCAATTCCGACTGCTCCCCAGTTTGAAATCGCGCCGGCCCGCAGCCATCGCCCTATCAGCCGCAGCATGCGCCGGTCGGCCACCCGATGCGCGACCATCCGCAGCAGCCACTCGTGGTCCACCGAGTCGAAGAAACTCCGGATGTCCGCGTCGAGCACCCAGTTCACGTACTGCGTCATGACCGCCGTGTGCACCGCCTGAAGCGCCCCGTGAGGATTGCGCCCCGGTCGAAACCCGTAAGAAAACCCCAGAAAGTCGGCCTCGTAGATGACGCTCAGCACCTCGGCCACCGCCCCTTGGACCATCTTGTCCTCGAGCGCCGGCACTCCAATCGGCCGCTGTCCGCCGTCCGCTTTCGGGATGTACACGCGTCGGACCGGCTGCGGCCGGTAACTCCCGCGGTGCACCCAATCGCACACTTCCCTCAGCCGCTCCTGCAGATTCTCCTCGTAGCTCTCGACTGTCTCGCCATCCACCCCGGGAGGCGCCTTCCGCTTCACCCGCCGGAAGGCGCGCTCAGCGCGGCCACGTCGACATGATGTAACAGCGCCGTGAATCGAGCCCCCTTGGCTGCCTCGTTCACTCGCGCCAGGTTTACCGGCAAGATGCCCCGGCCCTGCGTCCGGACCTTGCCCTCCCGAAGCGAGTTCCCCTCGGGTCGGCCCCTTCCCTCAGCGCGCCTCGTTACCTTCGGCGGCGTCATCGGTACTATGAGCCGATCCGACTCCCGACCTCGGCTCGATGGAGCACTCCGGTCTGCCCTTGTGCACCACCCCCGTCGGCGACCATCCCGACGGCCCCGGTCGGGTCTCCTGGGTCGCGATGCTGGCCGTTCGTGCGTGAGGCGGCCTTCGACCCCGGTGGAGCGTCACCGTCTCGCGTCGCGACGGCACACATCCTGCCTTCGGCCACGGGAACAGCCTCGGCCTCCACCACCTTCATCCTTTCGGGGCTCCCTGCCCGCACCCCACACGACCCCTGTCTACGCTTCG
>Ga0184638_1000222_pt1 | contig 15195 bp, 14 predicted proteins | sample PLM31_50_b2_FD_133141 | JGI IMG/M metagenome (GOLD analysis project Ga0184638, IMG submission 133141) | Groundwater sediment microbial communities from an aquifer in East River, Colorado, USA - PLM3-1_50_b2 | ecosystem: Environmental > Terrestrial > Soil > Riparian zone | place: USA: East River... | reverse complement strand
GGCCCGATCATGATGATGTTCTTGGGGATCACCTCATCGCGCAGATGCTCCGGCAGGCGCTGGCGGCGCCACCGGGTGCGGAGCGCGATCGCTACCATGCGCTTGGCGTCCCGCTGGCCGATCACGTAGCGGTCCAACTCTTCGACGATCTGGCGGGGCGTCAGGCTTTCCAGTCGTTGTGCCTGTTTGTCATCCATCTCGCCGAAATCCGATAGGTCAGTCATGCTATTTCAATACTTCGATCGTAATCTCAATATTCGTATAGATGTCAATCCCGCCCGCAATGCGTAAGGACTCTTCCACCACCGTCCGGGCATCGAGGGCCGAGTGACCGAGCAGAGCTCTGGCGGACGCCAATGCGTACGGTCCGCCGGATCCGATCGCGAGAATGCCGTCTTCCGGCTCAATCACATCCCCGGTGCCGGAGATGACCAAGGAATTCACCTTGTCCGCCACCGCCAGCAGCGCTTCCAGCCGCCGCAGCACCCGGTCTGTCCGCCAATCCTTGGCCAGTTCCACCGCCGCGCGCGTTAAGTTTCCTCGGTACTCCTGCAGCTTCGCGTCGAACTTTTCAAACAAGGTAAAGGCATCCGCCGTAGCGCCCGCGAAGCCGGCCAGCACTGTTTCATTATACATCCGCCGCAATTTCTTTGCGTTATGCTTCATCACCGTCGTACCAAACGTGACCTGCCCGTCGCAGCCCATCGCCACGCCCTCATCGCGCCGTACGCAGAGAATCGTCGTGGAGCGGAGGATCGATCTCATGGTTTGGCCAGGGCATGCGCTCGCGGGTGGGCCTTGTCGTAGGCCTCCATGATCCGATCGAGCGCGACGTGGGTGTAGTGCTGCGTGGTGGAGAGCGAAGCATGACCCAAGAGCTCCTGGATCGCGCGTAGATCCACGCCGCCGTCCAGGAGATGCGTGGCGAACGAATGGCGTAAAGCATGCGGGCTGATGCTGGGAAAATTCCGAAGCGCGCGCGAGGATTTGGCGACGAATCGCTCCACGCTTCGTGCACTCAACCGCCCGCCCCGGTGGTTTCGAAATAGCGCTTGCGGGGAGAGCGTAGGAGTGCGAGGCAGCGAAGCAAGGTACGCCAGGAGCGCTGCGACCGCCGGCCGGCCGAGCGGTACCATCCGCTCTTTGCGGCCCTTGCCGAGCACCGTGGCAACGCCTTCCTCCAGATCCAGATCCTCGACGTTGAGCCCCACAAGTTCAGAGACACGGACACCGGACGAGTACAGGGTCTCCAGAACTGCTTGATCCCGCAGGGAGCGCACCTGCCCCTGCTCGTCCAGTAGGCGTTGCACGTCGTCCGCGGTGAGCACACGAGGAAGCTTGCGCTCTTGCTTCGGGCCTGGGACTGCGGCGGCCGGGTTGCGCGCGATCCAGCCTTCCCGGGTGAGATGCTTGAACAGACTCCGGATTGCCGAGAGCTTTCGGTTGCGGGTGGCCTTACTGTCGCCTTGAGCCGTCCGGAACGCCATGAAGCTGCGTAGTATCAATGGATCAATGTCTTCAGGCTTGCTGTCCATGCCGGCACGCCGGCTTCGCAGAAACTGCTCGAATTGCCTGAGGTCCTGATTGTAATTGCGAAGGGTATGTGGCGAGGCCCTTCGCTCCACTCGGAGGTATGTCAGGAAAGAGCGGACCGCTGCATCCATGTCGCAAAGTCCTCCAGCGCACGCTGGCCGATCCGGCGTTGGCGGTCCTGTTTATCCCGGATGCGAGTCGTCAACGGAAGAAATAAACCATAGTTGATATTCATCGGCTGGAAATGGCGAGGATCGCTGGTGGTGATGTATTTCAAGAGCGCCCCGTGCGCAGTGGTCTCGGGCGGGGTGACAAGATCCTTCCCTTGAAGCAGGCGAGCCGCATTGATGCCTGCAAGGCCGCCGGAGGCAGCCGCTTCCGTATAGCCTTCGACGCCTACAAGCTGGCCGGCGATGAAGATCCGCTTCTGGCTTCGAAGCTGCAAGAGGTCATTCAGCAGCGCCGGTGCGTTGACAAAGGTGTTGCGATGGACACTGCCATAGCGCAGAAACTCCGCGTTGGCCAGGCCGGGAATCATGCGGAAGACTCGCTTCTGCGCGCTGTAAGTCAATTTCGTCTGGAACCCGACGATGTTATAGCAGGTGCCGTGCTGGTTCTCCGTTCTCAATTGGACCACGGCATAGGGGCGCGTGTTGGTTTTCGGATCCACCAGCCCTACCGGCTTGAGGGGTCCGAACATCATCGTGTCGCGCCCGCGTTCCGCCATCACTTCAATCGGGATGCAGCCTTCAAAATACGGTACCTTTTCAAACTCCTTGGGCACCACCTTCTCCGCCGACAAGAGCGCTTGATAGAAGGCGTCATACTCGGTCTCGCTCATCGGACAGTTCAGGTAAGCCGCCTCTCCTTTGCCGTAGCGCGAGGCTTTGAAGACCATCTTCATGTCAACGCTGTCCGCGTCCACGATCGGTGCGATGGCGTCAAAGAAGTAGAGACGATTGGAATGGGTAAATTCTTTGATGTGCTCCGCCAGGGCGTCGGACGTGAGCGGGCCCGTCGCGACGATCGTCACTGCGTCCGATGGAATGTGCGACACATGCTCGTGAATGATTTTGATGTTGGGATGACTCTCGAGCGCCTGGGTGATTCGCTGCGCAAAGAGATCGCGGTCGACGGCCAGGGCTGATCCGGCCGGCACGCGTGCCTCGTCCGCCATCTTGATGATCAGGGATCCGAGCCGGCGCATCTCGGCTTTGAGAATGCCCGGGGCGTTCTGAATATCGTCTGAGCCTAAGGAGTTGGAACAGACCAGCTCCGCGAGGAAGCCCGTCTTGTGCGCAGGCGTCGGCTCCTTGGGCCGCATCTCGTAAAGCGTGACCTTTACCCCGCGAGTTGCCGCCTGCCAGGCTGCTTCTGAGCCGGCCAAGCCGCCGCCGATGATGACCACATCCTCCCGCATGGGGAGGGATTGTATCACACTTCCTTGTACCCGCAGCCCTCCACCCGGCAGATGATGGATGTGCCGGCCTGCTTCGCGTACTTCTCAATAAGGAAGGGGGCGTGGCATTGCGGGCAGGGGCGCGGGACGGGGCGGTCCCAGAGGGCAAACTTGCATTTGGGATAATTCGCGCACGCGTAGAAGGTCCGACCCTTCTTGCTCCGCCTCATGGTGAGCTCGCCGGCGTCCTCTGGGCATTTCACCCCGAGGGGAATCGGCTTGGTGGTCTTGCAGGCGGGGTAGGCCGAGCAGGCGATGAACTGTCCGAAGCGGCCGGATTTGATGACCATCGGCGAGCCGCACTTCTCGCATTTCTCATCGGCGCTGATCTCCTGTTTCGCCACGATCTTGATGGTTCCGTCCGGCAGCCGCTCGAAGTTTTGCGTGTTCTTGCACGGGGGATCATCTTGGTAGCCGGGGCAGGCCAGGAATTTTCCGTTCCGTCCCCATTTGATCTCCATCATCCGACCGCACTTCTCACACGGAACATTCGTCGGTGGCTGGACGGTGTCTTTCGGTCCGGGAATGTCTTTGGCCTTTTCCAGATCCTTGCTGAACGGTTCGTAGAAGTCCCGCACGACCGTCACCCATGGCTTCTCGCCCTCCGCCACCTCGTCGAGTTCTTTCTCCATCTGCGAAGTGAAGTCCACATTCAGGATGTCGGGGAACCCTTTGACCAGATAATCGTTGACCGTCCGGCCGGTTTCGGTTGGCACAAAACGACCCTCTTGTTTTTCGACGTACTTGCGTTCTTGGATTGTGGAGGTGATGGTGGCATAGGTGGACGGCCGCCCGATGCCCTTTTCCTCAAGCTCGCGGATGAGCAGTGCCTCGTTGTAGCGCGGTGGCGGCTGTGTGAAGTGCTGCTTTGGCGTGATCCCCGGCGTCTGCTGCTCTTCCTGAGCCACCAGCCGCAACCGCTCGCCCTCCCCGAGGACGGGCAGCTGGCGCTCGCTCTCTTCCTCGGCCTCCTGGTCGGCCTTCGGCCCTGTCGCTATGTCCGTGTCCTTGCCTTCCTGATAGACGATGGTGTGGCCGGCAAACTTCAGGACCGTCCCGGTGGCGCGAAACAGGTAGCTGTTCGACGTCTGCTGCGGCACACAGTCCACCCGGGTGACGTCCATAATCGCCGGAACCATTTGGGATGCGATAAACCGGTTCCAGATGAGCTTATAGAGCTGGTAGTGGTCCCGTTCCAGGTACTGCTTGACGGACTCGGGGTCCCGATGCGCCGACGTCGGCCGAATGGCCTCGTGGGCTTCCTGCGCGGCCTTCTGAGTCTTATAGACATTGCGCGTTGCCGGCAGATACTGCTCGCCGAACCGCGCGCGAATCACCTGGCGGGCATCCTCCGCTGCCTCGTCCGATAGGCGGGTCGAGTCAGTGCGCATGTAGGTGATCAGGCCCGTCGGACCTTCCTTTCCGATCTCCATGCCCTCGTAGAGTTGTTGCGCCAGCGTCATGGTTTTCTTCGAGCTGAACCGAAGCTTGCGCGCGGCCTCCTGTTGCAGGCGGCTCGTGATAAAGGGCGCCACGGGATGGCGACGCTTCTCCTTGCGCTCGATCGTTTGGACCACGAACTCTTTGCCCTGCACGTCGTGAACGATCCGCATCGCCTCGGTTTCAGAGGAGATGACCGCCTCCTGACCGTTCACGCTGTGCAATTTAGTGTCGAAAGGCGGCGGGTTGGCGCCGGCGAGCGTCGCGGTGATAGACCAATATTCCTCTGGGCGGAACGCTTCGCGCTCCTGCTCGCGATCGCAGATCAGTTTCAAGGCGACGGACTGCACGCGACCCATGCTCAAGCCGCGTCGGATCTTTTTCCACAGGAGCTGGCTGCCTTGGTAGCCGACGATCCGATCCAAGACGCGGCGCGCTTGTTGGGCGTTGACGAGCCGCATGTCTATGTCGCCGGGGGATTGGAGCGCTCGCTTGACCGCCGTCGCGGTGATCTCGTTGAACAGGACACGAAAGACTTTTCGGTTTTTCCCTTTCGCCTTTCCTTTGGCAGCCTTGCCCTTGGGCTGGTCGTCTATCTCTTCAGCAATGTGCCAAGCGATCGCTTCCCCTTCACGGTCGGGGTCTGGGGCAAGGTACACCTTATCTGCCGCTGCCGCCTTCTTTTTGATGTCGGCCAGCACCTGGGCTTTACCCTTGATCGTGACATAGTGCGGCTTAAAGTCGTGCGCGATGTCCACGCCCAACTTGCTGGTCGGAAGATCCTTCACGTGGCCGACCGAGGCCATGACGGTATAGCCACGGCCGAGATATTTGCTGATGGTCCGGGCTTTTGCAGGCGATTCAACGATGATCAGCGATTTCGACATGGAGTATCCGTGTTAGGTAGAGCGATGATAGCGCTGTCCGGGAAGTTGGTGGACGGCGTTTTTTAGTTCTAATCCCAGGAGTGTCCTCGCGACAGCCGCCGGAGTCAATGCCGTTTGCTCCGTCAATTCGTCAATGCTCATCGCGTCATCCCCTACAAGAGCATACACCTTTCGCTCTTCAGGCGAGAGCGCAAATGGTTCAATGGAACTTTCCACAGCTGGACGAGTGTCACGTTTCTTACCTTCTCCGCTTCTGGCGGACGGAACGATGAGCGGTCTTTCAAATTGCGGCAGTAGTTCTTCAACGATGTCATCCACCGTTTCGGTCAATTTCGCGCCTTCCTTGAGCAGGCGATGCGTCCCCCGGCTCGTGGGAGCCTCAATGGAGCCTGGCACCGCAAACACCTCACGCCCCTGGTCGAGCGCGAGCTTGGCGGTGATCAGCGATCCGCTGTCCTCAGCGGCCTCGACCACGACGACACCAAGTGAGAGGCCGCTGAGAATTCTATTGCGCCGCGGAAAATGCCGGGCAAGCGGCGGCGATCCAGGCGGCAACTCCGAGAGCAAAGCGCCGGCCTCGACGATCTCTTCACGTAGTCGGCGGTGATCTGGAGGATAGATCACATCTACGCCACAGCCCAGAACCGCTATCGTTCGACCGCCGGCCGCAAGCGCACCTTCATGGGCCGCTCCATCAATCCCGCGCGCCATGCCGCTGACGATCGTGAAGCCCAGCCGGCACAGTTCGTGCGCGAGCGTCCGCGCCACACGAAGACCATACGGCGTGGCGTGCCGGGAGCCGACCACCGCGATGGCCTGAGCATCCACCGGTTCCAGCATTCCGTCGCAATACAGGAGCGCCGGCGCATCGGCGATGGCTCGCAACGGTGCCGGGTAGCATAGGTCCGAGATCTCGAGAATGGTCATCTTGGTTTGACGCGACGCCCTTCACTGAGCTGTGCGCTCGATCGGTTTTGTCTCGACGCTGCGCTGGATCGGAATAGGAAGATCCTGGGCGGCTACTCCTTCACGATAGCCAAGACCCGGCGTTGCGTCAAGAGGCGCCAAGGGACAGGCTATGTTGCCGTCGCCCTGTCACAACATGACGATGTCATACTGCTCGATATGCAGCGTGGGTTCCGGCTTGATGATCATCTTGATTCGGCACTCGCGTTCGAGTTCGGCCACGGTGTTGGATTCTTCGTCGGCGAGGACCGAGGCGACGCTGGGATGAGCGCCGACCAACACTATCGTTTCGTCGGCGGAAGGGCCGACCCGCCGGATGTCGCGGAACAGCTCATAGCACACAGTGACAGGATCTTTGGTGTAGCCGCGGCCTTCGCAATAATGGCAAGGTTCCGAGAGCGCCCGGTACAAGTCCTCCCGCACCCGCTCCCGCGACATCTCCACTAAACCGAGCTCGGATACGCGCTGAATCCGGGTACGCGCTTTGTCGTGGGCGAGCGCGTCATGCAGCGCCTGAAACACCTTTTCCCGGTTACGCTCGCGCTCCATGTCAATAAAATCTATGATGATGATGCCCCCGATGCTTCGCAGCTTGAGCTGATAGGCGATCTCTTTGACCGCCTCTAGATTCGTCCGCACGATCGTCTCTTCGAGGTCCCGTTTGCCCACGAAGCGGCCGGTGTTCACGTCAATGACAGTCATCGCTTCGGCATGGTCAATGACGATATGACCGCCGGATTTGAGCCACACCTTCCGGGCCATGGCTTTCGAGATCTCCGCCTCGAGATCGAAGTGATCGAAGATCGGCTCGTCCTTGGTATATAGATGAATGCGGTTCAAGAGTTCTGGGAGATAGCGCCCGACGAACTCACGGATCGCCTCGTGGTCGGGTTTGGAGTCGATCCAAAGATGCTGCACATCCTTTGTGAAGTGATCACGCACCGTCCGGAACACCAGATCCAGATCACTGTGCAGGAGTGCGGGGGCCTTCATCCGGCGCGTCTTCGCGAGAATTTCTTCCCATGAGGCCTGGAGGAATTCCACATCGGAGCGCAGCTCTTCATCCGAGACGCCCTCGCTGACCGTCCGTACGATGTAGCCCTGGCCCGGCTTCCGAAGCTTCTGCATCAGTTGCTTGAGTCGCGCACGCTCTTCATCCTTCTCGATGCGACGAGAAATGCCGATATGATCCACATTCGGCATGAACACCAGATAGCGGCCCGGTAGTGAGATGTAAGAGGTCACCCGCGCGCCTTTCGTTCCGATCGGCCCCTTGGTCACCTGGACCATCAGCTCTTCTCCTTCATCCAACAACTCCTCGATGGGCTTGGAGCTGCTACGTCGCGCCTTGGGGATGTCCGGGGCCTTGTCTTCTATCTCGACCAAGGGGTCGTCGAAATCCAGTTTGCCGGACTCGCCCACAAGTTCCGACACGTGCATAAAGGCGGCCTTTTCCTGGCCAATATCGACAAAGGCCGCCTGCAGTCCAGGCAGCACCTTGACGATCTTGCCTTTATAAACGTTTCCGACGAAGTCCCGCTGCTTGACGCGGTCTATATAGAGGTCGGTGAGGATCTTTCGATCGAGAACCGCCACCCGGGTCTCCTCCGGGGTGACATTGATGATGATCTCCGAAGCCATGCACACTCCTTGGCAAATCGGGAATCTCGAGAGGCGTTCTCATCTGGATCTCGCTCGCTTAGACCCGATTGCCGGTAAAAGGTTAAAGCGTCAGTAAAACAAACTCAATCGTCGTCGTTTCACATTCAATAATAAGCCGAGAGCCATCATTGTGGTCACCGTCGTGGTCCCGCCGTAACTCATCAGCGGCAGCGGAATTCCGACGATCGGAAAGATGCCCATGGTCATGCCGATATTGACGATCACACAGAAGCCGAGCATCGCCAGGATGCCGGCGGCCAACAGCAGTCCCAATTCATCCTTCGCTTTGAATGCGATTTCTGCAATCAAGAAGGTCAAGACGGCAAAGAGCGCGAACAGTATCAGCACGCCGATGAAGCCCCAGTGCTCAGCAAACACCGCGAAAATAAAATCCGTATGGCCCTCCGGCAGAAATCGCAACCGGCTTTGGGTCGCCTCGTCCGGGCCTTTCCCCCAGACGCCGCCAGCGCCGATCGCGATTTGTGATTGCAAGGTATGGTACCCCTTACCGGCGGGGTCTATCGTCGGGTCCCAGAAAGTCATGATCCGCTCCTTCTGGTAGTCATGCAAGGAGGTCCAGAGGAGTTCCCACAGGAACGGAAACAGCATGGAAGTGAACAGCAGGCCCAGGCCAAGGGCCCTGGCATGTAGCCCGCCGATCAGAACCATGGAGAGGTAAATGAACGTGAAGCTCATGGCGGTGCCCAGATCCGGTTGTTTCAGGATCAGCAAGAGGCCGGGCACAGTGATCAGCCCGGGGATCACCACCAATTGCAACCAACCGGTCCGCGGCACCTCGGCGAAATACTTGGCCAGCACCAGGACAAGGACCAGCTTGGCCAATTCAGAAGGCTGAAAGGCGAAGGGACCCAAGGCGAACCAGCGTTGCGCGCCGCGGGTGGATCTTCCCACCATCAACACCAGGACCAGCAGCAGCAGCGTGAGCCCATAGATCAGATACGCGTACCGGCCCAAGCGATGATAATCGACCGTCATCGCGGCGAAAAAGGCAAATGCGCCCACCAGAATCCACACCATTTGTTTGGCATAGAGCGGCATGCGGCCCTGTTGATCAAAATCGTGCGTGACGCTATAGATCGACAGGACCCCTAGCGCCAGGATGCTGAGCGAAACGAGCGCAAAGCGCCACTCAAAGTTGTCCGGGACGCGGCTTTCCGTCATGCGGCTCTGTATCCTTCAGATATTCTTCGATGATGGCCTTGGCGATCGGCGCCGCGAACGTTCCACCGTGACCAATATTTTCAACGATCACAGCGATGGCGATCTTCGGCTGATCCGCTGGCGCATAGGCCACAAACCATGCGTGATCCCGAAACTGTTTCGGAACGTCCTCGCCTTCGCTTTTCAGAAAGCGCAAGCCGACGCTTTGGGCGGTACCGGTCTTTCCGGCGATTTCGACCAGCTTGGATTGCGCCCGTTTTCCAGTCCCTTCGGTCACAACGCCCTGCAAGGCTTCGTGGAGGATCGCGAAGGAGTCATGGGCCATCGGCACGACGCCCTTTTCGGTCGGGAGCACGTCTCGGGTCTGGCCGGTCGCCCGTTCCCGAATGGCGCGCACAAGCCGCGGTTTGTACAACACCCCGCCATTTCCCACGGCGGCCATCGCTACGGCCATTTGAAGCGGCGTGACGCTCACGTACCCTTGGCCGATCGCTGCGGAGATCGTCTCGCCGGGGTACCACGGCTCCTTTCGGACGCGTTGCTTCCATTCTGTGGATGGGACGATCCCGGGGCGTTCGCCTTGTAACTCGATGCCGGTAGGTTGCCCGAGCCCGTATTGGGTAGCGGCCTTCGCGATCGCGTCGATGCCCAGGCGATTGCCGAGCATGTAAAAATAGACATCGCAGGACTGCACGATCGCGTGGTACAGGTCCATGGAGCCATGGCCGCCTTTCTTCCAGTCTTTAAAGACACGGTTGCCGAATGGATAGGCGCCGCTGCAATGGATCTTGGTGCTGGGCGACCATTTCGAAGATTCCAAGGCAGCCGAAGCGACCATAATCTTGAATATGGAACCCGGAGGGTAGATGCCTTGAATCGCGCGGTTGGTGAGCGGATGGCGGGAGTCATTGGCGATCTGCTCCCACACTGTCGCGGTTAGCCCATGGGACAGTGTGTTCGGGTCCACCGCCGGTCGGCTTGCGAGCACCAGCACATCTCCGTTGGAAGGATCCAGGGCAACGACGGCTCCGCTCTCTTCGCTCAGCAGGGATTCCGCCAGTCTCTGCAGCTTGAAGTCGAGGCTGAGGTAGAGATCATCCCCGGCGGTTTGCTCAACCACCGCAAGCGTCTTTCGCTCGGCGCCACGCGCGTCCACCTCCATCGTTTTCTGGCCCGACCTCCCCCGGATCACTTGGTCAAAGCTTTTCTCAACTCCGGTCTTCCCGACCATACTGCCTTGCACCAGGTCGGCGAACGCCGGTTCATCCTGCTGCTCTTGGGACACCTCGCCGACGTACCCCAGCAAATGGCTGCCGAGCAGCCCGTGCAGATAATTGCGCTGAGACTCCGCTTGGATGCGCAAGCCCGCCAGCTCCAGTCGGTGGCCCTCGATCAACGCCGCTTCCCGCAAGGTAAGCCCTCTCTTGAGGAGGATGGGGATATATGAGTGCGACTGCCGAGAGAGCCGCCTTTTCGTTTCATCTCGCGGGAGTCCGATCAGGTCCTCAAGCGCGTGGGCGACGCCGGCTCGGTCTTTAATATCTTCCAGCGTGACGTAGAGGTTAAAGCTCGGGAGGTTGTTCGCCAGCAGCTCGCCGTGGCGATCGAAGATCAAGCCGCGCGCCGATACGATCGGCACGGTGCGCACACGGTTCTGTTCCGAGAGCTCTTGATAATACGTCCCCTTGACGACCTGCAGGTACCCGACCCGGGAGAACAGCAAGAATAACCCGATGAGCAGCGCCAGGCGCAAAAACAGGAGCCGCCGCTGAAGTTGTCTGAAGTCTTCGTTCTGGGTCGCGGATTTACTCATAGCTTGCGGCGATCAGACGGGTGCGGGTGCGGGACTGCACCCAATGCTGCAGGAGTTTCAGGAGGATCACGCCTAGGATCGCATCGTAACAGGCCTGGGGCAGGATGATACCTTCGGCAGCCGCCCAAAAGTCCCCGCCGGGCCTGTGTAAGGATTTCACGAGGTACATGACGGAGCCGGAAAAAATCGAAAGCGCCAGAAAGAGAGCCAGCGAGATAAGCGGCGTGAGATTGATCACGTTGCGATTGGCTAGTCCCGCCATGAGGCCGACGAGCGGCTTCAGCCACAGGTTCTCCCAATGGAGCCCCCCCGAAAACACATCCTGGGTGAAGCCTAACGCAAGACCCACCAACATCGCGTCCAGCTCGCCGGCCTGCAACCCGATCAGGCAGACTGCGATCAGAACGAGATCGGGATGCACTCCGAACACGACGAGATGATTGAACAGGATCGCCTGACACGGCACCAGAAACACAATGAGGGCGGCATACACCAGATATTTCATCTGGACTCTTCGGTGCGCTCACCGGCTGCGGCGGGACGCCCCGGCACAGGGAGAGCCGGGAGCGTGATACTCTCGCGTGGGCTTGTTATCACCAGGACTTCTTCCAATCGTCCGAAATCAGTATCCGGCTGAATCTCAGCCGAGAGGAACAGTTCGCCCTCCCTGCGCTCAATCCGGGTGATGCGGCCGATCGGCACACCCTGTGGAAACCCCCCGACCAAGCCGGAGGTGACGACCACGTCGCCAACTTTGACGTTAGACAGCAGCGGCAGATACTTGATCCAGGCCAGGCCTTTCTCTGTGCCTTCTACGATTCCCTCGTCTCGCGTGCGTTGGACCAAACCGGTGATCGCGTTGTTCCGGTCATTGATCTGCAGAACGACCGCAAGGTGACTCTGGACCTTGACGACGCGCCCGACCGCCCCCGACGGCGTCATCACCCCCATGTCGAGGCGCACACCCTCCTGCTGGCCCTTGTTGATCACGACGCTGCGGTACCAATTCGTCGGATCATGCGCGATCACCCGCGCAGCCATGGTGGTGTAGGGCAGCTCCTCCTTGAGCTCCAAGAGCGATCGGAGCCGATCGCTCGCGGCGGCTTTCTCGCGCAGGCGGCTGTTCTCCTCTTGAAGCCCGGCGATCTCTCGGCGCAGGTTCAGATTTTCGTCCCCCACCTGCCGCAGCGCGATATAGCGGCTCCAGGCCGAATCAATGCTCTGCGTGACAGAGTCGAATCCGCGCATAGGACTGCTTGCGACCGTGACGAGGACGCCTCCGATGGTCTTAAGGGGGCCATTATGCGCCTCGGGAAGAATCAGAAGAGCAGCGGCGAGGACGGCGAGAAGAAGGACAAAGACCCGCTTCGCGCCCACCATAGATTGGAAGGAGATCATGCTAGGTCGGATCGACTTACCTCGATCCGCTGTACTGCGACATCACGCTGACTTTTCGCAGCAGGTCCAGTTCGTCCAGAATCTTGCCCACGCCCAATACCACCGAGGTCAGCGGGTCGTCCACGGTGATGATCGGCAGGCCCGTTTCTTCGCGCAATCGAATGTCCATCCCATGGAGCAATGAACCGCCGCCGGTCAACACCATGCCACAATCAATGATGTCGCCGGCCAGTTCGGGCGGGGTGTTCTCGAGCGCCACCTTGATGGCATTGATAATCGTACTGATCGGCTCAACCAGCGCTTCCCGGATCTCAGCGTCATTGAGTGCAAGGGTCCGGGGGATACCGGAAATTAAATCGCGGCCCTTCACCATCATCTCTTTCTTCTCTTCAAACGGGTAAGCGGAGCCGATTTCCACTTTAATGCGCTCAGCCATGTGGTCACCGATCAAGAGGTTATACTTCTTCTTCACGTAGCTCATGATCGCATCGTCCATGCGATCGCCGGCCACCTTTACCGACTCGCTGTAGACGATGCCGCCGAGGGAGAGCACCGCGATGTCCGTGGTTCCACCGCCGATGTCCACCACCATGTTCCCGGAAGGCTCTGTAATCGGGAGCCCGGCCCCGATCGCCGCCGCCACCGGTTCCTCGATCAGATAGACTTCGCGGGCGCCGGCGAGCTCGGCAGAATCCCGAACAGCGCGCTGTTCCACCTGTGTGATCCGCGACGGCACCCCAATGATGATCCGCGGGCGAACGAACGTGCTGCGGTTGTGCGCCTTGGTGATGAAATGGCGGAGCATCTTCTCGGCCATCTCGAAGTCAGCGATCACACCTTCTTTCATGGGACGGATCGCCAAGATGTTTCCCGGGGTCCGGCCCAGCATTTTTTTCGCTTCGATGCCGACAGCCAGCAGCGTCTCGGTCTTTTTCTCGATCGCCACCACCGAGGGCTCATTGAGGACGATGCCTCGACCCCGCACGTACACCAAAGTGGTGGCGGTTCCGAGGTCGATCGCCAGGTCATTCGAGAACCAACCAAGGATGCCTGCCATTAAGCTCACGATCGTTTCTCCTTATGTTCGAGAGTCCACGTCGAAGATGTTTTCGTTCACCACTTGGGTGTGCGCCAGTTCGTCGCCGATCCGCAGTCCCCGGTCATTCCCGATGACGAGAAGCGCTTCCACGCCGAGCACGGCGGCCGTGCCGAGCCATCCTACGTAAGGAATCTGCCAGGCTAAATAGCCGATCGCAAGCGGCATGTTTCGAATGATGGAGTCCTTAAAGCCGGCACCGGTATGCAAGTCAGATACCCATGTCTGGAGCCCAATCAGGCGCTTCCCGATACTTTGGCCGGCGAAGCCGTCCGCCACTAAGAGATACCAAAGGCCGGCCCAAAATCCGTATGGAGGCGCTATTTCTCCGAGGCCGAGAACGATTAAAAAATCCAAAATCTTAGCGATGAACCGGTTGAGCACCGTTGCCTTGTGATGCAGGGGCGGCGGTTCTCTTCGCTGGGTTTCCTCAACAAGGGTGCCCGTTTCCGGCAACGGCGTGCTCCGGCTAACCAGCAAGATTGTAGCAAAAAAACTCAGAAAAGACAAACAATTAGGGGCACATTGCATTGTTGCCGCACTGTTCCTATAATGCTGAAGATGCTGAAGATGATTCGAGAGATCGCGATCGAACGGCCGTGGTTACTGCGCACCATCATGGTTCTGATCGCCCTGGTGTTCGTGGTGACTATGGGCTGGTGGGGGTTCGAGGAGAACAAGGAGGAAAGTATCATCACGGTAGGGGGTGATCGCGTCTCGCGCGAAGAATACCAACGGGCCTACCAGAACCTGTCCCGGCAATATAAAGAGTTTATGCCGGGCGACATTCCCGAGGACCAACTCAAGCAGATGGTGGCCGAGCAGCTCATCGCCAGCCGGCTGTGGAGCCAGGCGGCGAAGGACATGGGGATCGTCGTCACGGCCACTGAACTGCGCGACGCCATCGCCGCGATCCCGGGATTCCAACAGAACGGGAAGTTCGATCCCGGGCAGTACAAGCGGCTGCTGGCATCGCAACGCTGGACGCCGGCGATGTTTGAAGCGGCCTTTAGAGCTGATCTCATGCGGGAAAAAGCACGGACGTTGGTGCGAGCCTCAGTGGCTGCTACCCAGGATGAATTAGCCCAGGCGCAGGCGGCTCTGGCCACTCAACTCACGCCGAGCGTGCCGATGCAGCAAATGCCGTCCCCGCAGGAACGCGCGATCCAGACTGTCCTGTATCAGAAGCAACAGCAGGCAGTCCACGCATATCAAGAAGCACTCAGGGCCAAGACGACCGTCACGGTTCGTCGCGAGTTAATGTAGAACTAGAGAGCTGTCTCGGAACTCCGCGCGGCTCGAGCCTTCTGGCCGCGCCATCTTAAGTTCAGCTTTACAGGAACCGATAGGGCCTTAATGGCATCAATCATCCCCAAGGACACAACGCCACAGGCCCGCAGTTTGGGGCTGGCGGCCAAGGACGTCATGGAAGGCTATCTGACGTTGAATCCCTTGGTGTTGAAGAAATTCGAGGACCACAGCTATAAGGAACTGTACCGGCAGCTGCGAAAATTACAAGTGGCCATACGGAGCGAAGGCGTGGATCTTTCGAATCAAACGGGCCTGCGCACCCGCAACCTCCGGCTTCAGCGGATGCATCAAGCGCTGACCGTCATGGAGCATCACGCCAAGAATAACAAGATCGTCCTGATGTAAGTTTTCACGCGGTCCCCATGGGACCGAGTGGACCATCATTCCCGCCTGCGCCCGTGCGTGCGTTTCTTATCCCGAGATCCATGAACTCCTTCTCGTCGGCCAG
>Ga0184638_1000220_pt1 | contig 15209 bp, 15 predicted proteins | sample PLM31_50_b2_FD_133141 | JGI IMG/M metagenome (GOLD analysis project Ga0184638, IMG submission 133141) | Groundwater sediment microbial communities from an aquifer in East River, Colorado, USA - PLM3-1_50_b2 | ecosystem: Environmental > Terrestrial > Soil > Riparian zone | place: USA: East River... | reverse complement strand
TCCGGGCCTTTCTTCAAAAGTGCTTGAATATGAGGAGTTGCCATATGCTGCTCAACCGCTTCCTTTGAGGCCCAGCGCTCGATGGTGACAAAGAAGGCAGGATCACCCACCGAACGATGTAGGGTGTAGCGAAGACATCCTGCTTCTTTATGCGTCGGGACGATAATGGCACGAAGCTCTTGTTCCAGCTCCGCCTCGCGTCCCGGTTTAGCCTTGATTCTTGCGATCACCGTTAACTGAGACATGGGAAGCTCCTTTTATCGGCTTGACTGGTCTGTCACTGCTTTCCACGGTTGGATGAGTTCACGTCTTGATGCAGCGACGAGCTAGGCAGACAGGACTGTCTTTGAAGACAGGCGCCCTGATTTCAATGCATCCAGCATCGAAAAGAAAATCAATTTGCCGGCGTCATTGCCGAGGATCGACTCCGCGCAGCGCTCAGGATGCGGCATCATGCCCAGCACATTGCCAGCGGCGTTTCCGAGGCCCGCGATGTTATCAATGGAGCCGTTGGGGTTCGCCTCTGGGGCGATCCGGCCCTCGGGCGTGCAGTAGCGAAACACGATCCGGCGATCCGCCTTCAAGGAGGACAGCGTCTTTGGATCGGTGTAATAGTTACCCTCGGCGTGAGCGATGGGAAGTGTCAAGACTTGACCGGCTTTCAGGCGTCCGGTAAAGGCGGTGGCAGTACTCTCAACCCGCACATGGACATCTTTGCAGATAAACGAAAGCGAGCGGTTTCTCAACATCACGCCGGGCAAGAGGCCGGCTTCCAAGAGGATCTGGAATCCATTGCAGATGCCGAGGACCAGCCCACCGCTTTCGGCGAACCGGGTGAGCGCAGCCATGACCGGCGAGAACCTGGCGATGGCGCCGGTGCGGAGATAATCGCCATAGGAGAAGCCGCCGGGGACGATCACGGCGTCCAGTGAAGGTAGTGTCTCAGTCTTGTGCCAAATGAACTCCGCTGAGGCGCCGAGGACCTGCATGACGGCATGATAGCAATCCTGATCGCAATTAGAGCCGGGAAAGACCAGGATGCCGATGCGAAAATCAGAGTTCGTCACAGGTTAACTCCATGTGTCATCCTGAAAATTAAATTCCATGTGTCATCCTGAGCCCTTCGCGTGTCATCCTGAACCCTTTGGCTGTCATCCTGAGCGGCAGCGAAGGATCTAGTTCGTGGCTCAGGGTAAACTCCGTGAAGGATCTCAATTCCACACTCAGGGTAAACTCCGCGAAGGATCTATTTCTAGGCGAACTGCAGATTCTTCACTTCGTTCAGAATGACAGCGCTTAATCCACAATCTCAAACCGATAATCCTCGATCACCGGGTTCGCCAGCAACCGTTCGCCCATCGTCTTCAGATCGGTCTCCGCTTTGGATGTATCGCTCGCCTCCAGCTCCAGTTCGATCAGCTTGCCGACGCGGACGTCTTTCACTCCTGAGTATCCAAGCGAGCCAAGCGCGTGGAGGACTGCCTGCCCTTGCGGGTCCAGAATGCCGCGCTTTAAGGTCACATACACTCGCGCCTTCATGGACTAGGCCTTTTTGCTTTTTGAAGACGCCGCCTTCCCGCCTGGAAAAACCCGTGCGAAAATTCCCGCGACTTCCTTGGTATACGCGTGCGGGTCAAAGCAGGTCTCGAGAGCATCAGCAGGGAGATAGCGCATGACGAAGGGATCCTTCTCTACCAGATCCCGGAAGATTGCCCCGCCGTTCCACGCCTCCATCGCGAGGCGTTGAACCGTTTCGTACGCCCGCACGCGGGACGCGCCCCGGCGGACCAGCTCAAGCATCAGGCGCTGCGAGTAGATCACACCCCCGGTCAGGTCGAGGTTCCGCCGCATGCGCTCCGGATAGACAAGCAGGTTCCTTATTAGGTCTGTGAAGCGGGCCAGCATATAATCGATGAGTATCGTACTGTCCGGAATAATGACTCGTTCCACGGAGGAATGGCTGATGTCCCGCTCGTGCCATAATGGGATATTCTCCATGGCGGCGAGGCTGTTGGCGCGGACGATGCGTGCGAGGCCGCACAGATTTTCGGAGATGATCGGATTCCGCTTATGGGGCATCGCCGAAGAGCCCTTCTGCCCCGGCGCAAAGGGTTCTTCGACCTCCAGCACTTCGGTGCGCTGGAGGTGTCGGATCTCAGTCGCGAATTTCTCAATGCTGCTGGCCAGCAGCGCGAGACTGGTCAGGTACGCCGCGTGGCGGTCTCTTTGGATGATCTGGCTGGAAGCCGGCGCGGGTTTGAGGCCGAGCTTCTTGCAGACATAGTGTTCAACATCGGGAGACAGATGCGCGAAGGTGCCCATCGCTCCTGAAATCATTCCACACGCCACCCCCTCGCGCGCCTGGGAGAACCGTTGCCGATGCCGCTGCATCTCGTCATACCAGATTGCCAGCTTGACGCCAAACGTGATGGGCTCTCCATGAATGCCATGAGACCGTCCAATCATGAGCGTGTCGCGGTGCTCAAGCGCGCGTGCTCGAATGGCCGTTGATAGGCGATCCATCTCCCCCAGGATCATATCGGCCGCCTCGACCATAAGGACCGCCAGCGAGGTATCCAGAATATCGGATGACGTGAGGCCCCGATGCAGGTAGCGCGCTGCAGGACCGACCTGCTCAGAGATGGACTCGATGAAGGCGATGACATCGTGTTTGACCACCTTCTCCAAGACATCAATCCGTGCCGGGTTGATGCGGGCGGTGGCCTTGATCGCGCGAAGGGCGGAAGCCGGGACGAGCTTCTTTTGGACCAGCGCTTCGATGGCCAGCAGCTCGACGCGTAACCATGTCTCATATTTATGGACCGGCTCCCACAGCGCTTTCATCGCCGGGCGGCTGTACCGGTCAATCATGCGCCACCCGTGCCCGCTGATTGCTGTCCTGCGCTTTGGCCTGAAGGCGTGGCTCGTCCCGTAGGATGCGGTCGAGAATCCCGTTCACAAAGGCCCCGGACTGATCGTCCCCGAATCGCTTTGCGATGTCGATCGCTTCGTTCAGGGTGACGCGGGCCGGAACGTCCGGGATGTAGAGCAACTCATAGACCGACATGCGAAGCACATTGCGATCAATAAAGGCCATCCGGGAGACCGTCCAGTGCTCGGCATAACGACCGATAAGGGCATCGAGCTCCTGAACCTTGGCTATCACGCCTTCGATGAGCCGATCCGCAAAGGCGCGGGTGTCCTCGTTCACAGGATTCTGTAGCCAGAATTCTTTGAGCCATCCCGCCGTGCCGTGATGAATGTCCCACTGAAACAGGACTTGCAATGCGAGTTCTCGACTCTTGTGTCGCAAGCTCATTGAATTCTCTTTCGGGGCCGCTGCCGACGTGGATTCTTGGAGCCGCGTCTTGTTGATCGCTTCTCCGGCGGAAGGCGTTTCATGAGATTTGCCATCTCAATCGCCGTCACGCCTGCTGCATATCCTTTATGGGTGCTTTCCCCTGAAACCATCCCTTTTTCCCGAGGCCCAGGGGTCCCTCCTGAGCGGGCGTCTGCCTGTTCCTCGGTGTCGCAGGTAAGGACGCCGAAGATGACCGGCACGCCGTAGTCGTACGAGACGCGGGCGATACCCTCGCTCGCCACGGCGCTGATGTACTCAAAATGCGGGGTCTCGCCCCGGATCACCGCGCCGACGCAAATAATGGCATCATAGCGACGCGAGCGTGCCAACCGGGCGGCGATGAGCGGCATCTCGAAGGCGCCGGGAACCGACACCACATCAATGGCATCCTCCTTCGCCCCTCCCGCGCGCAATGCGTCCAATACGCCCTCCAGCAGGCGTTTGGTGACCTTTTCATTAAATTGGCTTTGAATGACAGCGAATCTAAGATCGGCGGCGTTGCCTGCGCCGTGGATCATCGTAGGCATGAAGAATCCATATGGGCAATCGTCAGCTCGCGGCTCTTAGACTTTGTCGAGCAGATGGCCAAGTTTCGCTTTCTTGGTCTGAAGATACCGCACATTGCTGGCCTGAGGTGCAATCTCGATCGGCACCCGTTCCACTACCTGCAATCCATACCCTTCCACGCCGACGATCTTCCTGGGATTGTTGGTAATCAGGCGGATCTTGTGCAGGCCCAGTGCGACTAAGATCTGGGCGCCGATGCCGTAATCGCGGAGGTCCGCTTTGAATCCCAGCGCCAGGTTCGCTTCAACGGTATCCTTCCCCTCATCCTGCAGTTTGTAGGCCCGAAACTTGTTGACCAGGCCGATGCCCCGGCCCTCTTGGTTCAAATACAAGAGCACACCCTGCCTGGCCTTCTCAATCATCTGCATCGCGCTGTGAAGCTGCTCCCGGCAGTCGCACCGCAGGGATCCCAACACATCAGCGGTCAGACAGCCGGAGTGGACTCGTACCAACACTTCGTCCGCCGGCTTGATCTTTCCTTTGACGAGCGCGACGTGCGCCCCGTGATCCAGCTCATTCTCGAACACATGCGCCATGAATTCGCCGAAGATCGTTGGCAGCGTGGCCTGTGTCACTTCCCGCACGAAGGTCTCACGCTGCATGCGGTATTCGATCAAGTCCTTGATTGTCACCAGCTTGAGGCCATGTTTCTTGGCGATCTCCTGAAGCTGTGGGACCCGCGCCATCGTCCCGTCCTCGTTCATGATCTCGCAGATGACGCCGGCGGGCACCAGTCCAGCCAACCGTGCCAGGTCCACTGAGCCTTCGGTCTGGCCGGCGCGCTTGAGCACCCCGCCCCTGTCGGCACGTAGGGGAAAGACGTGTCCCGGCCGGGCGAGATCGGCAGGGCGAGTTTTCGGATCCACGGCCGCGAGGATCGTGACCGCTCGGTCCTTTGCCGAGATCCCGGTCGTGATACCTTTGCGCGCATCGATAGAGACCGTAAAGGCGGTGCCGAAGGCCGCCGTATTCTCCGCGACCATCAGAGGAAGCTGTAACTCTTCCACCCGCTCTGGGGGAAGAGCCAGACAGACGAGCCCACGCCCGTGCGTGGCCATAAAATTAATCGCTTCCGGCGTGACCTTCTCCGCGGCCATTACCAGGTCACCCTCGTTTTCACGATCCTCGTCATCCACGAGGATAACCATGCGGCCATGCTTGATGTCCGCGATCGCGTCTTCGATGCGGTCAAATCTCATCGTCCCGCCTAGCCGTAAGTCCTAGAAATTCCTCATCTACTATAGTGATCGTATCGTGGGCTGTCAAATGCTGCTCGCTGTGTCCGAAGCGGCCGGACGGCGCAAGATCACGACCGCAGGGATGACCAGCGCACAGACAGTCCCATATGCAAGAAAGCCTGTGGCGTAGGTGCCGCTGAGGTCCTTAAACAAACCCAGGGCCGAGGGGAAGAGAAATCCCCCGAGGCCTCCGGCCGCCCCCACTAGCCCGGATATCGCTCCGATCTCCCGGCGGAACCGTTGGGGCACCACCTGAAAGATCACCCCGTTGCCCATGCCCAAGCAGCACATGGCAAGGAAGACCAAGAGGAGCGTGACCGGGAGCTGCAACAAGAGCGCGGTCCCCCCCATGAGGACCGCAATTGTGGGATAGAGCATTGCGAGCACGCGCAATCCTCCAAAATGATCAGCAATGAGTCCCCCGATGGGGCGGGAGAAGCTCCCGGCAAGCGCGCAGGCAGCCGCCGCCCATCCGGCCTCGAGCGGTGTGACTCCGTACTGATCGAAGAAAAAAATACTGAGAAAGCTGCTGAGCCCGACGAAGCCGCCGAATGTGACAGAATAGAGGAAACAAAACCAATATGTGTCCGGCTCTCGAAGCAGGCTTCGAATATCCAGGCGGCCGCGTGCCGAGTCCGCAGAAAAACGATCCCTCGCCAGCAACCAGTAGCTGACGGCCGTGATGACTACAATGGGGATCATGATCCCGAAGACGCTGTGCCAACCCATGGCATTCGCCAGGACCGGGGCCAGCGCGATGCTCAAAATCGCGCCGCTGTTCCCTGAGCCGGCGACTCCCATCGCCAGCCCTTGATGCTCCATCGGATAGGCCCGGCTCGCGAGGGGCAGCGAGACGGCAAAACTGGCCCCGGCGATGCCGAGCAGCAGGCCGAGGGCGATGACCTCCGGAAATGATTCGACAGCCAGCCACGCCCATGTCAACGGCGCGATGACAAGCAGCATACTGATGAGACCAGTCCGGCGTGGCCCGTACTGGTCGGTGATAGTTCCTAAGATGATCCGGCTGAAGGATCCTCCAAGGAGCGGCACCGCCACCATGAAACCTTTTTGGGTTGCGCTCAAATTGAGGTCTTGGGAAATAAACACCCCCAGTGCTCCGATGAGCACCCAGACCATGAAGCTGACTTCAAAATGGAGCCAGGCGGCCAGGAGAGAAGGCCAATGGCCGCTACGAAGCGCGCGCAATACCGGCAAGGAAACGCCTCCAGAAGACGTGAGGCGGAGTAGAGGCTCTTTATAGCGCACCGCGCGTTGTGGCCGCAAGCCACCCGAGGGTCCCTAAGTTGGTTTGGTTTCTGGGAAGCGAGTCGCTATAATGCGCGTTCTCACTTCGGAGGATCATGGACGAGACCCGGCGCAACCCATCCGATATCGACGAGCGGAAGGTCCTCGATGACGACATGGATGTTTCCCCTGAGGTCCTCCCCGCTGATCAAGTCGAGGATCTGGCCACCTCCGTAGGCGAAACGGCCCTCAGGCAACCCCGGACCCAAGCGGAGGGCGAGGATAGGGCGCTGGCCCCGTCCGACCCGCTGCGGCGGTACCTTGCTGAAGTTCGAAAATATCCGTTCCTTTCAAAAGAAGAAGAGCTCCAGCTCATTCACGACTTTCAAAAGACCGGCGACCGTGATGCCGCGATCAAGCTGATCCTGTCGAATCTGCGCGTGTGCGTGGCGATCGCCCGGGAATACATGCATGCCGGGGCCGACATGTTGGATCTGATCCAAGAAGGAAATGTCGGCCTCATGCAGGCGATCCGCAAATTCGATCCCTCCAAGGGTGTCCGCTTCTATTCCTATGCCGCCTGGTGGGTGCGCGCCTATATCCTCCGTTACCTTCTGAACAACTATCGTTTGGTAAAAATCGGGACTACCCAGGATCAGCGGAAGCTTTTTTACAATCTGAACAAAGAGAAGCGGAATCTCGAGCGCCAAGGCTATGTCACGGATCCAAAGCTTCTGGCGGACCGCCTGCATGTGCGGGAGCGCGAGGTGGTCGAGATGGAGCAGCGCCTGGGCAGCTGGGATGTCTCGCTGGACCAGCCGCTGGGGCCCGACAGCGAGGACACGCTCATGGAGGTGTTGCCCTCCCACGCGACGCCAGCCGACGAACAACTGGCGGAAGAGGAGCTCCGCGAGCTGTTTCGGCGAAAGCTTGGCGCGTTTGCGTCAACGTTGGATGATCGCTACGCCGATATCCTGCGCAACCGCATCTTGTCCGAGAATCCCATGACCCTCGACGATATCGGGCGCAAGTACAACATCTCACGCGAGCGGGCCAGGCAGCTTGAGGAAAAGATCATTAAACGGCTTCGGGAGTATATGAAAAAAGAGATCAAGGATTTTGACCTGCTGAAGCCGAGCCGATGATCTCAGTGCTGCGCTATGTTTTGTTGCTGGCGTTGGTCCTGTGGATCGGCGGCATCGTGTTCTTCTCCTTCATCGCATCGCCCTCTATCTTCAAAATCCTGCCACGCGAGCAGGCCGGTCAGGTTGTCGGTGATATTTTCCCGAAATATCATCTGCTGGGGTATGCATCCTGCGTCCTGGCGCTGGGCTGCCTGTTCAGCCTGAAGCAGTTGGGCGCCGCGCAAGCCCCGGGAGCAGCCATAATTCTTCTTCTCCTGATGGGTGGTGTCCAAGTGACGATGGGAACAATCGTCGGTCCGAACGTCATCGAGGCCCGCGACGCAGTGAAAGCGGCGCCTTCCGGCCCGGAGAAGGAGCGCCTGGAGCAGAAGTTCCGTCGCCTCCATGGTGTCTCCATGATCCTCAATCTTTCGCTGCTGATCATCGGCCTCGTGTTGCTATACCGACTCTCCGTCCGTCTGCAGCTCTGATCTAAAAATTTCCTTCTCAATACTCGAAACTTGCAACCCCCCTATTTCAGCGTATAATGGTATTCTGCTAGATCGAAACACCATTGCTGATCTTCGGCGACCTCGAAAGCGCCGAGCAGAAGCACAATGACGCTCTCTCGGAAGAAGGAGGTCCGCCATGAAAGTTACCACGCTTTTTCTCATTCTCTTAGTCGGGATTGCACTCGGCGTGGGCGGTATGATTTTTGCGCCGGACATGGTGGACCCCTATCTGCCTGATGCGTTCCGAGCAAAAAAGACGGAAACCGTTGAAGGAGAGGTCGTACGGAAGGTGCGAGAGGGCGATCACCTTCTTTTGACGGTTCAGACCTCTCAGGGAACGGTCCTCGCAACGTTCAGGAAGAAGATGGCGGAGATCGACCTCCTCGTTCAACAGGGGGATGCAGTCACGCTGGCGCTCGGCCGATACGAACCTTTCGTCACCGACCCGGCGATTGAACGGGTGAGAAAACCAGATGTCGCGCTTCGGCCCAAGGACAGCGCGCTGTCGTCTCCTCCCGTAGGAGAGACCCTGCAAGAGAGGCCGCCCACGCAATGAGGTTGAATTAAGGCTACCTGTTTTATTAAGAACAGGTAGCCAGCCCCCGCCATAGACCGACGCCCTTCACCCTCGCCTTTCCCTGCAGGGGCGACGGTTATTTGATCTCCCTTTGACAGCCTAGATCCTTCGCTTCGCTCGAGGATGACAGAGTGCTGCTCATTTTTATGCTTTCCGACAAATCCATCCTCTCCATCCATTCGTAGATATCGTCGAGAGGGAGGAATGGAGGGTCTTCCCGGTGGAAACACACAGAAAGGAGAAATTCTATGAAGTTCATGTTGACATTCCGTTTCACGCCGGATAAGGAGAAGCGCAACGAAGCCATTGCCCGGTTCCTGAAGACAGGAGGACTGCCGCCCAAAGGAGCCAAGCTTCTGGGACGCTGGACACGACTCGATTTTAGCGAAGGGTACGATCTGCTTGAAAGCGATGATCCAAAGGCGCTGACCGAGTTTGCATTGGCCTGGAACGATATCATGGAAATTGAAATCGTGCCGGTCCTTGAAGATCAAGCGCTATCGGAAGTTCTGAAGCAGGTGGCGGCCTAATCATCGAAAGGGGACAGAGGCTACTATGAAACGAGCGATGGTTTCACTTTTCATCTCATCCGTTATTCTCATCTCATCGCCTTCTGCCGTGAGCGCTGAAATCCTGGCCATGCTCAACTACGAGACCAAGCCGGAACAGAATATCCGCAAAGAGGGCCTGGCGATCATTGATGTAGATCCGAACTCCCCGAGCTTCGGAAAGATCCTCATGGATATCCCTCTCCCGCCGGACCTCGTGGCTCACCACATTTTCTACAATCGGGATATGAGCAAGGCCTACATCACGGCGCTGGGGAAGAGCATCCTGCATATTCTCGATCTCAAACGATTTCCTTACCGGATGAAGACCGTGGACGTGCCGGACTGCAAGGTCGGTGAGGATCTCGTATTCTCGGACGACAACCGAACCTGGTATCTGACCTGCATGGGCTCTGATAACGTGATCATGGGAAATGCCACAAACGATCAACCCATCAAGACGATCGCGGCTCCCCTGCCGGGCCCTCCTTTTATCAGCCACCCCCATGGCATCGGCATCCATGGCGGGATCGACAGGGTCCTGATCACCAGCACCATCATGCCGGGAAACCTCGCGGAGGCGGGCGAGACCATTACGGTTATCGAAGCCAGCAGTGGAAAAGTTCTCTCGACGCACAAAGTGTCCAAGAAACCCTCTCCATCGAAGGCTGCGCCCGTCGAGGTGATGTTCTCCCCCGCGGCGACCCCGCCCGTTGCCCATATCACGAATATGCTGGAGGGCACGTTATGGATGGCTGCGTGGAATCCCAGTTCCAAGGATTTTCGTTTTGAGCAGGTCGACGACTATGCCGTTCGAGGGAATGGAATTCCCTTGGAGATGCTGTACAACCGGAAAGGGGACCGCCTCTTTGTCACGACGGCCAAACCCGGACACGTGAACATCTACGACAATACGGATCCTCGTCGCCCGAAGTTCCTGAAAGCGATTCCTGCGGCGCCGGGCGCTCACCACCTGGTTTTGTCCCCTGACGAGCGCTACCTCTTTGTCCAGAACAGTCTCTTAAATCTCCCGGGGATGAGCGACGGGTCGGTCACGGTGATTGATCTCATCAAGGGCGAGCCTGTCGCGAGCATGGACACCTTGAAAAACCAGGGCTTCAATCCGAATTGCATCGTGCTCTTGCCCGCGAGCCCCTAGCACACGTCCAGGTTTGAGGCTGCAGCCATGGCTCCTGCCTTACGGCTGCAGCGGATCGTGAAGAGGCGCCGTTGACGCGGTTGTGCCGACCAGGACGCCGGCAAGGATCAATCCGCTGCCGATCCATCCCATCGCATCTAACTGTTCGCCCAGCACGAGCCACGACATCCAGGCGGACAGGGCCGGCTCGAGCGCGAAGATCAATGCCACGCGATGGGCCGGGACATACCCCTGTGCCCAGACCTGAACAAGAAATGCGAGCCCGGTCGCCAGTACCCCTGTGATGATGAGCGCCACGATGACTGTCAGCGTAAAGGTCTGCAGATCAGGCCGGTACCCTTCAAAGATAGCCGGCCCGACGAGGGCAATCGTCACCATGATCAATTGCCACGAGGCGAGGGATTGAAACTCAGTTTTGGCCGCGAAGAATTCCAGCGAGATGATATGCAGCGCAAACGCAACGGCGCAGATCAGGGTATAGAAGTCCCCGATACTCATGTGAGCGGAGGGCCGGACCAGGAGCCACAGGCCAGTGAGCGCCAACCCTAGAGCGGTCCACAGGGTCAGGCTGAAGCGACCCAGAAATAAGGGAACGAACACGACGTACAGAGCGGTGATGAACGCCGAGTTGGAGGCAGTCGTATAGCGCAACCCCACCGTCTGTGTCACATAGCCGATAAACAGAAAAACGGAGGCGATGGCCGCCATCCGTAAACTCTGCGCGTCCATGCGCAGCCGCTTTCTCAGCAGGACAAACACGGCGGCCACTGCGAGCGTGCTGACGAGAAAACGTAGGAATAAGAATGAGATCGGACCCATATGCTGCAGCGCTACTTTCGTTGCCGGAAACGTGGCAGCCCAAATGAGCGTCGTCAGGATCAGCGCGAGTTGCGGCATGGTGATTTAGCGCAGGATCAGCGCGAGCACCACAAGCAAGGTGAGGGTGAGGACGGTGCCGAGGTAGAGGAGCAGACTTCGATCTCGCCGCCAGGCTGTTTGCCAATCTTCCGGATAGAACGCCTCCTGCTCGGGGTGGCGCCCTTCCTCATAGAGTCCCAGTGCTTGCTCGATCTTGATCAGCACCTGCTTGGCCAACCGGTGTCGCGCGCGCTGTTGGAAAATCACGGACACCATGCAGCCGGAGAAAATGAGTACGCCGATACTCGCGAGGACGCCCCACGCCCGGTATGTTGGCCGGGGTGGCGGCAGCGCCGCGATGACGAAGAGCAGCGACACCAGCGCAATACTTGTCCCCGCTGTCAACCAGATCATCTGCTGCCGTCGCCGATACACCTCTTCTTTATACCAGGGGTACAGCAACTTGAGCATCTCAAGGCGATCCAGTTTCAGAAGGTCCTGTGCAGCCATATCTTCTAGTCCTCGATTACCCCGCGCGGCGCGCTGATTTTGCCAATCGCTCGCCGGCCATCACACTGGTAAAGATCTCATGGACACGTTCGGTATAGCGGGCATGGTCGCGCGAGAAGCGCTCCGTTGACTTTCCCTCTTCGCTATCACGATAGCCGAGTCGAAGCGCGCAGCGACGGAGTTCCAACGGGTCGGCCGAAAGGGTATGGGTCTGTTGTTCCTCCACCATCTGGAGCTTGTGCTCGACGTTGCGGAGGAACCAGTAGGCCTCAACCAGAAATTGATGCTCTTCCGGAGAGATCAGCCGGGCGCGCATTAATTTGGTCAGTGCTTTGACGGTGTTCCTCTCCTGGATCGCCGGCCGCACGCGACCAAAGAGCGTTTGCAGCGTCTGCACGGTCAGCTCGATTTCCCGAATACCGCCGATGCCGAGCTTCACGTTTCGTTGGCTCTCTCCGTGTTTCGTCATTTTATCGTCAATGAGACGCTTGATTCTTCGCACCTCGCTCAACAGAATGTGCGGCGACGCCGTGTGCCATGACTGGTAGACGAAGGGGCGCATCATGCTCAGGAACCGTTTTCCAAGCGTCGTGTCACCGGCAATGGGCCGGGCTTTGATGTGCGCCAGCTTCTCCCAGGCCTGCCCCCGTGACCCGCGGTAATAGCGCCGAAACTGATCGAACGATCCCACGATCTCGCCTACCCGGCCCTCCGGCCGCAGACGTAAGTCTACCCGAAACAGATAGCCTTCTTTCGTGATGTCCGACAGCGCATGGGTCAGATCCTGAGCCAAGCGGCGAAAATAGGTCGTCCCGGTGTCCGAGCCACAGAGGTAAATCAGATCCACATCCGAACTGAAGTTCAGTTCCCCGCCGCCGAGCTTCCCCATCGCCAGGACAGTAAAGCCGCTTCGTGGGCGACCATATTGTTCGGTGAGCGCCTGTCGGCAGACGCCGTAGGCCTCCTGGATCAGCAGGTCGGCCAACATGGATAGGGAACGAGTCGTTTCTTCAACGGTCGTATTCCCGAGGAGATCGCGAACGCCGATTGCCAGTAACTCCCGCCGTTTAAATCGCCGCAGGGCATCAAGCCGGTGCTCTTTGGATCGGATGGAGCTCAGCGATGTCTGAAGATCTTGTTTGAGCTTCCGTTCAGGGCGCATTCGGTTTAATACCTCAGGCCGCGTGACCCAGTGGAGGTATTCGGGATTTCTAATAAGGATCTGGGAGAGAGAGGGACTGGCGCCGAAGACGGTGGTCAGCAGATGGAGCGCCGCCGGGGAGGTTTTCAGATAGGAGAACAAGGCCAGTTTCATCGCCCCTGCCTTGGCGAAGCTCTCCAGATAACCCAGGGCCTGATCAGGATTGGCCGATTCGGCGAGCGACTCAAGCAGAGTTTCGATGAGATCGGCCAGATGTTGTCGGGCCCAGGGTTCATCTGCCAGGCTTTGTAGATTCGCATCGGCGCGCCGATAGTCCTCAAATCCGTAGGGTTGAAGGATCGCGGCCACCGCCACATCCTCGAGGCCGGGCGCCAGCAGCAGCTTCCGGGGATCCTGGGTGGGCATACGGCGAGCATTATACCGGAACTTGCTGTAAGGGTACCGCATTCGAGTATAGTACCTCCTACCGTCATGCTGCCCAGCCTGTCTCATGAACTTGCTTTGCGCACGCCTGCCTTCTCACCCGATCTGATCCAGGCATATCTCTTGGGCGTCTCGGCGGAGTATCTCGAAGCCTTCTCACGGGACGAGATCGCCGGGCATCTTGACCTGATACAGAAGGCGGAAGCCGGCCCGGCCAGGTTCTGCATCACCGCACGAAAGGCAGGCTCCTATGAGGTGACCATCGCCGCCCGAGACTATTTTTCTGAGCTGGCAGTGATCGCGGGATTGCTCGCGGCCTTTGGACTGGATATCGAGGAAGGGTACATCGGCGGCACCGGACGGCTGATTCTCGACATCTTTCGGGTGCGTCCCACAAAGACCAGCGGGTTTTCCAAACCCGAGCAGGAGCAGTTCGAAGCGGAGCTCATCCAGCTCCTCGGGCTCCTCGCCGACAACCGCTCTCAAGAGGCACGTGCCAAGGTGAACCGGCTGCTGACGGAGGTGATCAGCCGCGCGCCGACCTCTCCGAAGCTCCTGCAGCCAATAGAGGTACGCTTCGAGAACCGAGCCAGAGCGAATTGGACCACGATGGAGATCACGGCTCCCGATGCGCCCGGTTTTCTCTATGCGTTTGTGAATGCATTGGCCATGCGCGGGATGACTATCCGCACCGCAGTGCTGAAAAGCAGCCGCCAACTCGTTCATGATTGGTTTGGGGTGGCCGACCGATACGGACGGAAGATCACTGATCCCAAGGCACAGGCGGCGTTGCGCATGACGACCGTGCTGATCAAACAGTTCACCGATTGTTTGTCGGCGGCACCCGATCCGGCCAAAGCGCTGGCGCACTTCGATCGGATGCTGGACCAGGTACTGGAGCAGACAAAAGGCCGAGGCCTTCCTGGGTTCTTTCAGGAACGGGCCACTCTGGATCTGCTCGCCCGGCTCTTTGGCACCAGTGATTTCCTGTGGGAAGATTTTCTCCGCAGGCACAGTGAGACGCTCTTACCTCTCCTGCACCAGGCTCATCCGGGCCGCCACGCGTCAAGCCGTGTCAAATTGGTCCGAGATCTTCGGCGGATACTCGGTCAAGCGCGCAGTGATGAGGAGCAAAAGCTGGCCCTGAATCAATTTAAGGATCGGGAGCTGTTCCGCATTGACTTGCAGCATCTTCTTGACCCTCACCAGCGACTTGAACCATTTGCTGCCGCATTGAGCGATCTTGCCGATGTCATTCTGAATGAGACACTTCGCATCTGCCACGAGCGGCTGGGGCGGTCATTCGGGAGACCCCGACTGCCGGGCGGTCGCGCCTGCGGCTTTGCGATCTGCGGGCTCGGAAAATTCGGCGGACGCGAGATGGGATATGCCTCGGATATCGAACTGCTCTTTGCGTATAGCGGCCCGGGACAAACCGATGGTCCGATAATGATCGCCAACAGCGAGTATTTTGAGCGACTGTCTCAGGAGATCATGGGGTTCATTGAAGCCAAACAGGAAGGCATCTTTCACCTGGATGTCCGCCTGCGCCCGCACGGCAGAAAAGGCATGCTGGCTGGATCCCTCGAGGAGTTGGCGGCCTATTACAGCCCGCAGGGTTTGGCTGCGCCGTTCGAGCGCCAGGCGCTGATCAAGCTGCGCTGGGTGGCGGGCAGCCGGTCTTTGGGTGAACGGATCGAGGTGGTGCGCGACCAGTTTGTGTACAGCGGCGCCCCATGGGACCTCTCAGCTGCGCTGGATCTTCGACATCGTCAAGCTGTGGAGCTCGTGCCCGGGGGGGGCGTGAATATCAAGTACAGCCCTGGAGGCCTCGTTGACATCGAATATGCGGTCCAATATCTGCAAATTCTGCATGGGGCGCGGCATAAGTCGGTGCGCACTCCTTCCACGCTCGCGGCGCTGCG
>Ga0184638_1000218_pt1 | contig 15226 bp, 15 predicted proteins | sample PLM31_50_b2_FD_133141 | JGI IMG/M metagenome (GOLD analysis project Ga0184638, IMG submission 133141) | Groundwater sediment microbial communities from an aquifer in East River, Colorado, USA - PLM3-1_50_b2 | ecosystem: Environmental > Terrestrial > Soil > Riparian zone | place: USA: East River... | reverse complement strand
CGGGTCCACCCGCCCGACGACCATCGCGAAGACGGGCAGGGAGCGCACCAGACGCTCGACCAGGAGCGAGCCCAGGCCCCAGTCCTGACCGAGCGTCGAGAGGATCCGGTCACCCCGCCCGAGACCGTAGAGGCCGAGCATGAGGCCGCCCTGACGCGCGTTGTACTCGAGCTCTTGCCGGCTCAGGTAGACGCGCGTCACGTGGCCCGAGGTGCCCGAGCTCTCGATGGCGAGGTCCGGCGTTGCCGTCAGGAGTGCCTCCGGCCGGGTCTTGAGAACCTCCGGTGTGAGGAAGAACCCCCCCAGGTCCTCCGGCCGGCGGGCGCGGCGCACGTCGACGCGCGCGGCGGCGAAAGCGTCGCGATACCACGGAGCCCGCGTTGCGACGCTGAGCGTCTCGCGGAAGGCCGGGGCGCGCAGCGCGTGGAGCAGCGGGAGCGGCAGCGCCCGCAGGAACGCCATCGGCAGCCGCGGGTAGCGGCGGCCGAGCGCGAAGAGCACCTCGGATCCGACGCGGAGGTTCATCTCGCGGAGTGGGCGAAGACTTCTTCGACCACCTGGAGCAGGCCCCGTTGACTATGGTCGATGACCATGGTAGTAGATCTTCATGGAACCAGAAGAAATCACAATCTCGAGGTTCAAGGCCACCTGCTTGGCCGTACTGGCCAAGGTCAAGAGGACGGGAAAGCCCATCCTCGTGACGCGGAAGGGAGAGCCGATCGCCCAGGTACTCCCCCCGCCGCTGCCGAAACGGCCGAAGTCATGGCTGGGCTCATTACGCACGACGGGAAGGATCACCGGTGACATCGTTTCACCCGCGGTTCCTGAGAGCGAGTGGGAAGCCACGAGGTTGTGAAACTGCTCCTTGATACGAGCATTTTTCTCTGGAGCTTGTTGGAACCCACCCGACTCTCTGAGCGGGTGGCCGCCGCGATCGACGATCCGCTGAACGAGCTCTGGCTCTCGCCGATAGTCATCTGGGAGGTTCTCATGCTCGCCGAGCGGGGGCGGCTCACCCTGGAGCCAGACGCACAGACGTGGCTTCGTCGGGCGTTGCAAGCCGTGCCGTTCAGGGAGGCCGCCATGAACTACGAGGTTGCCTTTCAGAGCCGATCACTTGATCTAGAGCATCGGGATCCGGCGGACCGATTCCTGGCCGCCACTGCTCTGGTGTACGACCTCACGCTCGTGACCGCCGACGAGCGCCTCCTCCGTTCGCGCAGGATCACGTCGCTCGGGAACGCCTAATGCCACCACACGTGCGGAAAGGCCGGCGTCAGCAGGATCAGAAGCTCCCGAGTCTCAGGTCGAGGCTCGCGAAGCTCGCGGACCGTCATCGAAGACCGTCGATGATCCGAGACCTCAGCTCCGGATAGCGTTCCACACCTTCTCGAAGCCGGCCGCCCAGGCGTCGACCACATCGAGCGGCTGGGCGAACAAGGGATAGGACTGCGAGCCGATGACGAGCGTCGACGCGAGCGCGGCCTCGGCGTTGGGATAGTGCTCGGCGCTGGACACTCACCGCGCGCTCGTGGCTTCCTCTTCGCGTGGCGGCTGTTGTGCGTGTGTCGCGTCACATAATCGGTCAGGAAGTGGAACTGCTCGGCGAACGAGTGTTCGCCGACGCCGAGCGGATCATTGAAGAAGCACGCGAGGTGCTTCATGGGGCCGGCCTCGCCCTGCCGCTGCGCGAACGCAAGCTTCGAGCACTTATAGCCCTGGTCGGCCAGAACGCGCACATCGCCGCCCGGGATGTTGAAGCCCTCTCTGGAGAGCACCTCGAGGTTCCGCGGAACATCGGTGCCAGCGACAGGAACGAGACTTCGTCTGACGGGAGCATCAGATCGACGCGCCGGGCGAGGTCGAACCGTTGTTGGCGTAACACCGGTCGCGTCACGCGGACCACCGCAACGTCGACGGTCGGTTTCCCTCAAACAGGCGCCCGACGCTACGGCCTTCGATATCGACTATCCTCTCTGACGTTCTTGACGTACTCCACCAGAAACGCGAGGAAGAGACCGACGAAGATGCTCGTCACGCCGCCCATAGCAACATTGAGCCGGAACCGAGGTCGAGATGGTCGCTCGGCCGGCACCGCGCGGTCAAGCGCTTGGACCATGGGAAGATCCTTCGCCTCCGCGATGCGCGCCTGCTCGGCTTGCTGAGTCAGTAGGACCACCAAGGTCTCTTGCACCTTCACATCTCGCGTCAGCCGCACAAGCTCAGTACCGATCTCCGGCACCTTAGGCAACGGCACTACAAAGTCCCGTTGGGTAAGCTGCTTCTGTCCGCGTACAAGGCCGTCGCCGCCTGATTCCATCTGCTTCAACTGTCGGCGCATTTCTTCGATGCGTCCCCTCAGCGCGATCGTCTCCGGATTCGACTCTGTCGCGAAGTTACGCATTACTTGGAGCTGAACCTCGCCAGCGATAATCTCGCCTTTCAGCCGCGCCGCTGCCTCGATAGCACCACGCGTTTGATCCTGCAGCGCAACCGCGTAATTCTGTTCCTGGAAGCGCCTCAACTTTTCTTCAGCTCCATCGAGCGCGACCTTAGCCTGCGCAAGTTGTGCAGTGAGAAACGAGCGTTGATTGCCTGCCTCGCTCGTACCGTACCGTGCTACGAGTCGATCAAGCTCCTTGACATAGAAGTTCGCCATGTCAGCTGCGATTTGAGGATCGGAATCTTCGGCCCGCACTGAAATGACGCTCTCCTTGGAAACGAGGATCTGGATCCGGTCCTCGAGTGTTCGAATCGCGTCTTCCGCATATCTGGCGTGATACCGCTCCTGCAAACGGAGGCTGGTCACGAGTGCCTGGGCCATGGTGCGACTCTTCAATATGCTCACGAGCATGTCGCGGTTCGGCGTCAGCGAGGGAACCGCCACGTTCGGCGTTTGCTGGGCGAGACTAGACATGACCGCCAGGGTTCCGAGCAGCCCGCTACTCGTACCTTCCTTCGGCGCAATGAGGGTGGCTGTCGCCTCGTACACTCTCGGCATGAGAAGTGACACGACGGCAGATAGGCACAAGCCCGCGGCGAGTACACTCATAACCAGCCATCGGCGGCGCCACACCACGATGGCATAGTCGACCAGCCCTGCATCGACCCTGTCGACCGCCCCGTCATGCCGTTCACTCATCGCCACCTCGCGCCGCGCCAGCGATTGCGCCCCTCACGAACCTGTCACTTCTCGAAGGCACCCGACGGCCGGTAGGTCGGCACCAACTCGCAGAGCCTTTTGACCACTTCACTGTCCTCGCCCCTCTCTGCCGCGTCCTCTAGACGCAGCACCGCGTCGTAGAACGCTTCCCATTCGGGTCTGGGAGCAGCCCGTATTCGGAGGATCCCGCGCAACCCCGACGGCTCAGCGAATTCACCGTTCTCGACAAGCTCCTCGGAGAGCTTCTCCCCGGGGCGCAGGCCGGTGAACTTGATCTGGATTTCGTCGTCGGGGATGAATCCGGCCAGGCGAATCAGATTTCGCGCAAGTTCCATCACGAGAATCTGCTCGCCCATCTCGAGCAGGAAGATGTCGCCAGCTTCGGCAACTGTCGCCGCCTGCAGCACGAGATGCACTGCCTCCGATACCAGCATGAAGTAGCGCCGGACCTCGGGATGGGTGACCGTAACAGGTCCGCCGCGCTGGATTTGGTCGAGGAAGTGCGGGATGACGCTACCGCTACTCCCCAGAACATTTCCAAAGCGCACAGCTGAGAAGATTCCCGAACCCTTGCCGTTCATTTGCTGGATGAGCATCTCAGCGACGCGCTTCGTAGCCCCCATGACGCTGGACGGGTTGACCGCTTTGTCTGTCGACACGAGGACGAACCTCTGGACCCCCGCCAATCTTGCCGCTTCGGCGCTCACGCGCGTACCTCGGACGTTATTCTTCGCTGCCTCGGACGGATTCATCTCCATGAGAGGCACGTGTTTATGAGCCGCCGCATGGAAGACTAGCTCGGGTCGGCAGTCGTTCATCACGGCCAACATGCGCCCCGCATCGGTGACGTCGCCAATGACTCCGGTGACACCCGTGATTCCAAAATCATCAAGCTTCATGAGCACTGTGTGGAGCTCGTTCTCATAGCGGTCGAGCAACGCGAGGTTGTTAGGTCGAAGTGCCGCTATCTGACGCGCTAGTTCGGACCCGATAGATCCTCCGGCCCCGGTGATCAGAACTCGCCGGCCTTGCACGAGCCCGCGGACGGATTCTGCATCCAAATCCACTGGCGCTCGGTCCAGCAAGTCCTCTACCGCGAGCTTGCGAATCTGACCGACCGACACTCTGCCATCGAGAATGTCCTGGAGACTCGGAAGTGTTTGTATCGGCACCTTGAATGGTTCCAGGGCGCGGACGATCGATCGAATTGTGGCGGGGGTGGCGCGAGGCATGGCGACGAGCACCGCATGAGGTCGCGTCTCGACCATGATGCGTCCGAGCGCCGCACGAGTTCCGAGCACCTTGAGTCCGTGGATTCGCCTGCCAACCTTACTAGGATCGTCGTCGACGAACCCCAAGGGCTCGTACTCGTGCTTCCGGTTGTGCTGCATATCGCGCACAATCATCTCTCCCGCGTCTCCAGCACCGTAGATGAGCAACTTTCGTTGTCGTTCCATGCGGCCGAGGTCCCGATAAATCCGCCCGATAAGTCGGACACCGCCAAGACAGGAAACGAGCAGGATCGAATCCATCAGGATGACCGCCGCCGGATACCCGTGGGGCGCCAAGAGCCACAACGTCACTACGTAGAAAGTAACGCTGCCCGTCGCGACCCCAAGGACGATATTCCGAAGATCCCAGATACTCGTGTAGCGCCACAACCCTTCGTACAGCCGGAAGGGAATGAACGACACGAGCCGAATCGCCAGCAGCCATGGGAGCGTGCGCGTAAACAGGAGCATAGGTTCTGGCGGCAGCACCCCGTCGAAGCGAAGCAGGAACGCCAGAAAATTCGTAGATGTTGCTATCGCGAGGTGCACTGCGATGATCACCAACCGGCGATGCTCGTGGACGTATCGCACCGCAGTCAGTGATCCGCTCCTCACCAACTCGTCATCGCGACCGGAACTCATCATCTCCGCCGTCATTCCGCGTCACCGCCGATTCGCTACGGCGAACAGGAACTTGAAGGGGGGGGCCTGGTGCACTGATATCCGTGTCGGCTCCTGATACGCTGCTGTCCCAGTCCCCAGCTCGGCTGGCACAGGCTCCAGTGGTCCGAGAAAGATCCTCTTGAGGAACTCCTTTCCTCTCATCGTTTCGGGAATCAAGTGCAGACGGGTTCCGGTTCGCCTCATCGCACGCACAAACCTAGACTTCACAGAGTCTGTCGTCAGCGGAGGAGCTCCATACAAGGTGGCGTCGAATCCCTGCTGCCAGAGGAGACCGACCAGTTCTCTGGCTGAGAGATAGCGAGCAGCGAGTCGGCTCGGATTGAAGCCCGGCCACTCCCGATTGGCCGTGCAGACGAGAACAACGCCTTTGGGTGGAAGAATACGCCGGCACTCAGCGAGAAACAGAGGGGGCGAATTCAGATAGTAAAGCGCCTCGTACAGAATCACCACTTCAAAGCTCGCCGGGCGAAAAGGCAACATGTGAGCGTCGAGGCAAAGAAGCGCGAGCCGACAACCATAGTGGTGACGCGCCCTAGAGACCAAACTCTCGGTGTAGTCTCCGCCCACCAGGTAGCGTGCTCCTTCGGAGAGGTAGCCGAGCCCCTGGCCGGTACCACACGCAACCTCCAACACCCTCTTTCCGTGACAGAAAGTCCGCGCAAAAGCATAGCGGGTGTAGAGCATCGAAAGAGCCTCACGTGTGATACGAAGCCCCGGGGTCTCTGCATCTTCGGAGTAGTCCACGCGGAGGCTCAACTGTGCGCGAAGAACTCCCGAATGCTCACGCTTACGATTTCGACCTGCTCGAGTGTCAACTCGGCATTCATCGGAAGAGAGAGCACTTCGCGGCATACCCGCTCGGTCTCGGGCAATCGCGGATCATCGAGCCCGAGCCCCTTGTGCTCCCACATCGGCTTCGGCCAATGCACAAGGGTCTCGATCCCCTCGCGGAAAAGGTAGTCGCGCAGCGCCTCACGCCGGGACGTTCGGATCACGTAGTTCTGGAAGCTGTCGACCTGTGTCGTTCCGTCGAAATGCGGAAGACAGAGGTCACCAACTCTGGACAACGCCGCCTGATACCGCGTCGCTAGCGCGCGCCGATGCTCGATCCATCGAGGAAGATACCGCAGCTTCAGGTTGAGGACGGCGGCGTTTACGTTGTCCAACAAGGCTGTGTAGCCGTGCGCATGAAACTCTCCCGTCCGCCGATCCTCGCCGTTGAACCGCAGGAGCGTCACAGTCCTGGCGAGCACCGGATCATCGGTGGTTACGGCACCCCCGTCACCGAGTCCACCTAATGCCTTGAAGGGATAGAAGCTGAAGCAGCCTGCGGACCCGAGCGACCCGGCCATCATGCCCCGGAATCTCGCGCCGAGTGCCTGGGCGGCGTCCTCGACGATCGCGAGTCGATGCTGGCGCGCGACTGCCTGGAGCTGGTCCATGGCGCAAACGCGACCGTTCAGGTGGACCGGGATGATCGCACGAGTCTTTTCGGTGATCGTCCGCGCGAGGGCGTCGACATCCATGTTGTAGTCCTCGCGGACGTCAACCAGGATCGGCGAGGCACCCACGTGTACGATTGCGGACACGGTTGCGACGAACGTGTGCCCGACCGTGATCACCTCATCGCCGGGACCCACCCCGAGCGCTCGAAGGGAAAGATGAAGCGCGTCATAGCCGCTGGCGACTCCCACGGCGTACTTGGTGCCGACGTACTCAGCCAGACGGCCTTCGAAGTCCGTCAATTGTCGCCTGAGAACCAGATCGCCCGCGGTCAGCGTGTCGCTGACCGCAGCGTCGACTTCACTCTTGATTCGCCGATAGTGTTCGCGCGGATCGACGAACGGTACGCGGTATCTTGCGGCCATGCTACGTCGCCCGCAAGAGTCTTTCGATCGAGTCCATGACCGCCTCCTCTGAGAGGCGGTACGCATTCCTGAGATAGTCCTGGCTCCCCACCTCCGTCGCAAACGCTGAGGGCAACCCGAGTCGTTTGAAGGGAACCTTGCCCTTTGGCGACTCGGCGAGAATCTCAGCCACGGCACTCCCGAGACCACCGATCACGCTGTGCTCTTCGAGGGTCACGATACCCCGCGTCTCCTGGGCAGCCGCTACGATCTCGACGTCGTCGAGGGGCTTTGTCGTGTGCATGCTGACAACCCGCACGGTGACTCCTGTGGCGCGGAGCCGATCGGACGCGCCGACCGCTGTCGCCAATAGTCCGCCGGTGACGACGAGCGTGACGTCGTTTCCTTCTCGCACTCGGATCGCCCGTCCTAGCTTGAATACGAGGTCCCGCGGATGCACGATGGGTTCTCCAGCCCGCCCCAGGCGCAGATAGCAGGGGCCCGGCTGCGAGGCGATCGCTCTCGTCGCTCGCTCCACCTCGATCGGATCCCCCGGAGCAACGACGATCATTCCTGGCAGAACCCGCATGATGGCGAGATCCTCAGTCGCGTGATGGGTCATGCCCAGAGCGCCGTAGGCGAACCCCCCGCCCACCGCGACGATCTTTACGTTGGCCTCGTGGTAACACACATCATTGCGGACTTGCTCCAGGCATCGAAGTGTCGGGAAATTGGCAATCGAATAGGTGAAGACGATCTTTCCGCTGAGCGCCATCCCAGCAGCGATGCCCGTCATGTTCTGCTCGGCGACGCCGGCATTGAGGAATTGATCCGGAAATCGTCGAGCGAACGGTTCGACCGCGCCGAACCCTAGGTCCCCCACCACGAGGTTGATCCGGTCGTCCTCCTCCGCCAACTGCAGTAGCGTATCGAAGAACGCGGTCCTCATCCTGGGCTGTCAAGCTCCCGCAAAGCCCGGTCGAGTTCAGCGGCGTCCGGAGAACGATAGTGCCACAGTAGTTGACGCTCCATGAAGCTGATCCCCTTGCCCTTTACCGTGTGGGCGACCACGCAGCTCGGCCGGCCGGGAACGAACGGAAGGCTCGTAAGGATTTGCATCAGCTCGCCGACATTGTGACCATCGACCTCTCTAACGGCCCAGCGAAACGCTTTCCACTTCGCAGCGAGCGGCTCCAGCTCCAGCACTTCGGCCACCGAACCAAGGCTCTGCATCTTGTTGTAATCGATGATGGCAACGAGATTGTCGAGTTGGTGGTGGGGGGCGAACAGGGCGGCCTCCCACGTGGCGCCTTCATCGCACTCGCCATCGCTCAATACAACGAAGACCCGGTGATTCTGGCGGTCGCGGCGCGCGGCCAGCGCCATGCCACACGCGAGGGAGAGGCCGTGCCCCAACGCTCCGGTCGAAGCTTCCACCCCCGGAACACCTTTATGTGTGACGTGTCCGGCGAGGCGAGATCCATCTTGGTAAAACCGCTCGAGCCACGACAGAGGGAGGAACCCGACTTCAGCCAAGACCGCATACAGTCCCGCACACCCGTGGCCTTTGCTCAAGATCAGGCGATCGCGCTCATGCCACGCCGGGCGCCTTGGATCCAGCCTGAGGACACAGGTGTACAGGACCGCCAGGAGCTCTGCCATCGACAGCGAAGTCCCGACGTGAGCACTCCTCGCGCGGTGGGTCATCATCACCACCTGTCGCCGAATGCGGGCAGACAGATCCCGACATCGCTCCTCCACTGCTCGCGTTTGCTCCATGGATTCGCGGCTCACCGTCGTCTTACTCGATCTTCGCGAAGGCGATGTACGGATCCCACTCGAGCCGCGTCAGCTGCAATCGGCTCAGCCCTACGGTTTCCAGGAGAGCAATCGTCTCCCCAGGCCACAACGGATTGTCAAGTTCATCGAACGCGATCACAGCCCCTTTGGGCATCCGTGGCACGAACGCTTCGATGGCAGCCTTCGTGGGCTCATAAAGATCACAGTCCAAGAACAGCAGGCTCACGACGATATGGGGATGGCTGCTGACGAAGTCCGGTATCGTCTTCGTCATCTCACCTCGGATCAACTCTACTTTCGGGATATGGCCGAGGAAGCGATCGCGATCGAAGGCCTCGATCAGCTTCAACAGCTCTTCGTAGGAATCAGAGTGAAGGTCCCCGACAGCCGCTGCCGTTCCAGCCGCACCCAGGTCTTTGTCTCCGACCGTCGGAAACCCCTCGAAGGTGTCAAACCCGTAGATTCGCCGTGTGAGGTTCTCTGGTTCCAGGATCGTGCTCAGCTTCGCCCACGCCATGAGCCCAAAGCCGTGATACACCCCGCACTCGATTACTGATCCTTTCACTGGAAGAACGCGCTTGAACACCTCGTACATGGCGAGAAAACGCTTCAGGTACTGCCGCCGAACATACTTCGGGAAGTTCTCGAGCCGCGTTTCTACGCTTTCGGGGCAAGCAAGGAATATCCCTTCAATTGTGTGACCGACTGCTCGCTCGACTTCCGTACGATACACGTTCCGTCCTGCCGTCACCTCACGACCTCCCCCTCGCGAAGTCGAGGCATCGCCTCGCATCGATACCCGCTATCGCACCCAGCGTCGCCAGCAAAATCTTCACATCCGTCCACAACGTTCGATGTCGCAGATATTCAAGACCGAGCCGCATCTTCTCCGGCGCGATTCGCGCGAGGTATGCGCGGTCCGCATCGTCCGCTCCCTTCAAGAGGGCGCCCTCATCGCGAAACAAGATCGACGCGTAATCGGTCATGCCCGGCCGGACGGCAAGCAATTCACGCTCAGCGTCAGAATAGAGTGCTACGGCCCATGCAACTTGAGGCCGCGGCCCGACCAGACTCATCTCGCCTCGGAGCACGTTGAGCAGTTGCGGCAGTTCGTCGATCTTGTACTTGCGCAAGACACGACCAATCCACGTGATCCGCGGATCATCGTCCGGGGTCGAGGAACCGCCACCCGATTCCGCCTCGATGACCATCGTCCGGTATTTGAAGATGCGGAACGGCGTTCCGTTGATACCCACCCTCGTGCCTCGGTGGAAGACCACGCCGCCGTTGTTAAGTCTCACCAGGACAGCCACAATCCCCAACAGCGGGCTCAGCAGGAGACACGCCAAACCCGCAAACGCAACGTCAAAGCACCGTTTCGTCCACCCTCCCAAGACCGTACCCTCAGCTATCGCCGAAGATGCGCCGCCGTTCGGGAGTCCATGCGCTTCTCCGCGCGAGTCCACTATCTCTTGCCGGATGCTACTCCCACGATCATCCATGCCTGCCACTTGATCCAGGGAATGCGCAAGAGCAGACTGTCCAGCAGCTCAGCCGCCCGAAGTGTAGGTCCGAAGAGACGTCGTCTCCGAAGAGGTACCGCCGCCAGTGTCAACAAGTGAAAACATCGGTATTCGATGCTTTCAAAGTGCTCGCGCATCAGCTCGATATCGCCGCGACCCAAGATATGCTCTACTTCCCATTCAGTACGGAGATGCATCGTTTTCCGACGATAATATTGGATCAGCGGATTGTGGCGAAGCACCTCAGCAAACACGAAGCTACCCTGCGGTCTCATGACTCTCGCGACTTCATCCAACGCCTTACCAAGATCCAGGTGATGGAGAGCGCCATATTCCGTCACGAGATCGAAGGATCCATCCGGAAAACCCATTCCCTCAGCGTCCATCACCTGGAAATGCACCCGACGCGCGAGCCCCATCGACTCGGCGCGTGCACGGCAGTTCTGGACAGAATGCTCTGAGATGTCAATGCCTACAACTCGCGCGGCACCGCATCCCCCTATGAACAGAGCCTCGTCGCCGTTGCCGCAGCAGTAGTCGAGCACCTCCTTGCCAACGCATCGCTGACCGATTTGCGCTCTCATATAGTTGAGGCTCCTTCGCTCGATGCTGTACCATCGCAGGTTCTGCCACTCGGAAGAGTCTTTGGTCCTCTCTTCCGCTTCCAGAGACCAGCGCTGTTCCATGCGGCCGCCGCGAAGATGATCGTGAAAGGCGGCCTCTCGACGCTTACGCGATTCCATGTGCCCTCACCCTACTGTGGAAGCGCATAGGCAGTCGTTATGTAGCAGATGCCCGAGTGGTCGAGACGTCGAATCACGACTCTCTCGAATCCAGCATTCCGGCACGCGTTTTGGATTTCCTCCTCGTCGTACCCGTAGACTGCACAACGACGAAGAACCCTGTATCGATACCGTCGGAGCGGCTCTCTGAGCCAATGCCGCCCGGGAAAGGACAAGACTGCTCGGCCCGTCACCAGTCGCCGCAGCTCCGTCAAGAACAGTGTTGGATCTGCGACGTAGTCCATTACTCCCATGACGATTGCGAACTGAAATCGCTGCCCTGTCAGCATTTCGGATGGGAACTCCGAACTCACGAACTCCAACTTGTCGTCACAGCCATGAGCTACCGCCCGGGCCCGTGCACGGGCGATCATCTCCCGCGACACGTCTATGCCGGTCGCTTTACGAGCGCCCCGCCGGATGGCCTCGACGCAGTAAACGCCGGCGCCGCAGCCCACGTCGAGAACCGTGCTGGAGTGAAGCTCCGCACCGAGTTCTGCGAATGTCAGCTCATATCGCTCGTAGATGTCACGTCTGAAGCACCGGTCGACCAGGCGCGCCACCGGTCCTTGTCGTCCGTCGTACACACTGTCCCAAGCTCTCGCACGTTTCGCGAATAGCCTCTCTACTCGCTCGGCTTGCTTCTCTTCCAACTTCAAGGCTGAACGCTGACCATATCCCGTTCGACAAGGTAGTCAATGATTCGAGTGAACGAGAGGCTCCTCAGAAGCGATCGCAATTTCTTCCGCGCCGTTGTGATTCCGTAGTAGGTTCGAAACCGCTTCAGCCACCCGATCCCGGAGATTCTCGGCACAACCTCTCCCATTTCGACCGGATGCACGTACACAACACCTGGCAAGCCCTGGCGATTGGCCCACCAGAAGAACACCCGCGTCAACACCAGCGGGTAAAGGCGCAAATAGCCGCCTCCACCGAACGGCAGGCTCCACCTGCCGATGCGAATCGTGGAGAGAGGCACCTCCACCAGACCGTTAAGCAAGCACATAGGCTTCGGTGGGAAGCTGCCGATTCCATACACATCATGGAGTGACGTCGGCATAATGCTCGAGTCGTATCGGTACCCGGCCTCCAAGAGCACGTCGAATACCCAGAGATTCGACTTGACGACAGAGAAATCTGGGGCCCTGAACCCGTAGACCTGCTGTCCCGATACATCCTCCAGCCGCTTCTTCGCATCCCGTACGACCGTCTGCACTTCATCGAAACTCAAGTCGTACAATCGCTTGTGATAGTAACTATGGCAACCAATCTCGTGTCCCGCTTCAGAGATGCGCTTGACCAGTGCGTTGTGATCCCGCGCGATCCGACCAAGAATGAAGAACGTTGCCTTTTGGTCGAACTCGGCAAGAACCTCCAAGATCTTAGCCGTGTTCGCTTCGATTTCACGCGCCTCCAGCGACGCGGATATGCACCTCGCAGGAACACGCATCGATTCGAGGGACGATTCGATGAAACCCTCGATATCGAAGCTCAGCAGATTGTGGGCTCGCGCCGGCATCAGCAAGCGAGTTGGTACAGCTCGCGTACAATCCGATTGACGACTAATCGCTCGTCGAACTCAGTCTCTGCCTTCGCCCGTGAGCGTCGACCGAAAGCAACGCGCGTTGTCTTGCTGTCGCTCAAATCCGCAATCGCTGCAGCGAGAGCTTCTGGGTCCTTGACCGGCACCAGATAGCCGTTTCGGCTGTGTTCGACGACTTCTCGACAGCCAGGATTGTCCGTTGTAACGATCGGTTTGCCCATCGCTGCGGCTTCCAGGAGGACACGCGGAACTCCCTCACCGAAATAGGACGGCAGGACAACGATGTCCGCGAGACTGAGAATCTCCCTAACGTCGGTTCTGAATGCGGGAATCGCTTGGAAATTCTGGGTCTCGAGGCCTTCAAGGTATCCGGGCGGAATCTCGTCGGGGTGACCGTGATCGTATGGCCCGAAGAGGTAGAGCCGCGTGTTGGAACACCGTTGTCGGAGGATTCCGGCGGCCTCGACGAACTCCTTGATGCCCTTGCTCCAGATCAGCCGTGCCACGACCATCACGACGATCGGTCTGTCCCCTTCGATCCTCAACTCCTGGCGTAGCTTGCGCACCGCGCTGTGGTCGATTGCTAACTCGCTAAACTCGGCGACGTCTACACCGCCGCTTCTGATCAGCAACGCCTTCTCCGCCTTCAGTAAACCCGTCGCTACGAAAAACCGCAGGTCGTCAGAGTTCTGGAACCACACACGATCGGTAAGGCCCAGCGCCTGCCGATACAGCCCGATAACCATTGCGCGGAGCACTCGCCGCTTGACCCCACCCCCCTCGAGAAACGGAAGCCCAGCACCGGACACTAACGCTACGACCCGGCGGACACGCGTGAGTCGCGCCGCGAAGGCGCCGTAGATGGTCGGCTTCACGGTCATGTTGTGGACAAGATCCACCCGATCCCTCGAAAACCATCGGCACAGGGTCCAGACGAGAGCCAAATCACGAAGAGGACTCACGAAGCGAAAGAGGGGGATGGCCCGGTGAATAGCCCCGATGTCCTCAAGCCGCTTGACCCATGGCCCGGATGGTGTGTAGGTGAACACCGTGTGTCCATCTCGACGAAGTGCGGCGATCAGTCCTTTACGGAATTGCCACATCGAGAAATCGTCGTTGAGAACCAGGGCGATTCTCAAGATGCCACTGCTGGCGCAGGCCGCGCGGCATATCGATCCCACGCCGCAAGCATGATGAGGATCCATCCGAGCTGCGCCCATCGCACTCGACTACCGCGCACTGGATCCCGAAGCATCCGCTCGAGCTCGACCCGATCGAAGATACTGGCCAGCAGCCCGTTGGGCGAGAGTACGAGGTCGTCGCGGAGTTCCTTGAGATCCTGACTCACCCAGCGATACAAGGGAACCTCGAATCCCTTCTTTGGTCCTTTGCTAACGAGCGTAGGCAAGTACCTCCGAGCAAGGCATCGGAGAATCGGTTTCGTCTGCATTCCTCCTAGTCGAACGCTTTCCGGGAGTCGCATCGCCCACTGCACGAGCTCTTGATCGAGGAATGGTGATCGGGCCTCGAGCCCGTATGCCATGGTGGCGATGTCCAATTTGATCAGCAGGTCAAACGGGAGGATCCAGAGCAGGTCCAAACCGAGGCTGCGATCGAGCAAGCCCAGACCGCGGAGTGAGGCGAGCAACGACTCGAACGCTCCCGAATCCTCCCGATACGGCCCCGGCGCCTGCCCCAACTGCGTTCTTTCTTCGTCTGAGAAGCCATCACTCGACCAGACAACCATCCGTGCGATCTCGCTAACCGACATACCTCGAATGAAGCGGTAACCGAGCGCATAGGGGTCGCGATGGGTGCGAGGAGCCGGCAGCACCTTTCCGAGGAGTCGAGAGCCGCTGGCCAGAACTGGCTCGCCGACGAGACGAGTGAGAGAGGACAAGAGCGCGGCGCTGAGGTCGCGGCGATAGCCTGCAAACGACTCATCTCCGCCGTCGCCGGTGAGGACGACTTTGACGTGCCGGCGGGCATACTCCGCGACTGCGAAGGTCGGTACCGCCGAGGCGTCTGCGAAGGGCTGGTCGTAGTGCCACGCCACTTTTGGAATGAGGCCGGAGACGTCCGGAGACAGAAGGACCTCATGATGCTCCGTTGCATATCTTTGAGCCACCGCCCGCGCAAGCGGCCGCTCGTCGAGCTCCTCATTTTCGAATCCCACGGAGAAGGTTTTGCACTTCTGCCCCGCCTTCCTCGCCGCGAACGAGGCAATGAGACCACTGTCGATGCCTCCGGACAACAGGACGCCGACCGGCACATCCGCACGGAGTCGTAGATTCACTGACTCCCTGAGCAGGACACCGGTCTGCTCGACAGCCTCATCGAACGAGATTCTATTCTTGGGTTTCCATTTCGGCTGCCAGTACGGAATCAGATGCAACTCCGCCGGATCCGTCGTGACAAGTAGATGTCCCGGCGGAATTTCCCGGATCCCACGGTAGATCGTTCGCGTTCCGCCCACGAATCCAAACCGCAGGTAGTTGTTAAGGGCTGCAGTGTCAATCCCAGGATCAGTGGGGGTCGCGGCCCGAACGGCCTTGATCTCGGACCCAAAGCAAAAAGTTCTAGAATCGGGCACCCAGTAGTACAGCGGCTTCT
>Ga0184638_1000217_pt1 | contig 15232 bp, 12 predicted proteins | sample PLM31_50_b2_FD_133141 | JGI IMG/M metagenome (GOLD analysis project Ga0184638, IMG submission 133141) | Groundwater sediment microbial communities from an aquifer in East River, Colorado, USA - PLM3-1_50_b2 | ecosystem: Environmental > Terrestrial > Soil > Riparian zone | place: USA: East River... | reverse complement strand
GGAGAGCGCCCCCAGCAATGTCACGATGGCGAACCAACGTGGTTTCCTCATCGAGCCCCCTCTCATCTCCGGCGCCGGATCCTTTGTGAGCCTGCACCGGAACCATTCCTCAGTACCTGTCACTCAGCGGAAAACGAACGAGGTCCCCGAGCCCTCGGTCCTCCTTTCCCCCTCCACGAGCAGGTGGTACGTACCACATCCCGCCCCGGAGGGAAAGCGCGGCCTTCCACCCTCGCTTACGGATGCCGATACCCGTCCGGCTTGAGCCGTGTGACTAGGCCGGCCCGATGGCCCTACGGAATTCCCCCGCCATCGCCATGGCCCCCTCCCGGTCCCCATCCACCAGCCGGCGCACCAGGGCGCTCCCCACGATGACCCCATCGGCGAAGCCGCACGCTTCGGAGGCCTGCGCGGGGGTGCCGATCCCCACGCCCACCAGCAGCGGGAGGTCGGTGAGCGGGCGGAGCGCCCCTACGACCTCCTCTGCCGTCCCCGCCAGGCGCTCGCGCTCGCCGGTCACCCCGTAGGTGGCCACGCAGTACACGAACCCTCGGGCCGACGCGGCAATCGACATCAGACGCTCGGGGGTGGAACCCGGAGCCGCAAGGAGGACCGGGGCCACCGATGCCGCGGAGCACGCGCGGATCCAGTCATCGGCCTCGTCGACCGGCAGGTCGGGGATGATCGCGCCCGACACTCCCGCCTGCGCTGCTTCGGCCAGGAAGTCGCCAGGGCCGCGGCGAAGGACGGGATTGAAGTACGTCATCACGGCTACCGGCACGGACAGCCCGGCCTCCTTCACCGTGGCCAGGACGTCGACCGGCCGGGTCCCCTCCTCCAGGGCCAGGCGCGATGCCTCCTGGATGACCCCACCGTCCATGACCGGGTCGGAGAAGGGGATGCCGATCTCGACGGCATCGGCCCCCACCTCCTCCAGCCCTCGAAGGAGGTCGGCGTCCACGCCGGGCAGGCCACCGGTCACATATGGAACGAACGCCCGACCGCCGCCGTCCCGCCTGGCTCGGAGCGCGGCCTCCAGGTCAGGCACGGAGGGGACGGTCGGCGGGGGGTTCACCCAGGGCCCTTCGGACGGTTTCCAGGTCCTTGTCGCCCCGGCCGGAGAGGTTGACGAGGACGGTCGAGCCCTCTGGCAGCGGACGGTTCAGCAGCCATCCGATGGCATGGGCCGGCTCCAGTGCCGGAAGGATCCCCTCCAGCCTGCCGAGGGCTTGGAACCCGTCGAGGGCCTCGGCGTCGGTGGCGGAGACGTAGGACGCCAGCCCGGCCTCCTTCATATAGGAGTGCTGCGGGCCGACCCCCGGGTAGTCCAGGCCGGCGGAGATGGAGTGCGTGGCCAGGACCTGTCCGTCCTCGTCCTGCAGTAGGTAGGACAGCGAGCCATGGAGAACGCCGGGCGCCCCGAGGGTGAGCGAACGGCAGTGGTCGCCGTCCGCGTCTCCCCGACCGCCGGCCTCAACGCCGACCAGCCGGGTCCCAGCGGTACCGACGAACGGCGCGAAGATGCCCATGGCGTTGCTGCCGCCCCCCACGCACGCCACGACCGCGTCGGGATCACGGCCCTCGGCATCCCGGAACTGCGCCTTCGCCTCGTCGCCGATCACGCGCTGGAGGTCGCGGACCAGGGAGGGGAATGGATGCGGTCCGGCCACCGAGCCGATCACGTAATGGGTCTCACGCACGCTTCCCGCCCAGTCCCGCATGGCCTCGTTCATCGCATCCTTCAGCGTTCGGCTCCCGGAGGTGACCGTCACGACCTCTGACCCCAGGAGTTGCATCCGAGCGACGTTCGGTGCCTGACGGACGGTGTCCTCCTCGCCCATATACACCACGCATGGAAGGCCGAACAGCGCGCAGGCCGTGGCGGTGGCCACGCCGTGCATCCCGGCGCCGGTCTCGGCGATGATGCGGCCCTTCCCCAGCCGCCGAGCCAGCAGCACCTGGCCCAGTGTGTTGTTGATCTTGTGCGCCCCGGTGTGATTGAGGTCCTCGCGCTTCAGGTAGACGCGGTAGCCAAGTCGGTCGGATAGCCTCGAGGCGAAGGTGAGCGGCGACGGCCGGCCCACGAAGTCGCGGAGCAACGCGTCGAGCTCACCTCGGAACGCCGACTCGTCCCGGAGCTCGTCCCACGCGGCGGCGAGCTCGTCGAGGGCCGGGATCAGCACCTCGGGAACGTACCGGCCCCCGAACGGGCCGAACCGCCCGCGTGCGTCGGGCGTCGCCGTCGTGTCGGCGGCCTTCACGCCACACCTCGGAGCTCGCGTAGCTTGGCGCCGGGGTCCTCCGCCCGCATGAGCGCCTCTCCGACCAGGACCGCTTTCGCGCCGGCCTCTATTGCCCGTTCGACCTGCGCCCGGGTCCAGATACCGCTCTCCAACACGGCGATCCGGTCCTGGGGCACGGAGCCCAGGAGGAGAAGGGCCCGGTCCTCGTCCACCTCGAGGGTCTCGAGGTCCCGTGCGTTCACCCCCACCACCTTGGCATCGACCTCCAGGACCTTGGCCAGGTCCTCCGCGGAATGGGCCTCGACCAACGCTCCGAGCCCGAGGTCCTGGGCCGCGTTCAGCATGGCCTTCAGCTCGATCTCGCTGAGCACGGCCGCGATGAGGAGCACGGCGTCGGCTCCGGCAACGCGAGCCTCGATGAGCTGGGCCGGGTGAACCAGGAAGTCCTTGCGGAGGACCGGGATCGTGGTCGCGTGGTGAACCGCGCGAAGGTCGGCCAAGGACCCGTCGAAGTGCACGGGCTCGGTGAGCACCGAGACGGCGGTCGCACCCGCCTCCTCGTAGGCGCGGGCGCGCGCCCCAGGATCCGGGTCCCCGATCCGCCCGGCCGACGGTGAGGACCGTTTCACCTCCCCGATGACCGCGGGAGCCTTCGCCGACCACAAGCGCGCCGCGAAGGCGCGAGGGGGCGGCATCCGCAGAGCAAGGGCCATCAACCCGGGCTCGTCGATGGGTTGTCGCTCAAGCCTGCGGCGAACGCCGTCCACCGTCTCGGTGAGGAAGCCCATGGCCGGGAAAGTGTAGCGGCGCCTCCTCAGGCCACCGCGTCGAGCGCGTGCCGAAGATCGAGTCCCTCGTACAGCGCGCGGCCCAGGATGGCACCCTGTGCTCCGATGGAGGCGATCCGTCGGAGATCCTCGGGGCCCCGGATCCCGCCCGAAGCGACCACCGGTCGCCCACTCATCTGGATGAGTCCCCGGATCGCATCGAGGTCGGGGCCCGCGAGTCCGCCCACACTGCGCAGGCTAGTGTGGACGTACCGGGCGACGTCGAGACCGGCCAGCCAAGCCACCGTCTCGGGGAGTGACAGCGCGACCTCGCGACGGGCCCGGGCCCGTATCGTGTCCTGATCGGCCTCGATCCCCACGGCGAGCGAGTCACGGTGCCTGACGAGCAACGCCTCCGCCGCGGGCCGGTCGGACAGCGCCGAGGAGCCGAGCACGACGCGACGGGAGCCGGCAGCCAGGGCCCGCTCGACCTCGGCCAGGTCGGCGATCCCACCGCTCGCCTGGACCGATACGTCGTTTCCGACTGTCTCGGCGACCACCTCGAGGTTGCGGAACTCGCCGTCCAGCGCCAGATCCATGTCCACCACGTGGATCCACCGGGCGCCGGCATCCGCGAAGGATCGAGCAGCCTCGATGGGGTCGCCACCGAACGCCTCCACGAACAGCACCGCCCCGTCCGACAGGCGAGCCAGACGGCCTCCGAAGACGTCCACGGCCGGGATGACCTCGAACCCCACGGCCGGTCAGCCTACCGGTGCGACCTCCACGCGCTCGGCTCTCGGAGATGGCTCGTCCTCGAGCCGGGCGGCCTTCGGGCCGAGGAGCAGCCGCAGCTCCGAGAGCAATCCGGCGGCGGGGTCCACTCGCACGCCTCCCACCTCGATCGGTGTGGTGCCCTGAGCCGAGATGAACCTGACGAGCACGGGGGTCGATCCCGGATGGGCCCCGAACAGGTCCTTCAGCTTGGCGATCAGGGCATTGGTACAGCTGGCCGCGGCGAGGTCGACGACCATCACCCCAGGTGTAGGACGGGCCGGGGCGACCGCGCCAACATCGAGCTCCCGGATCTCCACGGCCCGCAGCTGCAACTCCCTGCCTCGGAGATCCACGCGCCCCTTCACCAGCACGATGGCGTCGGTCTCCACCAGGTTCGGCACCTGCTCGAAAACCCCCGGGAAGGCCACGACCGACACGCCGCCCGCCAGATCCTCCAGCCGGAAGAGCGCGTATGGCTCCCCTTTCCTCGTGTACCGGCGGGCCACCGACGCCACGATCCCACCGACGGTGACCAGATCGCCGTCCCCCAGGTTCACCACGTCGGCGACCTCCATGTCGGTCTGCGCCCCCAGCCGCTCCTTCACAGACAGGAGGGGGTGGTCAGTGACGAATTGGCCGAGCATCTCCTTCTCCAGGCGAAGGAGCGTTCGCCGGTCGAACTCATCCCCGTCGAGGACGGACTCGTCGATCTCGTGCGCCGCCCGTTCTCCCCCCCCGAACAGCGAGTACTGACCGGCGGCCTCGGCCTTGCGCTCCGCCGCGATGGGTCCGGACACCTTCTCGTATCCCTCCAGCAGGGCCTTCCGCGCGTAGCCGAGCGAGTCGAACGCGCCCGCCAGGACCAGGCTCTCGAGGACCTTCTTCGTCAGGACCCCCGGATCGACCTTGCGGCAGAACTCGGCGAAGGAGCCGAACCCACCCCTGGACCGCCGGGCTTCGATGATCTGGCCCACGGCCCCCGAACCCACGTTCCGAACAGCCGACAGCCCGTATCGAACCTTGGGCTCACCGCCGGGGACCGGGGCGAAGTCCAGCTCGGACTCGTTCACGTCGGGGGGAAGGACCTCCAGACCCATCAGGCGGCACGCGTTCAGGTAGAAGGGCTTCTTGTCCTTGTCGTCCTTCACGCTGGTGAGGATGGCGGACATGTACTCCACGGGATGGTGGGCCTTCAGGTATGCCGTCTGGTAGGCCACATACGCGTATGCGCATGCGTGCGAGGCGTTGAACCCGTAGTCGGCGAACGGGACGATCAGGTCGAAGATGTCCTCGGCAATCCGGCGCTGGTAGCCGCGGTCCACGCACTGGCGGACGAAGGTCTCTCGGTGCGGGACCAGCAGTTCGCGGATCTTCTTTCCCATCGCCTTGCGCAGGCCGTCGGCCTCACCCATCGAGTAGCCGGCCATGCGGTTGGCGATCTGCATGACCTGCTCCTGGTACACGATGATCCCGTAGGTGTTCTGCAGGACCTCCTCGAGGTCCTGATGCGGGTACGTCACCGGCTTTCGGCCGTGCTTGCGCTCCGCGTACTCGGAGTGCTGGCCCATCGACAGTAACCCCGGCCGATACAGGGCCACGAGGGCCATGAGGTCCTCGAACCTGTCCGGCAGCAAGAGATGGATCAGCTGGCGCATACCCGGGCTCTCCAGCTGGAAGACGCCGGTGGTGTCGCCTCGGCGGAGCATCGCGTACGCGGCCTGGTCGTCGAGGGGCACGTGGTCGATGTCGAGCTCGACGCCCGTCCGCCGAAGGAGGGCCAGCGTGTCCTCGATCACCGAGAGGGTCCGAAGGCCGAGGAAGTCCATCTTCAGCAGTCCGAGCTTCTCCACCCCGTGCATGTCGAACTGGGTGACGATGCGCCGACTGTCGTCGCGTGAGTCCTTCGACAGCTTGAGCGGCAGGTAGTTCACCAGGGGGGCGTCTCCGATCACCACCCCGGCTGCATGGACCGAGTCCTCTCGGCGAAGGCCCTCGAGCGCCCTGGCCGTGTCGACGATCTCCTTGGCCTCGGGCTCCTTGTCGTACGCCTCCTTGAGCTCCGGCGAGTGCTCGATGGCGACGTCGATCGGGTGCTCGCGGCCCAGGACCGCGGGGGGATACATCTTGCACAGGCGGTCGCCGACCGAAGCCGGGAACCCGAGCACGCGTGCGGCGTCTCGGATCCCCTGCTTCCCCTTGATGGTCTGGAACGTGATGATCTGGGCGACGTGGTCGGAGCCGTACTTCTGGGCCACGTACCGGATCACCTCGTCCCGCCGACGCTCGTCGAAGTCCATGTCGATGTCGGGAAGCTGCTTGCGCTCGGGGTTCAGGAACCGCTCGAAGATCAGCCCGTACCGGAGAGGGTCCAGGTCGGTGATGCGCAGCGAGTACGAGACGACGGAGCCCGCCGCCGAGCCCCGGCCCGGCCCCACCCGGATCCCGTTCTCTCGCGAGAACCGGATCAGATCCCACACGATCAGGAAGTAGCCGGCGAACCCCATCCGGCCGATGACGTCGAGCTCGTGGTCGATCCGGGCCCGGACATCCGTCCCCAAGTCGCCGTAGCGTTGCCTGGCGCCTTCGTCGACCAGCCGCCGGAGGTACGCATCATGGTCCATGCCCGCCGGCGACTCGAACCTCGGGAGGTGGAGGTCGCCATACGACAGCTCCAGCTCGCACATCTCGGCGATACGCAAGGTGTTGTCGCAGGCCTCGGGAAGGTCCCGGAACACCTCCCGCATCTCCTCGGCGGACTTCATGTAGAACTGATCGGAGTCGAAGCGCAGGCGGTTCGTGTCGGTCTGTACCTTCTGCTGCTGGATGCACAGCAGGACGTCGTGGGGCTTCGCGTCCTCCCGCACCGTGTAGTGGAGGTCGTTCGTAGCCACGAGCGGGATCCCCGTCGTTCGGGAAAGCTCCACCAGCTTGGTCAGCACGGTCCGTTGCTCGGCCAGCCCGTGGTCCTGGACCTCGAGGAAGAAGTTCCCCTCCCCGAACAGGTCCCGGTAGGACGCCGCCACACCCGCGGCCTTCGCGTCCTGGCCACCGACGAGCAGCCGAGCCACCTCCGAGGCCAGGCATCCCGAGAGACCGATGAGGCCGCGGGACCGTTCCGCCAGCAGCTCCTTGTCGATCCGGGGCCGGTGGTAGAACCCCTCGAGGTGGGCGTCGGTGACCAGCCGGAGGAGGTTTCGATAGCCAGCGTCGTCGCGGGCCAGGATCGTGAGGTGCCGGTACTTCTCCTCGCTCTCACCGGGCGTGCGGTCGAACCGCGATCCCGGCGCGACGTAGGCCTCGACGCCCACGATGGGGGTGACCCCGGCCGCTCGGCCTACCTCGTAGAACTCGAGCGCTCCGAACATCGACCCGTGATCGGTCACCGCCAGGGCCGGCATCCGGAACTCCCGAGCCCGCTCGAACAGGGCGCCGATCCGCGATGCCCCGTCGAGCAGCGAGTACTCGGTATGCGTGTGCAGGTGGACGAAGCTACGAGCCGCCATGCTCCCCTCGCCACCTCGTCGACGGAACGGCCGGGCGCCGTGTGGACAACGTGTGCATTCGCTGTTGAGAACTTACAGACTTGTAATTCGCCGCCCGCCAACTCTATACTCCCGAGACCCGCTGTCAAACGTCGAGGTGGTCGGCCTGAGGCTCTCGTACAGCAGCATCTCGACCTACGAGACATGCCCCGCCAAGTTCAAATTCCAGTACGAGGACAAGGTGCCGACGGCGTCCTCGCCCGCCCTGTCCTTCGGCGACTCACTGCATCAGGCGCTCCACCGATTCCACAGCCGGCCGGTTCCCGTAGCCCCGTCGCTCCCCGAGCTCCAGGAGATGCTCGACATGGTCTGGGTCCGCGACGGCTTCACCACCGAGTCCGAGGAGCACACGTACCTCGAGCACGGTCGTCAGGTGCTCGAGCAATACCACCGAGAAAACGCCGAGCGCTACCGGATCCCCGCGGCGCTCGAGTTCCGATTCCGGATCGATGTGGAGGGCGTCCAGATCGCCGGCACCATCGACCGGATGGACCGCATCCCCGGAAGCGGGTACGAGATCATCGACTACAAGACCAGCCGCAGGCTTCCGCCGCAGTCTGCCATCGACCGCGATCTGCAGCTGTCGATGTACCACCTGGCGGCGAAGGAGGTCTGGGGCATCGAGCCGGAGCGGCTGACCCTCTACTACCTGTTGCCGGGGCAACGGATGACCACCACCCGATCCGCCGCCGACGTGGACGACCTCCGGCGGCGGATCGCCACTGTGGCCGAGCGGATCGAGGCCGGCAAGTTCGAGCCGCATCAGAATCCCCTGTGCGACTGGTGCGAGTACCAGCGTCTCTGCCCACTGTTCCGGCACCAGTACGAGAAACAGGAGGGCGACCCCGCCCCCCGGATGAGCGAGATCGTCGACGAGTGGATCTCGCTCAAGCGCCAGGGCCGGCAGGTCTACCGGCGCATCGACGAGCTGGCCGCGCTGATCAACGCGTTCTGCGACGAACACGGCTACGGACGGCTGTTCGGCTCGGACGGTGCGGCGGTGGATCGCAGGCCCCAGCACGTGACCGCTCCCGACGAGGAGAAGCTCCAGGGGATCCTCGAGCCACTAGGTCTGTGGGAGCGGGTCCGGTCGGTCGATCCCAAGAAGATCTCCGACCTCATCGAGTCGCGATCGCTCCCCCCCGACGTGGAGGACGCCATCCTGGCTTCCCGGGAGGAGGTGCGAACGCAGCACGCGCTGTACCTGAAGGAACCTGCCCGGGTGGGCAGATGAGCCGGCGGGTCAGCCCTCTCCCCCGACCCGCCGGAGGGCCAGGATGAGGTCCGGTGGCAGGGGATCCTCCACCTCGATCCGCTCGCCTGTGAGCGGATGGTCGAACGAGAGCCTCCATGAATGGAGGAACGGCCGGGTCAGTCCGAGGCGCTTCGCATCGTCCCCTCCCCCGCCGTAGGCCCGGTCGCCCAGGACCGGGTGGCCCACCGCGGACAGGTGGACCCGGATCTGGTGGGTCCGTCCGGTCGTGGGCGCGCCCTCGAGGAGCGTGGCACGGTCGAACCGCTGGCGGACCTCGAAGCGCGTCTCGGACTCCCTCCCCGTCACCGCCCGCACCCGGATCCGCGATCCCACCCGCCCCAGCGGCGCGTCCACCGCGAACCGCTCGTGCGCCACCGCGCCGCGGACGAGCGCCAGGTACCGACGGTCCACCTCGTGGCGCCGGAGCTTCGCCGTCAGCGCATGATGGGCTTGGTCGGTGGAGGCAACGATCAGCAAACCCGAGGTCCCGGCGTCCAGGCGATGCACGATCCCGGGGCGCAACGGCCCCCCGGCCGAAGAGAGCGGGACCCCCATCCCGATGAGGCGGTTGACCAAGGTCCCGGTAAGCCGGCCCACCGTGGGGTGCGTGGGCAGCCCGGCGGGCTTGCTCACGATCAGGAGGGAGGGGTCACGATACCGGACCTCGACGGGAGGGCCTTCGGGCGGCACCTCGCCCATCCCGGCCAGGTCCACGGACACTCGCTCGCCGCCCGCGAGCCGATGCGACTTCGCCCGAAGGGCGCCGTCCACCAGGACCCGACCCCCGGCGATGGCTCGCTGTGCGTCGGCCCGGGTCAGCGAGAGGCGGTCGGCGACCACAGCGTCCAGCCGGCCCGCGGTCGCCTCGAACTCGTCGGCCACCTCACGCCTCCCGCTCCCGGCGGATGCCTCCCATGGCCAGGAGGACTGCGCCGATCACGATGGCCGAGTCGGCCACGTTGAACACCGGCCAGACGTGGAAGTCGATGAAGTCCACCACACGTCCCGACAGGAGGCCGTCGCCCCTCACCGCGCGATCGGTCAGGTTGCCGAACGCACCACCGAGGATGAGGCCGAGCGCCACTGCGGTGGCGCCGTTCCGGAGCCGGAACGATGAGGCGACGATCGCCCCCGCCACGAGGATGGTGGCCGCAACGAACACCCACGGCGCGCTCTGCCCCAGGCCGAAAGCCCCTCCGGAATTCGTCGTGTAGTTGAGCTGGAGCACATCGGGGATGACGGTCACCGGGGGCCGCCCAGCCAGGGCGCGCTCCGCCCACAGCTTGGTGAAGCGATCGAGCAGATAGGTCAGGCCCGCGGTGGCGTAGAGCCAGGCGGCCAGACGCCGCGCCCCGGTCACGGCCGTCCCGCTATCTGGAGCGTGCCTGGGCTTGGGCGTCCTTGATGCAGAGGTCCGCGTACGGCAGCGCCTTCAGCCGGGCCTTCTCGATGGGCTTACCGCACCTGGAGCAGATGCCGTAGGTGCCCTCGTCCATCCTGGCCAGGGCCCGGTCGATCTTGCTGAGCAGGTCCCGCACGTTGTTCTCGATCGACAGGTCCCGCTCCCGCTCGAAGGTGAACGTCCCTGCATCGGCGTTCTCGTCGTCGAAGGAAACCTCCCCCGACATGTCCGACTGCGAGGTGGCGAAGGTCGCCTCCTCGATAGTTGACAGCTGTACCTGCAGTTGCTCCTTCTCTTCCACAAGCCGTTCGCGCAGGTCATCGAGCTCTTTCTTTGTGAAGGCGGTCTTCGCAGCCATGGGACAGGGACGGTAACACCGCCCGATGCGACCGACAAACACGGGGCCGACGTTGTACGACAGGGCATCGCCGCCGCGAGCCGGCCGGTTCGCGCCCGGCGGTTTTCCCGCGTCCGTGACCTCGATGCCTCCGGCATGTAGCATGGCCCGCGACAAGCGTTGACGGGAACGAGTAAGGAGCGGAAAGCCGAGGCAGGCGCGAGCCGGGGAGGTGGAAGCCCGGCGCCCAGTTCCTTCCATCATCGTCCCGAAGCGGCCGCCGAGAGGTGCGGCAACGCGGGATGGTACCGCGGGGCTTTCGCCTCGTCCCTGCACGGGACGAGGCGTTTCGTTTGTCGGGAGGTGCGAGTGGTGCGGTTCGAGCCGGTCGATCCGAGGGTGAGCTTCCCCGAACTCGAGCGACGCATCCTGCGGTTCTGGGACCAGGCGGGCATCTTTGCCAAGAGCCTGCGAGCCAGACAAAGCGCCCCCGAGTGGGTCTTCTACGAGGGCCCGCCCACGGCGAACGGCAAGCCGGGGATCCACCACACGGAGGCCCGGGCGTTCAAGGACCTCTACCCCCGGTACAAGACGATGACCGGCCACTCCGTCGGGCGAAAGGCGGGGTGGGACTGCCATGGCCTGCCGGTCGAGCTCGAAGTGGAGAAGGAGATCGGCACCCGGACGAAACGAGACATCGAGGCGTTCGGCATCGCGGAGTTCAACCGACTGTGCCGCGAGTCGGTCACGCGATACGTCGACGACTGGGAGCGATTCACCGAGCGGCTGGGGTTCTGGATCGACACCTCTGACGCCTACTGGACCATGGACACCGAGTACATCGAGAGCGTCTGGTGGTCGCTCAAGGAACTGCACGGGCAGGGGCTGCTGTTCGAGGCCGACCGGGTCACCGCGTACTGCCCTCGATGCGGCACGCCGCTATCCGATGCCGAGGTCGCGATGGGCTACGAGCAAGTCGAGGACCCGAGCGTGTACGTGAAGTTCAGGATCGAGGAGGCCACCGATCCGTCCCTCATCGGAGCGTCGATGCTCGGATGGACGACCACGCCGTGGACGCTGATCTCCAACACCGGGGTTGCGGTCAAGCCCGATGCCGCGTACGTCGAACTCGACGCCGCCGGGGACCGGCTGATCCTGGCCGAGGCGGCATTCGGTGCGCTCGCGGGTGATCCCGGCTGGGCCACCGTGGCCCGCGACTGGAGCGTCACCCGGACACTCCTCGGCGAGCGTCTGGTGGGTTCGCTGTACGACCCGCTGTACCCCAACGTCGAAGGCGCGCACCGGGTGGTGGCCGCAGACTTCGTCTCGCTCGAGGAGGGGACGGGCGTGGTCCATCTGGCCCCTGCATTCGGTCCGGAGGACCTGGAGATCGGGCGGCGCGAGGGCTGGCCGACGTTCAAGCCGCTCGATGGCGAGGGGCGGTTCACCGACGACGCGCCGGCGTTCGTCCGAGGGGCATTCTTCAAGGACGCGGACCCGCTGATCATCGAGGACCTCAGGAGCCGCGGACTCCTCGTCCGGGCCGAGACGATCGAGCACACCTACCCACTGTGCTGGCGGTGCGGCACACCGCTCATCTACATGGCTCGAAGCTCGTGGTACATCCGCACCACGGCGGTGAAGGACCGGCTCCTCGAGGTGAACGAGTCGGTGAACTGGCACCCGGACCACATCAAGCACGGCCGGTACGGCGACTGGCTGGAGAACAACGTGGACTGGGCCCTGTCCCGGGAACGGTACTGGGGCACGCCCCTGCCCATCTGGCGCTGCTCGAAGAGCCACGACACGGCGATCGGGTCGTTGACCGAGTTGTCGGGATTGGCCGGTCGAGACGTGACGGGCATCGACCCCCACCGCCCCTCGATCGACGAGGTCACCGTGCGCTGCGCCGAATGCGGTGAGGAGGCCCGCCGGGTCCCCGAGGTCATCGACACCTGGTACGACTCGGGGGCCATGCCCTTCGCCCAGTGGGGCTACCATCCCGAGCTCGGGCGGGGCCTGGAGACGTTCGAGCGGAGGTTCCCCGCCGATTTCATCTCCGAGGCCATCGACCAGACGCGGGGGTGGTTCTACACGCTGATGGCCGAGGGCGTGCTCCACTTCGACTCCATCTGCTACCGGAACGTCGTCTGTCTGGGGCTCATCGTCGACGCCGAGGGCAGGAAGATGTCGAAGAGTCTCGGCAACGTCATCGAGCCCATGGACGTGATGGACCGCGTGGGGGCCGACGCCCTCCGGTGGTATCTGGTGACCGGTGGTTCACCGTGGGCGGACCGACGGGTCAGCGCCGAGATCCTGAACGACGTGGTGCGGCAGTTCCTGCTGACGCTCTGGAACGTGTACGCGTTCCACGTGACCTACGCCAACGCGAGCGGCTTCGAGCCCGAGAACGTGGCCATCGCCCCTGAGGACCGGCCGCCCCTCGACCGGTGGATCCTGTCGCAGCTCTCGCAGGTCACGCATGAGGTGCGCGATGGACTCGACCGCTACGACGCCACGGGCGCCGGGCGTCGCATCGCCCGGTTCGTCGACGACCTGTCGAACTGGTACGTCCGCCTGGCTCGTCGCCGCTTCTGGGATCCGGGAGGCGCGGGGGGCGCGGACACTGACGCCGCATTCGCCACGCTTCAGGAGAGCCTGGTCGCGGTGGCTCGGCTGCTCGCCCCGTTCACCCCGTTCGTTTCCGAGGAGATCTGGCGGAATCTGGCGGCCGGTCGAGGAGACCTCCCGGAGTCGGTTCACCTCTCCGATTACCCCAAGGCAAAGGACTCGATGGTCGACCGAGCCCTGGACGAGATCATGCAGGCGGCCCGGCAGATCGTGGAGCTCGGTCGGCGGATCCGCAGCGAATCGAAGGTGAAGGTGCGCCAGCCACTCCTCGAAGCCGTCGTGCACTACCCGGGTGATCACGAAGCCCTTCGGCCGCTGCTGCCGCTCGTGGCCCAGGAGCTGAACGTGAAAGCCGTGGTCTTCGCCGAGTCGGCCGAACAACTCGGCCGGTGGCGCGCCAAGCCGAACTTCCGGAGCTTGGGGCCGAGGCTCGGCCCCCGGGTGAAGGAGGTGGCGGCCGTCCTGGCCGCCGATGACGGTTCGCTCGCGGCGAGCCTGGCCCGCGGCGAGCGGGTGACCGTGGGGATCCCCTCAGGTGAGGTCGAGTTGGGACCCGAGGACGTGGACCTGACCCAGGAGACCGCGGGAGGATGGGGGATGGCGGCCGAGGGCGGGCTGACCGTGGCCATCGAGCTCGAGCCGACCGAGGAGCTGCGGCTGGAGGGACTCGCCCGCGAGCTGGTTCGGCTGGTGCAGGACGCGCGGAAAGCGGCCGCCCTGGAGATCACCGATCGCATCGAGCTCGGCATCCAGACGACCGGTGACCTCGCTCGCGCGCTTGCGGCGCAGCGCGACGAGATCGCCGGTGAGACCTTGGCCATCAACATCATCGATGAGGCGGTGGACGGAGCCGAAGCCAGTGAGGAAGCCTCGATCGAGGGCCGGGCCGTGAGGATCAGCCTTCGGAAGGCGTGAGTCCAGCCCACACGTCCGAGATCGCGTCCGACCCGAGTCAGTCCTCACCCCAGAAAAGTTCGCGGACTGAGCGATGCCGGCCCGGCGCCGAATCGCCCCGGGCTTCCTCGGCGCGCGGCTGGACCGGCGCGGCCATGGGTTTGACTGGGGCCGGTTCGACCCTGACGCGGGGAACCTCGTCCACGTCCTCCCCGGCCGCCGATGGGGTCGCGGCCTGCTCCTTGGCCGACCGCACCATCCGCCGCACGGAGTCCGCGTGCTGCTGCACCAGCTGTCCCAGGCTCTGGAGGAACTCGCGCTCGCGGTTGAGGTAGGGGGCGATGACCCCTCGGGGGTCGGCGGGACCCGCCCCGGCCGCGGCCAGGATGGCCGCCGCCCGCTCCTCGGCCTCCGCGACTGTGGAGGCAGCATCCGCGCGGGCCCGCTCGAGGATCCCCTCGGCCTCCCGGGAGGCCCACGTCACGTCCGCACCCCCCACCGACTCAACGTTCGAGTCCGCGCGGTCTTGCAGGCGGCGGTTCTCATCCGTGTAGGCGGCCAGCTCCTCGGTGACCAGATCCAGGAACTCGTCGACGTCACGCTCGTTGTAGCCCCGGAAGGCCAGTCGGAACTCCTTCTGCTGGACGTCGATCGGCGTCAGCCGGGGCCGCGTCGCCGGCGTGGTGAACCCGGCCTCCTGCGTATCCCGCTTCTTCTTCCTCATGCCTTCCCCCAGGGCTAGCAGAACACGGACCGAAGGACGAAGAGGATAACGAACGCGATCAGCGGCGAGAGGTCCAGTCCCATGCCACCCGCCCGGATCGGCGGCATGAGGGCCCGCAGTGGGCGGAGGATGGGATCGGTCACGGCGTCGATCAGATCGAGGATCGTTCGGAGCGGCCCCGAGTAGGGCGGACGCCATCCGAGGGACATCGCCCAGGACAGGATGATCCGAGCCAGGAGGATGATCCAGTAGACGGACAGCAGAACGCACAGGACCTGCGCGAACGCGCTCTGGGCGCAGATCATGATGCTGGGTGCGCCCTCGGATGCGTCCTAGAACTGGTTGTAGAAGTCACCGCCGGCGATCCGTTCCCGATCCTCCGCGGAGACCTCGATGTTCGCCGGCGTGAGAAGGTAAACGCGGTTGGCGACCATTTCGATCTTCCCATCGAGGCCGTAGACCAAGCCGGAGGCAAAATCGACGAGGCGCCGGGCGATCGTGTCGTCGGTGCTCTGCAGGTTCATGATGACCGGGACCCCGTCCTTGTACCGGTTGGCGATGTCGCGGGCCTCGTTGAACCGGCGAGGCTCGGACTTGTGGATCGATGACGCGGTCGAGCGACGGGAGGGGATCGTCCGCACCAGGCCGATCTCGTCCTGC
>Ga0184638_1000213_pt1 | contig 15410 bp, 9 predicted proteins | sample PLM31_50_b2_FD_133141 | JGI IMG/M metagenome (GOLD analysis project Ga0184638, IMG submission 133141) | Groundwater sediment microbial communities from an aquifer in East River, Colorado, USA - PLM3-1_50_b2 | ecosystem: Environmental > Terrestrial > Soil > Riparian zone | place: USA: East River... | reverse complement strand
GCGAGCTTGTCCAGCTCCGATTCTCCCACCTGATCGGTCGCCGCCTCGACGAATGTGTAGTGCCCGCCTTCGGGCCGCGCGCTGATCGTGATGCGGCCCAAGGTGCCGTGATACGCGCGGCGCCGCGGCGACTCCTCGGCCGGCGCGAGCCGCCCGCCGAAGAAGCTCTTGGCGACGTCGAGCACCGCTTCGGGACTCGCGCTAGTTCTGTGGAAGTACCGCATGACTGGCCGCTCCTGGAGTTTTGAAGGCCCGCAACGTCAGGCTATTGAGCACCACCGAGAGACTCGACCACGCCATCGCCGCGCTCGCCAGCACCGGGGAGAGCAGCCAGCCCGTCACAGGATAGAGCACGCCGGCCGCGACCGGAATCAGCAGCACGTTGTAACCAAACGCCCAGATCAGGTTCCAGCGAATCGTCCGCATCGTGCGGCGCGCCAGCTCGATCGCGATGAACACCGCGCGCAGGTCGCCGCGGATCAGGGTCACGTCGGACGCCTCCATCGCGATGTCGGTGCCCGCGCCGATCGCGATGCCGACATTCGCCTGCGCCAGCGCCGGCGCGTCGTTGATCCCGTCACCGACCATCACGATGTCCCCGCCATCGCGCTGCAGCTTCTTCACCAGGTCGGCTTTTTGGGACGGCAGCACTTCCGCGATCACTTCGTCGATGCCCACCTCGGCGGCCACCGCCTCGGCGCCGTTGCGCGAGTCGCCCGAAACCATCACCACCGGAATGCCTCGACGCTTCAACAGCTCGACCGCGGTCTTCGAGGTCGGCTTGATCGGATCGGAGATTGCAATGACGGCATAGACGGTGTTGTTGACGACACAGATCACGGGCGAGCGGCCCTGCGCCGCCAGGCGATCGGCATCGGCGCCCAGCGAGCCCAGCTCGAGGCTGCGCTCGCGGGCGTGCCGCAGCGAGATCACCTCGATGATGCGGCGGTCCACGGTGCCGCGAACGCCGCGCCCTTCCATCGCCGCGAATTTCTCGACCGGCAGCAGCGCGACCTGCTTGTCCTGCGCCGCCTTGAGGATGGCGGTCGCCAGGGGATGCTCCGAGCGCTGCTCGACGGACGCGGCCCATTTGAGCACATCGGCCGGGCTCATGGGGGTGCCGTCCGGCTTCCTCGCGGTGACGATGTGCGTGACCGTCGGCTTGCCCTCGGTGATCGTCCCGGTCTTGTCGAGCAGCACGGTGCGCGCTTTGGCCAGGCGCTCCAGCGCTTCGCCGCTGCGGATCAGGATGCCATACTCCGCGGCCTTTCCGGTGCCGACCAGAATGGCGGTCGGCGTTGCGAGTCCGAGGGCGCAGGGACAGGCGATGATCAGCACCGTCACGAAGGCGACCGTCGCGAAGACGAGCGCGCGGGCCTGAGGAGGCGGCCCGAAATCGAACCACGCGACGAACGCGGCGATCGCGATCGCGATGACGATCGGCACGAACACGCCCGCGACGCGATCGGCGAGCTTCTGAATCGGCGCCTTCGTCGCCTGCGCGTCCTCGACCAGCTGGACGATTTGACCGAGCGCGGTCTCCTTGCCCACGCGCGTCGCCCGGAACGTGATGCTGCCCGTCGTATTCAGCGTGCCGCCGATGACTTCGTCGCCTGGCTTCTTTGCGACGGGCATCGGCTCTCCCGTCAGCATCGCCTCGTTCACCGCCGACGCGCCCTCGGTGACGACGCCGTCCACGGGCAGCTTCTCGCCCGGTTTGACGATCACCAGGTCGCCGACGACCACGGCCTCGACCGGGATCTCGGTCTCGTAGCCGTCGCGCACGACGTGGGCGGATTTCGCGCGTAGCGCCGCCAGCCGCCGGATGGCCTCCGACGTGCGGCCCTTGGCGCGCGCCTCGAGCACGCGGCCCAGCAGCACCAGCGCGATGATCGCGGCCACCGCCTCGTAGTAAACGTCCGCCGGCAGGCCCGCCCGCAGGAAGAATGACGGTGCCGCCGTCGCGACAATCGAGTACAGATAGGCCGCCCCGGTGCCGACGCCGATGAGCGTGTTCATGTCGGCTGTGCGGTGACGAAATCCGCTCCACGTGCCCTTGAAGAATTGCTGGCCGGACCAGACCAGAACGGGAAGCGTGATCAGCGCGAGGCCCCATTTGATCCAGTCGAGCTCGAGGATCCAGCCCTGCCCGGCGATCCAATCGCGCAACGAGACGGCGAGCGGCATGAGCAGGCGGCCCGTGAGATCCACCTGCTTCATCGTCCCGCTCTCGCCCATCGGACGATCGGCCATGAGCAGCATGGATCCCATCATGGCGAGCACGGTCACGACCGCCGCGACGACGAACTTCCACGTGAGCGTGCGGACCTCGCGGCTGCGCGCAATACGCTCGCGCTCCAGCGGGTCCTCGGCCGCGATCGGTGCCGCGACCTCGAAGCCGGCACTCGTGACGGCCTTTTCCAGATCTTCCGCGCTGACGACGCCGGGGATGTAGTCCACCGTCGCCGTCTCCGTCGCCTGATTCGCGACGGCGCGGATGACGCCGTTCACGCGCGCGAGCGCCTGCTCGAGCAGCGCGACGCTGGGCGCGTAATGCAGATCGGTGATGCCGAAGGTGACGCTCGCCTTGCCGCAGTTGTAGCCGGCCTCGCGCACCGCCTTGATGAGCTGGCCGACGTTCGTCTGCGCAGCGTCGTATTCGATCGCGGCCTTGTTGGTCGCGAAGTTGACGCCGGCGGAGCTCACGCCGGTCGCGCCGGCGAGCGCCTCCTGCACGGTCGCCGCGCAGCTCGCGCACGTCATGCCTTCGATGGGAAGAATGATCCGGGCCTTACTCATGGCCTGGCCCCGTGGAACTTGTGCGGCGACGAGGCCGCCCGGCGCTCGCCTGGCGGCTCCACGACGAGCAGTCCCTTCAGCATGTTCATGCCGCACCGGAATGGGTACTCGCCGGGCTGTTCGGGCGTGAATTCGATCGCCGTCGTCTGAAAGGGCGGCAGCTGCTGGTCGATGCCGAACCGCTCGAAGACGACGCGTTCGGAGCAGTCGGCCGTCTCGTCCCGATAGAACTGCAGCCGCACCGGCTTCCCCGCCTGTACGACGATCGTGTCGGGCGTGTACCCGCCCTTCACGATCACGCGGACTTCCTGAATGCCGCCGGCACCCGCCGTCGCAAGGGTGGCCTTACCGCGGGAGAAGAGGAAGTACCACAACACCCCGACGATGGCACCGGCGCCGAGCACCGTGACGACGATCTGGGCCGGCGTCACGCACTCCTCGCTAGCGCACCTGCACCCGCGCGGGAGTCTTGTCCGTCCGGACGGCGTGCTCGATGCGCATCGCGTAGAACGAGCGCCACACAAATGTCAACGCAATGACGAGGAATACCGTGGCGAGCACCACACTCAACAGGGCGCCGCGCTCCGCGGTCAGCGACACCGCCAGCTCGACGGCCAGCAGCCCGAACAGCGTCGTGAACTTGATGATCGGGTTCATGGCAACCGAGGACGTGTCTTTGAACGGATCGCCCACGGTATCGCCCACGACGGTGGCGTCGTGCAGCGGTGTGCCTTTCTGCTTCAGCTCGGTCTCCACGATCTTCTTGGCGTTGTCCCACGCGCCCCCCGCATTGGCCATGAATATGGCCTGGTACAATCCGAACAGCGCGATCGAGATCAAATAGCCGATGAAGAAGTACGGCTCGAAGAACGCGAACGCGAGCGTCGCGAAGAAGACGGTGAGGAAGATGTTGAACATCCCCTTCTGCGCGTATTGCGTGCAGATCTCCACCACCTTTTTGCTGTCCGCCACGGAGGCCCTGGTCGTGCCCTCGAGCCGGATATTCGCTTTGATGAACTCGACCGCGCGGTACGCGCCGGTCGTGACCGCTTGCGTCGAGGCGCCGGTGAACCAGTAGATCACCGCACCGCCGGTGATCAGGCCGAGCAGGAACGGCGGGTGCAGGATCGAGAGATTCGCCAGCAGATCGGGCTGCAACCCACGCGTCAGCGCCACGATGATCGAGAAAATCATGGTCGTCGCGCCGACGACGGCCGTGCCGATCAGCACCGGTTTCGCCGTCGCCTTGAACGTGTTCCCCGCTCCGTCGTTCTCCTCGAGATTCTCCTTGGCCCGCCCGAAATTTGGCTCGAACCCGAAATCCTTCTTGATCTCGGCACGGACGTTCGGCACCTGCTCGATCAGCGACAGCTCGTACACCGACTGCGCGTTGTCCGTGACCGGCCCGTACGAATCCACTGCGATCGTCACCGGCCCCATCCCCAGGAACCCGAAGGCCACGAGGCCGAACGCGAACACCGCCGGGGCGATCATCAGTCCCGCGAGTCCGGTGGTGCTCACCCCGTAGGCGATCGCCATGAGGGTCATCATCGTCATCCCTAACCAGAACGCGCTGAAGTTCCCGGCAACGAAGCCGGAGAGAATGTTCAGCGAGGCGCCGCCCTCGCGGGACGACGTCACGACCTCACGCACGTGCCGCGAGCCCACGGAGGTGAAGACTTTGACGAACTCCGGGATGATGGCGCCCGCCAGCGTGCCGCACGTAATCACGAGCGACAGCTTCCACCACAGCGTGGGGTCCCCGCCAATGTTGGGAATCAGGAGCCAGGATGCCAGGAACGTGAGCGCCACGGAGACGAGCGAGGTGAGCCACACGAGCGTCGTGAGGGGCGCTTCGTAGCTCATGTGGTCGGCCGTCCGGTACCGCGCTTTCACGACGGCGGCGTTGAGATAGTACGACGCGCCCGACGCCACGATCATCATGACACGCATCGCGAAAATCCACACGAGCAGCTGGACCTGCACCAGCGGATCGTGCACCGCGAGCAGAATGAAGGTGATGAGCGCGACGCCCGTCACGCCGTAGGTCTCGAAGCCATCCGCGCTGGGGCCCACGGAATCGCCGGCGTTGTCGCCGGTGCAGTCGGCGATGACGCCCGGGTTGCGCGCGTCGTCCTCCTTGATCTTGAAGACGATCTTCATGAGGTCGGCGCCGATGTCGGCGATCTTCGTGAAAATGCCGCCCGCCACACGCAGCGCCGCCGCGCCGAGCGATTCGCCGATCGCGAATCCGATGAAGCAGGGGCCGGCGTAGTCGCCCGGGATGAACAGCAGGATCAGGAGCATCAGCAGCAGCTCGACGCTGATCAGCAGCATCCCGATGCTCATGCCGGCCTTGAGCGGAATGGCGTGGTTGGGATACGGCTTGCCCGTGAGGCTGCCGAACGCCGTGCGCGAGTTGGCGAACGTGTTCACGCGGATGCCGAACCACGCGACGCCGTAGCTCCCGGCGATGCCGATCAGGCTGAACAACAGGATGATGATGACCTTCATCGCGGGGAAGCCGCGGACCGTCGCGCCCGCTGCGTCCACGGTCTGTGCCAAGGTGCCGAAGTAAATGGCGACGATCGCCCCGATGAACAGCCAGAGAATGAGCAGGAAGCGGCCCTGCGTCAGTAGGTAGGTCTTGCACGTCTCGTAGATGAGCTCGGAGATCTCGCGCATGGCGCGATGCACGGGCAGGTTCTTGAGCTGGGTGTAGGTGGCGAGCCCGAACAGCAGCCCCAGCGCGCAGATCACGAGTCCCCACAGCAGCAGCCCGCGTCCTCCGATCCCGCCGAGGAATGTGGCCTGATTGAGATTGGGCAGGACGAGCGCGGCTTCACCGCCACCCGCATGCTGCTGAAGGGCAGAAACAAACGCTGTCATCGACGGAGACTCCTAAAGGACGGAACTGTTATCGGTCGGCGTATTCGTAGTATTCGACGCCGAGGTGCGTGATCTGCTCCTCGCCCATCATCCAGCGCAACGTGTTCTTGAGCTTCGTATGCTGAATGAACAGGTCGTGCTCGGCGTACAACCCCGCGGCGAATTGCGGGCTCTTGAAGTAGAACGACAGCCATTCCTGAATGCCCGACAACCCGGCCCGTGCGGCCAGGTCGAAGAACAGCGCCAGGTCGAGCACGAGCGGGGCGGCGAGAATCGAATCCCGGCAGAGGAAATCGACCTTGATCTGCATCGGATAGCCGAGCCATCCGAAGATGTCGATGTTGTCCCACCCCTCCTTATTATCGCCGCGCGGTGGGTAGTAGTTGATCCGCACCTTGTGGTAGACCTTGCCGTACAGCTCGGGATAGAGCTCCGGCTGGAGGATGTGCTCCAGCAGGCCGAGCTTCGATTCCTCTTTCGTCTTGAACGACTCGGGATCATCCAGAACTTCGCCGTCGCGATTGCCCAGGATGTTCGTGGAATACCACCCGGAGAGGCCGAGCATGCGCGCCTTGAACGCCGGCGCGAGCACGCTCTTCATCATCGTCTGGCCGGTCTTGAAGTCCTTGCCGCCGATCGGCACGCGGCGTTCATCGGCCAGGCGCTCCATCACCGGGAGGTCCACCGTCAGGTTGGGCGCACCGTTGGCGAAGGGGACGTTCTCCATTAAGGCGGCGTACGCATACAACATGGACGGCGCGATGGACTGATCGTTCTGCTCCATCGCCTGTTCGAACGCCTCGAGCGACTGATGCGCGGGCCCCGGCGTGAGGAACACTTCGGTGGACGCGCACCACACCACCACGATCCGGTCCAGCCCTTCGCTCTTCTTGAAGGTGCGCATGTCTTCGCGCAGCTGCTCGGCGAGCTCCCGCTTGTTCTTGCCGCGCTTGACGTTGGTGCCCTGCAGTCGCTTCACGTAGTACTGATCGAAGGCGGCCGGCAGCGGCTTGATGCCCTGCAGGAATGGCTTGATCGGGTCGAGGTGCTCGTGCTGATCGAGCACGCCCGCCTTCACCGCGGCGGTGTACGCATCGTCCGGAATCGGATCCCAAGCGGTGAACACGAGGTCCTTCAGGTCCGCGAGCGGAACGAACTCCTTGATCTTCGGCGCGCGCTTCTCGGTGCGCTTGCCGAGCCGGATCGTCGCCATCTGGCTGAGCGAGCCGACCGGCAGCGCGCGGCCGCGCCGCACGTTCTCGACGCCGGCAATGAAGGTCGTGGAGACGGCGCCAAGGCCGACCAGCATCACACCCAATTTCCCCGTGGCGGGCGCGATCTCTCGTCCGCCTCCTGTCGCTACCGCCGTCTGCTGCCGTGCCATCAATGTCCTCTGCGGCGTGCCGCCGCTATTCCAGGCAACGTCTCACGCTTTGGAACCAGCGCGGGTGGCGGCGCGCCGCGCGCCACCCGCGCGACATGGACCACCCGTTGGATCACCGTGATCGCGGAGACGATCGCGAGCACGACGACAATCCAGAACAGCAGAACACCTGGGCGCCACGGCCCCGCGCCGAACGCGAGGGCCGGCAGACCGAGCAGCAGAATGCGCTCTGCTCGTGACGCTATGCCCACCTTGCATTCCACGCCGAGCGCCTCGGCCCGCGCCCGCGTATAGGATACCAGGAGCGACGCGACCAGCGCGACCAGCCCCGCCGCGATCGCCGGCACCATCAGCTCGCTCGGGACCGGACCCGTCAAAAAGAAGAAGATCAACCCGATGAAAACCGCCCCTTCGCCCACCCGATCGAGCGTCGAGTCGTAAAACGCGCCGAACGTCGTCATCTTCCCGCCTTGGCGCGCCACCTGGCCGTCGAGGAGATCCAAGGTGCCGCTCAAGAGGAGGAGCGCTCCCGCCGTCCGGATGGCGCCATAGCCAAACGCGACGCCCGACCCGATCACGACCAGCGTGCCCAACGTGGTAATCGTGTTGGGGTGCACGCCACGCCGTATCAAAGCGCGCCCCACCGGCCCAATCAACCCGAGATAACCGTCCTTGACGCGCTGGGGAATGACATTCATGCCGGGGGGAAGCTAATCGCCTGCCGCAATGACGGTAGGGCGTTACTGAGGCTTGATGGTGCCGGTCACCTCGACGACGACAGGGTAGCCCTCCAGACGCGATGGGATTCTGCGTTTCGTGCCCGTGCTGGCGTCGGCGAGAAGCACCTTGATGCAACGCTCCCCATCGCACAACCCGATGGCCGTCCCCACCACGCCGGGGAGCGTCATGAGGGAATCGGTGTGCGCGGCGAGAACCTCATCGATGCTCCGAGCGGCCACGCTGGCTCCCCCGCTGCGAGCGCCGGAACAGGCCAACGCCCCGGCAAGCAGTACTGGCGCGAGCATCCGTCCGATTATCAGAAACGCTTCACGAAAATCGAGTAGCCATTGCTGCTGCCATCCGGATCGTGATTGGCGGCTGGCTTATAGGTGTAGCCCGCGAGCGCCATTCCGCTCATTCCAAAATACGCCATCCGCGTCGCGATCGGGATCGACAACAGGCTCAGCGTGCAGGTCCCCGCGATACCGTCAGCGTCGCTAGTGACACACTGGACTTCGGGACCGGAATTCCAGCTGCCTCGAACCGTCACCCCGTTGACCGGATTGTGTCGCGAGTCGTGCACGGAGATCCGGACGGTCGCCGACCACGTTTCCACCGCGCTCGTGGCAACGCCGTCGAGATTGCCCACATGCACGCTCGGCGGGTTCACGCTGACGACCGTCGCCCGCGCGTTGTTGCTCGAATTGGCGTCCGCCAGTTTCTGCGTTGCGGTCAGAATGTGCCCATTGAGCGCCGCCCCGGCGGTGTTCCAGTTGAACGTGCGCGTCGCAGTAGCGCCCATAGCGAGCCCGGGGATCGTCTGGGTGCCGAGCACGGCGTTGCCAGCCGTCCCATCGGTGAGCACGACGTCGAAGTTGGCGCTGACGTCCTGCCCGCCCACGTTTTGCACGGTCACCACGACGGGGGCCGTGTCGCCGACCGTCACAGAACCGGGCGCCGTGATCGCTGCCAGGGCGAGATCAGCCGGCGCCGCCGTCACAGTGACCGTCGCCGAGCGTTGATTATTGGCGGCGTTGTCGTCTGTCAGACTCTGGGTCGCCACCAGCGTGTGCCCACCGAGCGCCACGCTCGTCGTACTCCAGTTGAACGAGCGCGTCGCGCTGGCGCCCACCGCAAGCGCTGCGACCGACTGGGTCCCGATCGTCACACCGGCCGTCGCGTCGGTGAGAACGACATTGAAGCTGGTGACATTTAGCCCGCCCACGTTCTGGACCGTGACGCCGATCGTGGTCGTACTCCCTTTCGGCACCGAACCGGGCGCGGTCATGCCGCTCACCGCGACGTCGGTCGTGGGCGCGTTCACCGTGATCGTCGCTGAGCCCTCGTTGTTAGCGGCGTTGGCGTCCGTCAGGCTGTGTGTGGCCACCAGGGTGTGGCTGCCCAGCGCGGCAGACGTCGTATTCCAATTGAAGGTGCGCGTCGTGTTGGCGCCCACCGCGAGCCCGGTGAGCGTCTGGGTGCCGATCATCACGCCGGCCGTCGCGTCAGTGAGGACGACATCGAAGCTGGTGCCGACGTTCAGTCCGCCCACGTTCTGGACCGTGACCGCGATGGCGGCCGTATTCCCCTGGGTCACCGTGGCGGGCGCGCTCACCCCGCTCACGGCGACATCCGTCGTCGGCGGGGCATTCACGATCACCCCGATGCCCACAGTGTTGTTCGCCGAGTTGTTGTCGGCCAGCTTCTGCGTCGCGAACAAGGTGTGCCCATTGAGGGCCACCCCGGCGGTGTTCCAGTTGAAGGTGCGGGTTGCGCTGGCGCCCGCTGCGAGCCCGGGAATCGTCTGCGTGCCGATCGGCACGCCACCGAAGCCGTCGGTCAGCACGACGTCGAAGTTGGCGCTGACATCCAATCCGCCCACGTTCTGAACCGTCACCACGACCGGGGCGACCTCGCCCTGCGTCACCCGGGCAGGCGCAGTGATGCCGCTCAATGCGATATCAGCCGGCGACGGAGGCGGTGGGGGCGGCGGTGGCGGCGGCCCAGGGGGCGCCGGGGCGGTCACCCCGACCGAGATTCCGATGCTGTTGTTCGCCGAGTTGTCGTCGGCCAGCTGCTGCGTTGCAAAGAGCGTGTGCCCGGTGATAGCCGCGCCGGCAGTGTTCCAGGCGATATCAACCGTGGTCGTCGCCCCCACGGCGAGACCAGCCACTGTCCCCGTGCCGACCGTCACACCGTCCCACCCGTCCGTCAGAACAACGGCGAAGCTCGCGCCGACATCCACCTCGCCCACGTTCTTCACGGTCACGATGACGTGTGCCGTGTCCCCCTGTACCACCGATGGAGGTGCGGTGATGTCCGTCGTGGCGATATCGGTGGGCTTGGGGATCACCGGAACGGCAGTCGTGCGCCGGTTGTTGGTTGCATCATCGTCGCTCAGGCTGTGAGTCGCCACCAGCCTGTGCAGGCCCAATGCAGCGTCCGTCGCATTCCAGCTGAAGATGAGCATCGTGCTGGCGCCCACCGCAAAGCTGTTCACGGTCTGGGTGCCGATCGTCACGCCGGCCGTTGAGTCCCGCAGCGTGACGGTGAAGCTGCTCGCGACGTTCTGATTGCCCATGTTCGCCACCGTCACACCGATGTTGACGGTGTGTCCCACGATCACGGAAGGAGGCGTGGTGAAGTCGGTGACGGCGACGTCCGTGATCGGGGGAACGACTGGGATCGTCACGGAGCGCTGATCGTTGGTAGCCCTGTCGTCGGCCAGGGACTGGCGGGCCACGAGGTCGTGATCGCCGCTCGAGGCGGGTGTCCAGTTGAATGTCAGATTGGTGCTGGCGCCCGCGGCGAGGCCGGCCACCGTCCGGGTGCCGAGCAGCACGTGCTCGGTCGTGTCCTGCAGCGTGACGTTGAACGTGGACACATCCTGGTTACCGACGTTCTTCACCGTCACGGTCACGCCGGCGGTCGTGCCCTGCAGCGCCGTGCTGGGTCCACTGACGCTCATCACGGCTACGTCGGTGAACGGACCCGGCGGCGGCGGGGCAAAGCCGTCGATCGCGACACCGAAGCGATTGAGGACGAGATCGATCCGATTCGCGATGGTCACGGTTGAGCTTCCCGCAAAGAGCAGGCCCACCGGATTGAGGTTCGCGTCATCAGTCACGATGAGCGAGCCCGAGTCCCCGCCCCCGCTGAACGTTCCCGGCGAGATGATCAGCTGGTCCACGAAACGGGCGGTCTTGGTGCAGCTGAACCCCGAGACTTCGTAACAGACGGTGACCGTCGCGTTGACGCCGGTGATTTGGCCGTGTGTGAGGCGCGTGGTGCGACCGTACTTCTGCACGTTGAGGCCGAGCAGCGCGTTGCGGTCGTCGAACAGGCCGTCCCCGTTCGCATCCCCGTAGATGGTCGAGTTCGGCATGCCGTAGCCGTCATCCGAGGGCACGGCATTGTCCAAAACGGCGGTGCTCGACAGCGCGATGGCGGCGTCCATCGTGTTGCTCGCGCCTGTGAAGGTGATCGTCTGAAAGTCGGTCAACGTCGCGATCTGATCGGCGGCCGTGCCGCCGTCGAACGGACCCGGTTGGTATGCAGCATCGCCTAGGCTCGCGTTGTTCGAGTTGGCGAGGACGTGGTTGTTGGAGAGGATGTACACCCGTCCCAGCGCGTCCCGCACGCGCGCGCCGATTGTACCTGCGGTGATCGACGGATGTCCCACCGAGAACCCCGCGGGCGCGGGCCGTTGGCGCTGCGTCGGGTCGCTGAAGGCCATGATCCGCCCGGTGACCAGGACGGTGACCGGCACGCCGTCGAGCACCTGCGGCAGGCCGGCGATTCCGGAGCGTTCCGCGAGGATCAGCATGCCCGCGCGCCTGTCCGGCAGACCGGTGACCGCTGTTCCGACGACACCGGGGATCTCGAGGAGCGCGTGCGAGTGGCGGAGCTGTACCGCAAGAGCGCCCCGGAGATCCGGAACCCGACCTGCCAGCGACGGACCGGCAGGAGAGTCTGGCGCGCTGTCCAGGCACGCGTACCACACCGTGGGAGCGGCAACCATCACGGCGACGATGGCGGAGCGAGTCAACTTACGGACGGCGACCATGGCGACCCCCTGGCGAGATCCGACAACAGGCGCGCAGGATAATGAGGCCGCTGAACCGACTCGGCAAGATTAGGACGTGCTGGCTAGTAAATCAGGTACTTCTCCCGGGTACCCCGAAATCGCGCGAGATCCTGCTCCCATCCGGTCCAGATCTCCTCGGGGGACCGTCCCGCTTCGAGAGCGGTGCGCAGTTCGGGTCCCGTCGCCAGGCGATCGAAGCTCGCCGCGCGAAATTGGAATTGATCAGGATGGACCGCGCGCAAGGCGGCGAGTAATGCGACCGCCAGCTTCGTCGGATCGTAGCGCCCGCGATCGCGTACGCGTATCTGTACACCCCGCAGCGGAACGCCGGCGTACTTCCCGTCGGTCGGCGCGACCGGCATGAACTCCGTCGGCGTCACCTCCACGCCGGCGACCGGAGATGCGCGCAACCGATCGATGACCTTCGCGGGATCGAGCCACGGGGCGCCGAGCACCTGGAAGGCAACGCTGGTGCCGCGCCCCACGGAGAGGTTCGTCCCCTCGAAGAGACACAAGCCGGGATAGCTCAGCGCACTCTCGAGATCCGGCATGTTGGGCGATGGCTTCACCCAGGGCAGTCCCGTCTCGTCATAGAACATCGTGCGAGTCCAGCCGGCCGCCGGAACCACGATGAGATCGGCACCGATCGCCATGATGTCGTTGGCCATGCGCGCGAGCTCGCCCAACGTCATCCCATGGCGCATCGGCACGGGAAGAAAACCGACCAACTCGGAATCGGGGCTCCCCAGCCGCGCCCGCACGTTTCCCTGTACCTCGCGCCCGCCGATGGGATCGGGCCGGTCGAGCACGATGACGCGCTTGCCCGCGCGCGCCGCGTCGCGCATGAGTTGCGTGGCGGTCGCGATGTAGGTGTAGAAACGCGCCCCAATGTCCTGCAGGTCGATCAGCAAGACGTCAATCGAGTCGAGAGCGGACCTCGCCGCGCTACGCGACCCCCCATAGAGACTATAAATTGGGAGACCGGTGGCCGAGTCTCGGCTATCGGGAAGGCCCGCGCGATCCTCGGTGCCGCGAAAACCGTGTTCCGGACTGAACAGGACCACGAGCCGCGCGCCGCGCGCGGTCAGCAGCACGTCAGCGTCGCGACGTCCCTGGCGATCGATTCCTGTATGATTGGTGAGGAGCCCGAGGCGCTTGCCGGCGATGAGGTGCGCCGAATCGGACAAGACGACCTCGATGCCGGGACGGACTTGAGCACGTCCGGGCGGGGCACACGCAGCGAGTGCAGTCAAGACGAGAAAGGCATGCGAACGGATCATCTCAGAAACCTACCGGCGATTGGAGTTTTTTGCCGTGTCGCGACGATCCTCACGTTGATCGTCGTGACCCGATCGCTGGGCGCGCAGGCGCGGGTCCCGGCGCGTCCGCGGCTTGACGCAGCCGCCGATAGCAATGACTGGGAGGCGTACTACGACCGGGGCGTGGAGTGGCTGAATAATCGGGAGCACGGCCGCGCCGAGGCCGCGTTCTATTGGTCGTCCCGCCTCAATCCACGGCGCGCGGAGCCGCTGTTCGCGCGCTGGACGGTAGCGTGGGCCCGCGATGTGCAGCGGTTTGCCCGTTACTTGGGGCACGATCCGGAAAAGCCTCTTCCGCCGGAGCTGGCACAGATTGACTCCCTGCGCTACCGCGCGCTGTTGCGCAATCCGCTCGTGTTCCAGGGTTTGATCATGGCAGCATTCCAGGAGCTGCCCGGGCGTTGGCGGGGTGATGCAATGACTCACGCCTGGCTGGCCTACGGTACGCTCGACTTCAACGAAGCGCTGGCGTCCTTTGCGCGCGCGCTCGATCGCGACCCCAAACGGTTCGGCGAGGTGCGGTATATGCGCGCGACGACCTTTGTCGCGACGGGACAACTCGACAGCGCGGCCGCGGAGCTGACTTCACTGCTGGACACGCTGCGCCGCCACGACGAGGAGGATCTCACGCAGGTATACGAATCGAAGGCGCTCGTGCAGTATGCTGTTGGACTGCTGCAGGCCGGTCGCCGGAACTACCCTGGAGCGCGCGCGGCATTCGAGAGCTCGCTGGTCGAGGATCTGTCGTTTTACCCGGCACACACTGCACTGGGGCAGCTCGCGGTCGAGCGGCGCGAGCCGGACGTGGCACTTCGGGAGTTCGAGCAGGCGGCCGCGGGCGGGGCAAACGACGTGATCGCTCGCTACGAGCATGGCGTTGCCCTCGTCCGCGCAGGGCGCGCGACGGAAGGGGCTGCTGAGCTCCAGGCCGCTGTGGCGCTGGAGCCATACTACGCGGATCCGTACTTCTGGTTGGGCGAGGCGATGCTGGCTCAAAACGATTCCTCGGCGGCACTCCAGGCGTTCCAGAGTTATGCCGCGCATGCGCCGACCCGTGCACCCCCACTCGCCACCGCGCGGCAGAGGCTCGCCGTGCTCGAACGGAAGAACTGATGCGCGCTTACCCCTTCTTGCTCGTGGCGATGGTGGCGGCATGCGGCGGACGGGCCGCCACCGGTCCCCGCGCCCCGCATCCGGCTGCCACGGACGCCCTGCTGGCCAAGCTCACGCCGCGCCAGAAAATCGCGCAGCTCGTGGTGCCGTGGCTGAACGGAACCTATGCGGCGCTCGACGACAGCACATTTCAGATCGCGAAGCGCTGGGTCGACACCCTCGAAGTCGGCGGCATCATCATCTCCGTCGGTACGCCGTACGATATCGCTTCGAAACTGAACGCGCTCCAGCAGCGTTCCAAGCTCCCGCTGCTCGTCTCGGCCGACCTCGAGTGGGGCGCGGGCATGCGCGTCATCGGGGCGACGGCATTCCCAATGATCATGTCGGCGGGCGCCACAGGAGACGAGCGCGATGCCTACACGATCGGTCGCGTCGCCGCGCTCGAAGGACGGGCCGTCGGGATTCACGTCAACTTCGCGCCCGATGCGGACGTGAACAACAACCCGCTGAATCCGATCATCAATATCCGGTCGTTCGGCGAAGATCCCCGCGCCGTTGCGAAGCTCGTGCGTGCGTACGTGCGCGGGCTCCAGGACAACGGGATGCTCGCGACGCTCAAGCACTTTCCGGGACACGGGGACACCGACGTCGATTCCCACATCGGACTGCCCACGATCCGGGCGAGCTACAGCCGGCTGGACTCGGTCGAGCTGGTGCCGTTCCGCGCCGGCATCGACGCCGGGGCGCAAGTGGTCATGAGCGCGCACATCGCGTTTCCGGCTTTCACCGGCGATGCGCCCGCGACCCTGTCCGCGTCGGTGCTCACGGGCGTGTTGCGCGACTCGCTCAAGTTCCGCGGCCTCGTGGTGACCGATGCCCTCCAGATGGGCGCGATCGTCACGAAGTACGGCGCCGGGGAAGCGGCGGTGCGCGCGTTCGAGGCTGGCTCCGATTTGATCCTCATGCCCGCCGATCCTGACTCGGCGATCGCGTCGATGCTCGTCGCGCTCCAACGGGGCCGAATCACGTCCGCTCGGTTGGATGCCTCCGTGCGGCGCGTCCTCGAGATCAAAGCCGGGCTCGGACTCTTCCGGCGGCG
>Ga0184638_1000212_pt1 | contig 15429 bp, 20 predicted proteins | sample PLM31_50_b2_FD_133141 | JGI IMG/M metagenome (GOLD analysis project Ga0184638, IMG submission 133141) | Groundwater sediment microbial communities from an aquifer in East River, Colorado, USA - PLM3-1_50_b2 | ecosystem: Environmental > Terrestrial > Soil > Riparian zone | place: USA: East River... | reverse complement strand
TGACCTTGGCATAATCTCAACTCCTCTTCTCATAATAATCAATTAGAGTTGTTAACATTCCATAAAAACCTTGGCTATACAACTCATCTTTAAACAATACTAATAGTTGGTTCTGCATAAAAATCATAAAAAGGTAATAAATATACACAAATTGATATTGGCAAAAGAAATAGTATTAAATAAAGTATCAAATATATCATTAATTGTATTTATTTCAAGATTTTAGTAATAAAGCGAAACTTCATCATCAAATTAACTAATATTACTAAAATGATATACTATTATATCTAAGAATTGCAGGTTCGTTAAATGGAAAAATTATGTCAAATATGTAATAAAAATAGAATAGAAGTTTATCAGCTAGATTTTGAAGTATGCTTTGACTGTTGGATGAATCGAACTACTCCCGAAATTTATTAAGATTATCTTCAGGTTCTAAGTTCTAATAAAATTTTCAGGATTCATAGTAACATAGATTTGTAACTGGAAATAAGTAACGATTATATAATTAATCAGCTCTATTAATGTGCAATGAAAGAAGCAAGATTGCTAAAAATACTTGTCGAAGAGAGGGGCCTTGTAAGGTTGTTAAAGACACTTGGTATTGGAAAAGGATATCCAACAAGAGAACTGCTGACCAAGTTAGGTGCATATGGATACGGACACAAACTGCTACTTAAGGCACAAAAGCGTGGACTCGTAGCTCGAAAGAGTGTTAAAAACAAGGTATTCAATAGTCTGACAGAAGACGGAAAAAAACTTGTAAAATTAGCAAAAGAAATAGGCGTATAAGGACTTCCTTTTTTTTCAAAGCTGGAGGGTTCGTAGGGCAATCAATAACCTACGGGTCTTAACCAGAAAATCAATGGGTAAATGAGATAAGACTATTTCATAGGTCGGACGCCGAACTAGTATCGGCTTTTTGTAATTCTTGTCGAGTATTAGTTTTGGTCTTGTCCTTAGTCATACGTTGAGGCAAGTAGGTAATTCCGTGGTCTTCCTTTAGGTGACTCAAAAATGCTATCCCGTTATTTACATTATCTTTAACTATTAAGTTTCTTCCACATTCGCTACACCGAATTATGTGCTCATCCTCAAGTATCATGCAGTATATTGTACTGCGATCTAATTTAAGTAAACTGTCATTTTTTGATCTTTCTTTCTAATCGTCTCGACTCCCTAAAACTCGTGTATTATACGGAGATAATTTGGACGATAAAACCTTGGTGGAGCAAGAAGCTAAATACCAAGTAATAGAACTCTTCCATGCAAGGTTCAAATCCCGATGAACCTTAGACATTTCAAAAACGTTGAAGAGTACTAGTTAATTTTACATCCAAAATCCCATTTTTAGAACCAATAGCGTCACGGGTACAGATACCCAGAAATGTAGATACTAGAATTAGTAACTCCGCAATATAAGTGCTATCTAATCATATCAGGTAATATAATGACGCCATAAAAGCAGCAATTACAAAAATTAAGTAACCAAATCCAACAGCCATTATTAATATAGATGTTCTCTTAAGTTGTTCTGTATACTTACTCGTCAGGTTTGTCAGGATTGCTAGAACTGCTGATGCTGTAAAAGGGGCTATTATTGCTAATGTAATCAATAATCTGGTAAGATTCTCTTCTTTCTGAGCATTAATAGATGAATCGAATCCTATTGAAAGTGTAAGAAGTATCATAACACCTATAATTACAGTTGCGTCAACTTGAATGATGTCTTTATCTTCCAGCGTCAATAAAACCAATAAATATTATTCGAGCATGATTAAAATCTTTCCATATCATAAACAACCGACGGCTTCGAACCTATCAATTGATTATCTTGGCAAACATGTTCTTTGGTCACAGTGTTCTTTGGTCACAGGAAAGGAAGGAAAAGCATTATCAAACTATTATATGCGATACAAGACATCATTACTTTAATGGTAATATTAGATATGTCTGAAACATGGAATAATGATCATAACCCAACTTTCAGAGAGTCATATCTAGAAGATTATAATGGTGAAATACTTGTCAGTGGTAACGCTTCATACGAGAGAAAAGGTAATGCTAACTGCATGATTATTGGATATGCAGATGCATTGGGAGCTTCCAAGAATTTTGGAGATGGGCATTGATGAAACATAAAACTGGAACACGTAAACAATGGCTTGTAGAGCGGCTCAAGCTTTTAAAGGTCGAAAAAGAGCTCACGCGGCGAAGCGACGATGTTGCCCGGCAACGGCAAAAACTGCCGTGGGTTAGAATCGACAAAGAGTATCGATTTGAGACCGAGAGGGGCAACGCCTCATTGACAGACCTCTTCGGAGGGCGCTCACAGCTCCTCGTGTATCATTTCATGTTCGGGCCAGACTATACGGCGGGGTGTCCGGCCTGCTCGGCCATTGCCGACGGCTTCGAGGGCATTGCAGTCCACCTGGCCAACCACGACGTTGCACTTTCAGCTGTGTCACGAGCGCCTCTCACAAAACTGCAGGCGTATAAGCGCCGGATGGGCTGGACGTTCCCTTGGGCATCGTCGCTTGGCAGCGACTTTAACATTGACTTCAACGTCTGGTTCAGCGAGGAACAACAGCGCAAGGGAGGCATTGAATACAACTACCGGCGCGAGGCGCCGACCCATAAGCCTCTCGCAGGTAAGGCTGCTAGAAAGTGGCAGTCGCGCGACGACCAAGGTCCAGTCGCGGATGTCGCGGCCATGACCGGAACCGACGTGGCCACTTACACCCGCGAGAGACCTGGCATGAGTGCGTTCGTGCTCGAGGACGGTGTTCTGTACCACACCTATTCCACATATGCACGCGGACTCGACGGACTCTGGGGAATGTACCAATGGCTTGACCGCGCTCCCATGGGACGCAACGAAACAGGATTCTGGTTTCGCCGCCACGACGAGTACGACAAGAGCTGAGAGAAATCGTGGATCGTGATGGCTCCCATTCTCCTTGTGAATACTAAAAAGGATACCAAAAGATGGAGTACCATACTATATGTTCCTGGTCATCAGCTTTACCAAAATCAAAAGCATTTTACCTGAAATTATTTTAGGCGATCGAAAGTGGGCTAAATTTAGAGTCAAATTTGATTCACAAAGGACCAGCCTCATGATGCAATAACCTCGTTATTTTTAATCTTAACAAGGTTAACAAGGTTACTAAAACCAAAAAGCTAAAATCAATAGTTTGAATTAGAAGCCTACCACATACAAGGATTCAAATCCCTATCTTTTGCAATAGATGAGAAACTGGTTGAACTCTAAATCATGACGTGCAACAAATATCCTTACTTTCACATTTGCAATTTGCAGGTTCTTTTAGACATATCGGACAAATTATAGTACCGCATCCTACGCAGGTATTATCTGCTTTATTACAGGCCCAATGACTACATGTATTGTTGTTCAATTTTGCTTTCATTTATCTCCCGCATGATATAAAGTCCTTGAACGATTTTTTGGATTTGTCGGTCACAACAATCCATTTCTAAATCATATAGTGTCCATAATAAAAGCATGGAAGCAAAGTTGTACATCCCTTAACTGAAGTAATCGAAGATTAAATATCAGAAAATCCAAAATTATTATACGGCTTCGAATAAAATGATGCTGAACCACACCCATAATCAAGAGTACGATGAAAGTATATTCCTAATTTGCGATGAATGTCTTTGGAATGCAACTTGTCTAAATAAATCATGGCTGAAAAAAGTCCTTGGAACTAATTATTTGTGCCCAGTCTGCCAACTGGACCATATGTCCAGTTTTCCTCTAAAAAAATGTGATACATTAAAAGTTGCTGATTCAAATAATTATATACATTTGGCTTTGACCGGTTTCTAACTTTTGATACTAAGTTAATTTAAATTTTTAGGGCCCAAGCCCCCTAATTCGTAGAAAATTATTAAAAAGATAACGCATAATAGGTGAACAAAAATGAAAGAAATTCGTCTTAAACTTAGTTCAAAGGATAAAGAGAACATCGACAGGCTGAAGGAAAAATACGGATTCAAAACTACAGAAGATCTATTTAGATTCCTTGTAACTATATTTGCGCAGCACTATGTGGAGTTTTTATGGGGAGTAAATGAGGCTGAAAAAAATAGCAGGGATGATTTTGAGTTTTATAAAAGATAAAATAAAATACTAAAAGTAAATATCACGAGAAAAAAGCTAGAATTGGGCAAACCGATGGTGTCATACGCATCGACGTCTGACCTTTACAAATGTATCAATTTGTTATTGCGTCATTATCTTTCAGGCTGCATATGTTTGAGGTGGATATTGTCAAAAACATATTGAAAAAGGAGAACACTTGCAGAAAAAATAAATAATAAGAAAGCTAACATTTAACATGAGTCAAGTAAAAATTCCAAGAGGTTATCATTCAATAACCCCTTACATCACAGTGAAAGGCGGAGAGGCCGCTATAGAATTTTATAAAAAAGCTTTTGGTGCCGAAGAACGTGGCCACATGAAAACCCCAGATGGTAAGACCGCACACGCTGAATTAAAGATTGGTGATTCTATCTTCATGTTGTCTGACGAATTTCCAGAGATGAAAAATCTCTCACCAAAGTCGATTGGTGGGAGCCCCGTGTCATTGTATATGTATGTAGAAGATGTTGATACGACGTTTGAAAAAGCAGTATCTGCTGGCGCGAAGGTTTTAGATCAGGTTACAGATCAATTTTGGGGTGATCGTCATGGTCGACTGGAAGACCCCTTCGGTCACCAGTGGAATATAGCCACCCACATAAAAGACCTTTCAGAAGAAGAAATGAAAAAAGCTGCAGAAGAGGCATTCTCCAGAATGTCAAAATAAACTTTCATCTGAAGTATGAAATTTTGAATACATTTACTTACTCGTGCTACAAGCTAGACCAATACTAATTGTAATATCAATCCTGATTTGATTACGTTTAAGTTTCATTTATGGTCACAATTAAAATATTCAAAATCAGTATCAGTGGAGGTATATGGAAAAAATTATTGACTTTACTCTGTAGTGGAAAATTTGTTATTGATTTTTTGCGTAGGTCGTCATTCCTGTAAAGTCAATTGCCACACATTTCTCATCTCCAACTACCCATGCATTGTGACCCGGGGGAATGATTCCAACATCACCAGGACCAAATTCTTCCTCTGTGCCATCGTCCATAACAACTTTCATTCTTCCAGAAACCACATATTGTGTATGTGGTGCTTGACAACTATTTGTTTTCGCTATCGGCTTTACGCATTTCTCCCAACTCCATCCAGGCTCGAACTCGGTTCTTCCTATCGTAACTTCACTAAAAGTCGCAATCTCTACTTTGCCCTTTTCAAATGTTCTTGTTTCATCTGGTGCAGTGTTAAGGTTTTTTTAATTATCTTTGCCATTGAAATTCAAATCACAAATGATTTGATAATTATTAAACATTTATCAAATCCATGATACGCAAAGGTGAAAAACTACAAATATTCAATAGCTAAAAAAAGTCTCTTACGTTTAGTATCATCTTGTAAAAATCCTTATTATTGTGAAAAAACTATATTGCGTGACAATATTAGATGAAAATGAAATGTCAAAGTATGAAAAAACACTGGATATAATATTCGGACGGTGGAGGAGCCAGGTACTTTATGTAGGTGTAAAGCTAGGTGTCTTTGATTGTGTAACATCGAATCCCAAATATGCTTCTGACATTGCAAAGGAATTGAATCTTGATAATAAATTAGCGTACCGACTCTTAAGGGCTCTTGCTTCTATTGGGCTATTGAAGGAGGGTGTAAACCATGATTTTTCAATAACAGCAGAAGGTGAATTTCTTAGAAGAGACAATCCACAGACATTGAGAGGAATAGCTTTGTTGGAAGAAGGTCATGAGCATTATGCACTTTGGAAGCATTTACATAATATGATTAAAGATGGGAAACAAAACGCTTTTCCACGTGAGTATGGGAAAAAACTATTTGAATTTACCGACAGTAATCCGCCATATAGAAAAGTTTTCGACGAAGCCATGAGTAGCTATTCTAGTATTCAAACTACGTGGGTATCAGAAGCACTTGATCGCTATGATTTTTCGAATGTAAATTGTGTGTGTGATGTTGGTGGGGGACAAGGACATTTGCTTTGTAGTTTACTTGGGAAATATCCTCACCTTAATGGCATTGTATTGGAGTTAGAGTCAGCTATAAGGAACAAGGAATTCTTATGGGCAGGGAAAATGGGTTTAGAAGATAGATGCAAGTACATAGCCGGAAATATGTTTTATGAGGTTCCAGCTGCGGATACATATATAATGAAAATGATTCTACATGATTGGTCCGACGACGAATGCGCTAAAATACTCTCCAATATATACGATTCGTCACCTAAGAAGGGAACAGTCCTCATCGCTGAACATCTGGTTCCTGGACCAGATATACCGCATTTTTCAAAGATTTTTGATATTCACATGATGTGTGTGGCAACAGGAAGGGAACGAACAATTGACGAATACGCTCAATTGCTAAAAAGCGCCGGTTGGAAACACGCCAATACATTTCATTCTCGTTCTGGATTAATGGGAGTAGTAGTAGGTAACAAGTGAATAATAATAATTGATCTTCTAATAACTTGACCTTTATTAAATACTCACTGCAGCTGATCTGAGAAGTATCTTTTAAATTTGGAGATCTGAGTTTACCCAGATATCAACTTCTTGTAATGGATATGTGCATCTATTATTTGCCAAACCAAATAAACGATGGTTATTATCCACATGTAAGGGTACTGAATATGAAGAGATGCAACTATCCAAAGCACTATACCAATAACCAGGATAACAATTCCTCTTTTTATAAACCCCAGATAGATGTGTCCAACTCCTGCGACCAGAATTGCAAGTATAATAGTTAATGCAAGACTTTTAGCCAATTAACGATAACTAACCATAAAACGTTAATAGGATTTTCGTATTTAATGTGGTAGAAGAACTAAATTACCTTTAAACAAAATAAATTTTTCCTACAATAGAGAGGCTTCGTGTAGGTCATCCAATAATGGAGTTAACGCTACAAGGATTTGCTTTTCTCCAAGTGTTACGTTTGAGTCGATTTCAAGAGCAATTGAAAGCATATCCCTGTCCTCTCTTGAAGTAAATACCGCATTTCCAGTTATCGCAAATTTACTACTATTTCTCAGTAACCATTCCTTCCATAATTTGGTTCGTCCTAGATTTTGTTCCAGGGCTGCAATGGTATAACCCAGGTCTATTCCTTCCTCTTTATCAAGCAAATTCAGTTTTATCATCGGAAAGAGAATATTTCCGCCTCTAACATTTTGATGTGTTTGGTTAAGTTTTTCAATAATTTCATCTTCGCTCTCATTAGTTTCTATTAACTCATAGTTTGGATAGAAATAGGCAGCCAGATTTCTATTCCAATCATAAATCTTGTAGATCGTATCTTCATATTCTAGATTCCATCTAGATTTCTTGTTATTGCTCCCAAACATCGAACTACTAGTAAATTGATAGAATATATCTAAATTGGTATGGCATAGTACATCAATCCTTGGAATTTAGACCATGCCTAAATCAAAATCCTTTTTTAGAATCGATGGCAGTGTGGCATTATGGATTTCAAAGGGTCATGGGGTTGCACACTCACTTTCTCTGAAATTATCCCCGTAAAAATTGCTAATATGCCGTAATATTTTGCGTTTTGGTGGACTTAATTTGGACATAAATTGGATAAATCTTTTTAAAAGTAATTTTTGTAATTTAAGTGAAAATAATTATGAAGAGAAATATTAGAAGTATACTTGGCCTTATGGTTATTGTGGCCATGTTGCCTTCACTGATGATGGTAACGAGATCGCAGACAACTTTTGCTGCATCATCTGATCCTCAAGCATTTATGAATATGACAGAGGAACAAAGGGTTCAGGCGGCTAGGAATATGACTCAAAACGAAAAGGAGATGATAATGAATGAGTTTTCGAAACAGAATGCCACAGTTAATGAAAATATGAATGAGACTACGGTGACCAACAATACGATGGCCCTAATGGGCAATTTCATTGATGCAGGAGATGGATTTCACAAAGCCGAAGGTATTGCCAAGGTAATCAACCTTGCAGATGGTAGAACTTTCCTAAGGCTGGAAAATCTAAAGACTACTAATGGACCAGATCTATATGTTTACCTCTCTGTAGGTAAGGACGCGTCAGATATTGTGAATCTTGGGAGGTTAAAAGGGAATATCGGAAACCAGAATTATGAAATTTCTGCCGGAACAGATCTATCAAAATACAATACAATCCTTATATGGTGCAAAGCCTTTTCGACCCTGTTTGGTAGCGCAAAACTCTCAGGTTAATAATAAGAGGTACTAGCATATATGAAAAAAAGGACTATTATTATTTTAGTAATAATAGCGATAGTCGCAATTTCTATTGCGTTGTATACAATTCTTCCACTCTTTACTAACACAGTGGTAGATGAACCATTGCCTACAGCATCGGGTATGACTTTAACTGGATTTGCGATTGAGAAATTCGTCGAACAGAAAGGTTAATCAGAATCAGATTCAGAGAGAATCGAAATTCATATATTCTTTTCTGGGTAACATATAAGCTTAAAGAGGTAGAACAACAAAAACATGAATGAAAACATTATAATATTTGATAAAATCAAAGAACTTCGGAAAGTTTGCAAAATAGTTTCAACACTAAAATCACAACTAATTGAAGAGTTACCACACTATGGACACAATGCGCTTTTTTTGAATGATGATCAAATAACTACTGGTACGTTAAACAATATAACAGAAATTACAATACACTTGATTACTGGACAACTTCTTTACTTCCATAACGAACAGTCGTCATTTGTAGACTTGACTGAACATAATCTAGTGGAAAAATTGGAGCGAATTGTTACCAAATATGAACTTGATATGCCACAAACTGAAACTCTGACAAGCTTGCGTGGTGAGGATTTATCTTACTATCTCTCATTTGCAAAAAAGGCTAACAAAAGTCTCAAACTGTTTCGAATGAAATTAAGGGGGCGTTTGACCCATGTGCATTTGTGGCCAGATGGATTTGACTTCTCATTAGAGTGGTTTACTGACAAAAAGGATCAACAGATAGGCGTTGGTATCTCTCCTGGAGAGAATCAATACGAAACACCTTATCTTTACGTAAATCCTTATCCGTTTGATGAAAAAATGCTGAAACAACAATTGTTCATAGGACAATGGCATACGTCTGGTTGGAATGGAATTAAAGTAGAATGGAAAGAGCTTCAAAACAAAACTATCCAAGAAATCTCTGATTATATTTATGACTTGTTTCTAATTGCTCAACGCAATTTTGAGTAAAGAAAAATGACTAGTTTATTTGCAATGCAGTTATATTTTAGAACAAAATCTAATATTAATTTCAAACCACAGAACAAAAAGTTCTCTTCTTAAAGAAACTAGAAATCATGATTTTGTTAAATAAAAGTCAAAGTCAAGCTTACCTTTCGAAGAATAAGAATTGAGTCCTGATAACTTTTTTATTAAATCTGGAATTTAACAAGAACAAAACAATATCGTAGCAGTAAACTCATACATAATTTCATCTTTTGTACTAATTAACTTAAATCTCCAGAAACATGATATAGTGTAATTGAATTGAACGGTGCTAATGAAATAAAGATACAAGAGTTAAAAGAACGTGTTCACCAGGATGCTGGGAGAGCGGATGAAAACTATAGGATAGGTGTAGAGATAGAAGGATGTTTACTTGACAACAAGTCTATCCCAGTCAATGCAGAGCCATTAATAAAAGAGCTCGAAGGTAGTATTTATGAGATAGACTACGAGTATGGTCGCTGTCAATTTGAATACAAGACGTTTCCTGTGGGTATGGACAACCTTGACTATCTTAATATCGTATTTGAAAATTTTATGGAAAATCTGGATAAATCCATAAAAAAAGTGTATAAAGAGAAAGAAGTCATTCCAGTCTTTCTTGGTGCCAACCCCTCACCTGAAATAATGAAAGAAGGTATGATAACAGATAAACCACGATATAACAAGATGTCATCGTGGCAGAACAATCTTCCAAATGTTGAAATTGACGGTAACAAATTTAACGCTGCTCATGTAGCCACTGCAATTCAGGGATATCATCTTCATCTACAAGGAAAAAATCCAAAAAATACTGCAATTATGTTCAACCATATTCTAAACATAATACCGTCCGCAATCGTATTAGGTGCGAACAGTAGACTGTTTGCCGGCAGGGTATACTCTCTTCATGAACCAAGGATTCATCTGTATGATCAATCAGAACAACAGAATTCAGGATTCCCTGCAGTTCCTAGATACTTGGACGGTGTTGAAAACTATATCGACTATATTGCATCACGTGAACAAAATACCATAAAAGATTATTTCACACTTGAGAAAGAAAGACATGACGATGCGCGAATCCGCATCGGTAACGATTCATATCGAGTAGAAACCAGAATCATGTCTGTTCAGCCCACTCCAAAAAGCTTACTGGCAATGGTTGAGTTTTTTATTGGTTATCTGAGTAGGGCCATTCATGAAGAGAGGGAATTAAGACCGCTTCCTACATTGAGGGAAGAGAGGATGGCAACTGTTAGATATGGTTTTAATGCCAAAACTCATTTCAACATTATAGATATTGTAAGAAGTCAACTTAATTTTGCACGAAAAGGTTTGTCTGACTTGGGTATCAATGTAGGATTCCTTGACATACTCGATAAAAGATTAGAAAATAGAGTTTCCCCAGGAGAGTACGTAGCTAATATATGGAGCGAAAAATTCAACGGGTCAGTTAACCAAACTGTATACGAAATCATATCTGATATCTGGCAGAGGACTAAGGAAAATCAACCTATCACCTGACATTAATAATAATTCATTTGTTGATAAATCTGTGGTTGATGTATAGTAAGCAGGAAAAATTAGCAGGTATTTAATCGCAGTCCTCTACGTGAAATTTTTATTCGCTTAGCTTTGATATGATGTCCCTGATGGATGTGCCCTACTAAAAAATGAAATAAAATTTGCACAAATATTGTGGATATTATCTAGCTGGGTTTAAAATCTGACTTTGGGGAACTTCATCAAGAAGAACTAGTAGATCTCTTAACCTTACAGTCTTTATTTCTTTCATAGAATCAATTTTTTACTAGTTTGATATCTGTACAGAATTAATAAACAGCCACTTTGCTTCATCAAAAGAAATTTCAACTACAAGTTTATAGCTTTGAGGTGCTATGTCATCTGGTATAGTAAAACTGAAATTTGCGCAATCTTGAGTAGTGAGATTCCCACAGTCATTACTTATTATATCAAGGGCTGTGATGTTATTATTCGCAATTACATCCTCTGTCTCAGAATCGCCAACCAAATAGATCTTGGTTAACATTGGAGCCAGATTCGTACCGCAATTATCGTTACTATCACATTCTAATATTAGAGATGAACCATTTATTTTCTTGTCTAATATCATGTTCTCAACGGATTTTGCCTGAAGATTTTTTTCAATTACAGTTTCATCTCCATAATCAATCGAAAAGTCGGGATCTAATTTGTATTCACCTTTATCGGTAATGATTTTAGCGATAGGTATGTTATCGAATGGAACAGCGGCAAACTGAATGGCGTAAACACGACCAAACTGCATCGCTAGCGTGTTTGTTGTTAAAATGAAAATGATTACAAATAATAAAACATACAGACTTGTTGTTGTCATCCATGTAACATAAGGGAGTACTTAAATAAACCTTATGAGGGTTGCAACCTGCCCAGAAATTAAGAGAAGTAAAGAAATTTTACACAAAATATGACTAGAACCAAATGTTAAATTTTAGTGTCTCTCTACAAATAAATCGTAAGTCACCCAATAACCTTTACATTAGACTGTGTAACTGCGTCTGTGATTTATGAATTAACTGTAGTGGGGAATGAATCTATTATTAAAACAGGTTGTCCTAAATTCCTTGGTAGGTCAGCAGATGTAAGTGTATTATTAAGAAGAGTAAAGTTGTAACTAAGTCTATTTTCATCGCGGTCATAAAGTGGATTAAGCAACTCCACTTGTCCAATAGATTTAGGAATTCTTATTATAATCGGCCTGTTAAAGACAGGTTGGCATTATTTTCACTTTTCCAGATTAGAGAACCATTTACCTGATATTCTTTCCCTAAGGCGTCATCCCCTATATAAAACTGAATTGTGCCATCTAGTGCTTCTTGTGATGCCACATGTTTCTCTTCATCAGGAATGATGCTACTAAAATAACCATAAATTTGAAATATTTTCGAATCACCTTCGTCTGTGACCTTCAAAAGACCATGTAACATCCGTCCACTTGAATTGTCCAGGCGAAATCCTTCTTTATTCTCAGTTGTGAATGAATAGTTACAGTTACCTGTCGGACATAGGTCGCTGCGGTTTGATATTCCGATATCAAAATTTTGAATATCATAATAGATAAGATTAGGATCGGAGGTGTCTTCATGGTCTTCAATTATCGATGCATTTATTGAAATACGATCAGCGGAAATATCGGCTAAATCCATTTGACCGTTTAACTCAACTGACAGATTAGATAAGAAGATGACTACGAACGAAAATAAACAGGATATGATAAGAGCAGGGAACTTCTTGTGCTGTATGGTGCGGTTTGGTATCAACCAATCTCTCATATGAACAAGATACTATTATCTATTGCTTCAGTTTTTTCTAAATCTTAAAAGGATAAGACAGTTCTAGTCCAACATAATTTAGTGGCACGCCTCTGAAAAACCATGCTTACCAGAACACATTGAGTATCATCCATATTTCATTGAAATTATAACTTGTAGTTTTTGATCCTAATCACCTGCGTCGTTGAATAAACCAAGCGCTTGAATTACTGGCAGCAATAATATTCATTTTCCTCTACGTGCTGCTGTGAAGAGAGATTTCGTGTTGGCGAGAATAGTTTAATTGAAGATGAAAATAATCGACAGTATCATAATCAATAGAATGCCAAATCCAATCATAGCCATAATCTTTAACCTTTCAAAGGTTAATCTCATTTCCATTTTAGTGCATTAAAGGTAATAATTATTTATGACGGTTATAAGCGTAATTTTCTGAGGTTTTGGTGCAGTGAAATCATAAAGCACGAATGCATCTATTATTTTTTATTCTCTCGTTAAACATATGGCAAGTACATTTTAGACAGTAAGCATATCTTTCTTTGTTATTAGACATGATATTTTCTGTATGATGACATTGAATACATCTGTCAGAATTTTTGTCCCCTGAACTCTTGCTTCCACTCGCTTTAACCTTTTATATTCAAGTCAAATTACAATCCCTATATTCTTTTGTTAGCAACAATTAGGTATTGTGATGCTTTATCATATGAAATGGTAACAAATTGATTTAGAGCATAGGAAAATACAGGATCATAATATTCGACGGTTAATAATTTCCAAACCAAATAATTATAAAAACTTAAGATGAATTTGCAGTTTTGATCTTATAAAGATGGAAGTAAAAGGACAATTAATCGTATTATTCATTCATATTAAGGAAAGTATAATCTAATCTTAACAATGAGCTACAGTGGAAACAACGATAGTGGTCGTGAAGGTCGACGGAGTTTTGGCACAGGACCAAAACCAGTCGAAATGGGAAAGGAATACGAAGTTGAAATATCAGAAATAAGTAGGAGAGGCGACGGAATTGCTAGAGTCCAAGGATTTGTAATTTTCGTTGCAGGTGCAAAGGCCGGACAGAAGACAAAGATAAGAATTACCAGTGTTGGAGACCGATTTGCAAAAGGAGAAGTCGTTTAAATAGAAAGGATTGCCTCTAAAATATATAGTCGGTACTTATCTTTAACCGATTCTAATGTTAGGACTATTCTGTTAAATTACGCTTTACGTCATTCGTTGTTATATTTTGAGGTATAAACCAAGTAACGCTTTTAGAAATAGTTCGTCTTCGAAATAGAAAGAAATCATGTCATAAAGGATAACGATTGGGCATAATCGTTTAGATAAAAAGAAAAATGTGGTTCTGAGTAAAAAACAGAAAAATCAAAGCCATCAACTTCACCTATTAAACTTTGTTGTGTATCTTGATCCAATGGGTGAAAAGGAAGATAATAACAGGAACTATAAAAGACGTGGGATTTTATATTAAAATATGTGGTGCTCAAATGTGAAAATTCTAGTTCTATCTTCAAGTAGGCAAGGTAGAGTTATTCACGAGGTAAGGTCATCTTGAAAAAACCTAAACCCACGATAAGGGCAATCGTATATCCGGAAGAGAAATTAAAGCTCATCGGCAAAAAATTAGCGAATCCTAGATTGTCCGAATATCGGAAAAAGGAGTATATTAGGCGTTTTGTAGGTGAGCATTGTGCCATATGTCATGAAGTACCTACAAAGATTGTATATTATGATATGGGGGGAATCTCATTGGTTGAGAAATACTGTGACAAGTGTATAGAAAAGATGAAGATTGCTTGACGTACGATCGAGTTAATGCTGGTCCTTCAACAAAACATAAAATAAAACAGTTACTATCGAAGTAATAAATATGATATTGTAGATAGAATAGAATGGACGCCAATGTATTTGACAGGATCAAGAAATTTTTATACGAAAATGGATATTCTGCAGGGAAAGGTGATATTGATTGGATATTAGACCAAATGTGTGAAGAATTGGAATACCAGGCTGAGGAAAATGGAGGTGTTGTACAGAGACAGCTCATATGTGAGGTAATAACAAGGGCAAAAGAAGTTAAGATAATATCAGAGCTTCCGGGTGTTTCTAAGGAAAGAATCAAAATGAATGTCTATAACAAGGAACTAGAGATAGATGCAGAGAGTGAGAAAAGAAGATATTATGAAATCATTAATTTACCTATTGAAGTAAATACTAAACGATTAAAATCAACAATCATAAATGGAATGCTCGAGGTAACCTTCGAAAAAACAAACGCTAAATAAATTGACTAAAACAAACGAATAAAATATTCATAAGTAAAAAATTAAAAACTTCTAACTAGGTTTAATTCTCTATCGTTACTTTGAGAGTATAACACAAATAAGTATCATATGAAAAGTTAGTTAACTAACAACCACAAATCGATATACTCTCCCTTTTTGCCTTTTTCCCAATTATGATTCTCACATCTTAATTAGGGACAGAGGTACCAGATTTAGTATACCTCCATTTTAGGAATAAGAGGAAAAGGTTCAGCGATACACCAATTGCATTTGCTACTACAATTATTATGTCTCCCTTTAATATCCCGTAAAATACCCACAGTGAAAGTCCACCTATAAGGGAAATAATAAGCCATTTAGATACGTCATCAGTTTTTTTCGACTTAAGAGATTTCCTGATCTGGGGAAC
>Ga0184638_1000211_pt1 | contig 15504 bp, 11 predicted proteins | sample PLM31_50_b2_FD_133141 | JGI IMG/M metagenome (GOLD analysis project Ga0184638, IMG submission 133141) | Groundwater sediment microbial communities from an aquifer in East River, Colorado, USA - PLM3-1_50_b2 | ecosystem: Environmental > Terrestrial > Soil > Riparian zone | place: USA: East River... | reverse complement strand
GATCGGCCAGCGGGACGCCAAGCGCATGGTAGCGATCGCGCTCCGCACCCGGTGGCGCCGCCAGCGCCTGCCGGAGCATCTGCGCGATGAGGTGATCCCCAAGAACATCATCATGATCGGGCCCACCGGCGTCGGCAAGACCGAAATCTCCCGCCGCCTGGCGAAGCTCGCGCTCGCGCCGTTCATCAAAGTGGAAGCCTCCAAGTTTACCGAGGTCGGCTATGTCGGCCGGGATTGCGAATCCATGATCCGGGATCTCGTAGAACAGGCGGTCACGATGGCGAAGGCGGACTACGCCCAGCGCATTCAGAAGAAGGCCGAAGTCCAGGCGGAAGAACGCCTGCTGGACCTCCTGCTGCCTCCTCCCACAACCAAGGCTCCCCCTGGCATCTTCGACGAGGCAACGCGCGATGCGACCGAAACCACGACCGAAGGCCACGAGAACACCCGCTCCAAACTGCGGCTGCAGCTCCGGGAAGGCAAGCTGAACTCCCGCTCGGTTGAAATCGAAGTCAAGGACAAGTCTTCGCTCCCCATTGGAGTGATCTCCAACATCGGCGGGATGGAGCAGATTCAAGACCAGCTTCAGGAGATGCTGGGCGGCATGTTCCCGGCCAAAAAAAAGCGCCGCGTGGTGAAGATTCCCGAAGCGTTGGAGCTCCTGACCCAAGAGGAAGCGCAAAAGCTCATTGACATGGAAACGGTCGTCAAAGAAGCGGTCGCCAAGACCGAGCAGAACGGGATCATCTTCCTGGACGAAATAGATAAGATCGCGGGCCGCGAGCGAACCCTCGGACCGGATGTGTCGCGGGAGGGGGTGCAGCGGGATCTGTTGCCGATCGTGGAAGGATCCACGGTGACCACGAAGTACGGGCCGGTGAAGACCGACCACATCCTGTTCATCGCGGCAGGTGCCTTTCATGCCGCAAAACCCTCGGACCTCATCCCAGAGCTGCAAGGCCGGTTTCCGATTCGGGTCGAGCTCAATCCCCTCACCAAGGAAGACTTTATCCGCATCCTTACCGAACCTCAAAACGCATTGATCAAGCAATACACCGCCCTGCTGGAAACCGAAGGCATCACCTTGGACTTCACGCGCGAAGCTCTTGAAGAAATCGCAGCCACCGCGGTCCTGGTGAATGATCGCACCGAAAACATCGGAGCCCGACGACTGTTCACGATCATGGAGCGGTTGCTCGAGGACATCTCGTTCGACGCGCCAACCCTGACGGAGAAAAAGATCACGATTGATGCCCTGGTCGTAAAGAATCGGCTCAAGGACATCATCAAGGACGAAGATCTGAGCCGCTTCATCCTATAGGCTGCTCTTCCTTGTAATGGGCTGGGGAGAGAGTCAGGGAGGGATCAACCAAAGGAGCAGAATGGACGAACTGATTAAGAAAGCCAGCGTGCTGGTGGAAGCTCTTCCCTATATTCGGGCATTCTCCGGCAAAACGATCGTCATCAAATACGGCGGCAAGGCGATGACCGATCATCTATTAAAAGAGGGGTTCGCGACCGACGTCGTCCTATTAAAGTATGTAGGATTAAATCCGGTCGTGGTTCACGGGGGCGGTCCACAGATTGACCAGATGCTCAAGCGGCTCTCCATTGAGCCGAAATTCCGCCAAGGTGTTCGAGTCACGGACGAACCCACGATGGAGATCGTAGAAATGGTGTTGGGCGGAACGATCAACAAGGAGATCGCAGCGCTTATCAGCCGCCACGGCATTAAGGCGGTTGGGCTGAGCGGAAAGGACGGCGGGCTCATCCTGGCGAAGCCCTTCACTCGGGCGGAGTGGACCAAAAAGCTTGGGACGGACCTTGGCGGACTTCCTGAGCATGAGGACTATGGACTGGTCGGAGATGTCCAACAGGTAAATCCTTCACTTCTGTTCACCCTGCAAGGCAGCCATGTGATCCCGGTGATCGCGCCCCTCGGTGTTGGCAAGGACGGGCGGACCTACAACATCAATGCGGATCTCGTTGCCGGTGCCGTAGCCAGCGCCCTGGGAGCCGAGAAGCTGATCGTGCTCACTGACGTACGGGGCATCAGAGACGAAGAGGGTAAGCACCTCTCCACGCTGGCCCGCAAGGACGTCGCGCGCATGGTCAAAAAAGGCACGGTCAGCGAAGGAATGCTGCCCAAAGTACAAGCCTGTCTGACCGCGCTGGAAGGCGGAGTCAAGAAAACGCACATCATTGATGGCCGCACGGCCCACGCGATTCTGCTCGAAATCTTCACCGACAAGGGCATCGGCACAGAAATCGTGAACTGATCCAATCGTCATGCTGAGCGAAGCGAAGCATCTAGGCTTTCCCAGCAAACTAGACCCTTCACGGAGCCTGTCCTGAGTAAACAAGTTAGATCCTTCGCTGGCGCTCAGGATGACAAGCGAAGAATTCAGGGTGACAACGGTACGATTGCCAATGGCCGCCTCTCTACCCTTGCCTGATGATCTCACCGCGCGGGTGAGGCGGTACGCGGTTCTCATGACGCTCGGCTTCATTCTCGCCGGGAACGCATTGTTCCTTCTGGCCCTGTGGGCAAGCGGTCTGGACCTCGATCGGGTCTTCGCCGAGCGCGATCTTTTCGATCCGGCCGGTGACATCTGCCTGCGCATGGCGTGGTATCGGCCGCAAGGTGAAGCGGACCCGGTCCGGCTCTGCAAGGAGTGGATCAATCTCAAGGACAGCTCCGGTCAGGTGCACAAATTCGAAAAGGATCTCCCGATCACCAAGGGCTCCGACGGGAAATTTTATATCCATCCCCCCAACGCAGGCGACGGCCGGATCATCGCGCTGCTGATCTTCGTGATCGCGATCATCGCGGCCGGCATGTGGGGCCAACGCCATTTGATCCGGCGCTACCGAGCCCGCCTGACCGCCGCGCCCAAAGATCTGTGACCCGGTCCAAGCGTCCTTCCGGCCCCGCTGTGATCCTGGCGCACGGCGGCGCCGGCGCGAAGGCTTTGACTTCCGCTCAGGAAGAATGCCTCCGCCTGGCAATCGTCGCCGGCTACGAGCTGCTCCGCCGCCGAGGCGCGGCTACCGCGGCGGTGGAAGAAACGATCCGCATCATGGAGTCCTCCGGTCTGTTCAATGCCGGGACCGGGGCACGTCTTCAGTTGGATGGGGCACGCCGAATGGACGCGGCCATTATGGAAGGGCGACACTTGCGGGCGGGCGCGGTGGCAGGAATCGAGCGGGTCCGCCACCCCGTCAGCGCGGCGCGGCTGGTGATGGAGAAGACCGCCCATGTCCTCATCGTCGGAGCGCATGCTACCCGCCTGGCGCGTCACTTCAAGCTGGATCGTCAAGCGCCTATTACCGAGGCTCAGCGCGACACGGCACAGAGATTGACCGCGACCAAAGGGAAACAGCACGGAACCTTGATGTTGTACCGGAAGTGGGTTCGGGAGGGGGGTCCAGCAGGACGGGGCCCCCTCCCGCGGTGGATAACTCGAGAAGAGACCGTGGGTGCCGTCGCGCTGGATCTCTACGGAAATCTTGCCGCAGGGGCCTCAACCGGCGGCGTCCCATTCATGCTGCCCGGTCGAGTGGGCGACACTCCCTTGATCGGCTGCGGAGTCTACGCCGATAACGAAGCCGGGGCGGTGTCCATGACCGGCATCGGCGAAAGCATTATTCGCTTGGCGGCCGCCAAAGAGATTGTGGACCGGTTAGCGAGGGGCGACAGGCCCGCCGCCGCCGCACGCCGGGCGCTTGATAAGCTCGTGAAACGGATTCGAACCGCTGAAGAGATCGGGGTGGGCGCGCTGGTCCTGGCACGGGACGGCCGCTTTGCGATCCGGCACAGTTCAGTCCGCATGGCGGCCGGCTACTGGACCGGTCGGGGTGAGCCGATCGTGGCGGACCGGTTTCGGTAACGGCTCTGGTTCAGGCCGGCCGCTGCCCCACTTTTTTCCATAAGAAATAGATCGGCACGCCGAGCAGCACCACCAGCAGTCCCGGCCAAGTGTACTGCGGCTTGTAGCGCAGCAATTGAATCTCGATAAAGCCGGCGAGCACCAGGTACAGAATCGGCAGGAAAGGGTAGCCGAAGGTCCGATAGCGGGCCTCGGTCCCCGGGCGTCTCCGCAGGCGAAATACGCCGATCATCGTCAGCATATAAAACAGCAGCACGGTAAAGATCAAAAAATCCAAGAGCTGCCCGTAGGTCCCGGAGAGGCACAGCAGCGAGGCCCAGACGCCTTGCAGCCACAAGGCGGTGCTGGGCACTCGATGACGATTCACCGCGCCGACCTGCGAAAAGAATACGCGGTCGCGCGCCATCGCGTAGTAGACACGAGCGCCGGCGAGAATCAAGCCGTTATTGCAGCCGAAGGTGGAGATCATCACCGCAATCGCCATGATCACCGCGCCGCTGGGACCGAACACCACTTCTGCTGCGGCCGTGCCGACACGATCTTCCGCGGCATACTGGATCCCCCGTCCGAAGACGGTGGTGGCGTCAGGCGAGCCGGCAAGAGGCAGCACACAGAGATAAGCAACATTCACCAGGAGGTACAGCAGAATCACAAGGCCGGCGCCCAGCGCCAGCGCGCGCGGCAAGGTTCGTTCCGGATTCTTCACTTCACCGCCGACAAAGGTCACGTTGTTCCAGGCGTCGGCCGCGAATAAGGATCCGACCATGGCCACGGCGATTTGGGTCAGAAGAACGATCCAGTCCATATCGGAGGCAGGCCCCGACAGGGTCGGCGTTCCCCAAAAGTTCTCAAGATTGAGTCGAAGGGCGGCGGGGTTTGCAAAGAGAATACCGAGAAGGATCACGCCCACTAAGGCGCCGGTCTTGGTGTAGGTAAACAGGTTTTGCACGATAGCCCCGAATCGGATGCCTCTGAGATTGACCCAGGTCAATGCGACGATGGACAGAATCGCCAGTAGATTTTGGGTATTGAGACCCACCGTGTAGGGTCCAAGCTCTCCAAACCAGAGCGAGAAGGGTCCCAACGTTCCGACCTTCCAGATCCAGGCGGTGGAGGAGACCCAGGGCAGGAGCACGCCGGCAAATTTGGCGAAGGCGATCGCAACAGCGGCAATAGTGGCGGTCTGAACGATCAGCAACATGGACCAGCCATAGAGAAAGCCCCAGAGTGGGCCGAAGCACTCGCGGAGGTACACATATTGTCCCCCGGAATGGGGCATGGCGGCGGCCAGCTCGCCGTAATACATGGCCGCGATCACGGTCATGAGGCCGGTCACCAGCCATACGATCAGGAGCAGTCCCGGGCTTTGAACCTGGCGGGCGATGTCGGCAGAGACGATGAAAATTCCGGAGCCGATCATGGACCCCACCACCAGCATCGTTGCGTCCCGCAACCGCAGGACTCGTAGCAAGCCTCCGGTTCCAGAAATGTCGCTGCTGCCCGTGGCGGATTGAGTGCTTCCTCTCATGAAATGGCGGGGCCTTTCATCTGGTGCGAGTCAGGCCCAAAAAAGGTATAATTTCGATCATGGTGCCGTTACGCAGTCACGAAAAAATAAAGGACCAATGGCCCCCCAAGTTTGAGATGCCTCATGGCTTCTGGGATGAGTATCATCCGGGGGGCGAGTGGGGTTCGCTGTTTCAGGTGAAGTGGGTGGAGCCGAACCGCAAAGGAGAGCTGCCGTTCGTGAAAGCCATTGTCCGCTGGAATGACGTGGACTTTCGGGCCATATTCAGCAGTGACGACCAGGTGTTCCTCAAGCATTTGTACGAGACGCTACGGACTCGTGGACTGGGTCAATCCCTGGAAGATGTGGGAAATCTCATGGTGGACTTTTAGTCGTTACTCCTTTCGCCGCTGCTGCGGCCGGTGTAGATACGCATAGGTGAGGACGATTCCCAGGACGGCGACCGCAACGCCGAACACCATGTATCCGAAGTCTTCCATATCACAACCCCACAGGCTTTGCGCCAAGGTAGCATACTCCGCCCCCTCCGGGATATCCTAAATCGCACCGCACGATGTTTTTCCCGTTGGAATGATGCACCCCATGGAGGAGCCTCGATGACGACCTCCGGATTTTTAGATTCGTTGGTGCAGGAGCTCACATCTCATCCGGTGAATACCAATCCCTTCTTCCTGGCCTTTAGGGAGCAACGACTCACCCGGGGCCAACTACAGGAGTGGTTGGCGCAGTACCATTACTTTTGCAAGCACTTCGTCAAAGCTCTCGAAGGACTGCTCTACCGAACGCCGGTGGATGAGTTGGAGATGCGCGTGGAACTTGCCAAGACTCTGCACTCCGAGCTTGGCAACGGCCGCAGCGATCGCGCCCACATTCGGCTCCTGGAGCGCTTCGCCGGCGCGGCAGGCTTGCATTCAATGGATCTTGCGCGCACAGTTCCCCTTCCGGAAGTGGCTGACTATCTGGAATTGCTAAGCCGACTGTTTGTCGAGGCGGATTATCTGATCGCCCTTGGTGCGGAACTGGCGGTCGAGGTGACGGCGGCAGCTGAATTTCAGTATTTCTATCCCGGCCTGCTTCGGTCCGGTGAATTCTCTGCGCATGACCTTGTGTTCTTTGAGTTGCACCTTGAAGCGGAAGAGGATCACGGCGCCTGGCTCGCCGACGCGGTGCGAAAGACCGCCAGGTCGCAGGCCGACTTTGATCAGGTGACGCGCGGGGCGCGGGCGACCGCCGACGCATGGGAGGTTTTCTGGAAGGGCATCTACCGCCACGTCTTTCACACCGCGCCCTGTCATTCTGAGCGAAACGAAGAATCTCAGGTGTGATTAGACCCTTCACGGAGTTTATCCGTTGACTTCCCCAGACGCCTTGCCGCTCACTGATGACCTGCTTGCTCAGCATGCCTGGCGAATGCCGGATATGGTGGTATACCAGCATGGTCACGAGGAATGGTGGCTGGCGCCTCTTGATGATGCCATCCCGCTGGTTCGTATCAACCGACTTGGCGCAAATCTCCTGACGGCCATGGATGGGAAAATCACGGTGGGGACGCTAGCGGCGAAGTTCGGCAACCGGATCTGCGGGGCACAGGGAGAGACCGGCCGCTGGTGCCTGGAGCACTGGGCCTTGCCCAGATATTCTCTGTGCTATTTCGGATCGGAGCCGCCGATGAAAGACCGGGGCGATGCCCGCTGGGACCTGCTCCTGCTCAAGATACGGGAGGGATGGTCCGGCAGCACAGGCTTCGAAGGCGAAAGTCATCTTGCCGACTTCCACGCCCATGAAATCGCCACGCCGGAAGGCCATTTCGAAACGATCGAGACCACGGTCTCGCATCTGTTTCGGGATCCGACGGAAGCGCTTGGCGGTTATACTTATGGCCGCATCCTGGCCAAAAATCTCAAGCAACTCGGTTGGTGGGATCGCAAGCCGCGAACGATTTTGGAAGTTGGGGGAGGGCTTGGCTATGTGGCGCGGGAACTGGCCGCCGGCCTCTCTCCGGATGACCGGGAGGGTACGCGCTACCTGTTTATAGACATCACCCGCCCATTCCTCCAGTCGCAATTGAACATGGGACGGCAGGCTGGCTGGATCACCAGCGGGGTACAGGCAAATGCCGAATGGCTGCCTCTAAAGGATGCGAGCGTTGACCTGGTTGTTGACAACGAAAATCTCGCGGATATGACGCCGGTGAAGCTTTCCAAGGACGAAGTGGCGTCGGGGGTGGGCACGACACCGCTGCATCAAGAAGCGCTCGGATGGATTCGGAAGTTGAATCTCTCACTGGGCCGGGAGATCCCGGCCGAGTTCATCTTCAACCTGGGGCCGCTCCGCTTTTTAGGAGAGCTCTGGCGGGTGCTGAGGCCCGGCGGCCGAGCGCTGATCGTGGAATTCGGGATCGAGGAAGGGTTCTCCGCACCCGTCAAACTTCCCGGTCACACCGAATATGAGGTGCAATTTACCCACCTCCGGCAGGCAGGCCGGTGGCTGGGGTTTCAGGAGAAGTACGGCGCCTTGCCGCAATTTTTGAATATGAAACCGGACACTCGCGTCCTGTGCACAGGAGCCGCCTATGCTATCCGGCGTTTCTGCCAAGCGGAGGGCAAGGAGTTCGCGATCCGCGCGTATACCGAATCGGAGCTTCGACAGGCGCTGGGGGAGATGGCCCCGAAGCTCCTCGGTCACCATTACCACGACATCAGTGACCCGGCATGGTTCGGCCTGTGGGACTTCAAAGCCCTGCTGCTCGAAAAACCCGCCGCGATTCAGAAACCTCCCTCCCAGGTCCGCGACGTGAAGGGCTTTCGCTGGGGTGGCATGCGGTGATCTGTCACCCTGAGCTTCGAAGGGTCTGAATTATTCTCTATCCCCTGGAGGGCGAGGGTGAAGGGGAATCAAATTCTCAACTCTATAAGAGCGGGTCCTGTCCTCGAACAGCCCAGCCGTGCTCGCTCAGAAGAGAGATTCGCTGCGCACGGACTGGGCGCCCGTTCGAGGCCACCCGCAAGATCAGCTCGCAGGAAATTTAAGGTCGGTGACCCTGACAGATTATCCCAGCCGCGAGAAGACTATGGCAGGAGGCCGATGATCCGCACAGGCCCTCCTGTGCCACCCCGAATTTTCATCGGCAGCGCAATCACTGTCGCCCCCGCCGCAGGCAAACGGTCCAGATTCGCGACATTCTCAAGCCCGTAGACATTGGCGCCGTTCAGGATTTGATGGGCAAGGAAATTCCTGGAAGGGCCGTGATCAATACTGGCCGTATCAATTCCCACACCATCGATTTTCCGTTCCGTGACCAGAAATTCGGCTGCCTCTTTGGAGAATCCGGGGAAATGGAGAGTCTCAGCATCGCCGGGTGTCGCACTGCCCAGATATTTCACCTTGTCCGGCCAATATCGTCCCCATCCGGAATGCATGAGAACGATCGCGCCGATCGGAATTCTTCCATACCGGGTTTCCCACGCCTTTAGATCATCAACCCTAAGTAGGTAGTCCCGATCTTTGCCGACCGCCTCCCGCACATCCACCACCACGGCCGGTCCAATGAGGCGATAGAGCGGAATCTCATCCAGAGTGTGCTGGCCCTTGCCGAAATGGATCGGGGCATCAATGTGGGTGCCGCCGTGCTCCGACATCGAAAAATTTCCGGAGGCGTACCAGTAGCCGGCGGCGGTCATCCCCCAATCGGTCTTTTCCCACCGGAATGGTTTGTTAGTCGGCCAGAAGATGGTGCGCTCCTCGAAGGAATAGGTGAGATCAACAACCCTCCGCTCGTCAATCTGGGCACCGACGACCACAGCCGAAGCCAGCAGGCAGCATGACCCAAGTACAGTGATCGTTCTGATCATGGGTAACCTCACTTGCTTCTACTTTAAACTAGGAAGTGCGGTGAGACCAATAGAGAAATGTGTGAAGACAGGAAACCGCCATCGGAACGGCGAGAGCGATCCTGCTGAAGGGGAAGGCTATCTATCCCGGTTATGAGGCCATACTTTTTTTCGCGCGCTTTAGAGCCTGGTTGATCGCGTTGATCAGCTCCATCACATCAAACGGCTTGAGCAGGTGGCAGGCAGCCCCAAAGCGGATCCCCTCCATCGCGGACTGCAACGTGCCATAGCCCGTGATGATCACCACCTCTACCTCTTCATGCTCGCGCTTGATGTCCTTCAAGAACTCCATACCGTACTTGCCGGACAGCTTGAGATCCAAAATCACAAGATCAATCTTGTGCTCGTTCAGGATCCCAGCTGCATCCTCAGCACGGTCCGCCAAGTGGAGATTGTAGAAGGGCCGCAGGATGACCTTATAGGCAGCCCGCGGGCCTGGCTCATCCTCGACAATTAAAATAGTGGGTTTGGCAGGATCAAACCGGGTGGTTATCTTCTCCTCCTGCTCTTTCAGCATGTTCAGTTTGATTGAATCCACTTCTTTGATCGACTGCATTTCCATGTCACCTACCCCCTTGACGCCAAAAATGAAACCGTTACCGACCGTAAATCTTTAGCTCGTGAAGAAAGAAAGCAACGATTGTGCCAGAGGCCCTCTAACGAGTTACGAAAATCTACAAATTTTAACGAAGACAAGTCCCACAGTATTTTGCCCTTTCACCCTTCCATGCCACTTCCTATTGTTGTGCACTCCAGGATACGCAAAGTTCAAAAACAGTGGCTCGTGAGAAAGCTGTCCGTCAAATGAGAGGATCGTCCTGAAAAAATGCCAAAATCTTGACTTTTTCGTCGTTAAATTGACTCAGCATGTCTACGTGTGACGGCATATTGAGACAGGAGGGAACTTAGCGGGGCGGGAAACGGGTGATCGTTATGGGCGCAGAACTCAGGCGCGGACCATTAAGAGTGTAATGGCAGATGTTGTGTTTCAGCCAGGTCGCATCATCTCGCTTGGGAAAGTCCGATCGGTAATGAGCGCCTCGTGACTCCTGTCGCGCGAGCGCTCCTACCGCGAGCGTCTCTGCGAGCTCTACCAGGGAGCCAAGTTCCAAGGCCGTGACGAGATCGCTGTTGAACACCTTCCCGTGATCCTCCAAACGGACACGAGAGGCCCGTGCTTTGAGACGTTTGATCTGGCCCAGCGCTTCGGCCATTTTATCTTGGGTGCGGACCAGCCCCATGAGCTGGGACAGTGTCCTGCCTAACTCCTCTCTCACTTGCCATGGTCGCTCCAGGCCGTCATTCTTGAAGAGTCGCCCGATCCGCTTCTCTTCCGCTTGGAGCAGTCCTGCATCAGACCTGGGCGGCATTGTCTGAGACACGTATTCTGAGGCGCGGATCCCGGAGCGCCGACCGAAGACAATGGTCTCCAACAAGGAATTGCCACCCAGTCTGTTCGCGCCATGGACGCTCACGCACGCGCACTCCCCTGCCGCAAACAGACCGGAAACGGGCGTCTCGCCCCAATTGTTTGTTTTAATGCCTCCCATGACGTAATGTGCTCCGGGTCGCACCGGGATCGGGCTCTCGATGGGATCCACGCCGGCAAAATCGAGCGCCAGTTGTCGGATCTGCGGCAAGCGTTCAAGGATCCGGTCGCGCCCGAGGTGGCGAAGATCGAGCAGAATGCAGTCGTCCACTCCGCGCCCATCGGCAATCTCTTGCGCGATGGCGAGCGACACCGTGGAGCGGGTGGCGAGCTCCATCTGGTCTGGCGCGTACTTCTTCATGAAGCGCTCGCCGAGCGTATTGAGCAGATAGCCTCCCTCCCCTCGGGCCCCTTCAGAAATCAGGATGCCGGTATCCTTGAGGGTCGTGGGATGGAACTGGATGAACTCCATGTCCATCAACGGGGCCCCGGCTCGATATGCGATGCTCATACCGTCCCCGGTATTGATCACGGCGTTCGTGCTTGTGAGGTACATTCGTCCACAGCCACCGGTCGCAAGAATCACGGCCTTGGCTCCAATCGCATGCAGCCCGCCCTGCAGAACATTCCAAGCAATGACTCCGCCGCAGCGACCCTCTTCCACAATCAACGAGCTGACGTACCATTCTTCATAAACAAAGATATCCCGTTTTAGGAGCTGCTCGTACATCGCATGCAGAATGGCATGGCCGGTGCGATCCGCCGCATAACAGGTGCGCGGAAAGCCGGCGCCGCCGAAGGGACGCTGTGCAATACGCCCTTGCGCATCGCGGCTGAAGATCACGCCCATACGCTCCAACTCCAGGATGTCTGAGGGTGCCTCCCGGCACATCACCTCGATGCCGTCCTGGTCGCCAAGCCAGAGACCTCCCTTGGTCGTGTCGTAGGCATGATTTTCCCAGGAGTCGTCAGCGCCGAGAGCCGCGTTGATGCCGCCTTGAGCGGCTACGGAGTGGCTGCGAACAGGATGGACCTTAGAAACGATCGCGACATCGAGACCGGCCGGCGCCGCAATTGCGGCCCGCATGCCCGCGAGGCCGGCTCCCACGATGAGAATATCGTGAATTTTGTCTAGTTGTGCCAACGGTTCACCATTACCTTAGTTCTTTCGTTGAGGCAAGCACGGACAGGATGCGGTTGCTTGAGCTCGCACCTTGTCTCAGGCCATTGAGCGTGATAATCTCGGTGGAGCAGTTTTTCTTATCATGAAGGACCGCGTGATGAACATTCCGGACTTCCTCAAACCCACCGATACCTTTATCCCTCGTCACATTGGTCCGACTGACGCCGATATGGAGAAGATGCTCGTCGCACTCGGCCTGCCGTCGCTCGAGGCCTTGATCGACTCGACCGTTCCGCAGGACATCCGGTTGCAGCGGCCGTTGACGCTGGGCCCTCATCGCGGGGAGCATGAGGTATTGACCCGTTTGCGCGCCATCGCCAAACAGAACAAGGTCCTTCGGTCCTTCATTGGAATGGGGTACTACGACACCATCACCCCGCCGGTCATTCAACGGAATATCTTGGAAAATCCGGGTTGGTATACTCAGTATACTCCGTACCAGGCTGAGATCGCACAGGGTCGGCTCGAAGCGCTCTTGAATTTCCAAACGATGGTCGCCGACCTGACCGGTTTGCCTCTCGCGAATGCTTCCTTGCTGGACGAAGCGACGGCCGCCGCCGAAGCGATGCACATGTGCCGAGCGCTGGCGCCGGCTAAGACCGAGTTTTTCGCCGCGCAGGACTGTCATCCTCAAACACTCGACGTCCTCCGGACTCGTGCCGAGCCGCTGGGGATTCGGTTGCATATCGGGGACCCTGCGCAGTCAGAGCTTGCCGGCGGCAATTTGTGCGGGGTGTTGCTGCAGTCCCCTTCCACCGACGGACGCGTCTGGGACTACACAGAGGTGGTGGAGCGCGCGCATAGCGCCGGCGCTTTGGTGATTGTTGCTACCGACCTCCTGGCGCTCACTCTGCTGCGACCGCCCGGAGAATTCGGCGCGGACATCGCAGTGGGCTCCAGTCAGCGTTTCGGAGTGCCGCTCGGAGGCGGAGGACCACATGCCGCCTTCATGTCCACCAAGGAAGAGGACAAGCGCCAGCTTCCGGGCCGGATCGTAGGTGTCTCCCGAGACAGCGGCGGCAAGCCCGCCTACCGCCTGGCACTGCAGACACGCGAGCAGCACATCCGGCGGGATAAGGCCACGAGCAACATCTGCACGGCCCAAGTCCTGCTCGCGGTCATGGCCAGCATGTATGCCGTGTACCACGGCCCCGAGGGCCTGCGTCGGATCGCGGAGCGCGTCCATGGCTTGACCGCCATCCTGGCCGAAGGGCTGCGGCAGCTAGGGTATGATGTCGGTCGCGAGTCCTTCTTCGACACCCTGCGGGTGAGTCTCGCCGGCCGCTCCGCGGACTCGATTGCTGCGAAGGCACAGGACAGCGGCATCAACCTTCGTAAGTTAGACGATCATGCCGTTGGTGTCTCGCTGGATGAAGCGACCACGGTTGCCGAGGTGCAATCGCTCCTCGAAGTGTTCGCGGCAGGACAGCGCTTGACCTTTACGGTTGAAAGCCTTGCCGGGAGGGTTGATCGCGGCTTCCCACAAGCTCTTCAGCGGACCAGCAAATATCTCACGCATCCGGTCTTCAATCGCTACCACTCGGAGCATGAGATGCTCCGGTACATTCACCGGCTGCAGTCTCGTGACCTCTCACTGGTCCACTCGATGATCCCGCTGGGTTCCTGCACGATGAAGCTGAACGCCACGGTCGAGATGCTACCGGTCACCTGGCGAGAGTTCAGCCGGATGCATCCTTTCGCTCCTGAGGATCAAACGCGCGGCTATCGGGCATTCTTTACCCAGTTGGAAAGCTGGCTGGCCGAGATCACCGGCTTCGCCGCCGTCTCCCTGCAACCAAACGCCGGATCGCAGGGAGAGTATGCCGGGCTGATGGTGATTCGCGCCTACCATCGTCATCGCGGGCAAGTGCACCGGGACCTGTGCCTGATTCCGGTCTCGGCGCATGGCACGAATCCCGCTAGCGCCGTCCTCGCCGGCATGAAAGTAGTCCCGGTCGCCTGCGATGAGGGCGGCAATATTGACATGCGCGATCTCGAGGCGAAAGCAAGAGAACACCGCGAGCGATTGGCCGCCTTGATGATCACCTATCCCTCCACGCACGGAGTGTTCGAGGAAGGGGTACGGTTGGTGTGCCAAACCATTCATGACAACGGCGGGCAGGTCTATATGGACGGCGCAAACATGAACGCGCAGGTGGGACTCTGCCGTCCGGGAGACATCGGAGCGGACGTGTGCCATCTGAACCTGCACAAGACCTTTTGCATCCCGCATGGAGGCGGCGGGCCAGGCATGGGGCCGATCGGGGTCGCGGCGCATCTTGCGCCGTTCCTGCCCGGGCATCCGGTCACAAAGATGGGCGGGACGGATTCAATCGGACCGATCTCCGCCGCGCCCTATGGCAGCCCCAGCATCTTGACGATCTCCTGGGTTTACATCGCCTTGATGGGGGCAGACGGACTGACGAAAGCCACCAAGGTGGCCATCCTGAACGCCAACTACATGGCCAAACGGCTGGACAAGCATTTCCCTGTCCTCTACACAGGCAGGAACGGGTTCGTGGCGCACGAGTTTATTCTCGATTGCCGGCAGTTCAAAGAGAGCACCGGTGTTGACGCGAACGACATTGCCAAGCGGCTCATGGATTATGGTTTCCACGCGCCTACGATGTCCTTCCCGGTTCCCGGCACGCTCATGGTGGAGCCGACCGAGAGTGAATCCAAGCAAGAGTTGGATCGGTTCTGCGACGCGATGATCAGGATTCATGGCGAGATTCAAGAGATCGTGGAAGGGCGACGTCCCAAGGACGACAACGTGCTCAAGAACTCACCGCACACTGCAGAGGCCGTCACCACCACAGATTGGAAGCATCCGTATAGTCGAGAACAGGCGGCCTTCCCTGCGCCCTGGCTGCATGACTACAAGTTCTGGCCCGCCGTGGGCCGCATTGACAATGCCTACGGCGACCGCAATCTCGTCTGCACCTGTCCGCCGATTGATTCTTATCAGACTTAGTTCTGTCATTCTGAGCGCAGCGAAGAATCTACCTGCGACGGGTCCTGTCGTCGAACAGCTAGGTTCGGGCCAGGGGAGCCCCCTGCTCCCGCAGCGCGCACACTCGATGATCTCATGCGCAAAACGCGCTTCTTATTAAAAGGAAGTGTGCTCGCTGGACGGCCGCAGTTGGGGCTCTCCCTGGCCCTTGCCGGACCGGCGCCACCAGTAACGACAAGTTCTCGCGAGCCTCATTGGTGTCGTAATGCGGAGTGTAGTGGGGACTGGCTCCATTTCCGAATGGTGCCTGTCCCCGCCAGACGCCACTTAGCCTTGCTGCAGTTTTGACCGGACTAAATCGCTGAGGTGCTTGCCGTCAACGGCCTGGCCGGCGAGATTCGCCATTACCGCCTTCATGACTTTTCCCATGTCCTTTGCGGTGACGGTGCCTATCTCTCTGATGACGTTGTCGATCACCTGGGCGAGTTCTTCTTGCGACAGAGCTTGGGGCAAATAGCCTTCAACAATCACGATTTCCTTCAGTTCCTTCTCAGCTAGGTTGTCTCGCTTCGCCTTTTGATACTGCTCGGCCGCTTCTTTCCGCTGCTTCACGAGTGTCGTCAAGACGCGG
>Ga0184638_1000209_pt1 | contig 15561 bp, 15 predicted proteins | sample PLM31_50_b2_FD_133141 | JGI IMG/M metagenome (GOLD analysis project Ga0184638, IMG submission 133141) | Groundwater sediment microbial communities from an aquifer in East River, Colorado, USA - PLM3-1_50_b2 | ecosystem: Environmental > Terrestrial > Soil > Riparian zone | place: USA: East River... | reverse complement strand
TCGAAGGAGAGCGGCAGATCCAGCTGGTCGGGCGCGATGAATCCCCCGGCCGCCCCACCCAGCAGGATCGCCCGGACCTCGCGACCCCCACGAACGCCCCCGGAGAGCTCGAGCAGATCCCGGAGCGGGGTGCCGCACTCCACCTCGTACAGCCCGGGCCGCTCGACGCAGCCCGAGAGGCAGAACAGGCGCGTGCCGGTGGAGTCCGGCGTCCCGGTCGCCGCGTAGGACGGCCCGCCCATCCGGAGGACCTCCAGGACGTTGATGAGCGTCTCGACGTTGTTGATGCCGGTGGGCTTGCCGAACAGGCCGTGGGTCACGGGGAACGGCGGCTTGTTGCGGGGCTCCGGCCGTTTGCCCTCGATCGAGTTGAACATCGCCGTCTCCTCCCCGGCGATGTACGCGCCCGCTCCTCGGCGCAGCTCGATGTCGAAGGAGAACCCCCCGCCCATGACGTCCGGGCCGAGGAAGCCATGCGCCCGGGCCTGGTCGATCGCGTTCGACAGCATTTCGGTCGCATGCGGGTACTCGCCCCGGACGTAGAGGTAGCCACGTTCGGAACCGGTGGCGAATCCGGCGATGGTGAGCGCCTCGACCAGGGCGAACGGATCTCCCTCCATGACCACGCGGTCCTTGAACGTGCCGGGCTCGGACTCGTCGGCGTTGCACACGAAGTAGTGAGGCCGCACGGGCTGCTTCGCGACGGCCTCCCACTTCACGCCGGTGGGGAAGGCCGCGCCGCCACGACCGAGCAGCTTGGAGTCCTTCACCTCCCGGATCACACCCTCGGGGCCGAGATCGATCGCCGCTCGAAGCGCCTCGTATCCGCCGTGCGCCCGATGGTCGCTGAGCGATCGAGGATCGACGACGCCGACCCGGCGCAGCAACCGCAGCTCCGCTCGGGGCTGCGGGCCCAGCGAACCGTTGCTGGGGCTCTCGATCCACCCCCCGCCGTGGAGGAACGGGTGGAGCATCTCCACGCTCACGTCGCCGATGGAGACGTCGCTCGCCTCGTGCCCGGCCGATTGGAGCAAGGCCACCGGGGCGCGCTCGCACATCCCCAGGCAGGGGCTCCGGATGAGCCCACCCGACCGGCCGGGGCCGAGCGCTTCCTCGAGTCGCTCGATCAGCGGCTCCGCGCCGTTCACGCGGCACGCGATGTCGTCGCAGACATGCACGACAGTCTTCGGCCGCGGCTCCAGGGAGAACATCGCATAGAAGCTGGCCACCCCGTAGGCCTCGGCCGGCGGCACCGACAGCCGCTGGCAGACGTAGTTCATGCCGCCCTTCGAGATCCACCCCACCCGGCCCTGGAGCGCGTGCAGTGCGGGCAGCAGCAGGTGCCTCTGCTCGCGCGCGGCGCGTCCGGCGTAGCCGACGTGGCCCTCGAGCTCGATGGTGCGATCGCCGCCATGCCACCCGGACGCCGGCGGGCCGAGGACCTCGTCGACGGCGGCGCGTTCCTCGCCCGAGGCGACCGCATCCATCAGACGGAGGTCCATCCGACCTCCTTCACTCTCCGCCCCCGCCCCCGGCAGCCTGCGCCGGCTCCTCGATCCGGTCGATCCGGATCGCACTAGCCTTGAACTCCGCCGTGCCCGACTTCGGGTCCCAGGCGTCGATCGTCAGGGCGTTCGTGTCCACGTCGTCGGGGAAGTGCAACGTCATGAAGGCCAGGCCGGGCCGGAGCGTGCGATCAACGTGCACCGGGGCCTCGATCTTTCCCCGCCGCGAGGACACGAGCACCCGCTCATCCTCCGTCACACCCACCCGATCCGCGTCTTCCGGTGAGACGCACACCGCCTCCTTGCGCCGAAGCGGCGAGGAGTACAGGCCCGACTGCACGCCGGTGTTGAACGAATCGAGGCGCCTTCCCGTCGTTAGCCGGATGGGGAACTCCTCGGACAGCTCGTCGACCGGCGGCTCGAAGGGAACGACGCTGAACGGGGCCGCGGCCCCCCGGTTCTGTGGATCCTCCTCCCACAGCCGCGCGTGGAGGAAGAGCGAACCGGAGTCGTCCTCGTCGAGGCACGGCCATTGGATGCCGTTCATGGCCTCCAACCGTTCGTAGGTCATGCCGTGGTGCATCGGCGACAGCGAGCGCAACTCGTCCCAGGCCGCGTGGGGGGTGAGGGCTCCCCAGTCCTTGCCGAGGCGCTTGGCCATCTCGGCGATGATCCAGATGTCGTCCTCCGCCTGTCCGGGGGGCTCGAGCGCCTTGCGCACCCGCTGCACCCGGCGTTCGCTGTTCGTCACCGTCCCCTCGGTCTCGGCCCAGGCTGCGGCGGCGGGCAGGACCACGTCGGCCATCTCCGCGGTCTGCGTCAGGAGGATGTCCTGCACGATCAGGCAGTCCAGGCCCTCGAGCAGATGCTTCGCCCGGCTCGAGTCGGCCTCGGAGGTGGCCGGGTTCTCTCCGATCACGTACAGGGCGGTGAGGTCGCCTCGTTCCATGGCCTCGAACATCAGTGACAGGTGCCAGCCGTACTTCGGAGGGATGGTGCAGCCCCACGATCTCTCGAACCTCGCCCGGGCCTTCGGCATCGTCTGGATGTCCTGGAAGCCGGGAAGCTTGTTGGGGATCGCTCCCATGTCGCCGCCGCCCTGGACGTTGTTCTGGCCCCGAAGCGGGTTCAGGCCGGAGCCATACCTCCCTACGTGCCCGCACAGCAGGGCGAGATTGATCAGGGCGAGCACGTTGTCGACGGCGTTGTGGTGCTCGGTGATGCCGAGGGTCCAGCAGATCTCGGCCCGGTCGGCCCGAGCGTACGCGTGCGCGAACTCCTCGATGACCTTGGCAGGCACCCCGGTCGCGCGTTCGCCCTCCTCGAGTGTCCAGGGCTCGACCGAGGCCGCGTAGTCGTCGAACCCGGAGGTTCCGATTCGGATGAACGTCGGGTCGTGGAGCTCGGCGCGGATGATCTCGCGAGCCATGGTGTTCGACAGCGCGATGTCGGAACCGACGTCGATGCCGAGCCACACGTCGGCCCACTCGGCCGAGGTGGTCCGACGAGGATCGACGACGTACAGCCGTGCACCGTTCCGGATGCCCTTGAGGACGTGGTGGAAGAAGATCGGATGCGTCTCCCGCGCATTCGACCCCCACAGCACGATGAGATCGGTGGTCTCGATCTCCTCGTACGAACTGGTCCCGCCGCCTGCTCCGAACACCGTGGCCAGACCGACCACGCTGGGAGCGTGTCAGGTGCGGTTGCAGCTGTCGATGTTGTTGCTGCCCAGGACCTGACGCATGAACTTCTGCGCGACGAAGTTCATCTCGTTCGTGGCCTTGGAGCAACTGAACAGGCCGACCCCGTCGCCGCCGTTCCGCTCGCGCGCCGCACGCAGCCCTGCCGCCGCCCGGTCCAGGGCCTCGTCCCAGGTCGTCGCGCGAAGCGCACCGTTCTCGCGGACCAACGGCTCGGTGAGTCGAGTCCGGCCGTTCCCCATCGAGCTGGCCTCCTTCCTTCCGGACGCACCCGATTCTAGTCCGGGGCGTGGGGCATCAGGTCAGGGCGATACGCTCGGGATGCGAGTAGATGTTGAACCTGCCATCGCGAACGAAGCCCACCACGGTCTGACCGATGCGCTCTGCCAGGTCCACCGCGAGCGATGATGGCGCCGAGACCGCCGCCACGACGGGGATCCCTGCGACCCCGGCCTTCTGCACGATCTCGAACGACGCTCGCCCCGATACCAGGAGGATCCGTTCCGCCAGCGGCAGGTCGCCGGCCAGGAAGGCCTCCCCGACGATCTTGTCCACCGCGTTGTGGCGGCCCACGTCCTCTCGGAGCGACAGCAGCCTGCCGGTCGGGGCGAACAGCCCGGCCGCGTGGAGCCCTCCGGTCTGCTCGAACACCTTCTGGGCCCCTCGAAGCTCGCCCGGCAGGCGCTCGATCAGGTCGCGCGCCACCTCCGGCCCCGGACCGATCGAGGCGCACTGCACCTCCACGTGTTCCAGGCTCGCCTTCCCGCAGATCCCGCACGAGGAGTTCGCGTAGAAGTTTCGGGTCAGCGTGCCCGGGTCGAACGGGCGGGCCAGGTTCACCGTGACCACGTTGTAGTGCTGTTCGTCCTGATCCAGGTCCTCGCAGTAGCTCACCTTGCGGACGTCATCGCGGGCCCGGATCAGCCCCTCGGTGAACAGGAACCCAACGGCGAGGTCGAAGTCGGCGCCCGGGGTCCGCATCGTGACCGCGACCGACACGGGGTCCTGCCCCGGACCCTGGGCCCGGATCTCCATCGGCTCCTCGGTGGCCAAGCGATCGGCCAGCTCGTGCGCCGCGCCGTCACGGACGGCCAGCACCCTGGCCTGGGTGACGTTCCGGCGCAGGGGAATGGGCTGGCCCACGGGATTCATTATGCGACTCGGGCGGGTCAGGCCGACCGCGGGGTATCCTCACGTGACGTTTGAACGACCGGTCAAAATGGAGGCCGTCGACCGATGAAGAGCGGGCTCGAGATCGCGCAAGGAGCCGCCATGCGGCCCATCACCGAGATCGCCTCGGCGGCGGGTATCGAGGAGGGCGAGCTCGAGCCCTTCGGCCATCATCGGGGGAAGGTTTCCCTCTCTGCGGTGGACCGGCTGTCCGGCAGGCCCGATGGGAAGCTCGTGGTGACCACGGCCATCACCCCGACGAAAGCCGGCGAGGGAAAGACCACCACCTCGATCTCGCTCACCGAAGGGCTTGGGAAGATCGGTCAGAAGGTCGTCCTCTGCCTACGGGAGCCCTCGATGGGCCCGGTGTTCGGGATCAAGGGGGGCGGCACGGGCGGGGGCTACGCCCAGGTGGTGCCGATGGAGGACATCAACCTCCACTTCAACGGCGACTTCCACGCCGTCACAGCGGCGCACAACCTGCTGTGCGCCGCCCTCGACGCGTCGATCTACTTCGGGAACCCGCTCGGGATCGACCCGGGAACCATCACCTGGCCGAGGACCCTCGACGTGAACGATCGCGAGCTTCGTTACACGGTGGTCGGGCTCGGCGGCAAGGCGCACGGCGTTCCCCGCGAGAATTCCTTCGTCATCACGGCGGCGTCGGAGATCATGGCCGTGCTCGCGCTGGCGTCGGATCTCCAGGACCTCCGGACCCGCCTCGGTCGGATCGTGGTCGGGGACACGGTCGAGGGCAAGCCGGTCACCGCCGAGGACCTCAAGGTCGCGGGGGCCATGGCGGTGGTGATGAAGGAGGCCATCAAGCCCAACCTGGTGCAGACGCTCGAGGGGCAGCCGGTGCTGATCCACGCCGGGCCGTTCGGGAACGTGGCTCACGCGAACAACTCGATCGTCGAGGATCGGATCGCCCTCAAGCTCGCCGATTACGTCGTCACCGAGGGCGGTTTCGCCAGCGATCTCGGGTTCCAGAAGTTCGCCGACATCGTGTGCCGGTTCGGCCGCTTCGTTCCCAATGCCGCCGTGCTCGTCGCCACCGTTCGGGCCCTGAAGTCCCACGGCGGCATGGCCTTCGAGGAGCTCGGCACCGAGGACCTGGATGCCCTTCGCCGAGGTTCGGAGAACCTGGCGGCGCATGTCGACATCGTGAAGGCGTATGGCCTGCCATGCGTCGTGGCCATCAACCGATTCCCCACCGACACCGACGGGGAGGTGGCCCTCGTCGACGAACTCGCCACCCAGCTGGGTGCGGAGCGGGTCGTGGTGAACGACGGGTTCACCCGCGGCGGCGAGGGAGCCGTCGACCTGGCCCGGGCCGTCGTCGAGGCGTGCGAGCGGCCGAGCGCCTTCTCTCAGCTCACACCGGAGGGAGCGCCGATCAAGGAACAGGTCGAGGCCATCGCCACCCGTCTGTACGGTGCCGACGGAGTGGACTATCTGCCGCAGGCCGAGAAGGACATCGCCCGTATGGAGTCGCTGGGATTCGGGCAGTATCCCGTCTGCATGGCCAAGACCCAGCTCTCCCTGTCGCACGACCCCACCGCCCTGAACCGGCCGAGGGGGTGGCGACTGCCGGTCCGAGGTGTGGTCCCCGCGGCCGGCGCCGGCTTCGTGGTGGTGCTGTGCGGCGACATGCAACGCATGCCCGGGTTGGGGCGGACCCCGGCCTTCACGAACATCGACATCGACCGGGACGGTCGAACCGTCGGGCTCTACTAGCCGGCGAGCAGCGACCCTCCCTCCACCCGGATCCACGCGGCCCGGCTGACCACGTCGTTCCGGTCGAAATCGAAGATGCCTCCCCCCGCGGGGGCCGCCTCCCAGAGCGCCCCACACTCGGGACAGGACCACAAGCTCTGCGCTTGAGGCTCCGTGTGCATGGGCGGCGCGCACGTGTACAACGGCATGACCCGACCTCCCGGCTCGAAATCACACGCCTGTGATTCCCGGACAGCCTATCGCACCGGAGGGGCGATGTGGGCGAACGAACCGGACGGATCAGCTGCGAGGCCGGGTCTTCTGCGGGTCGTAGAGGGGAAGGACGTCGACGGTCGCCGGGACCGTCGACTCCCCCACTGCGACCTCCACCGCGTTCCCCAGGTTCGCCTGATCGGATCGCAGGACCGCGATCCCGATCTTGCCGTACCTCGGGCTGTCCGTGGGACTGGTGAGCACGCCCACCTCCTCGCCCTTTTTCGTCACCGCGGCGCCGTACTCGGGGAGCGCTTCGGCCTCGTACCGGAGGGTCACCAACCGGTTCGGTGGCGCCTTCGCCAGGTCCTCGAGCCTGTCCCGGCCCAGCGGCTCTCCCGGAGCGTCGAGCTTGACGAACGGGTCGAAGTTGAAGTCGAAGGGAGATCGCTCGTGCGCCTCGTAGTCGTAGTCCGTGACGATCAGGCCGGCCTCGATGCGAAGGATCTCGATGGCGTCAGCTCCGAACGGCGTGATCCCCGCTTTGTTCACAACGACGTTCCACAGGTCCTCGGCGTTCGCCGGGTCCGTGAGGAACAGCTCGTACCCGAGCTCGCCCCCGAACCCGGTACGGGACAGATACACGGGTACCCCACCCACCTGGACCGGCTGTGGGATGAACCGGAAGTACCCGAGGCCGCTGATGTCTGTCTCGGTCAGCTCCTGCACCACGTCCCGAGACCGCGGTCCGAGGACGCCGAGATGCGGCATCCGGGGGGCGATCCACTCGAACTCCACCCCCAGTCCCTTCAGCGCCTCCTGAAAGTACTCGTCGTGGTCCTTCCCGTTGGTCATGACCCAGGCGTGGTCCTCCGCCACCTTGAACACCGTCCCGTCGTCGACCATCAGGCCGTCCTCGTCGAGGAACGCGCCGTACCGAACCTGTCCCACGTCGAGGCCCAGGATGTCGTTGGTATGGACCCGGCGGGCCGCCTTCAGCGCGTCCGGCCCCCGGAAGTCCCACTTGTTCAGCGGCGAGACGTCCCACACGGCGACGTCGTCCCGCACGGCGTCGTATTCCTCCCGTACGTTGCCGAAGTTCTCGGTCCACATCCACCCGCCGTCGGCGACGTGCGTGCCACCGGCGGCCACGATCACGTCGTGGAACGCGGTCCTCAGGGCTTCTTCCTCCTCGGCCATGCGCTCGCCTCCGCTTCCTCGGTGTTCGGGCTATCGAATCACGGTCCTGACTCGCCGTTCAACCCGTGCTCGGTCATCACCACGTCGACCGGCCGGTCGCCTCGCCCATGCGGCACTTCGTCCACAAGCTGTGCGGAGAAGCAGATGCCGAGGGTGAGCGCATCAGGCCGCAGGGTGGAGAGAAACCGATCGTAGAACCCCCGGCCGTAGCCGACCCGGTGGCCGGACCGGTCGAAGGCCAGACCGGGCACGATGACCACGTCGATCTCCTCCGGAGCGAGCTTCTCCCCTCCCGCGGGCTCCATCGCACCGAACGAGGTCAGTCTCACCCGGTCGCCGGAGCGGTACGCCACGGCCACGATGTCCCGGCCCTCCACTCGAGGAAGCGCCACACGCCGTCCATCGCGTTCTAGCCGCTCGATCATCGGGCCCGTGTCCACCTCGGAGCCGAAGGAGGAGAACGCCATGACCGTTGTGGCGTCGGCGACCGCGGGGAGGGCCAAGACGTTTGCGGCCACCTCCTCGCTCATCCGCTCACGTTCCCCGGGCGACATCCCATCCCGGCGACCCCGGGCTTGCCTCCGCAACGCGCGCTTCTGCCGCTTCAGATCCGGGGATCTCACCCTCGGGGCCGGCCGCTGCGGAGCGCGTGCTCGGCGATCAGCTCGATCCGGTCTCCGGGACCGGCCGCGACCAGGACGACCCACGAGGCACCCGCGCCTTCCAGGCCGTCGAGCCACCCCGCCAGGGAGCGGACGCTCCCGGACCACACGTTGGTCTCCAGCAGACCCTTCCTGTCCCGCGCGTCCAGGAGCCTGCTCGCGTCGTCCTCGTCCTCGCCCACGAGCACGATACCCGCCCAGGTGGCCGCCACGTCCCGGCCCTCGGCGGCCTGCTGGAGCAGGTTCGCCTTGCGGGCGAACTCCGGGATCGACATCCCCCAACCATTCCACGCATCGGCCTCTCGCGCGGCGATGCGAACCACCTCGTCGGCGAAGCCACCGACCCAGACCGGAGGACCTCCCGGCGTGACCGGTCGAGGAAGGAGCGGCCCACTCACGGGGGGGATCCGGCCACCGCCGGGCCACGGGCTTCCCGCGAAGAGCGCCTTGACCGCGCGGATCGTCTGGATCAGGTGCTCGCGCCGTTCCGCTTTCTCCAGGTAGGTCAGGCCGTATGCCTGGTGCTCCGGCTTATCGATGGGATCCCCGGTTCCGATGCCGAGCACCATGCGCCCGCCGCTGATGTCGTCCACTCCCGCGGCCATCTTGGCCAGGAGTCCGGCGGGGCGGATGGAGGCCCTGGTCACCAGGGTGCCGACGGTGACCCGCTCCGTCGCTGCCGCCACCGCGGACAGCGAGGTGAAGGCCTCGAGCGAGGGCCGGTCGTTCGGCGCCCCCGGGGGGAAGAAGTGATCGAAGGCGAAGACCCCGTCGTAGCCCAGCGCTTCGGCGCGCCGAGCGAACGACGCGACCCGTTGGGGATCCCCCGAGAACAAGGGCAGGATCAGGCCGACGTTCATCGCGGCGTGCCTGCCCTCCCTCGGCCGCTCATCCCCCCAGCTCCTCCAGGGCGAGCACCGCCGCCCCGACGGCACCAGCGTCGTTGCCCAGCTGCGCGGCGACGAGCGGAACCGCGGGCCGGTGCTCGTACCCCTCGACCGCCTCGACGAACGCGGCCTCCGCCGGGCGGATCAGCAGTTCCCCCGCCTCCGCCGCCCCGCCCCCGATCACCACGATCTGCGGGTCGAGCACGTTCACCAGCCCGGCGATCCCCTCCCCGAGCCGCCTGCCGACCTGGCTCAGGATCCGGATGGCCACCTCATCGCCGGCCTTGGCCGCTCTGGTCACGGTCTCGCCAGTCACGTGCATGGGGTCGTGGTCCGCCAGCTCGGCGATGAGCGACTGGGGATGGTCGGCCGCCGCTTCCCGTCCCAGGCGCCCGATCGCCTGTCCCGAGGCCACCTGCTCGAAGCACCCGCGGTTGCCGCAGCCGCAGAGCGGCCCGTCGGGCTCGACGATGATGTGCCCGATCTCCGCGGCGAACCCGTGGGCTCCCCGGAACAGGCGGCGGCCAGCCACGATCCCTCCCCCGATGCCGGTCCCCACCGTCACCAGCAGCATGTGCCGGTACCCACGGCCGGCGCCGAATCGATACTCGCCCCACGCGGCCACGTTGGCGTCGTTGTCGACCTGGCACGGCAGCCCGAGGGCATCGCTCATGCGCTCGCCGATCGGGAGCTCTCGCCATGCCAGGTTCGGTGCGAACCGCAGGACTCCGCGGTTCGCGTCCACCATGCCGGCGGCGCCCACGCCGATCGCCACCACCTGGGACTCGAGCAATCCCTTGGCCGCCTCGATCATCGCCGCGATGGTCGCCTCCGGGTCATCCGCGGGCGTGACCGAACGCGAGCGAGACAGGATGGATCCATCCCGACCTACCCGAAGGGCCTCGATCTTCGTGCCCCCGACGTCGATGCCTAGCGCCTGGGCCGCTTCCGACACGTCCCGCCCTCTCTAGAAGCGAAGCAGCGCGCCGATGCCACCGTATCGGGCCAGTCCGTCGGGGTGAACGATCGTCTCCACCCGGCTGCCCTGCCGCACCGCCCGAGCCACCGCCTCTTCGACCACGTCGGCCACCGGCTCCATCGTCGAGCCGCACGCCGGGCATCTCGTTCCTCGTTCCGTGAGCCGCCCGCAGTTGGGACAAGAGAACCCCGGGGCGGACAGATCGAGGCCGACGAGGATCTCCGCCGCCCGCCCTTCCGCTACGGCCGCGAGCGTACCCGGGAGGCCGGTCACGGCCTTTCCCCCGGACTCGGCGGCCTCCCGCAGGGCTTCCACCTTCGCTCCCTCCTTCGTTCGCTCCTGTTCCTCCTCCACCTCCAGGGATCTGGCGGCCACCTCGTCCAGGGTCGCCGTCATGGTGAGGGTGACACCGGCCCGGATCCGCTCCCGAAGGTACGGATGCAAGGTGTGTTCGAGATCCAGATGCGCCTCCGCCGGGCCGGCCAGCACGAGGGAGTCGAACGGGCTCGCCTTGAGGAGCCGGAACAGCGCCTCGGCCACTCGCTTCAGGTGTCGTTGGCGGTGATCGTCCACGTGACGCTGCATCCGCATCTGGGACCAGCCACCCTGGTCGTGCCGGCCCGGGACGTCGTCGATGAAGTGGGTGACCTCCTCGACCCGTCCGAGCTCTGAGAGGAAGAGCCGGGCCTTCTCGTAGTCCACGAGGGCCAGGCACATGGGGCGATAGGTTTCCAGCACCTGCTCCAGCGGGAGGACGTCGGCCGCCGAGGCCACGGTGGCGCGATCGCGAACCGGCCGGGGGAGCCGGACCTCCTCCCACAATCCGGCGGCATAGGCCGAGAACAGCGCCAGACCTCGGGTATCCCCCCGCTCGAACTCGTCGCGCACGAAGGAGCCGATCGCTTCGAGGTCACCCACGACCGAGCGCAGGGCCTCCTTTGACAGCCGCTCGCCTTCCGCTTGGGCCCGACCCCGGCGCAGCAGGTCGTCCAAACGAATCTCGTAGTCGGACTTGCGAGGGTACCGGCGCCCGTCCACGGTGAGATAGACCGATGTGATGGGGATGCCGTCGGGGTTCCATCGCGCCAGCTTGCGCACCGCCGAGTGGTCGACGTTGGTCGTGCTCATGCGATCTCGATCTTCTCGAGCTTGGTCGATGCGCCGCCCGTGTCGGCCGCCCGCGTGTCCAACACCGTCTTCGCCGCCAGGAGGAACTCCCGGGCAGCGACCAGGAGGTGATCCACCACCTCCGGGCTGGACCGGTTCACCGTCCCAAGGGCGAATCCAATGGGGCAGAACGTCACGGGACACACGTGCTCGCTCTGTTCTTCCCCATCGCTCGGCGAAGCGGCGGCGCTCCCGCGTCTTGCGGACCCTCCATCAGGCATTCGCTCTCCCCCTCCGGTCGTTCCGGGCGTCCCGCGAGGAACCCGGCTCGGGCTCCTTGGAGAACGCGATCTCCAGATGGTCCCCGACGAAGTTCGCCCCTCGGACCTCCAGGCGCTTGAGCGTCTGAGGCAGGATGAGGTTCCGCTTGTACGAACCCACCCGGACGAACAGCTCGTCTCCCCGGCGGTGGATGTCCATGTCGTCACGAGAGACGAACGGCAGCCGCATGGTGAGGGAGTAACCGTTCCCCTTGCGGCGAACCCTGATGGGATCGTCCCGATACAGGATCTCGGTGACGTCGCCGTCCCCGTACACCTCGTGCGCCATGGCTTCCAACAACTCGACGCCAACCATCTCCCGATCGAACAGCCGGGCGGTGAGGATGGGCACGGGCTCGAAGGACTCGCGCACCGTCTGCAGGTGCTCTGCCTGGATGTCCTTCCAAGTGCGGAAGTACGGGTCGGTGACATCGTCGGGGATGATGCGGTTCACGATCACCGCGTCGACTCGATATCCGAACAGCCCCAGATACGTGTACGTTCGCCTGGCCTCCGCGATGACCATCTTCTCCGGGTTGACCACCAGCCGGACCGTCGACGTGCGCTCGTCTGTCAGGATCCGTCGCACCGCCTCAAGGTTGCGGTGCAGCCGCTCAACGGCACCGAAGAACTGATCCCCGGCGATGGGGAGCGTGGTGATCTTCGTCATGAGTGGGCGGACGGCCTTCACCACCCGGCGCTCCATCGGGAAGATCCTCTCGATGTACCAGTTCATCACCTCGGGAAGCGAGAGGAGGCGAAGCGTCTCCGCCGTGGGTGCGCAGTCCACCACCAGGAGGTCGTACCTGCCCTCGTCGACGTGGCGCTTGACGTCGATCAGGCTGAAGATCTCGTCCAGTCCGGGGATGACGGAGAGCTCCTCTGCCTGAATGGTCTCGACACCGGCCCAATTCATCAATTGAATGAAGTATTCCTGGATCTCGCGCCAGTTGGTTTCCAGCCGGGCCTGGGCGTCGATCTGCTCGGCCCACAGGCTCCGAGCGATCGGGGTGGCCTGGTCGACGACGTCGCGGTCGAAGGAATCGGCGAGCGAATGTGCGGGGTCGGTACTCATGATCAACGTCCGGGCACCGGCTCGAGCCGCCTTCACTGCGGTCGCGGCGGCAATGGTGGTCTTGCCCACGCCGCCCTTTCCCGTGAAGAGCAGGACTCGCCTCTCCGGTTAGCTTAGCGAGTCCCGGGAATCCGACCGCAGGCCGGCCGTTGGTCCGCGCGCCTCCGGCGGAGGACTCGGCGAATCGCCTACCCCAGCTCGACCCGCCGCTTCAATCCTTCGAGCGCGTTATCGATCACGCGCTTGGCTCCCTGGGTCCTGACGAATCCCGGGAGCAGGACCCCGAGCTCGACGCTGAGCCGGTAGGTGACCTCGGTCTCCCGATCGTCCAGCTCGTTCAGCAGGTATTCCCCGCGGATGTTGCTGACGGCCCCTCGCGCCTCCTTCGTCACCCAGGAGACACCGGCGTCGCCGGGCGCGTAGCGGTAGGCGAGCGTGTACGACGCCCGTCCGAGGACCGGCACGTCGACCTCGAAGGCGACCTCCGTCCCCACCCCGCCGGGCCCCCGCTGGAGCACCCGTGCCGACTTCACGTCGGCCCACTCCGGGTAGGCCTCGTAGTCGGTGATGACGTCCATGACCTCGGCCGCGGATGCCTCGATGACGACGGACCCCTCGGCGTGCTCCCCCATGGCCTGAGGAATGGTATCGGGCCGCTACCGGCCACGGATCGCAGGCAGGGCGATCGCGGTGGCCAGGCCCACCGCGACCAGGATGAGGCCGACCAAGCCCCACAGGAGCTTTCGCGGACCGATGAGGGGATCGGCCCCCGAGGCCAGGCGGTAGGCGTCGACCGCGGAGGTGGACCAGGCGACAAGGCTGGCCACCAGGAACACGGAGAACAACGACGTTGTCGAGTCCAGGCCGCCCCGGCCGAGCTGCGACACCACCAGGAGCAACATCGTGCCGAACGGGACGAGGAACGTCACCATCCGGGCAACGCCGTCCAGCGAGCGGCCGCACTTCCACTGCCCCAGCCCGGGGAAGAGGAGCGACCACAGAGCCGCCGTCTTCGGGTCGATCTGGGGACGCCGCTCCGGTTCCTCGAACAGCCGGGCGAACGGCGTGCCGCATGCCACGCACAGGTTCATGGCAATGGGATTCGCATTGCCGCACACCGGACACGGCCACGTCGGCTCCCCCTCGGAACGGCGCGGCGGGGCCGAGACCTTCGTCTGCGGGACCGCCCGGGGCGCTTCCAGGGACGCGTAACACTGCCCACACCAGTCCGCGTCGACCGCCGTGAGCGCACCACAGCTGGGACAGCGACGTTCCACGCTCATCGCGCTCATCACACGTATTTCGGCGCGGATCGCCATCCGATGAAGCCCCGGCCGTGCCTCGCGGAAGGCGACGGCTCAGGCCTCGGCCTCCCGGAGCCACCGCCCGAGCTGCGCCGCGGCCCGGGGCCACGTGTAGAAGCCCTCGACCCGCTCCCGGCCCGCCTTGCCCATATGCTCGGCCAGCGCGGGGTCCTCGAGCAACCCGGAGACGGCGTCCGCGACCTGCTCCACGTTCCGCCCGTCCACCAGGACCCCGGTCTCACCGTCGACCACGGATTCCCGGGCACCCCCGGAGTCACCCACGACGACCGGGCGTCCACACGCCGCGGCCTCGATGAAGACGTTGCCCCACCCCTCGACCTCCAGGCCGCCGAGGCGAGTGCGGCACGGCATGGCGAACACGTCACCCGCCGCGTAGTAGCTCGGCAGATCCGCTTCGGAGACCTGTCCGGCGAAGGCGACGGACCCCGAGGGGGCACGCGCCGCCAGGCGCTCGAGCGTCGAGCGATGCGGGCCGTCGCCCACGACGAGCAGCATGGCGTCGGGCACACGCCTTCGGACGAGTGACATCGCCCGGATCAGGACGTCCTGGCCCTTGCGAACCACCAACCGGCTCACGCACACGACCACCGGCCGGCCGGCCAGCCCGTGGCGTTCGCGGATCCGATCGGTCGGGATACCGGGATGGAACGCCTCGACGTCGGCGCCGGGATACATCACGGAGACCGGCACGCCATCGGGCACCGCGGTCCGCACCACGCGCGCGATGAACGCGCTGCACATCACGGGGACGCGGGCGGCCCGCGACGTCATGTACGCAAGTCCGGCGTGGGCGCCGGGTAAGAGCGAGAGCCAGTAGTCGAACCCGTGGGCGGCCACGAGGTACGGGATGCCCCGGCTCGCCAGGCTCGGTCCCATGGCCGCCAGGGGCATGGCAGCCCCGAACACCACCACCTGCGCACCCGATCCATCGACGAGCTCCATCAGCAGCCGTTGCGTCGCCGCGGTGGGCCACAGGAATCGATGAGGGGCTCGAACGATGCGGTAGGGCTCCACGGCGTCGAAGGCTTCCGTCCCTTCCCAGGAGGGAGCGAGCACGGTCATCCGATCCGCCGGGAGCTCGCGGACCAACGCGTGAAGCGTCCGCTGGATCCCGCCCACCCGCGGGGGAAAGTCGTTCGTGACCAGCAGCGTCCGCGGGATCTCCACGGCCGCCTATCCTCTCAGACGGTGGATGCGGACAGGCTCGAGGACCAGGTCGACGCCCTCGACGAGCGCCGCGCGTTCGTCGACGGCGCTCGGCTGCGCGCGGTCGAGGTGACGGGAAGCGACGCCGGCCGGTGGTTGAACGACCTGGTGACCGCGTCGGTGGAGGACATCACCCCGGGTGGCACGGCCCGCTCACTCCTGCTCACCCCCACCGGCCGCGTGCGTGCCGATTTCCACATCGTTCGGACCGACGGCGCGTTCCTCCTCGTCCAGGAGCCGGACCAACCCGTTGCCATCGACGACCTCCTCCGACCGTACGTGCTGTCCTCCGACGTGGCCATGCAACGCGTTCCCGGCGCTCAGGTCGTCCTCGTGCCCTCGGATCGCGGATGGACGGTGACACGCGCCACCGGCGACGGTGCCGTGGAGGCGAGCCCCGAGGCCGGCGAGGTGTGGCGGATCCGGCGCGGGGTGCCGCGGTTCCCCACGGACCTCGACGAGGAATCGCTTCCCGCCGAAGCGGGATTGGAGT
>Ga0184638_1000207_pt1 | contig 15603 bp, 12 predicted proteins | sample PLM31_50_b2_FD_133141 | JGI IMG/M metagenome (GOLD analysis project Ga0184638, IMG submission 133141) | Groundwater sediment microbial communities from an aquifer in East River, Colorado, USA - PLM3-1_50_b2 | ecosystem: Environmental > Terrestrial > Soil > Riparian zone | place: USA: East River... | reverse complement strand
GCGAATTTCGTCGTGGTGCGGCGCAGTGCGCTCTCGGGGTCCACCCCCAGCCTTCGGGCCACTGCCGCCGCGGCGAACAGCACGTCGCCCAGTTCCTCCTCCGACTCCTCGGGGGTCCGGGCGGCGGCCAGCTCCTCGACTTCCTCGCGAAGCTTCGCCATGGCCCCGTCGGTGGTCCGCCAGTCGAAGCCCCAACCGGCGGCGCGCCGTTGCACCTTCGACGCCCTGGCCAGGGCGGGGAGCGTCGGTGGGATGTCGTCCTCGACGGGCTGCTCCCCCGTCTCCTCCGCCTTGATCTGCTCCCAGTTCACAAGGACCTCATCGGCGCCGGACACGTGCACCTCGCCGAACACGTGCGGATGGCGTCGGATCAGCTTCTCCACTGTCGCCTGCGCCACGTCGTCGACGTCGAACGTCCCCTCCTCGGCCGCCATCTGGGCGTGGAACACCACCTGGAGGAGCACGTCACCAAGCTCGTCGCGAAGACGGTCCGAATCGTCGGCATCGATCGCCTCCAGCACCTCGTGGGTCTCCTCCAGCAGATGCCGGGCCAACGTCCGATGGGTCTGCTCGTGATCCCAGGGGCATCCGCCCGGTCCCCGGAGCCGGGCCATGACCCGAACCAGATCGAGCAACCGCGCGCCGTTCCGGCTCGACGGGACGGGGCCCTCGGGGACCGCGGACAGTGGATCTCGGGTCGGGCGGTCGGTCACGGCGACTCGACGGGCGACGGCGAGGTCGACGACGTCGGCGAGCCCGTGGCGGTGCTCCTGATCGGCACGACTTGGCCGGTCGACGGGTCGAACCGCCCGTACTTCGGGTTCACGGTGATGCGATGGCTGCGGAGCTGCCCTTGCAGCCAGTCGGTGAACGCCTTCGCCCGGAGGGGCCCGGCCAACTGGTCGCGGACCTGATCGAACGGCTGCACATCGACGCTTACCAACTGGATGATGTGCCACCCGAACCCCGTGTGGACCGGCTCGCTGATCTCGCCCGGCTGGAGCTCCAGGGCTGCCCGGACGAACGTGGCGTCCAGCCCGGACGCCGGCATGATCCCGAGGTCGCCCCCGTTCGACGCCGACCCTGGGTCGATCGAGTTCTCCTCAGCCAGCCTCCCGAAGTCCTCCGGAGTCACCTCCTGCTCGATCCGAAGGGCTTGGGCCCTGGTCTTGACCAGGATGTGCTTGGCGTGGATCTGGGTGAACTCCAGCCGTCGTTCCTCATAGAGCTGGCGGAGCTGCGCGTCGTCCACGCGAGACGCCGCGACCGCCGCCTGGACCTCGTTGAACAGGAGGATCCGGCCGACGATATCGCTGAGATCCCGCTCGGTGAGGTCCTGGGCAGCGAGTTGCTGATCGAGCGTGTCGCCCAGCGCGGACCGGAGGTCGGTCAGCGAACTCGTCACCTCCGAGGTGTCCACGGTGATGTGGTGATCGCGCGCGTACCCCTTCACCAGGTCTTCCTGGATCAGGGTGGTCAAGGTGAACCGGGCACACGCGGACTGGGCCGTCTCGCCCTCGATGGCCTGCCCGCACGGGGCCTGGTTGATCGCGGACAGGAACCGAAACGCCGAGATGTCCTGAGCCAGCTGGTCGTCGGTGATGCGGTCGGCGCCGACGGTGGCGGCGGGAGGTGTGGCTGTGCCGCATGCCGCGAGCACGACGCTCAGCGCGATCGTGACGAACGAGAGACGCAGGAGGGGACGGGGGATCACCCGCCGATTCTAGCAACGCCCCCTCCGTCCCCGGCCTGACGGCGACCGGGTGGGAGTGGGAAATCGGCGTTCATCCGGCCACGGACGCAGGTTCCCGTGCGCCCGTTGCCGTGCGGAGCGCCCGCTCGATCCATCGGGCCAGCTCGGCCCCGCGCTCGCCCGCGGGCGAGAGGTTCAGGGTGGAGGTCGCGGCGTGGAAGGTCGCGTCGGGCACGCGTTCGGCCAGGGCGAGCGAGTCGGCCTCCCCGAGTGCGACGGGCTTCAACCGAACCTGGTCCCGGTAGGTGGCGATCTCCTGCACACCGAGCTCGAGGCACGTGATGCGGAGGGAGGCCACGGCGAGGAGCGTCTCGACTTCCTTCGGGAGGCGGCCGTACCGGTCGATCGTCTCGGCGCGCACCTCCTCCAGGCGCTGGTGGTCGCCGGCCATGGCGATGACTCGATACAGCTCGAGGCGAAGGGCCTCCTGGCCGACCCACCCGACCGGGATGTACGCCTTCAGCGGCAGATCGATCTTCATCTCCCGCTCTACGGGGATCGGCTCGCCCCGGAGATCGGCGACCGCCTCGCGCAGGAGCCGGGCGTAAGTGTCGAACCCAACCGCCGCGATGTGGCCGTGCTGCTCCGCCCCCAGCAAGTTGCCGGCGCCCCTGATCTCCAGGTCACGCAGCGCGATGTGGAAGCCGCTCCCAAGAGCCGTGTGCCGGCTGATGGTGGCCAGGCGCTCGTGGGCCTCCTCGGTCAGCTGGCTCACCGGGGGGAAGAAGAAATAGGAGAAGGCCCGTTCGTGCGACCGGCCGACGCGGCCCCTGAGCTGATACATCTGCGACAGGCCCAACCGGTCGGCTCGATCGACCACCAACGTGTTGGCGGAGGGGACGTCGAGCCCGGACTCGATGATCGTCGTGCACACCAGCACGTCGGCGTCCCGGTCCCAGAACCGCATCATCTGCTTCTCCAGGAGATCTTCATCCATCTGGCCGTGGGCCACGACGATGCGAGCCTCGGGGATCTCCTCGGCGATCCACCCGGCCTGCCGGTCCACGGTGGCCACGCGGTTGTGGACCCAGAACACCTGCCCTCCGCGAAGCAGCTCGCGGCGAACCGCGCCGAGCGCCATCCCCTCGTCGTACGGCCCGACGTAGGTCAGCACCGGCTGCCGGTCTTCGGGCGGTGTGTCGACCACGCTCATGTCCCGGATCCCGGTGAGCGCCATCTCGAGCGTCCGGGGGATCGGTGTCGCGGTCATCGTCAACACATCCACCGATGTCCGAAGCTTCTTCAGCCGTTCCTTGTGAGCCACGCCGAACCGCTGCTCCTCGTCGACAACGACCAACCCGAGGTCGTGGAAAGCCACGTCGCCGGAGATCAACCGGTGGGTCCCGATCACCACGTCGATCCTGCCCGACCTCATGTCGTCCACCACGCGCTTCTGTTCCGCCGGCGACAGGAACCGGGACAGCATGGCCACGGTCACTGGGAAAGGGCCGAAGCGCTCGGAGAAGGTGACGTAATGCTGCTCCGCGAGGAGTGTGGTGGGGACGAGCACCGCGACCTGCTTCCCGTCCATGACCGCCTTGAACGCAGCGCGCACCGCGATCTCGGTCTTGCCGTACCCGACGTCGCCGCAGATCAACCGGTCCATCGGCTTGGGCGCCTCCATGTCCCGCTTGACCTCGTCCACGGCGGCGAGCTGGTCGCGAGTCTCCTCGAACGGGAAGGCGTCCTCCATCTCCCGTTGCCACGGCGCGTCGGGGCCGAATGCGTGGCCGGGCACGCTCATCCGGACCGAATAGAGGCGCACGAGCTCCCCGGCCATGTCCCGGACGGCTCGCTTGACCCTTGCCGTGGTCCGGGCCCAGTCGCTCGTCCCCAGGCGATGGAGCCGCGGCTCCTCCCCGCCCACGTACTTCGCCACCATGCCCACCTGGTCGGTGGGGACCGACAGCCGATCGCCCGCGGCGTATTCGAGGACCATGTAATCGCGCTCCGCGCCGGCCACAGCCCGACGCTGGATGCCGAGGAACCGGCCGACACCGTGGATGCGGTGGACTGCGAAGTCCCCCGGCTCGAGCTCCGAGGCGACCGCGTCGGTCCGGCGCCGGGCGATCCGGGGAGCGGTCCGCGTGTGCCGCCTGGACCCGAACAGGTCCTCCTCGGTGGCCACCGCGAACTTGCCCGGAGCGAACACGAATCCTCCGGAGAGCTCGGCCTCGACGGCCATCACCTCGCCCCGATCGCCCAGCGTCAGGCCGCGTTCCGCGACGACCTCGCGTGCGCGCTCCAGGCTTCCGTGGCCGAAGGCGGAGACAACGAGCCGGTACCCGCGCGAGGAGAGATCGGCCAGGCGACGAGCCAGCTCCGGCGCGTTCCCCCGCGCCGATCCCCACCCCTCCAGGCCGAGGTCCACGCCCTCGGCGAACTCACTGAGATGCAACTCGGTCAGGCCGGCCAGGGCCTCCCGCAGCGACCTGGCCACCGGTGGGCCGGTCCATCCCGAGGCCTCAGCCAGGGCCTCGGATTCCTCGACGGCCTGCCGTGCCCGATCGAGCGTCCGGCGGGCCTGGACCAGCACGGCCCACGAACCCCGGGGCATCAGCTCGGCCAGGTTGGGTAGGCGATCGAAGAGCAGCGGCGCGAGGCCCTCCATCCCCTCGAAGGTCAGGCCGTCAGCGAATCGGGTGAGCTGATCGCGGAACCGGTCCACGAACTGGGGGGCCAGTTGCTCCGCCCGCTCACGCAGCTCTGGAGTCGTGAGGAGCTCTCGAACCGGATGCACCTCGAGCGCTGCCACCGGAGCAGTGGACAGCTGCGTCGCCGGGACGAACTCACGAAGCGACTCGATCTCGTCGCCGAACAGCTCGGCCCGGACGGGGCGGCGGGCCGTCCCGGGGAACACGTCGACGATCCCGCCGCGTACCGCGAACTCGCCCCGGTGTTCGACCACATCGGCCCGGGCATAGCCCAGGCCGACGAGGCGCTCGGCCAGCTCGTCGGGAGGAAACGTCGTGCCCGGCGCCAGCACCAACGGGTCGGTCTCCCCGAGGGTCGGCACGATGCCCTGGAGCACGGCGTGGGCCGGCGCGACCAGGGCGAACGGCCCGGTCGCTCGACGGAGCGAGCGGGCCGCCTCCGACCGTCTCCCCGCGGTCTCCGGCGACGGGCTGATCCCCTCGTACGGGAGGGCCTCCCAGGACGGGAACATGGCCACGCGGTCGTGGCCGAGGAAGGCCGTGATCCCTCGAGCGAGCACCTCCGCCTCCGGTGGACCGGGGGCCACGGCGAGGACAGGAGCATCGAGGACCCTGGCCAGCGACGCCACCACGAAGTCGGAGCCGGCGTCGGCCCGGCCCAACACCGGCCGGGCCCGTTCGAGCAGCAGGCGCTCGAAGGGCTCCGAGCGGGTCATGTCGTCGAGCAGCAGATCGAGGCTCACATCGCTCCGATTCACGTGGTCCGGACAGCACGAAGAGGCCTCGTCGACGCGCGACGGGGCCTTCAAGAGCGAGTGTACCCGGGGGCCGATCGAAGGGCAGACTCGGCGGCGGAGTGCCTAGACGGCTCGCAGGCGTTCGACGCTCTGATGAGGCCGACGGCCTTGAGGATGGCCGCGCCGAGTTCGAACTCCGGCCGAGCCAGCCTCGAGCCACCCGGTGAGCTCCTCCGCTGGAAGCGGGACGCAAACGTGATAGCCCTGCGCCTGCTCGCATCCCATCTCGGCCAGCCGAGCCAGGGTCTCGGCATCCTCTACCCCCTCGGCCACCACCCGAAGGCCGAGGTTGCGGCCCAGGTCCACGGTGGCACGAGCGATCATCCAGTCGTTGGGGTCTCTCCGCATGTTCATGACGAACGACCGATCGATCTTGATCTCGCGGATGGGAAGCCGCCGAAGATGGCTGAGGGAGGAGTACCCGGTCCCGAAGTCGTCGATCGACAGCGTGATCCCCACCTCGGACAGGAGCGACATCACGCCGACCGATCGTCCCGAGTCGGCCATCAGGAAGCTCTCGGTGAGCTCGAGCGTCAGGCGGGTTGCGGGGACGTCCCACCGGGTGAGGAGCTCGGCGACCTGGTTGGGGAGCTGGGGGTCGAGCAGACTTCGCGGCGACAGGTTCACCGACACGTCGAGCGTCACACCATGCCGCGACCACTCGCGGGCCTGACGGAGGGCCTCATCGATCACGTAGAGCGTGAGCGGGCGGAGCAGCACGGTCCGTTCCACCATGGGGACGAACTCGTCGGGCTCGACCAGTCCGCGCTCTGGGTGATGCCACCGGATGAGCGCCTCGACCCCGGCGATCCGGCCGTCCTTCACAGATACCTTCGGTTGGTAGTACAGGACGAACTCCCGGTTCTCCATGGCCGGCCGTACCTGGCTGACCAGCGTGAGGCGCCCGGGGCTGTGTCGGTCCAACGATTCGCTGTACACCTCGTACCCGCCGCCGGATTCCTTTGCCGCGTACATGGCGACGTCTGCTCGGCGGATCAGCGCCTCGACGTCACGGCTGTGCTGGGGGTAGATGGCGATCCCGATGCTCCCGGAGACATCGAGTTGAAGGCTCTCGACCGACAGCGGCTTCTCCAGCTCCTCCAGGACCCGTTCGGCGATCCCGATTGCGGTCTCAGTGTCCGGGATGTTGGGGAGGAGGATGCCGAACTCGTCCCCACCCAATCGGGCCAGAAGATCCTCATCACGCAGGACGGTCGAGAGCCGAGGACCGATCTCCTTCAGCAGCAGGTCGCCGAAGTGGTGCCCGAGCGTGTCGTTGATCTCCTTGAAGTGGTCGAGGTCCATCAACATCACGGCGACCAGCTCGTGGCCGTCCCGTTTCGACCTAGCCTCGATGGTCTCGCGGAGGTTGCTTTGGAACAAGGCCCGGTTGGGCAGGTCGGTCAACGCGTCGTGGAGAGCCTGATACGCGTTCTCTTGCTGACGAGCTTCGAGCTCGACCGTCGCTTCCTGGAGCGACTGCGTTCGCCTGAACATCTGCCGTGCGAACGCGAGCGGAGCGATGAAGACCGCGATCGACCATGGGCCGATTCGGAAGAACGCCGTGGCCACGATGACCGCGAACAGCGCGAGGCCCATGTACGACAGGACGAACTCGCCGAACACCCCGACGTGCATCTCCCGGAGGATGCTCAGGGTCGGCTGGCCCGTCCGCACGTGCAGATAGAGCGCCACGAGCACCGCGTTCACCCCGTACCCGACGAACGCGCAAAGAAGGACCGCAGGCCCCAGACCGAACCAAGGCGACTTCAGCGACCCGAGCTGATGGAACAACAGGCTCTCGATGACCACTGACCACGCGATCTGGCACCGGTTCCACACGCCCTGGGTGAACGGAATCTCCCGGCGGAACTCCCTCGTGTCGCTGCTCCCGAGCAACGCCACCGCGCCGGCCACGGGAGCCGGATAGATCAGGGCCACCGAGAGCTGGAGCGGGAAGCTCAGGCTGAACGGAAAGCCGACCGGCGTCGGGATGGGCAACAGGTCCACGATGGCGATGGCGATGATCCACTCGACGAGCAGGAGAGGATGGGGATCCGTCACCCCGGCCAGCGCGCGGGGGAAGGACCAGACGAGCCATGCGAGCAGCGGGAGGATGACAGCGAGCTCGTAGAGGAGGATTCGGATGGTACGGGCGGGCGGGTCGGCCCGGAGCGAGTCCAGGACCCCGGGCGAGCCCTTCGGCGAGGTCACCTCAACCAAGATCGTGGACGCTCTCGGGAAGTACCGCCGTGGCCTCGGATCGTTCCCTGGATGGGGCGAACCGGCCGAGCATCGCCGCAACGACGAGCCACACCACGCCGGCGTACGCGATCAGGTCGCCCGGACTCGCCACCATCCGGATCGGGCGGATGGGCAACACATCGCCCAGGAACACCAACCGATCGTCCGGCCCGGCCAGGTGGTGCTTGGCGCCGCCGTCATGGAGCAGCACGGCCAGGGTTTCGCCCTGGCCCGACGCCACCAGGGCATCGCGGGTCACCGGCATGCCCTGGTTCAGCCCGATGACCGTGAAGTTCATCGTGATGCCGATCAGGATCAGCCAGGATCCCGGCACCCTCGCCGCGACGTTGGCAAGGGCGAAGGCGATCAGCAGCACGAACGAGACATAGAGCAATCCGAGCGGGAGGGCTCGCCCGGGGACGGGGATCACCTGGAGTGCTAGCCCCACGATGGCGAGGGGTTGCCACCTGACCCGCAGCGACGCGACCGATGAGAGCCGTCCCCCGAGCAAGTAGCCGACGGCGACCGCGAGAACGAGTGATGCTGCGATCAGGCGCATGGCCGCTCGTTGGAATCGAGCATCATGGCCACCGGCGTCTCCCCTTCGTTTCGTGGATCGTTCGTCGGAGGCCGTCGAGTGGATCGCCCCCGGCACGTCCCGCGAAGGGGATGTGCCGGGGGCACCTGTCCAGATGTCCCGTTAGACCTTCCAGCCGGCCCCGACCGCGAGAGCGAGGGCGACGAGCCAACCGAAGGCGTACAGGATCCGGCGCACGCGCACGTTGATCCTCCTTTCCATGACCGGCTCTACACCTTCCACTTCGCGCCCGCAGCCATCAGCAGTGAGGCCAACGTGGCACCGGAGAGCAGGATGCGACTGATCTTCGCCCGCATCGAACCACCTCCGACCTGCAGTCTTTCCCATCGGACGGGTGGGGTACATCGGCCGGGGGGATGGAATGTCGGTCGGCTGGGGTGAGGCCTATCCGTCCCCCGGAGCCTGCACCCGCGTAGGTCGAAAGGTGTAGGCCCTAACCATTCGACCTCCGTCCAGAGCGGTTGAATCGGTCCTGAGTGGGGGACAAGCCGTGCCTGGCGAGCGACAGCGCGGCATCGGCGGCCTGGTCGACCAGGACCACCACCACCTCTTGCTCGTTCTTCGAGAAGGGGCGGAGGACGAAGTCGAGCGGGTCCTGCCGCCCGGGGGGCCGTCCGATCCCCAGGCGCAACCGGTAGAAGTCGGGTGTTCGAAGGCCGGCCACCAACGAGTCCAGGCCGTGGTGTCCGGCCGTGGAACCCCCGAACTTCACCCGCAGCGCCCCGAAATCGAGGTCGAGGTCGTCGTGGGCCGCGATCACGTGGTCCGGTTGGATGTCGTGCTTTCTGGCCATCGAGGCGAACGACGGGCCCGACTCGTTCATGAATGTTCGGGACTTCACCAGAAGCATGCGTTCGCCGTCGGCGGTGATCTCGGCGACGTCAGCGGGCACGAACCGGGCCTTTCGGAAGCGCTCACCCGCCCGGTTCGCCAGCTCGTCGACCACCATGGCACCGACGTTGTGCCGGGTCCCGGCGTAGCCCTCGCCCGGATTGCCCAGGCCGGCGACGAGCCAGGTCATCGGGTGCCGATCGGGGCCGGATCGCTCGGCATGGCCGAGTTAGCCCTCGCCACCCTCCTCGGTGGGAGCCGCCTCGGCCGGAGCGGCCTCGCCTTCCTCGGCGGCGACTTCCTCGCCCTCCTCCGCCACTGCCTCGACCTCCTCGACCACGCGGACCTGCGGGATCACCACGGAGACCACGCTCTCCTCGAGCGGCGTGAGGACGCTCACTCCTCGGGGCGGGACGAGGTCGGCGACTCGAAGGGAATCGCCCACCTGAAGCTTCGATACATCGGCCTTGATCCCATCCGGCACGTCACCCGGCAGGCATTCCACCTGCAACTCCCAGAGGTGATGCTCGATGACGCCGCCGGCCTTCACCCCTGGCGACTCGCCGACGACGTGGACCGGCACCGAAACCGTCACTGTCTCGTCGCGGCGGACGGCCAGGAAGTCGACGTGCAGGTACCGACCCCTGACGTGGTCGCGCTGGATCTCACGGGGAAGGGACAGGTGCTGGGCGCCGTCGACCTGGAGGTCGACCAACACGTTGGTGCCGGCACTGCCGTGGAGGATGTGGAACAGATCCTTGGCGTCCACCGACACGGCCATCGGCCCCACGCCGTGCCCGTACAGGACGGCGGGCACACGCCCGGCCGCGCGGAGCTTGCGCGCCGCCCCCTTACCGCTCTCTTCTCGCTTCTCCGCCTTGAGCTTCAACTCCATGGGTTCTGCTCGTCTCCTCGTCGATCCTGCGCTTCGATCCTCCCTCGGCCGCGAAATCGTACCAACGGCTCGATCACATCGACCTCGACGCTGGCCTCAGAGCTGGTTCTCGCCCCGGAAGATCTCCGAGACCGAGGTGTCCTCGAACACCGCCCGGAGCGCGCTGGCGATGAGCGGAGCGATCGACAGCACCCGCAGTTTGGCGAATTGCTTCTCCTCGGGGATCGGCACCGTATTCGTGAGCACCACGCCACTGATGGGAGCCTCCTCCAGCAACTGCACCGCCTTGCCCGACAGGACCCCGTGCGTTGCCGCGGCGTAGATGGGGCCGGCGCCCTGCTGGGCAAGGGCCTCGGCGCCCTTGGCCACCGTGCCCCCGGTGTCGATCATGTCGTCGACCACGATGCAGGGTCGTCCGTCAACCTCACCGACGACCGCCATCTCCTCGATCTTGTGAGCCTCCCTCCGGGACCGCCGCTTGTACAGGAACGCCAGGTCCGCATGGAGGTGCTCCCTGAGCCGTTCCGCCGTTCGGATCCGGCCGGCGTCGGGGGCCACGACCACCACGTCCTCGTCGTGCAGCCCGAGCTCGCCGGAGAGGAAGTCGGAGAGGATGGGGAGCGCCGTCAGGTGGTCGAACGGGAAGTCGAAGTACCCCTGCGTCTGGCCGCTGTGGAGGTCCACCGACACCACCCGCTGGGCCCCGGCGACCGTGACGAGGTCGGCCACGAGCTTCGCCGAGATCGGCTCCCGAGCCAACCCCTTCTTGTCCTGGCGCGAGTAGCCGTAGTACGGGATCACGGCGGTGGTCCGCTTGGCCGACGCCCGCTTCATGGCGTCGAGCATGACCAGCTGCTCCATGATCGACTCGTTCACGGGCTCGGCGTGAGTCTGGATCACGAACACGTCGGCCCCCCGAACGCTCTCCTCGGACCGGAAGTAGATCTCGCCGGAGGCGAACCGAGAGATCCGACACGGAGAGAGCTGGATGCCGAGATGGCCGGCGATCTCCGCGGCTAGAGCGGGATGGGTGGTCCCCGAGAACAGCATCATCTTCTTCTTGGTGACGATCTCCACGGCTCCCCCTTACCGCTTTCCCTTCGCCTTCGATCCCGCACTCCCGCCGGACCCAGCCTTCCCCCTGGCCGCTGCGTCGGCGTCCTTCCGTTTTCGGTAGCCCTTCACCACGCGCTGCTCGGAGCGCTCGACGGCGAGCGCGCCGCCGGGAACGTCCTTGGTGATCGTCGATCCCGCTCCCGTGACCGCGCCCTTCCCCACTCTGACCGGCGCAACGAGCATCGTATCCGACCCGATGCGCACGTCGTCGTCGATGATGGTGCGATGCTTGCGGTATCCGTCGTAGTTGACGGTCACCGTCCCTGCACCGATGTTCGTGCCCTTGCCGATCCTGGCGTCGCCCACGTACGACAGGTGTGGAACCTTCGATCCCGTGCCCACCTCCGATGCCTTGATCTCGACGAAGCTGCCGGCCTTGGCTCCCTCCTTCAGCACTGTCCCCGGACGGACGTGAGCGTAGGGGCCGACGATGGCCCGCCGACCGATCCTTGACCCCCGGACCACGGAGAACTGGACGGCGGCCCCGTCATCGATGCGCGAGTCGACGATCCGAGTTGCAGGCCCGATCTCGGCTCCCGAGCCGATCCGGCTCCCACCCTCGAGGAACGTCATGGGGTGCACGACCGTGTCCGGACCGATCCGGACATCCACGTCGATGAACGTCGTCTCCGGGTCGAGGATCGTGACCCCCTTCGCCATGTGCCGAGCGTTGATCCGTTCGCGCATGATCCGGTCCAGGGCGACCATGGTCTCTCGAGAGTTCACCCCGGCCCAGCCCCCGAAGTCGCCCTTCACCGCCGAGACGCGTTCCCCCTTGTCCATCAGGATCTCCAGCACATCGGGGAGGTAGTACTCGCGCTGGCGATTGTCCCGCCCTACGAGCGGCAGGGCCCGATACAGGTCATCCCTGCGAAACAGGTAGACGAGCGTGGACATCTCCCGGACGGCACGCTGGGCAGGCGTGAGGTCGGCCTCCTCCACGATGCCGATCAGCCGGGCGCCATCGCGGATGACCCGCCCGTATCCCCCGGGGCTGTCGACCTCGGTCGTCAGGATCGAAGCGGCCGCCTTCGTTCGATGGTGCACACCGAGGAGCCGTCTGACGTGGCGTCCCTCGACCAACGGGTCGTCGCCGCCCATCACCAGGACCTCGGCCACCCGGCCAACGGCCGCCTCGGCCGATACCACCGCGTGGCCGGTCCCGAGCGGTTGGGCCTGGCGGACGAAGATCGGCTCGGGGTCGAGGCCCCAGGATCGCGCTGTCTCCTCGACCCGCTCGGCTCCCTGCCCAACCACCACCACCAACCGATCCGGCCGGGCAGCCATCGCCGCGCGCGCGACGTGCCATAGGGCGGGCCGGCCCCGCACCGGCTGTAGGACCTTGGGGAGCTTGGACTTCAATCGTTTGCCCTTGCCCGCGGCGAGCAGGACGGCGGCAAGGGAGGGAGCCTTCTTCTCGGGCACGGACATCCTTCGTCGCTCGGCGCCGAATCCTTTGTACCGGGGGCCGCACACTCTGGCAAGGCCGTCCCTTCGGGAGAAGTTCCGGGGGGAGGATAGGCGAAGCGTCCGACATACGTTGACCTGCATGTCAAGCTGTGCGTTCGGAATCCGCCCCGAACTTGACAAGGTTCCGACCGTGTGTCGGGCGCTCAGGAGCTTTCCGTAGGCTTACTCCCGCTTACCAGCGGGCCTACCCCGCCCGAATGTTCGCTCCGCTGTCAACTTCCTCCCGATGAAGTGCCGAGAGTCTGGTGCGCTCTCCCGTCTGGACAGCCAGCTTGCTTCGCTCAGGTCCTCGCGTCACGCACCGTTAGACATGCAGTGCGGATCAGCCGGGCGGCGAGCACCGTCTGGAAGACGTGCCAGAGCGCGGGCCGACCGCAGATCGGATGCAGGACCTTCGGCCGCGCGGACCGCAGGCGTGTGCCCTTGCCGGCCGCGAGGATCACCGCGGCGAGCGTTCGCGTGCGCGTCATGCTTCCCCGAGCCGCAGCACGCCGGAAGCTTAGCGGGTGGTCCCGACGCCCCGCTCAGGCCCCCGGCGTCAGCCGGCGTGATGCGGGGGCGTCGTGTCCGGATGGACCGGCGCGCTCCCGAGCGGTGGGACGTTCCCCGAAGCGACCTGCCGAACGGCTCGGACGATCCCCCGGTATCCCGTGCACCGGCAGAGGTTCCCGGACAAGCCGATCCGGATCTCCTCCTCGGTGGGAGCGGGGTTGTGACGAAGCAGCGCGGTCGCGGATACCAACATGCCCGGGGTGCAGATACCGCATTGCACGACCGCCTGCTGGAGGAACGCCCGCTGGAGCGGTCCGACCTCCTCGTCCCCGGCGAGCCCCTCGACCGTCGTCACCTCGCGACCCTCCGCCTGCAGGGCGAGGTACGAGCACGCGTTCACCGGTTCGCCGTCGAGGAGCATCATGCACGCGCCGCACTCGGAGTCGTCGCATCCTTCCTTCGAGCCGGTGAGGCCGAGCTCCTCGCGCACCGCCTTCAGGAGGCTGACGTGCGGATCCAGCTCGACCGGATAGTCGGTGCCGTTCACGTGGAGGGTCGCAGCGACCTTCATCGTCGGCTCCTCAACTCGCTCCGTGCAGCGCCGGACTCGCGGGGATCGGCACGCTGCCCCCACGCGCCCGGGTGAGGGCGGCGGTGATCGCGCGGTTCGCCATCACCGCCGCCATCGCCCGGCGGTACTCGGCGGAACCGCGCACGTCGCTGATCGGGGTCGAGGCCGCCGCGGCCGCGGCCGCGGCGGCCTCGACCGCACCCTCGCCGCCGTCCATGCCGGCCAGCGCCGACTCCGCTGCGGGCACCCGCCGGATCGTCGGCGTGAGCGCCGTGATCGCGACGCGAGCGTCGACGATCCGGTCGCCGTCCACCGTCACGACGGCGGTCGCGCCGACGACGGCGATCTCCATCTGGCGGCGGTACTCGAGACGCACGTAGGAGGAGCCTGTCCCGGCGGACGGCGCCGGCACGTCGAGCGCGACGAGCAGCTCGTCGGATCGCGCCGACGTCGAACCCGGCCCCGTCCACAGCTCGTCCAGTTCGACCGAACGCTCGCCGGACGCCGACCGGAGGGTTGCCGTCGCGCCGAAGCACAGGAGCGGGCCACCGGTGTCCATCGCCGGCGACGCGTTCATCACGTTGCCGCCGATCGTGCCCTGCGCCCGCGTCGCGTGCGACCCGACGATCGCCGAGGCGTCGGCGAGGGCCGTGTATCGCGTGCGGATCTCTTCGCTCGCCATGATGTCGCCGTGGGTCACGAGCGTGCCGAGCCGGAGCCCACCGTCGGATACGTCGATCGCGCGGAGCCCCGGGATCCGGTCGATCGCGACGATCGCGTCGGGCAACGGCGCCTTCCCCTGTCGTGCACCCACGACCAGGTCCGTCCCTCCGGCGACCGGTCGCGCCCCGCCGGACAACGCCGACAGCGCGTCCTTGACCGTCGCGGCGGAGACGAACGATCGGGTCATGCGGAGATCCCCCGGGATGCCTCCCAGACACGCTCCGGGGTCATGGGCAGCCGCGGCACGTGCCGACCGATCACCTTCGAGATCGCGTTCGCGATCGCCCCGGCCGTCGGGACCTGCGGCGGCTCGCCGACGCCCTTCGTCCCCCGCGGCCCGACCGAGTCGTACTCGACCCACGCCACCTCGATCTCGGGCGCGTCGGAGCACGTGAGCAGCTTGTAGTCGAGCAGGTGCGGGTTCCGCTGCCGCCCCTGGTCATCGAGCATCGTGCCCTCGGACAGCGCGAGGCCCACGCCCATCACGACGCCGCCGAGCACCTGACCGTCGGCACCCGCCCGGTTCAGGATGCGTCCGGAGTCATGCGCGGCCGCGATCCGGAGCACGCGGACGACGCCCGTCGCCCGGTCGACCTTCACGTGCGCAGCCTGGGTGATCAGCTGGGGCGCGAGGAAGGTCTCGTTGCCCAGGCGTCCGACGCATCCGCCCGTGTCGCCGCTCGGCGCATCGAGGACCTCGCCCGACCCTTTCCCGTGCACCGTGCCGATCTCGCCGACGAGGTCCGCGATCGCGACGGAACGGTCGGGCGAGCCCTTCACGCGGGCCACGCCGTCGGCGAGCTCGAGGTCGTCACGGTCGGCCTCGAGCTGTTCGGCGGCCGCGTCGAGCAGCTGCTGACGGACCTCCTGCGCCGCCGCGAGGATCGCGCGGCCGCTGTTGAAGGTGGTCTGCGACCCGCACGACCCCATGTCCCACGGCGCGACGTCGGTGTCTTGGTACAGGATCGAGACGTCGTTCGGATCGATCCCGAGCTCCTGCCCGACGAACACCGGCATCGCCATCACGGCGCCGCTGCCGTTCTCCTGCGCGCCGGTCACGATCGTGGCGCTGCCGTCGCCGTTCATCTGCACGTACGCGCCGGACGGCGCCGTCATGCATGGCCACCAGCCGACGGCGACACCGATCGCCTCGTCGTCGGGCAACTCACCGCCGTCACCGATCATCTCGACCGCACGTTCGAGCGTGTCGCGCACGCCGACCTTCTCGAAGACCTGACGGGTCGGACCCTCGGCGCCCTCCTCGATCAGCGTTCGACGACGGAGGTCGACGGGATCCATGCCGATCGCGGCCGCGACCTCGTCCATGTGCTGTTCGAGCCCCCAGCAGACCTGCGGCGCCGTCGGCGAGCTCGAGGTCGTCACGGTCGGCCTCGAGCTGTTCGGCGGCCGCGTCGAGCAGCTGCTGACGGACCTCCTGCGCCGCCGCGAGGATCGCGCG
>Ga0184638_1000206_pt1 | contig 15630 bp, 16 predicted proteins | sample PLM31_50_b2_FD_133141 | JGI IMG/M metagenome (GOLD analysis project Ga0184638, IMG submission 133141) | Groundwater sediment microbial communities from an aquifer in East River, Colorado, USA - PLM3-1_50_b2 | ecosystem: Environmental > Terrestrial > Soil > Riparian zone | place: USA: East River... | reverse complement strand
CGGCCCTCCCACTGGAGCAGCTCGCCGTATGAGTCGTGCGAGTTGGGCTGGTCGGGGGCGAGCTCTACGTACTTCCGCACGGCGGTAAATGCGCCCGCGCGATCGCCCGTCTGCCACAGGTTGTACGCGAGGATGTTGTAGGTCGGCGCGTCGTCGGGGAATCGCTCGATTACAGCACGCAACGCCGGGATCGCATCCGTTGGGCCGTCCTGCGCAAACGCGCTGAAAAACGCGATGTTGGGATCACCGGGCAGCAGCTCACTGGCGGTGCCGAACAGCTCCCGCGCCTGACGCCGGTTGCCTGCTACGAATTCGCGAAATGCCAGGGCGGTCACCATCTCGCCGGTCGATGCGGACGACATCGTCGCAATGCCGCGGTCCACCTCGGCCTTGCGCTCATCCTTCGTCAGGTCGGGCGCGGCCCACCCGCGCATGACACGGGCCAGACCGAAAGTGCCATCCAGCGTGGCGGCGCGATCGAAATGCGTCGTGGCGCGGCTGAAAAAGATGTTCCGCGCATCCGTGAGACCGGCCCAGAACTGCCGTGAGGCTTCTTCGTTTGTCGTCGTCACGCGCAGCCGCTGCGGCGCGGTCGAGGCGACGGTGACCTGCTGTGCAATCAGCGCCGCCGGCAATAACGCCAGCAGCAGAATGCTTCTTACTAGTCCCTTCATGAATTCCCCTGTTCTGCGGTGAGGAAAAAGAGCGCGGGGCCCTGGCAGATCTCGCCAGGGCCCCGCGATGTAAAGCGACGGCTAGTGCGTGACGGCAGTATATGGTGGGGTACCTGCCGGGGTAAGTGACTGGATCTGACCAGATACTGGATCGCCACGCAACACGTGCTGCGCGTCCAGCTTATGAATTTGATCGTGGGACCACCAACACCAAGTATTCGCGTCGACGGCGATCACGACGAACGGAACGGCTGTCTGGGCGGCTGTACGTATGTCCGTCTCCGAGAGCGCGCAGAGGTCGCGGGGGTTCGCGTTGGGATCTCCCCCTCCCCTCAGCGCCTCGAGCGGATGATTGTGCCAGATGGCCACGGACGTCGTGGGGCATGAGCCAAACGTCGCTTGTTCGGTACTCGAGGCTTTGGGCTCGGGCATCAGGAAGCCGGTCGCGACTGTGGTTGGACCGTCGCTCGAGCCGGTGAGACACAGCACGACCTCAGTCCGCAACCCGGTGGCGAGTACGCCAAGGCGGGCATGCAGACTGGAATCGAGAACGAGTTTCGGTGTAGGAAGCGTCAGCAGAGAAACGCTCACCACGATCCCGATTGATCGAGTCCCCAAGGGCTGGCCCTCGTGTCAAACCGTTACTGGCTAGTATTGCAATCTCCGCCGATTAGTGCAACGCTTTTTGTGTATGCAGCCCCTTCCCCAGCAGCAACGCGCCATTGAAGCGAGCCTCGGCCCCGTCCTGGTGGTCGCAGGCCCTGGCGCCGGCAAGACCTTCTGCCTGGTCGCGCGGATCGAGCACCTCATCACGAAGCTCGGCATCGATCCGCACCGCATCTGCGCAGTCACGTTCACCAACCGCGCCGCCGAGGAGATTGCGACGCGCCTCAAGCAGGATGTCTGGCGCGGCACGATTCACGCGTTTTGCCTCGCGTTGCTGCGCGAGTTTCACGAGGCGGCCGGCCTGCGCAAGGGATTCGGCGTGGCCGATGAGGACTACCAGAAAGTGATTCTCAGCCGGCTGCGGGTTCCGGCTGACCGGCGCGGCCAGCTGCTGACCCTGTTCAGCCGTCATCGCTTCCAGGGATATCGCCTCACCGCGAACGATCAGCGCACGTTCCACGAATACACGAGCTGGCTCGCGCATCGCAACATGGTGGACTTCGACGAGCTGATCACCAAGGCGGAGCCGCTCGCAGATCGGATCGCGGATCGGTGGGACTATCTCCTGGTGGACGAATTCCAGGACGTCAACGACGTCCAGTACCGGTTCCTGAAGCGTCTCGCGGAGCCCCACGGCAACTTCTTTGCGGTCGGTGACGACGAGCAGTCCATCTTCACCTGGACGGGCGCGGACCCGTACGTGCTGGTGCGCTTCAAACGGGACTACGAGGTCGAGCCGATCATTCTCGAGAAGAACTGCCGCTGCTCGCGCCAGATCTTCCAGACCGCCCGACGCGTGCTGGCGCAGAATCCCCAGCTGTTTCAGAAGCAGCTCACGGCGGATCGCGAATCGCCGCACGAGGTCCAGGCCTTTGCGTTCCGTGACGAGGATGAGGAGGCAGCCTGGATCGTGGAAGACGTGGGCAGCGACCGCGACGTGGCCATCCTGTACCGCAAGCACCGGGTGGGCGAGTACATCGAGGGGCGGCTGTTGCGCGCCGGGATTCCCTGCCGGCTCGCGCGCGGCCGCTCGTTGATGGAAGACGACGTCATCAAGTACGTGATCACCGCGCTGCGCGTCGTCCGGCACCCCAACGATCCCGTCGCGCTCGAGGCGTTCGCGCGCTGCGTGCTCTCGGAGCACTTCCTGCAGGAAGTGGAGGCCGCGCTGGACAAGGACTCGAGCGACTTCCTGTCGTCCGTGCGCGCGCTCGCCCGCCGGCGGCCGAGCCAGGATCCCGCCACCAGAAAACTGTGGCGGCTTGTCTATCAGGTGGAAAACTTGCGCGCCCTGCCCCGCTCCCACGGCACGCTCCAGGCGGTAGTCGACGAATTGCTGTCGCAGAGCATCGGCCCGTATCGCAACGCGCTCGAGGAGCGGCATGACGAGCTGACCGATCCGGCGACGATGCCCGAAGCGGTGCGGCTTTCGGAAGCGCTGGCGGGACCGGTTCCCTTCGCACCGGTGGGCGGTCTGGAGATTGCGCTGAGAGGTATGCTCGTCGCCGCCGGCGTGCGAGACGTTCGCTCAGCCACACCGGGCGGCATCAAGACCGACGCGCTCACACTGTTCAAGGGCCTCCAACTGTTGCACGCCCGGGAGCTGAACGCGCGCCTCGAGCGCTATGTCGCGTTCGACTTCGAAACGACGGACACCGACGTTGCGACATGCGGCGTCGTGGAAATCGGTGCGGCGCGCGTTGTGAACGGTGAGATCGTCGAGCGCTTCCACTCACTCGTGAATCCGTACCGGCCGATCTCGGCGGGCGCGACGAAGATTCACGGCTACACCGACGCTGACGTGAAGGATGCTCCGCCTTTCCACGAAGTGTTCACGCAGTTTCACGCCTTTGTGGGTTCAGATATCCTCGTCGCGCACAATGGGCAGAAGTTCGACATCCCTGTGCTGCGCCGTCTCGCTGCGGGACAGAGCGGCGTAGACGACCTCGTGTTTTACGACACGCTGCCCCTCGTGCGGTCGCTATCGCAGGACAGCGCCAAGCTCGAAGACGTTGCGCTGAGGTGCGGGATAGACTGCGGCCGAGTGCATCATGCGCTCGACGATGCGTGCACACTCGCGCTGGTGTATCGCGAGCTGGAGGCGCAGCGGGTGATACGCTCGCGGAAGGCATTGCTCAACAATGCGCTCGACTACGTGGGATTGGCCCTCGCCATCGAGCACGGAGCACGGAACGCGGAGCAGGAATTGTTCTTCAACATCGGCCGGTTCCGCGCCCTCGGCCGATACAGCGATGCGCTCGAGTTCTACGCGATGGAGCGCGAGCGCACGGGCGGAGGCTCGGTGGCACCGGACGTCGAGGAAGTGATTCGCAGACTGGGCGGTCGGTCGCTCATGACCAAGCTGCGCGCCGAGACTGATCCGGCTCAACGGTATCCAGCGGCGGTGGCACGACTGAGCGCCCTGATGACCGATGCCGGAACATTAGACGACAGCATCGATCAGTTGCTGGAACGCGTCGCGCTCTCGACGTCCGATGGCGTCGATCTCGCCCCTGACCGGATCAATCTCCTCACGCTGCACTCGACCAAAGGCCTCGAGTTCTCGCGCGTATACGTCGTCGGCGTCGAGGACTACGAGATCCCCGGCTTCCAGGCAGCGACGAACAACATCACGGATGAGATCGAGGAGGCGCGTCGCCTGCTCTACGTCGGCATGACGCGGGCGCGGGAACGGCTGATTCTGACGAGATGTGAACGAAGGTTCGGACGAGACACGGGGGGAAGCAGCTTCCTCGAAGAGATGGGACTCACTGCACCATCCCAAACCGCTTATTCTGCTTCGTCATCTTGATGAAATAGCGGAGCCGCTGCTCAAAGGCCACGCGCCTGGCCCTCGCGGCATCGATCCAGCCGATGCGGATGCGTTTGTAGGAAGCGGGAAACCGCTGGAAGTTGCGCCACACAGCCGGGTCTCGCTTGAGACGCCCCTCGATGTCCGCCGGAAGCTTCCGGGCCTTCCTTCCGAGGCGCTCGATCGCGGCCAGGCCGGCTTTGGTCATGCGACCCGCCATTATCAGGCGGCGCACGCGCTCGCGATTCATCTCGGAGAGCTTGCTCTTCTTCCTCCGGGGCGAATAGCGCTGCGCATACTTCTTCCCGTCGATCGGCTTCAGAAGGCTGTCGATCCAGCCGTAGCAGAGCGCTTCTTCGACGGCGTCGTTGTAGGGAATGCGAGGCTTGCCGCTGTCCTTCTTATAGTAGATCAGCCAGATCTCGGGTGCCGTCTTGTGATGCCTGGCAAGCCAGGCGCGCCACTCCTTGCGGTTCTTGGCGTAGAGGGTCTTACCGACGTTCACGGATCATCATTGGTATCACCGTCGTCCCCCAATGGAGCCGCAGCACCGCCGAATCCGCGTCAACCATGGGGAAGTAATACGCAAGAGTCTCCATGTGCGCGCCGGTCTCTGGTGTGACGGTCAGCCGCAGCGCGTCGAGCGAGTCTCCGGGATACGCCGTGTGCCACGCGTGAGTACCGCGGCTGAAGATCATCGTCCACGGCTTGGGCGCCTGTTCGGGAATGGTCCACAGCGTGTAGCTCCCCGCGGCGATGGCGCGGCCGTCGATCGTCACGTTTTTGCTGAACGAGATGGTCGTGGCCGAGTCGGCGCCGGGGTGCCACATGCGTCCCCAGCGGAGCAGCGTGCCGAACAGCTCGCGGCCGCGCGCGACCGGGCGGCTGTAGGAGACGGCGATTTCCGTCGTGCCGACGCGCTGAGTCACGGAGCCGTGTTGGCTCCGTGGCGTCTGGAGAAGCGCTGATAGCATCAGAATCAGTCTAGCGAGCATGGAGTCGTCTCACGGTCTCGATCGTGTCCGCCTCTTCGGCCTTCTTGTCATCACGATAGCGTACCACGCGGGCGAATCGCAGCGCCAGTCCTCCCGGATAATGGGGACTGTCCTGTAATCCGTTGAACGCGATCTCGACGACGAGCTCGGGCCGCACGTAGACAATGTGTCCTTCGCGTTTTACTTCGATCTCCTGTAACCGCTTCGTTTGCCACTCGAGCAGCTCGTCCGTCATTCCCTTGAACGTCTTCCCCAGCATGACGAACCCGCCGTTCGGATCGCGGGCGCCCAGGTGCAGGTTCGACAGCCAGCCCTGCCGGCGCCCATGGCCCCACTCGGCGGCGAGCACGACGAGATCCAGCGTATTGGCGCGCTTGATCTTGGTCCAATTCCCACCCCTCCGTCCAGCCTCATACTTCCCGTCGAGGGCCTTCGCCATCAGGCCTTCCTGGCCGGCAGCGATTGCCGCATCGAAGAAGCTTCTCGCCGCTGGCACGTCTGCTGTGATGATGCGCGGCGGGCGGTGTGCGTCGGGGAGCAGTTTTGTACGCTCGGAGTACGGCTGATCCAGCAACGACGTCCCGTCGACGTAAAGGATGTCAAAGAAGAACGGGACAGCCGCGCCGAGTCCCTTCATCGTCTCCTGAAAGCGCAGCGGTCTGCCGTCGGCGGTCAGCACGATCGCTTCGCCATCCAGTATCACTTCCTTCAGATCAAGTTTCTTTGCTGTGTCGACAACCGACCTCAGCTCGGCAGTGATGTCGTTCAGCGTACGCGAATAAATGCGAACCTCGTCGCCCCGTTTGTGGACCTGAATCCGAATGCCGTCCAGCTTGTACTCGAACGACGCCGGACCCAGCTCGGCGAGCGCTGCTTCGACATTAGGAGCCGTCTTCGCCAGCATCGGCTTGATGGGGCGAAACAGCTCGATCGCAAAACTCTTCAGATCGCCCTTGGCGACGGCGCCGAGGTTACCGGCGAGCATCATGGCGCGCCGCACATCGCTCGCGGGAAGCTCACGCGCTTGGGCGAGCGCCTCGACCATGATCCCTTCGAGCGCGCCCTGCCGCAGCTCGCCGGTGATGAGCCGAAAGAGAAAGTCCTGCTCCTCAGGCGTCGCGCGGGAGAACAAATCGCCGAGCAGCTTCTTCTTTGCGGTGCCGGACCCTTTCCCCGACGTCTTCGAAATGAGATCCAAGGTCGTATCCACATCGCGGATCTCGATTGTGGGCTCCCTAGCCCCTAGCCCCTTGGCCCTAGCCCCTCGCGCCGTCGCCCATCCGACGCCGGCCTTGGATTGCCGGATCGTTCCCGACAGATAACTGATAGCCAACTCGATCTCGTCGGGGCCGGCTTGCTTCAGGAGATCGGCGAGAAGCTTGATCTTGGCGAGGCGGCCGGAGGTGGCGGCGACTTGCTGCGAAGTCTCAACGAGGAGATGGAGACGCATCGCTAGACGCGAAAGTGCAGTGGATCCCGGAGGCTCTGGAGCTCGCGATAATAGTAGAGGGCCGTGGGCCGCCGGTCTATGAACCGCAGCGACTTGAGGAACGCCACTTCTTCCTCGGTGGCCGCGCCGCTGAGCAACGGTTCGCGGAGGAACTCCGCGAGTCCCTTTTCCTGATCCCCATTCCCGCGTTCGACGTACTCGAAGCGTTTGTGCTCCCCGGTCTTCAACGAAACCGCGATCGCAAACGTCGCCGGGTCCCACTCCCACGACGCGATCACGGCGTCGAGCCGGGCGCGCTGCTTCGGGGTGACGTGCACCACGTCCCCGCGCAGGCGCGCGACGTGCAGCAGCGTCTGCGCCACGAGCCGTTCCAGATCGCTAAAGGACTGACCTTCGATGATCGCTCGCACCGCTTCGAGTTCGGCGGGCGCGCATTTGCGCATGATCAGCTCGCGCAATTCGGGGAAGAGCGGCCCGACGTCGCCGAGCCGGCGCTTGCGCTCTTCCTTGAGGTGCGCATCGGCGACGCGGGCCAGCTCGCCGTGCGGCAGCTTGAGGAAGCGGTCCATCCGGTCGTAGATGTCGGTGCGCTCGGGCGCGGGCGGTGATTTCTTGTGGGTGAGCAGTTGCGAGACGTAGGACTCCGTGACGGCGGCGGCGCGGGCCAAATCCCGCTGATCGAGGCCCAGCTCCTCGAGACGCTGCCGGATCACCAAGGCCACATCCATCTTAACTAACCTCCGTTAATGTCGTGATGTTCATATTATGTAACTTGACAAACTTAGTACAGTCGGGTACGTTGGGCCAGTAGGGTAGTGTCAGTGAAACGAGTTTCACGCTGGTGTTAGGCAAGGAGTCTCTATGTACGCACGTAATGTCACGCTGCATCTCAAGGCCAACAAAGGCGCCGAATTCACCCGCACGCTCGAGAACGACGTCCTCCCGATGCTGCGCAAGCAGTCCGGGTTCAAGGACGAGATCACCTTTCTCGCCGCCGACGGCAACGAAGCCGTCGCGATCAGCCTGTGGGAGAAGAAAGAGAATGCCGAGGCGTACAGCCGCGATACCTACCCCACCGTGTTACGCACGCTGGAGCAGGTGGTCGAGGGCACGCCTGAAGTAGATAGCTACGAGGTGTCGAACTCCACGTTCCACAAAATCGCCTCGCAGAATTCGAATCAGGCTCAGCCAGTCGCACGCTAAGCGGAGCGAAGGAGCGTTCATGCTGGAGATTCACTGTCATCGTTGTGGCGGGTTTATCGGTAACCCAGCAGGGACGACGTACCGGGAGGCGTCGATAGGGACGCCCCCGGCAGCGCCGCACGCCGGGTTGTGCGTGTGCGGCGGCGCGTTAGTGTACGGTCCGGCGCCGGACGTGCGCGGGCTGCGGGGTGTGCATCACCTCCGATCGGCGTCGCGCAATTAGCTCGAATCGGGCGGCGGCGCGAAGCCCACTCGTTCCGGACCGCGGGCCCGCGCGCTGTCCCACGTGCGGCGAGTTTCTCGAGTTCCGCACCGACCGCAACGGCCGCATGATGGAGTATTGCGCCTGCGGCCACCGCGCCTTTGTGGAGCGGCGCACTGGTAAGCGCGACGAGCCTACACAACGCGAGGAGCCTACACAGTGACCAAAGAAGTTGCGATCGAAATCGAGGGAAAAGTCGCGGAGCTGCTGCGCAACTCCACGTTCCGCGTGACGTTGGACAACGGCCATTCCGTGCTCGCCACGATTGCCGGCAAGATGCGCAAGTTCCGGATTCGCGTGCTGGCGGGGGATCGGGTGACGCTGGCGCTGTCGCCGTACGATCTCACCAGAGGAAGGATCGTGTACCGCCACAAGTAGGCCCCGCCGCGATTTGCCTTCAACAACCAGAGTTTTCGTATCCAACCCGCCCGTCATCCGTTCCCACCCTAGAAGTGGGATCCGGCTTTCGTGTTCCCCGGCGATATTGAATCCCAATGCCAAAGACGAGCGCCGGAGTCCTGCTCTACCGTCAGGGGAGTGCCGGGCTCGAGGTATTTCTCGTCCATCCAGGCGGACCCTTTTGGGCCAACAAAGATGACGGCGCGTGGTCGATCCCGAAGGGAGAGTTCGGGCCGGACGAGGATCCGCTCGCCGCGGCGCGACGGGAGTTCACCGAGGAGACCGGCTTCGTCGCTGACGGTAACTTTGTGCCACTGGCACCGATCACTCAGCCGAGTGGTAAAGTGGTGTACGCGTGGGCAGTGGAGGGAGATAGTGATCCGGCGCAGCTGCAGAGCAACATGTTCACCTTCAAGGGCCGCGAGTTTCCGGAGGTCGATCGCGCGGGGTGGTTCAGTGTAGCGGAAGCGCGAAACAAGCTCCTGCGGGGGCAGCTTGGATTCTTAGATCAATTAGGAGAGCTCCTATGAGACGCGTCTGCTATTCCGTCGCCATGAGTCTCGACGGCTACATCGCCGGCCCCAAAGGGGAATACGACTGGATTGTCATGGATCCGGAAATTGACTTTGCGGAGATGTTCAAGCGATACGACACCGTCCTCATGGGTCGGAAATCGTACGATATGGCGAAACAGCAGGGTGGCTACGGCATGCCCGGCCCGAAGGCGTATGTCTTCTCCAAAACCCTCGAGCAAGCGAATTGCCCCGATGCCACCGTGTCTAGCGATCCGGAGAAGACGGTGACGGCGCTCAAGAAGAAGAAGGGAAAGGACATCTGGCTGTTCGGTGGTGGCGAGTTATTCCGCAGCCTGCTCGAGCTGCAATTGGTAGACGCCGTGGAGGTGGCGGTGATACCGGTGCTGCTCGGCGATGGACTGCCGTTGTTGCCGAGGTCGGAGAAGCGGGCGCGGCTCAAGCTGACGCAGCACAAACTCTTCAAGAAGACCGGCACCCTGTTGCTCAACTACGACGTGAAGTACTTGAGGTACTCGAGGCACTCAGCCTAATCCGCCCAGTGCCAGCACGGCCCCCTCGTGCTCGAGCAGCCAGCGTTTCGTATCCAGTCCCCCACCGAATCCCGTCAGCTCGCCCTTTGCTCCCACGACCCTGTGACAGGGGACGATGATCGGGATCGGATTTTTTCCGTTCGCCAAGCCGACGGCGCGCGTGGCGTGCTTGTCGCCCAGGAGTTTGGCGAGCGCGCCGTAGCTCGTGGTCGTGCCGTAGGGGATGGTGCGCAGGGCGTTCCACACGCGGTGCTCGAACGCCGAGCCCAGCGCTTCGAGCGGCAGCTCGAACGTCGTGCGGGTGTGCGCGAAGTATTCCTCGAGCTGCTGCCGAGCGCGCGTGAGCAACTCGGCCGCCGGACCTGTTTTCGCTTCGGACCAGCCGGCCTGGTGCGTCGGCGGAGGGCCGCGGCGCGACGTCGAGAAGTAGACGCCGGTGATCGCGGTGTCGGAGGCGGTGATGACGAGCTCGCCGACGGGGCCGGGTGCGCGGAGGCGGGTGAAGGTCAAAGACATGCAATGGATAATAGTCTGGATGAAGCGGGCGGCGAAGGGCGGCGAAGGGCGGCGAAGCCTTTTCCCTTCCCCGTGATGATGAGGACGACGGCGCCGGGTTCTCGACGGCGCCAGTTGTCGATGAAGCTCCGGACGGCGGACTCGGCCTGATCGGCGGACATGCCGTGGAGGTCTAGGCGGCCGGCGAGCGGGGCGCCGTGGAGGCCGTCCGAGGCATCGAAGCGGGGGTGGGTGGGGCGGCGGCGAGGCATGGGGAAGGATAGTCACGGTTTCACAGGCTGAAGCCTGTGCTCGGCAAACGTTGTCCTTAAGGACAGTGCTGGCCGAGCCCACCCTTCAGGGTGGGAACGATCCACGCGCGTCGAAATGATTCTCCCCGCATTCTTCGGGCTTGCCAACGTTCGCAGCCATTGACGGTGCTGGCGTGGCGAAACTGGTAAACGCGGTGGTCTCTCAAGCCACTGGGCGCGAGCCCTTGTGGGTTCAACTCCCACCGCCAGCACCGGCCGTTCGTAGCCTCTTGACTCGGCCAAGATGCACGCATTAGCATGCTCGTACTTGAGAGACCACCGCGTAGCCGGTTTCGCTACGTGATCGAAAGCCGGGGAGCAAAGCTCTCCGGCTTTCGTGTTTCTTGCTGCAAATTAGCACCATGAACACAGGTGATCGTGTCGCCGAGCGCCTGCGCGGATTCGGTCCGCTCGGCGTGCTCGCGCTCGTGGTCATCCTGACGGGAAATCTGCTGTTCGTGCCGCTCAGTGCCCTGCTGGTCCTGGGATGGGCGTGGCGGTCCGGCACACCATGGAACGAGCTCGGGTTTGTCCGTCCGGCGAGTTGGACGCGCACGATCGCGGTCGGCCTCGCGTTGGGCGTCGCGCTCAAGCTCGTGATGAAGGCGATCGTAATGCCGCTGCTCGGCGCGCCGCCGACCAACGCCGCCTACCATCACCTCGTTGGCAACACGGCCGCGCTTCCCCTGATGCTGTATCTGGTGATTGCGGGAGCCGGCTTTGGTGAAGAGACGCTGTTCCGAGGCTATCTGTTCGAGCGCCTGGGGAAGCTGTTCCGGTCCGGGGTCTGGGCGAAGGTCATGATCGTATTCCTCACCGCGGCGTTCTTCGGTGTCGTCCACTATCCCGATCAGGGAGTAGCCGGCGTCGAGCAGGCGACGATTGTGGGACTGGTCTTCGGTACGATCTTCGCGATCACGGGACGGATCTGGATGCTGATGGTCGCGCACGCGGCGTTCGATCTGACGGCGGTTGCGATCATCTACTGGGATCTGGAAAGAGCGGTGGCTCAACTGTTCTTCAGCTGAGCAGTACCTTTGGGCCGTGACTATCCTGGTCGAGGCGGTCGTCGAGTCGGTGGACGCTGCGCTGGCGGCCGCCGAGGGTGGGGCCCACCGCATCGAGCTGTGCACGGACCTCGCCCATGGCGGCACGACGCCCACCGTGCAGCTGCTCCGCGACTGTCACTCCCAAGTCGTCTTTCCAGTCTTTGTGCTGGTGCGGCCGCGGGCGGGCGACTTCGTGTACACGGCTGCCGAGCATCGCACCATGCTCGAGCTGATTCACCGCGCGAAAGAAGCGGGAGCCCACGGCATTGTGACCGGGTCCCTCACCGGCGCACACCAGATCGCAGAGACCCGAACGGCGGAACTGGTCGACGCCGCGCGGCCGTGGACGCTGACGTTCCATCGGGCGTTCGACGTCTGTGCCGATCTCGCGGTGGCGTTGGAGCGCCTGATCCACCTTGGCGTGGACCGCGTGCTGACGTCGGGTGGGGCCCCGACGGCACCGCAGGGCGCCGAGCGGATTCGCCAGCTGGTCATCCAGGCGGGGCGGCGGATCGAGATTCTGGCGGGCGGCGGCATAGACGGAGGCAACGTGGCTCGGCTCGTACGGGAGACCGTGGTGCGCGAGGTGCATTTCAGCGTGAAGGACTCGGTCAAGGTACGAGCAGTAGTGAAAGCCCTGCGTCGTTAAAACCCCGGGGCACCGCCCCGGGGTTAGCACACCCTGGATGGAGGGGAATCATGCGGACTGTTCTGTTTTCGCTTGTCATTCTGGCGTCGCTGCCGCACTGCGCGCCGGCGCAAACGCCGGCCGACACGCTGCGCCAGCTCGATAGCGCTTGGGCGCGGAGCTACGCGACGAATGACACGGTGCTCGCGGCCAAATTGTTCGACGACAGTCTCATCGTGACGAGCGGCAACGGCCGCCTCAAGGATAAGCGCGGCGAGATGGCCGATGTCGGTCCGAGTCCCGGATTTCAGATCCACTATTTCCGCACGCGTGATGTCGTAGTCCGACCCTACGGCAACGCGGGCGTCGTGATTGGCCTGGCGGAGTGGTCGTGGACGTTCAACGGCAGGACGAACACCACGCGGCGGCGATATAGCGCGGTGTATGCGCGGGGTGGGCCGCTAGGATGGAGGATGGTGGCGCTACATATCGGGCCGGCACCGGAGCCCTAGCCTCGCTTCCGCCGCTCCGTACGTCCCGTCTCCGGCTTCACATCTTCGGCGCCGGCGTCGCTCTCGGTAGCGAGCTGGGCGGGGAACAGCTCCGAGCGCAGCCACACGCCCGGGACCGGCAGTGTGACGATGACCTCCGTCGAGGCCCGCGCCGCGCTCGAAGCTGGTGCGGCCAGGGCAGCGAGTGCGCTGCGCCACTCGGGCGTCGTGAAGTCGGCGGAGCGGAGCGGAAAGGCGACGTAGTTGCCCACTCGGTCCACGACGACGTTTTCGATCATGTCGGTCAGGGGGCGCCCGCGTGGGTCGCGCAGCTTGGCGAGGGCGAAGAACCGTTCCGCCGGGTCGCCGGCGGCGATGATCGTCGCCGAGTAGTAGGGGAGATGGGCGGCGATGTGCGCGTACACACGCTGCTCCACCGCGGCCGGCGGCGCGTCCGCGCCGAGTATCTGGTCGATGTCGGACCCGAGGGTGCGGTCCAGCAGGTTGCGACGCAGGACGTGCCCGAAGCGCCGCACCACTTCGCGCGTAGCGATGTTGGGCAGCCGGAAGGGCACGAGCAGCGCCGGCCGGAAGCGCGGCGTCCGCACGATTACGCGGTGCCGCTCGATCGGCTCGACGAAATGATACGTGAGGACTCCCTCGGACCGCATGTTGCGCAGGGTGCGGACCGACGTGCCCGTTGGCTGCTCCCCCCCCTCGAGCTCCGTGATGCCCAGCGCGCGGCGGCGCAGCGCCTCGCACGTCCGCACGGTGCGCTCGGCGAGGAGCCGGACGGTATCGGCGGCGGCGCTCGGCAGGTTGGTAGCGACGTAGGCGTCGAGTGGCATCGCATCCATCCCGTCGCCGAGCTGGCGCGCGCCGACCATCTTCGCGACGATCTGGAGCGGGCGCTCGCGCGCATCCGGCTTCTTGCGCCAGCGCCCGTCCGACACCGCGAGCTTCACTTCCTCGCCGGGGCCGAGCGAGACGCTGTACAGCGTGTCGCCTGCTTGCGCGCCGAGCGACTGCCAGATCAGCTCGATCTCGAGCAGGACGCCGTAGCGCACGGCCGTGGGGTCGGGAGACTGCGTAGCACTCTGCTGTGCGTCTGGTGCGGCGGTGATGTCTCGGTCCTGCGGCAGCACGCCGATGCGCGCGAACCGCATCAGCTGCCCTGGCTGCGGTCGCTCCGCCGGCGGGGCGGGCGGGGGGGGCGGGGGGGGCGCCGCAGCCGGTGGCGCGGACGGCCTGGACGGCGCCGCAGCGCCGACGACCGGGACATCGCGGGGGGCGGTGAGGGGAATGGGATCGTCGGGCAGCGAGCGGGCGTCGAGCTCGATCGCCTCTTCGTTGCGCAGCCCCACGCGGAGCCGGAGCCGCGGCTGGTCGTGCTTCGGGATCCGCACGAGGCCGTCGCCGTCGCTCACCCAGTAGCCGCCGGCGCGGCCGCCGTCCTCGAGCACGGAAACCGGGACCCCGGGGGCTGCCGCCCCCGTGTCCTGATCCACGATTCGGAATGTCCAAAAGGCCTGCCAGGTGGTCATAGTCTCTCGCCGAGAGACCTACTTCCGGGGCAACTTGAGGGCCAGATCACCTAATACGTTGTCTGCCAGCGAGTTGCGAAAGCTGACCCCACTGAGGGGCGTGCGGCGCGAGCCTCAATGAGCCAGAGCTGTGGACTTGTGCAACGGAGGCTCCGTTGCGTCCGACGGCCGCCCGCACAGTTTCCCCGGTGTGCTTCCCCTCTTGACCGGCGCGCTATGGCCCCCCCCCGAGAGCGCCTACGCCCGCGACGAGTTGCCCGAGCGCGTGATCCAATTCGGCAGCGGGATGCTGCTGCGCGCGCTGTGCGCGGCCGCGGTGGACTCGGCAAACCGCGCAGGCGCGAGGGCGGGCCGCATCGTCGTCGTGCAGAGCACAGTGGAAGGAGCGCCCCGGGCCCGCGCCCTGAACGCCCAGGACGGGTTGTACACGCTGGTCGAGCGCGGGCTGGCCGGCGGCGCGCCGCTCGAGCGGATTGGCTTGATCGGCGCGATCTCGCGCGCGCTCCCCGCGGACGATCAGTGGAACGCCGTGCGCGACGTCGCGGCGCGCCCCGAGATGCAGGTGATCCTCAGCAATGTCTCGGAGGCGGGGTTCCGTATCGACGCACCCTTCCCGGGTCGGCTGACGGACGCGCTGCACGCCCGATTCGCGCGCGCACCGGATGCGTCGCCTGTTTTTGTCATTCCGACCGAGCTGGTGCCAGATAACGGACCGCGCCTAGCGGCCATGGTCCACGAGGTGGCGAGGAAGTACGACCAGACCTTTCGCGACTGGCTCAAGGCGCGCGTGCGATTCTGCTCCTCGCTCGTCGACCGGATCGTCACCGTTCCGCCGCCCGACCAGCATGCGGCCCTAGAGGCGCAGCTCGGCTACCGCGACGCGCTGCTCACCGTGACCGAACCGTACGCCCTGTGGGCCATCGAGGGGGACCCCGATGAGCTGCGCGCGGCTCTCCCGATTGAAAGCACGACCGTCGTGTTCGCATCCGATATCGCGTTCTACCGCGAGCGCAAGCTGCGCCTGCTCAATGCGGTGCACACGGCGACGGCGCCGCTCGCCATCCTCGCCGGCGTTCGCACCGTGCGCGAGGCGACCGTGCATCCAATGCTCGCGCCCTTCCTCAAGCAACTATTCGAGGAAATCATCCCCGCAACCGACATTCCGGCGGACGACGCGCGCGCGTTTGCGGACCAAGTGCTCGAGCGGTTCGCGAATCCGTGGCTCGAGCACGAGTGGCGCGTCATCGCGACGAATCAGGAGGAGAAGTTCCGCATCCGCGTCGTGCCGCTCATCACCGGAGGCGTTCAGCCGGACCTCGCCGTCGCGGCAGCGGCGCATCTGTTGTTCACCCGTGCGCCGCTCGAGTCGCTGGGCGAAGCAGCGCGCCTCCCGGAGTTCGCTCGGCGGACGAAGGGATGGATGGCCATGCTCGCAGGGGACAGCCCCCCCCAGGACGCGCTGCCATGTTCATGACGTTCCGCTGGTTCGGGCAAACTGACCCGATCCCCTTGGCGCACATCCGCCAAATTCCCGGCGTGCAGGGTGTCGTGAGCGCGCTGTACGACGTGCCGGTCGGCGACGCGT
>Ga0184638_1000203_pt1 | contig 15735 bp, 14 predicted proteins | sample PLM31_50_b2_FD_133141 | JGI IMG/M metagenome (GOLD analysis project Ga0184638, IMG submission 133141) | Groundwater sediment microbial communities from an aquifer in East River, Colorado, USA - PLM3-1_50_b2 | ecosystem: Environmental > Terrestrial > Soil > Riparian zone | place: USA: East River... | reverse complement strand
TTTCACCTGAACAAGGTTTTTCCGACTGCATCGATGGACCGTTTCCAGTGGTAGCACCCGGGCATCGCTTCCGCTCGTCGCCGCATACATCCGCTCTTCCTGCGAAGTGCATCGCGCCGGCGCTCGCGCGGGACGCACAAGAAGCAACGGCGGAACGCGAGCGTGTCGCTTGACCGGAGGTCCCAATGACCGACATCATGCAGGGCAGCATCCTTTGGAGCGCCTAACATGATGAAGCGCGTGATGCGCTGGCACGATTTGGGCTCAAGCGCGCGAAGCAAGCCACGCCGCTTGGTAGGCCCCAAGCAAGTGGCTTGCGCCAAAGCGGGTGGGCCCAAATCGCGGCCAGCCCTGCGGGTTGCGGCCAAAACCGCCGCGGGCATTGTTGCCGGGCTTGAACCTGATGCTGCACGCGCTGGCGGAGAACACCGCGGCGCTCCGAATGCCGCCCGGCCGTTATCACGATTTCCCGATCAACACCGCCGACGCGCTCGCTTCGGGTGCGATGCAGGCGGTAGGTGGCGCCATAGAGCAAATGCGCCGCCGCCTGGACACCGATGGGCCGGTGCCCAAGGCATTTCTTTCCGGCGGCGCCGCCGCCGACATCGCACCGCACCTTACCGCGCCTGTGGAGGTCGTGGATAATCTCGTGCTCGAGGGCGTGCTGGCCCTCGCGGAATTGACCGCTACGAAATGAGAATACTGGTCCTGCTGCTCTTGCTCGCCAATCTCACGCTGTTGGGCTACACCAAGCTCGACAGCCTGGGCACGGGCGAGGGCGTTCGTCTGGCGCAGCAGATCCAGCCGGACAAGATCGTGCTGCTCTCGTCGCAGCAGGTCGCTGCACTCGGCCCCGCCAAGGTTTCCGAGCTGGCCAATGTCTGCGTCGAATGGGGCCCGCTGTCCGATACCGACAAGTCGCGTGCCTTGGCCTCGCTCGAGCCGCTCGACCTCGCCAAGCTGATCAGCCAGAAGAAAGTCGAAGTCATGGCCAATTACTGGGTGTTCATCCCGCCCGCGCCCAATAGGTCGATCGCCGATCGCCGCATGGAGCAGCTCAAGGCGCAGGGCGTCAAAGACCTGTTGCTCGTCGACGGCGGACCGCAGCGCTTCGCGATCTCGCTCGGCATATTCCGGACCGAGGACGCCGCGCAGGCGCGTCTCGCGGCGCTGGAGGCGCAGGGCGTCAAGACCGCCAGGGTCGGCGCGCGGGTGCAGGCGATCGCGCAGACGGCGCTCGTCGTGCGCGACCCGCCCGCGCCGGCGGTCACGCGCCTGAAGGAGCTGCAGGGCGCCTTCCCCGGCAGCGAGATCAGGATCGGAACATGCGACAAAACGGCGTGACGATCGCACCGGCTGCATGCGCGGCGGCGATCCGACACGCCGGCTTGGCCGGTGACATCGCGCTCGCGCGCGTGCTCTTCGTCGAGTACGCGCAATGGCTCAAAGTCGATCTATGTTTCCAGGGATTCGACGAAGAGCTCGCAACGCTGCCCGGTGCCTATGCTCCGCCGCGCGGGCGTCTGCTGCTCGCGGGAACGTCCGGCCAGGCATTCGGCTGCATCGCGTTGCGGCCGCTCGATACCTCTTCGGGTTGCGGCGGTGGCGCTCCGGCCGAGCCAGCGGGCGCGTTTGTCGCAGAGGTCAAGCGCCTGTACGTTCAGCCGGCGCATCGGGGCGAAGGCTGGGGAAAGCATCTCGCCCAAGCGGTGATTGACGAAGCACGCGCGATCGGCTATCGCGAGCTCAAGCTCGACACGCTCGGCTGGATGACCGCGGCACGCGCGCTCTATGCCAGCTTCGGCTTTCGCGAATGCAAGCCGTATTACCACAATCCGCTGGCGGGCGTGGTGTACATGGCGCTCACGCTGTAACTCGTCGGGCGGCGGCGGCACCTACGCCCTCGCGCTCACCGCGAAATGCCGGCCGCCCTCCCGCGGCCACGCGGCGGGCTCGATCCGGATGTCGCGATAGCCGGCGTCGCCGAGCAGCGTGACCGCCTCGTCTTCCGTGTACCAGGTCAGCGCCCAGGTTTCATCTTCGCGCGCCGTGATCGCGGTCCGGTCGCGCCTTTCATAGCGCGTCCTTACGTCGATGCGGCGCAGGTCGACGTCGCAGGAAGTCTCGGATCGCAGCCCGATCTGAACGCCCTCGCCGGCCGTGACCGTGCGCACCTCGACAATCGGCGCGCCCGGCGGATGCTCCGCTTCGGCCGGCACGAACAGATCGAGCAGCAGGAGCCCGGGATCGATCAGGTGTGCGCGGATACGCAGCAATGCATCGAGCGCGGCGATCGGATCGGCGAGCAACTGAAACGAGCCGGCGGCGATGAATGCGGCAGCGTAGCGAGTCGGCAGATTGAGCGTCGTCACATTCTGACGATAGAGCTGAGTCGCCCGACCACCGCTTGCGATCCGTTTCTCGCAACTCGCAAGCATGGCCTCCGAGCTATCGACGCCGTGTACTTCGAAGCCGGTTTCGAGCAGTGGCATGAGCAGCCGTCCCGAGCCCGACATGGCTTCGAGCACCGGGCCTGCGCCGCGCGGCAGACGCGCTGCGTACCACGCAACCTCGGCCTCGCCCGCGCGCGGCTTATCGGCGTCGTAAAACAGAGTGGCGAGACTGCCGTAGGTCAACACGCGAGCGTCGCCGTTCAGACGCGACGCGACGTGGAGAGCTCGCGCGCAGCGGTGGCGATCGCGTCGATCCAGAAGAGGGCCGCGGGCACTTTGCCCGTCCAGCGCAGAAAGCCATGGATCATGCCGGCACACTCGACGACGCGCGTCGGCACGCCGGCGGATTCGAGGCGCCGCGCGTACTCGCGGCCGTCGTCGCGCAGAACGTCCGCAGCCGCGAGTGCGACGACAGCCGGCGGCAGCCCCGACAGATGCGCCGCCGCGATCGGCGAGAGCTCTGGGGCGTCCGGTGCGGCGCCGGCGCGATAGAGATCCCAGTACCAGGCCATTTGCGCTCCGCTCAGGTTGTAGCCCTCGGCGAACTCGCGATACGACGTACGCGAGCAGGTCGCGTCGAGCGCGGGGTAGAGCAGGAGCTGCAGGTCGGGTTGCGCCGCCCCTTGCGCGCGCAACCGCAGCGTCAGCGCCGCGGCAAGATTGCCACCGGAGCTGTCTCCGGCCACCGCGAAACGCTCGCCGTCCGCCCCGAGCGCCTGCGCTTCCGCTCGCGCCCAGCGCCATGCGGCTTCGACGTCGTCGAGCGCGGCCGGATAGACGTTCTCCGGCGCAAGGCGATACTCGACGGCCGCGAGGACCGCGCCGAGCCGGTTGGCGAGAATGCGGCAAAGCTTGTCGTGTGAGTCGAGCGAGCCGGTAACCCAACCGCCGCCGTGCGCGAACAAGACCAGCGGCAGCGGCGCCGGCGATTCGGGACGGTAGACCCGTACCGGAACCGCGCCTTCGGGGCCCGGCGCGTGCAGGTCGCGGATCGCAGCGACGACTTCCGCCTCGCCGCCCAGCAACTTCGGCGCTTCCTCCGCAGCCGTGCGAAGCTCTCCGATGCCGGGCGCGTCGAAATCCGGTGGCACGTCGAATACCGTGTCGAGCAAGCGGCGGATGTCGGGATCGAGCATTGCAGCGTCGCGCGTATCGCGAGCCGATGTTACCGGATTGACGGCGGCAGAGTTGACAATGCGCGCGTCAGGCCTTACCTTGAACACCAGCGCCGATTTGATCCGGGTGTTTGCAAGTATGCGCCCGGCAGCTTGCGGGCGCTCTACAAATGCAGCTAAAGCGGCTTTCGAACGAAACCCGCTCGGCGGCAAGCTGAACGGGTTTTTTGTTTATAGGGACGTTGCACGTGACGACGACTACCGACAAGACGGCACTGCTTACGAAGCTGCTCCGCGAGCGCATTCTGATCCTCGACGGCGCGATGGGCACCATGATCCAGGGCCGAAGGCTCTCCGAGCCCGACTTTCGCGGCCCGGCAGCATGCGGTCTGCACGGCCATGCGCACGATCTGAAGGGCGACAACGATCTCTTGGCACTGACCAATCCCGAAATCATCGGCGCTATCCACGATGAGTTCCTCGCGGCGGGCGCCGACATCATCGAAACCAACACGTTTAACGCAACCCGCATCGCGCAGGCCGACTACAAGCTCGAGAGTCGGGTGCGGGAGATCAATCTCGCCGCGGCGCGAATCGCACGCGAGCGCGCCGACGCCTGGACGGCGACGACACCGGACAAGCCGCGGTTCGTCGCTGGCGCGCTGGGGCCGACCAACCGCACTGCGACGATCTCGCCGGACGTCAACGACCCGGGTTTTCGCAACGTGAGCTACGACGAACTGGTCGCGGCGTATGGCGAGGCCATTGCAGCGCTGATCGATGGCGGCGTCGACCTCCTGCTCGTCGAGACGGTCTTCGACACCTTGAACGCCAAGGCCGCGCTCTTCGCGATCGACAGCTACTTCGACGAGCACGGTATCCACTTGCCGATCATCGTCTCCGGCACGATCACCGACGCCTCCGGACGGACGTTGTCCGGACAGACGACAGAGGCGTTCTGGAACTCGGTGCGGCACGCGAAACCGCTGGCCGTAGGCCTGAATTGCGCGCTGGGCGCGGCGCTGATGCGGCCCTACATCGAGGAGATGGCGCGCGTCGCCGACACGTTTGTCTCTTGCTATCCGAATGCCGGACTGCCCAATCCGATGAGCGAAACAGGCTACGATGAGACTCCCGAGACAACGTCGAGATTGATCCGGGACTTCGCCGAGAACGGCTTCGTGAACATCGTCGGCGGATGCTGCGGCACGACGCCGGAGCATATCCGTGCGATTGCGGATGCGGTGAAGGATCTGCCGCCGCGGACGGTCTCGGCGACGCAACCGCGCGATGCCGGGGCTTGAGCGACGCCAATCGCCGAGCCCCCGATCGAAAGGGCCCGGAGTTCGCTCAGCGGCAAGGCGCGAGCGATCCGGCGCAGCGCACGTATAAGAACATACGTAAGCAAGACGGATCGTGAGCTACGCAGCCGATGAGATGAAATCCGGGCCAAGGCGATCGGGGGCCATGAGGCTTGCCGGCCTCGAGCCGTTAACCATCGACGACGATTCGCTGTTCGTCAACGTGGGCGAGCGCACCAACGTCACGGGCTCGCGCGCCTTTGCCAAGCTGATACTCGCGGGTGACTTTGCCGGCGCGGTCGAGGTCGCGCGCCAGCAGGTCGGCAGTGGCGCGCAGATGATCGACGTCAACATGGACGAGGCCATGCTCGATTCCAAGGCGGCGATGGTGCGCTTCCTGCACTTGATCGCTGCCGAGCCGGATATAGCCCGCGTGCCGGTGATGGTCGATTCGTCCAGATGGGAGGTCATCGAGGCGGGGCTCAAGTGCGTGCAGGGCAAGCCCGTCGTCAATTCCATCTCGATGAAGGAGGGCGAGGCCGAGTTCCTGCGCCAGGCGAAGCTGGTCAAGCGCTACGGCGCAGCGGCGGTCGTGATGTGCTTCGACGAGAAGGGCCAGGCCGACAGCTACGAGCGCCGGATCGACGTGGCGCGCCGCGCGTACGACCTGCTCGTCGACAGGGTCGGGTTCCCGCCCGAAGATATCATCATCGATCCGAACGTGTTCGCGATCGCGACCGGCATCGACGAGCACGCGAACTACGCGGTCGATTTCATCCGTGCCGCGACGTGGATCAAGCAGCATCTTCCGCACGCCAAGATCTCGGGCGGCATCTCCAATGTCAGCTTCAGCTTTCGCGGCTATGACCCGGTGCGCGAGGCGATCCACACGGTCTTTCTCTATCACGCGATCCGTGCGGGCCTGACGATGGGCATCGTCAACGCGGGCCAGCTCGGCGTGTACGACGAGCTTGATCCGGAGTTGCGTGAGCGCGTCGAGGACGTCGTTTTGAACCGGCGCGCCGATGCCACCGAACGCCTGGTCGCCGTGGCCGAAACGTACAAGGCGCAGGGCCGGAAGACGGAAGAGGATCTGGCCTGGCGCAACGGCACGGTCGAAGCGCGGCTGTCGCATGCGCTGGTCAAGGGGATCACGACGTACGTGATCGAGGACGCCGAGGAGGCGAGACAAAAATACGCCCGACCGATCCAGGTAATCGAAGGACCGCTGATGGCGGGCATGAACGTCGTCGGCGACCTGTTCGGCGCGGGAAAAATGTTCCTGCCGCAGGTCGTCAAGAGCGCGCGGGTGATGAAGCAGGCGGTCGCGCACCTCGTGCCGTTCATCGAGGCGGAGAAGGCGAAATCGGGCGAGGCCGGCAAACCGAAGGGCACCATCGTGATGGCGACGGTCAAGGGCGACGTCCACGACATCGGCAAGAATATCGTCGGCGTGGTGCTCCAATGCAACAACTTCGACGTGATCGACCTTGGCGTCATGGTTCCGGCGAAGAAAATCCTCGACACCGCGCGCGACAGAGGGGCCGACATCGTCGGGCTGTCCGGTCTCATCACGCCGTCGCTGGAGGAAATGGCGCACGTGGCGCACGAGATGCAGCGTCTCGGCATGCAACAGCCGTTGCTGATCGGCGGCGCGACGACCTCGCGCGTGCATACCGCGGTCAAGATCGCACCGAACTATGCGGGTGTGACGGTGTACGTGCCCGACGCGTCGCGCGCCGTCGGCGTGGCGAGCAACCTGTTGTCCGACGAGCATAAGAACGCCTACGTAGCCGAGGTTGCCGCCGATTACGACCGGATCCGGGTGCAGCATGCGGCGAAAAAGGGACCGGCGCTGATTCCGCTCGCGAAGGCGCGCGCGAACGCGTTCAAGGCCGACTGGGCGCGCTACGTTCCGCCGAAGCCGGCGCTACCCGGACGGCGGGAGATCAGGCATGTGGACCTCGCGGAGCTCGTAAGGTACGTCGACTGGGGACCGTTTTTTCAGACTTGGGAGCTCAGCGGTCCGTTTCCAGCAATCCTCGACGACGCCGTGGTCGGCGAGGCGGCGCGCAATGTGTTTGACGAAGGCCAGGCGATGCTGAAGCGTATCGTCGAAGGACGGTGGCTCACGGCGAACGGGGTCATCGCGCTACTGCCGGCGAATTCCGTGGGCGACGATATCGAGCTTTACGCCGACGAGTCGCGCACGAACGTCGCGCTGACCTGGCGCAACCTGCGCCAGCAGAATGAGCGGCCACAGAGCAAACCCAATTACTGTCTCGCCGATTTCGTGGCAACGCAGGCTTCGGGCGTGAAGGACTATGCAGGCGCGTTCGCCGTCACCGCGGGCCTGGGGATCGAGAAGAAGCTCTCCGAGTTCGAGGCGAAGAAGGACGACTACAGCGCGATCATGCTGAAGGCGCTCGCGGACCGACTGGCCGAAGCGTGCGCAGAGTGGCTGCACATGCGCGTGCGCCGCGAATACTGGGGCTACGCGCAAGACGAGCGTCTCGACAACGCTGCGATGATCCGCGAGGAATATCGCGGCATCCGGCCGGCGCCCGGCTATCCCGCGTGTCCGGATCACGCGGTTAAAGCGCCGCTGTTCGAGCTCTTGCAGGCGGAGAGAATCGGCATGGCAATGACCGAGAACTACGCCATGCTGCCGGCGGCGTCGGTGTCGGGGTTCTATCTTGCGCATCCCGAGGCGATGTATTTCGCGGTGGGCAGGATCGGCGAGGACCAGCTGCGCGATATGGCGGCGCGGCAACGCCGGGACGAGGCCGCCCTTCGCCGTGAGCTCGCGCCGAATCTCGGATAGCGGACTTCGTGCAGGTAAATGCTTGCCGGGACGGAGCATATTCCCCGGCAGTTATCAATTATCATCCTAGCGTAGTCTCGCCGCGCTCCCTCTCATGCTGTCCAAGGGCGACCTCAGTTCGATTGGGTCATTGCCGACACCGGCCACCTTGCCGCTGGTCATCGCTCTGTGCGCCGCGTGGTGCGATACCTGCACCGAGTTTCGCGCGACTTTCGAGCGGATCGCCGATGCGCGGCCGGGCATGGTCTTCGTCTGGCTGGACATCGAGGACGACAGCGAGATCTGCGGGGAAATCGACATCGAGAACTTCCCGACGCTCGCGATCTATCGCGGCACGCGGCTGTTGCATTACGGCGTTTCGTTGCCGCAAGAGGGTACGGTCGCGCGCCTCATCGATGAGATCGCCGAACGCAGCGAAGCGGACGCCGCCGCGCCGCAGGCCGTCCACGACCTGCCGAGGAGCCTTTTGGCAGCGGCGGCAAAGTGACGCTCTTGCGCGGCTTCGCCCATCTCGTTCCGAAAAGCAGGCGGCTGCTGCGTATCATCTGGCCGTTCCTGGCCATCGTTGTCCTGCTGGTCGCGCTGGGCAGCTTCAGCATGGACCTCCTGTCGGCGACCCGCGCGTACGTCGGCGCCGAAGGCCTCTGGTCCAAGGCGCAAAAGGACGCGGTCTACTACCTCAACCGCTACGCCGGGACGCGCTCCGAAACCGACTACGAGCGCTACCTGGAGGCAATCAAGGTTCCGCTCGGCGATCGCAAGGCGCGCGAGGAGCTGGAGCGGGCGAATCCCAACTTCGAGCTGGCGCGTCAGGGCTTCATCGAGGGCCGCAACCATCCCGACGACGTCGCGGGCATGATTCGGCTGTTCCGTCGCTTCAGGAGCGTGAGCTATATCGACCGCGCCATCGCGATCTGGGCGGAGAGCGACCGGCACATCGTCGATCTGACCAAGGCGGCGGATCGCCTGCATCGTGCCGTCGCCGCGGGCCGTGCGGATGAAGAGAGCCTTCGGCCGATTCTGGAGGAGATCCGTCGCATCAACGGTAATCTGACGCCGCTGGAAGACGCTTTTTCCTTCACCCTTGGGCAAGCCTCGCGCTGGACTCAGGCCGTGCTGCTGTCCGCGACGTTGATCGCTGCGGTGTTCCTTGGCTTGCTCGGCGTCATCCTTTCGCGCCGGATGCTGCGCGAGAGCGAGGAATTCGAGAACGCCCTCCGGTTCAGCGAGGAGCGCTTCAATCTGGCGGTGATCGGTAGCAACGACGGCTTGTGGGACTGGGACGTTCTCACCGGTGACATCTATTTTTCGCCTCGCACCAAGGAGCTTGCCGGATATGCCGACCACGAGATCGAGAATAAGCCCGACGCGTTCTTCGCCTTGCTGCATCCGGACGACCTCGAGCCGGCGCTAGCGGCGGCGAGAGCGCATATCCGCGACAACGTTCCCTACGACGTCGAGTTCCGCATCCGCGCCAAAGGCGGCGAATACCGCTGGTTTCGCGCTCGCGGCCGCTCGGTCCGGAACGCGGATGGCTGGGCGACGCGCATGGCGGGTTCGGTCACGGACATCACCGACCGCAAGCTCGCCGAGGCACAACTCTTCGCCGAAAAGGAGCGCGCGCTGGTTACGCTCAAATCGATCGGCGACGCGGTGATCACGACCGATCTCCAGGGCCAGGTCGAGTACTTCAATCCGGTCGCCGAGATCCTGACCGGCTGGAGCAACCAGGAGGCCGACGGCATGCCGCTCGCAATCGTCTGCCGGATGCTCGACGAGACGACGCGGCAGGCGCTGCCCGATCCGCTGGAGCGTGTGGTGCGGGAAGGACGCATCGCCAAGGCGACGACCAACGTCCTCTTACTGCGCCGCGACGGCACCGAAGTCGCGATCAACGAATCCGCGGCGCCGATCCGCGATCGCGCCGGCGAGATCGCCGGGGTCGTGCTGGTCCTGCACGACGTGCGGCGCGAACGCGAATACGCGAGCGAGCTCTCGTACCAGGCGAGCCACGATGCGCTGACCGGGCTGATCAACCGGCGCGAATTCGAGCACCGGCTCAGCCTCGCTCTGGCGAGTGCGCGCGACCTGGGCCGAACGCACGCGATGCTTTATCTCGATCTCGACCAGTTCAAGATCGTCAACGACACCTGCGGCCACGCGGCGGGCGACGAGCTCATGCGTCAGATCAGCATGCTGCTGCAGGGCCGCCTGCGCGAAGGCGACACGCTGGCGCGCATCGGCGGCGACGAGTTCGGCGTCATCCTCGAGAACTGCTCTCCGGAGCATGCCGAACGGATCGCGGACGAGCTCCGGCAGACCGTCACCGACTTCCACTTCGTCTGGCACGATCGCTCGTTTACCATCGGCGTGAGTATCGGCCTGGTGCTTATCGCCGACGCGCCGCTCACGCTCGCCGACGTCCTGAGCGCGGGCGACGCCGCGTGTTACATGGCCAAGGAAAAAGGCCGCAATCGCGTGCAGCTCTACCATCGCAAGGACAGCGAGCTGGCGGTTCGCCACGGCGAGATGGAGTGGGTCGCGCGCCTGCACGGCGCGCTCGACGCCAACCGGTTCTGCCTTTACTCGCAACGGATCATCGCCGTCGGCGCGCGGGTCCGGCCGGCGACGATGTTCGAGCTTTTGATCCGGATGGTCGACGAACACGGACAGCTCATACCGCCGATGGCGTTCATTCCGGCCGCCGAGCGATACAACCTGATGCCCGCCGTCGATCGCTGGGTCATTCGCACCGCATTGCCGATGATCGCGCGCGCACGTGCCGCGGAAGGCGGCGACGCCGTATACATCATCAACCTTTCGGGTGCCTCGATCGGCGACGATCGCCTTTTCAGCTTCATCCACGAGGAAATCGACCTATGCGACGTCGCGAGCGACGCGATCTGCTTCGAAATCACCGAAACGGCGGCGATCGCCAATCTGGCGAAAGCAGCGCACTTCATCGGCGAGTTACGCGATCTCGGCTGCCGGTTTTCGCTGGACGACTTCGGCGCCGGCATGTCCTCGTTCGGTTATCTGAAGCACCTGCCGGTGGACTTTCTCAAGATCGACGGCAGCTTCGTGACCGATATGCTGACCGATCCGATCGACGGCGCGATGGTCGAGTCGATCAACCACATCGGCCACGTGATGGAAAAAAAGACAATCGCGGAATTCGTCGAGAACGAGCAGATTCTGAAGCGCCTGCGCGAGATCGGCGTCGACTACGCGCAGGGTTACGGCATCGAGAAGCCGAAGCCGTTCCATGTCGGCGACGATGCGCCGAGCGCGTAGCGCTTCGTTGGCCGATCCGACTGGGTCACTCAGCGTGCGAATGAATTCGCACCTACGAAGAGCGGCATTTTTCGTAGGGCCGAATTCATTCGGCCATGCGCTGTCAGTCGAGCGCGCCGATGAAATCGGCTTTCCCAATCTCGACGCCGTTGTGGCGCAGGATCGCGTACGCCGTCGTCGTATGGAAGAAGAAATTGGGCAGCGCGAACTGCAGCAGGTAGTTGATGCCGGTGAATTTTTTCGGTTCTCCGCGGATTGGCCGAACGATCTCGCGGCCCTCCGAACTGTCGATCTGGGCTGCGCCGAGCGTCCGGAGGTAATCGACCGTCCGGTCGACGCGCGCGACGAGCTCGGCGAATGTCTGCTCTTTGTCCTCGTGGGCGGGCGGCTCCTGAACCGCGAGGCGCGCGCCGGTGCCGCGGGCGAAATCGCAGGCGATCTGGACTTGGCGCGTGAACGCGAGCATGTCCGGGTACAGCCGCGCGTTCAGCAACACCGCTTCCTCGATCTTCTTCGCCTGCGCGTGCGCGGCGCCCTTCTCGAGGATGCCCTTGAGATTGGTGAGCATCCTGAGGAACAATGGCACCGAGGCCTGATACATCGAAATCGTCATCGCGTCCTCCTGGTCGGGTGCGCGATTGTACCAAGCGGCACGGCGGCGGATGCATTGCGGGCAGCCGGAGACCTGCTGGCACGAACGCCGCGCACCCGATTTCGGCGCCGCCGCGTTTGACATAAACTGTCGCCCACGGGGTCGCCGCCACGGAGACCGCCGCAAAGCACGTCGCGCCCGATCGGAGTTCGCCATGGAAAACGACGCTCTTCCGAAAGACGCCCAGCCGATCGAACGCCGGCTGGCGACGATCCTTATGGCCGACGTCGCCGATTACAGCCGCATGATGGGCGAGGACGAGGAGCGCACCGTGCAGGTGTTCCGCGGCCACCGCGAAGTCTTCGACGAGCTCCTGCGCTTGCACCGCGGGCGCATCTTCAATACCGCGGGCGACGCAGTCCTCGCGGAGTTTTCGAGCGCCGTCGAAGCGGTTCGCTGCGCGACCGAGATCCAGGCGGCCCTGCACACGCGCAACGAGCACCTGCCGGCCGAGCAGCGCATGTTGTTTCGCATCGGCATCAATCTGGGCGACGTCATCGTGCAAGCCGGGGATCTTCTGGGCGATGGCGTCAACGTCGCGGCGCGCATTCAATCGATCGCTGAGCCCGGAGGTATCTGCATCTCGGGCAGCGTCTACGATCAGATCCAGAACAAACTGACCCTGCAGTTCAAGCAACTCGGTGAGCAAAGCTTCAAGAACATCGCGCGGCCAGTCCGGACGTTCTCGATCAGCGGATCGGACGCTGCGGCGCTACCAGCCGTCGGAGCACGGCGCTACGGCGGGATGGGGGTGCGTGTTGCCGCCGCCGCGGCGATCCTGGTCGCGCTCGGAGGCGGTTACGCTGTCTATCGCGGCTACGAAGCGAACGTCGCCGACGAGGCGCGACGCGTGGCCCAAGCGCAACGCGAGGCCGAAGGACAGCGCAGCGCGGAGCAGGCGCGCAAGGCGGACCAGGAACGCAAGACAGAGCAGGAACGCAAGCTCCAGCAGGAACGAGCTGCGGCCGAGGCCGCTCAACGCGAGGCGAAGTTGCAAGCCGAGCTGAAGGCAACCAGGGACGCACTGCAGCAGGCTGCGGCGAGCAAGAAAGCCGATGAGGAGCGTAGGTCGTCGGAGGCGGCACGGCGGGCTGCAGAAGCCGCGACGCAGAAGGCCAGCGAGGATCAAGCCAAGGCCGCAGCGGCGGCAGCGCAGAGAGCTGCCGCACCGCCCGCGGTCGCGGTTCCGAGCAAGCCGGCAGGGGCGTCCGCTGCGGGAGTGGATCGATTCGACGGCATCTACAATGGACGCCTGTGCAACATGTTTGTCCAACCCGAGCCGAAAACGGTGTGCTGGCCCGCCGCGCTGAAAGTCGAGCGCGGCGCGCTGCTCGCGTCGTGGATAAGCGGTAACATGGGAAAGCCCGCGTATGCGAGAGGAAAGATTTCGCCGCAGGGAACCGTCGAGGTGACCCTGGAGGCCTTCACCCCCAAAGGCGACCCGGCTTCCGGACTCATGACCGGAACCTGGTCCGACAACGAGATCAGCGCATCCGGAGCTTGGAACGGTGGTCTTCGCGTCAACGCGCGCTGGACGCGCGCGCAATGAGGCGGTCGGCCACAGTCGAATGGAGACTATCGTGACCGGCGCCGGCGCATCGAAATGGCGCCTGCACGGCGTGCGTGTCGTGCATGCGAACGAGCTCGACGTCAACACGCCGCAGACGCCGGGCATGAATCGCGCAGCGGCGATCACTGCCGCGCGCGCCGGCGCGGAGAAGCTCTGGGCCGGCACCGTCGTGATCCATCCGAAGGCGAAGACCGGGGCGCATCATCATGGCCCGGTCGAGAGCGTGATCTACGTGGTCAGCGGGCGAGCCCGCATGAAGTGGGGCGACCGTCTCGAATTTACCGCCGAAGCGGGCCCCGGGGATTTCATCTACGTTCCGCCATTTGTCCCGCACCAGGAGATCAATGCGAGCGATGAGGAGCCCTTGTCCTGCGTTCTGGTGCGGAGCGGCCAGGAACCGGTCGTCGTCAACCTCGACCTGCCCAACGTCGAGCCCAACCCGGAAGAAGTGCATTGGGTCGACAATATCCATCCGGCGCCGGCGCGGCGGTGATGACCGCGCCGCCGCGGCGGGTCAATCCAGGCAGAAAAAGCCTAGGACCTCCGACGGATCGTCCTGATACGCGTGGCCGAAGCTTATCTGGCCGCGTCCGCGCAGCGTCAGCTCCTCGCGGCGCAACACGATCTCCGCTTCGCCTTGCACGGTGACGTATGTGCCGTTCGAACTGTGGTCGATCAGCACGAACTTGTCGCGCCGCCGCTCGATGCGCGCATGCATGCGCGAGGCCTTCCGGTCGGCGATCACCAGGTCGTTCTGCATATCGCGGCCGAGGGAGAGCGTCGGCGTCGCTTCGGAAAGTTCGATCTGACGGTCGCCGTGCTTGAGCGCGAGGCGGGCGGGACGAAACTTGACGTGGGTCGACAGCGCGGTGAGCTCGTCCTCCGTCTCCTGCCACACCAGCTCGAAGAGCTCGATGTCCTTCTGCTTGCCCTTCACCGTTTGCGCCTGCTGGCTGCGCGTGCGGGCGCGCAACGCCGGGGGCAGCTCTTCCACCGTCTGTGCCGACGTGAAAACCTGTCCACCCTTGGCGAGGTTCGACAGCCGCGCGGCGACGGTGACCGAATCGCCGAATACATCGTTGCCTTCCTCGAGCACCGGGCCGTAGTTGAAGCCGACGTGAATGGCGAGACCCGTGCCGCGCGAAGTTCGCTGCGCGGAGATGCGCGCCTGCATGTCGGTCGCGGCACGCGCCGCGCCGTCGGCCGCGGGAAAAACGGCCATCACTTCGTCGCCGATGGTCTTGACGACACGCCCGCCGCTGTCGACGCAAGCCTGGCGAATGATCGCGAGGCAACGCTCGATCGTCGAGAGCGCCTCCGCGTCGCCGAGACTCTCGTAGAGCTTCGCGCTGCCGCTGATATCGGCGAACAGGATGGCGAGATTCTTCGGCGATTTGTCCATAGCGAGAGGTCAAGTATAAGGCCCCGAGACGCGTCGCGGAATATTCACGTTGACAGTTGCCGAGTGCGCAGCCTAGTATCGACTGCGCGCCGCCGTTCTGGCGGGTAATCATGCAGCGCTCCTCGATGAAAACGACTTGGCTTTCCGGATGCTGTTTTTTTCTCGCGTCCGCGCTCTGTTACGGCGCCGATGTGGGCGTGGTGACGATCCTGGACGGAAATGTCCGCCTGCTGCGCGGAGCAAGCTGGTACAAGCTCGTCGAGGGAGCGCGTGTTCAGGACGGCGACGTCATCGACGCTGCGGAGCGCGCCCAGGTGCAGGTCGAGCTCGTTGCCGGGCCGATCGTGAACTTTGCAGGCCCGGCGGATGTTCTCGCCGTGAGCGCGGGATCGCGTGAGGGCAAGCAACCCGCTCCGGCGGAAATGTATCTGACGAACGGCTGGTTGAAATTGGCAGTGAAGGCGCCGAGCGCTGCGCTGCGCGTGCGCTCTCCTGCCGGCACGATCGTCGCAAGCGATGCGGTCGCGGTCATGCATGCCGAGGCCGAAGTAATCGAAGCGTTCGTGGAAAGGGGCAGCGCGAGGCTGATCGAGCCCGGCAAAAGTGCCACCGACGGCACGGTGCATGAGGTGAAGGGCGGCGACTTCGCGATCCGGGCGGCCGACCGGCCGTTCGCCACCACCGGCGCCGCGCCGCAGAAGTTTGTCGCAGCGATGCCACGGCACTTCCGCGATCCGCTGCCCGCTCGTGCAGCGCAATACCAGGTCGCGCGTGTACAGCTCGTCGCCGACCGTCCGATCAGCTACGCGGAAGCCGAACCATGGCTGACCGGCCCGTATCGGCGCATCTTCGTCAAACGGCTCCAGCCGCGGCTTGCCGACCCCGAATTCCGCGGCCCGGCCATGGCCAAGCTGCAGGCGTATCCGGAGTGGCAAGCCGCGCTCGCCCCCGCGGAAGGTCAGGCCAAGGACAAGGACAAGGAAAAAGAGAAGGAAAAGGACAAGGAGAAGGAGAAGGAGAAAGAGAAGGAAAAGAGCAAGGCCGAGGCGCCACCCAAGGCCGCGGAAAAGGCCGAGTCAACCTGGAGCTGGCCGTTCGGCAAAAAGAAATGAGCAGCAGATCCG
>Ga0184638_1000202_pt1 | contig 15737 bp, 13 predicted proteins | sample PLM31_50_b2_FD_133141 | JGI IMG/M metagenome (GOLD analysis project Ga0184638, IMG submission 133141) | Groundwater sediment microbial communities from an aquifer in East River, Colorado, USA - PLM3-1_50_b2 | ecosystem: Environmental > Terrestrial > Soil > Riparian zone | place: USA: East River... | reverse complement strand
TCGCAGGTCGTCGATCAACCTTTCATTCCGCGCGAGCTCGCGTGCCTCTGCCAGGGTCATCAGTCCGTGGGCCGCAATCTCGCGCCACGTATGGCCGAAGCCGGCAGCACGCGCGATCCACAGTATCGTCTGCAGGTCGCGCCGGCCGCCCGGGCTTTCCTTGAGATTCGGTTCGAGGTTGTACGCGGTGTCCTGATGACGCAGGTGCCGCTGCTGCTGCTCCAGCGCCTTCGCTTCGTAGAAGCCGCGGACGTCGAGCGTGGCGTCGAAGCGGCGGCCGAACCGCGCATAGAGTGAACGCGACCCGGCCAGCAGGCGCCGTTCGAGTAGGCTCGTACGGATGACCGCGTCACCCTCCATCTCGACTTCGCACTCGTCGATCGTGCGCACGCTGTGGCCGATCTCGAGGCCGGTGTCCCACATAAGGCCGATGAAGCGCTCGATGCCGGAAGCGCCGCCGCGCGCATCGGTCAGCGGCTGTGGCAGCAGGATGACGACGTCGACATCGGAGTGAGGAAAAAGCTCGCCTCGGCCGTAGCCGCCGACGGCGACCAGCGCACAGCCCGCAGACGGATCGATCTCCGCCCACAGCCCGCGCAACACCCTGTCGGTCAGCCGCGCCTGGCCGGCCAGCAGCCGCCGCGGCCGGCGGTGGATTCGGTACGCGCTTTCCAGCTCGCGGCGGCCGGCGTCGAGCTCGTGCTTCCAGCGCGTGACCGGCGCATTCGCAGCGCGGCCGGGGACGGGGGCGACGACGCTGCTCAAGTGCAATGCCTCAGCTCGTCGCCGGCGGCGGCGTCCCGGGCGAGAGCGTCAGCACTTCGTACGCGCAGTCGCCGACCAGCACCGTGTGCTCCCATTGTGCAGACAGGCTGTGGTCGGCAGTGACGACCGTCCAGCCGTCGGCAAGACAACGGATGCCCGGCCGGCCGGCGTTGATCATCGGCTCGATGGTGAACACCATGCCTGCCTGCAGCTTGAGTCCCGTTCCTGCGCGCCCGTAATGCAGCACCTGCGGCTCCTCGTGAAACTGGCGGCCGATGCCGTGGCCGCAGAATTCGCGCACGATGGAGAAGCCATGGCTCTCGGCATAGTGCTGGATCGTCGCGCCGATGTCGCCGAGATGTGCCCCAGGCTTGACGGCGCGAATGCCGCGCCACATCGCCTCGTACGTGACCTCGCACAGCCGCCGTGCCTGGATCGGCGGCGCGCCCACGTAGAACATGCGGCTGGTGTCGCCGTGGAAGCCGTCCTTGATGACCGTGACGTCGACGTTGACGATATCGCCGGCCTTGAGCTTCTTGTCACCCGGGATGCCGTGACAAACGACGTGGTTCACCGACGTGCAGATCGACGCCGGATAGGGTTGATATCCCGGGGGCGCGTAGTTGAGCGGTGCGGGGACCGTGTCCTGCACGTTGACCATGTACTCGTGGCACAGCCGGTCGAGCTCTCCGGTCGTCACGCCGGCGACCACGTTAGGCGTGATGTAGTCGAGAACTTCGGCGGCGAGCGCGCCCGCGACGCGCATCTTGGCGACGTCTTCGGCGGATTTCAGCGATACCGACATGCGTTTCAACTTCGCAGCAGTTCGTTGATGCTGGTCTTGGCGCGCGTCTTGGCGTCGACCTGTTTGACGATCACTGCGCAATACAGCTGGCAGTTCCCTTCGTTCGACGGCAGGCTGCCGGCGACGACGACCGAACCGGCCGGGACGCGGCCGTAGCTGATCTGGCCGGTCGAACGGTCGTAGATCTTGGTACTCTGGCTGATGAAGACTCCCATGCCCAACACCGAATTTTCCTCGACGATCACGCCTTCGACGACCTCGGAACGGGCGCCGATGAAACAGTTATCCTCGATGATGGTGGGGTTTGACTGCAGCGGTTCAAGTACCCCCCCGATGCCGACCCCGCCCGACAGGTGCACGTTCCGGCCGATCTGTGCGCAGGAGCCAACCGTTGCCCAGGTGTCGACCATCGTGCCCTCGTCGACGTACGCGCCGATATTGACATAGGAGGGCATGAGTACGACGTTCTTCGCGATATAGGCGCCGTGGCGCGCGACGGCGGGCGGGACGACGCGCACCCCGGCTGCGGCGAAGTCGGCGGCGTCGAATCGGGCAAACTTGGTCGGGACCTTGTCGTAAAAACGAAACGGCGCGTTTGGTGCCGCAATGCCGATCGCAACATTGTCGGCAAGTCGGAACGACAGCAGCACCGCCTTCTTGAGCCACTGGTGGGTGATCCAGCCGCCGTCGACCTTTTCCGCGACGCGGAGGCGGCCCGCGTCCAGCTCCGCGATCGCGGAAGCTACGGCGTCGCGCACTTCCGCGGGCGCGGTCTGCGGCGAGAGCTCGCTCTTCCGCTCCCAGGCGGCGTCGATCGTGGATTGCAGGCTGCTGCTCATCGGGCGGCCCGCGCGAGACGCGGGCAAAAGGCGCATTTTACCCGTTCACTGCTCGCGCCGCGGCCTCGCGCCGCTACATCGCCTTGAACAGGTGCGCGAAGGTGCGGCTGACGGTGAGTTTCTCGGGGCGTTGCTTGAGGATGATCAACGGCTGGTCGCGGTAGTCGCGATCGACGCGCGCGATCGCGCGCAGGTTCACGATCGTGCCGCGATGGACTTGCCAGAAAAGCTCGGCATCGAGCTCGTCGAAGAGCTCCTTGATCGTCTTGCGAATCAACGCTTCTGCATCCGCGGTGATGACTTTGGTGTACTTGTCCTCGGCGTGGAAATAAAAAACGTCGTCGACAGGGATCAGGCGCATCGACGGCCCGAGTGAGGCCTTGATCCATCTCAGCGGGCCGCCTGAATCGCGCGCCTCGATCTGGGCGAGCACGGTGGCCAGATCGACGGGCGGCCGATCGAGGCGCTGCTTGAGACGCTCCACGACCTTAACGATCCGGTCGGCAGTCACCGGCTTGAGCACATAGTCGACCGCGCCCTGCTCGAACGCGGTCACCGCATACTCGTCGTAGGCGGTGACGAATACGACGTGACAGGCGCCGGCCAGCGCGTCGGCGACCTCGAGTCCGGACTTGACCGGCATGCGAATGTCGAGAAAGACGATATCGGGCTCGAGCTCGCGCTGCAGCGCAAGGGCCTGTTCACCGTTCTCGGCCTCGGCGACGATCGCGAGCTCGGGCCACGCCTGCGTCAGCCGCGCGCGGAGTTGCGCGCGGAGCATCGGCTCGTCTTCGGCGATGAGCGCCGTCGGTTGCCTATTTTTCGTCTGCATCAAAGGGAATCTCGATCGTGGCGCGCGCGCCGTGCGGCGGGGCCTCTTCCAGGGTGAAGCGGCCGCTGTCGGCGTAAAGAGCGCGCAGCCGACCCCGTAGATTGGTCAAGCCAACGCCGTTGCCGATCTTGGCGCCAAGCCCGCGTCCGTTGTCGATGACCGCGACCGCGACGCGTTCGCCGCGGCGGTGCGCCTCCACCCGTATCGTGCCGCCTTCCGCCTGCGGCTCGAGTCCGTGCTTGATGGCGTTCTCGACCACCGACATTAGCAGCATCGGCGGAAAGCGATGCGAACGCAGCTCGTCGGGCACGTCGATGGCGAAGGCAAGTCTCGGGCCCATCCGCATCTGCATGATCGAGAGATATGCTTGTGCGAGCTCGATCTCCTGGCCGAGCGTCGTGCTGTTCGAGCGCAGCTGCGGCAATGCCGCGCGCAGGTAGGCGAGCAGGTGGCCCAGCATCTTGCCGGCCCGAGGCGGGTCGGTCTCGGTCAGGAATTGCACCGACGCCAGCGTGTTGAACAGAAAATGCGGCTCGACCTGCGCCTGCATGAGCTTGAGCTCCGCCTCGATCGCCTGCCTGGAGAGCATGTTTCGATCGGCATCCGCCTTGAGCATCTGCGCGCGCGCTCGCGCCTCGAGGAACTTGAGCGTGAAAAACAAGCTGACACAGAGGCCCAGGATGAAGCCGGCGAATGCCGTCCCGGCGAACTGGCCGAGCTTCATGCGCAAGCTCTCGAGCTGGTAACCTTCTTCGGCGATGACGTAACCCTTGATCGCAACTAGCAACACCAGACCGATCACGGTGCCGATCGCCACTGCGCCGACCAGGCGCCATACCGGCCGCGTCTTGTCCCAGGGCCTTGCTGCATTGACTGCGTATGCGATCGAAAGACCGAAGCACTGCGCGGTGACGAACGGGTGCCAGAACGGACGCGTCTCCTCGATGTAGAGGATCGCTGCGACACCGGTGTTGATCGCCAGGATGAGTGCGACGGATTGCCAGGAGAGCGCGCGGAAACCCGCGAAAACGGGCGCCCACCACGGGGCAGGGCGGGCACTTGAAGTCGTTCTGGAGTTTGTCATGGCCGCCGATTGTACGCGCGGCAATGCACCGGATCGGATCCGGCGACAGGGCGCGGCCGGGAGCGACAAAGCGCCCCAAACCGGGGCGAGACGGATGGTTTCGCCCTCAATGGCCGTGCGCAAAACGCATCAGTCGATCGACCGCTTCGGTGCACTCGTCGAGCTCGGCGACCAGCGCGATGCGAACGTAGCCGCGGCCGGGATTGACGCCGTCTGCCTCGCGCGCGAGATAACTGCCCGGCAACACGGTCACCGCTTCCTCGGCGTACAGGCGCCGCGCAAATTCGGCGTCGTCGTCCGCGACGCGGGCCCAGAGATAGAATGCGGCGTCGGGCTGCGCCGCCGGGTAGGCCGCCGCGACGCGCGGCGCGAGCCGCGCAAACTTCTCCGCATACTTGGCGCGATTGGCCCGCACGTGCGTCTCGTCGTTCCAGGCGGCGATGCTTGCGGCCGCGATCGCCGGCGACATCGCAGAACCGTGATACGTCCGATAGAGCAGGAACGCCTTGATCAATGCGGCGTCACCCGCGACATAACCCGAGCGAATCCCGGGCGCGTTCGAGCGTTTCGACAGGCTGCCGAACGACAGCAGCCGTGGATAGCCATCGCGTCCGAGCATGTGGGCCGCAGCCAGCGATCCGAGCGGCGGGTTTGCTTCATCGAAATACACTTCCGAGTAGCATTCGTCGGCGGCGATGATGAAATCGTGGTGATCGGACAGCTCGAACAGCGCTTGCCAGTCGCGCATGCTCATCACGCGCCCGGTCGGATTGTCCGGCGAGCAGACGTACAGCAATTGGGTCCGCGCCCATACGGTCGCCGGTACCGCGTCCCAGCGTGGCGCATAACCGTTGTCAGCGAGACTGTTGACGCAGTGTGGCGTTGCGCCGGCGAGAAGCGCGGCGCCTTCGTAGATCTGGTAGAACGGATTTGGGACGACGACGGTTGCACCGACTCGGCTCGCATCGATGACGGTCTGCGCGAACGCGAACAGCGCTTCGCGGCTGCCCAGCACCGGCAGCACCTGCGTCGCGGGGTCAAGTTTGCTCAGTGCATGACGGCGAACCAGCCACGCGGCGATGGCCTCGCGTAACGCGGGCGCACCCGCGACTGTGGGATAATTCGCGAGGCCCTTGGCGCCGGCCGCGAGCGCCTCCAGAATCAGCGGTGGCGTTGGGTGCTTGGGCTCGCCCAGCGAAAGATTGATCGGCCGGCGCGCCGCGTTCGGCGTGATTGCCGCGAAAAGCGCTCGCAGCCGCTCGAACGGATATGGCTGTAACCGCGCGAGCTGCGGATTCAACTTGGACGCTCTTAGCACGAAATGACGTGAGCGAATCCGGATTATACGCGACGAGCTCCGCTGCCGCGGCGCTTCCATGGCGATCCAGAATCATCGCCGGCGGCAGCATGCTCGTCGCGCTGGCACTGCTCGCACTCGTACTCGCGCATTGGGGCTGGCGCTGGTTCGGCCCCGCGCCGGTGGTGATTCCGCAGAGTGTCACTCAGGGCGAGTTCGCTCGGCGCATTAGCGAGGCGCACCTGTTCGGAACACGCGCACCGGTCGCGCCGGCAAGCGAATTGTCGGCGGTGGGCGGCGAACTGCGTTTGCTGGGTGTCTTCGCACAGCAGGATGGCCGGGGTTACGCGCTGTTCCGTGGCGCGCGCGGGCCGCTGTTCGCGGCTGCCGGAACCGACATTGTGCCGGGCGTGCGCGTCGAAGCGGTGTCGCCGAGCGGCGTCACGCTGATCGAAGGTGGCGCTCGTCGCGAGATCGTCCTGCGCAGCGCTGCGCCGGCGGACAAGGCGCGCATCGCGATGGCGGCCGCGGGTCCGAAGCCCGCGCCTTGTGCCGCGCCCGCGGGATTCGCCGGTCAGGTCATTCGCCTGAACGCCGAGCTGCTTTCCGGCATGATCAAGGCGCCCGATACCTGGAAGGCTCTGGTCCAGCCTGGTCCGGGAGGTCTGATTGTGCGCGATCAAAGCGGCTTTGCCGGCATGATGGGCTTGCGGAGCGGCGATCGCATCGAGCGCGCCAACGGCATCGCGCTGGCAATCCCCGACGACATCGCCGCGACCGTGTTGCAGCCGCTCACTCGGAGCCAATCTGTGTGGGCTACCGGTAGCCGGGACGGCAAGGCCCAACAGTGGCTTTATCTCAACGCCGGGGCGTGTCCGGGATGAAATCACCGCCGTCGGGGAGCCAATCGAGCACGGCGGGCAGCGAATCGATGAATCCATCCGGCTTCCACGATTCAGGCATAACGTCGGACGCGATATAACCGTATCTCGCGACCAGCGATGCCATCCCCGCCGCGCGCGCAGCGGCGACATCGCGCTCGGCATCACCGACGTACACGCAGCCCCCGGCGTCAAGCCCGAGTCGGGCGACGGCGTGCAGCAGCGGGGCCGGGTGCGGCTTGGCCTGCGTTGTCGTATCGCCGCAAACGACGACATTCGCGCGCGACGCCAGCGCGAGGTGTTCGAGCAGCGGCAACGTGAAGCGGGCGGCTTTGTTGGTCACGATGCCCCAGGCGAGGCGGCGTCGTTCGATCTCGGCGAGAACGCGCTCGGCGCCGGCAAACAGCCGCGTGTGCACTGCGATCGCGGTCGCGTAGTAGTCCAGAAATGCGTCCTTGAGCACGTCCCAGTCCGGATGCTCGCGCGTCACGCCGAGGCCGGCGCCAAGCATGCCCCGCGTTCCGTCTGACGCATGGGGCCGCAATGTCGCGACCGGCAGCGGCGGCAGCTGGCGATCGGCACGAACCCGGTTCAGCGCTGCGGCGAGATCGGCCGCCGTATCGGCGAGCGTGCCATCGAGGTCGAACAGTACCGCGCGCACCGGGAGCGTGCGCGCCTCACGCATCGCGGCGAAAGGTCGCGATGTAGTTGATCGACGTGTCGGCCTCCAGACGGTAGGTCCGGTTCAGAGGGTTGTAGGTCATGCCGATCAGGTCGTCGGCCTCGAGGCCCGCACGCCGTGCAAAGCCGGCGAGCTCGGAGGGCTTGATGAATCGCGCGTAATCGTGCGTGCCGCGCGGCAACAATCGCAGCAGGTATTCGCCGCCGATGACGGCGAACAGATACGCCTTGGGATTGCGGTTGATGGTCGAGAATACGACGAGCCCGCCTGGTTTGACGAGCGTTGCGCAAGCCGCGATCGTCGATGCGGGGTCGGGCACGTGCTCGAGCAGCTCCATGCAGGTGACGATGTCGAAGCTGCCGGGTTGATCCGCCGCCAGCGTCTCCGCGGTGATGAGCCGATAGTCGACCTCGACGCCGGATTCGAGCTGATGCAAGCGTGCCACCGAGAGCGCCTTATCGGACAGGTCGATGCCGATGACCTTGGCGCCGGCAGTCGCCATTGCCTCGGCGAGAATGCCTCCCCCGCAGCCGACATCGAGCGCGTGTTTCCCCTCGAGGCCGCGGCTGCGGCGCGCGATGTAATCCAGACGCAGCGGATTGATGTCGTGCAGAGGCTTGAAGTCGCTGGTGGGATCCCACCAGCGGTGCGCCAGCGCGCCGAACTTGGCGAGCTCGGCCGGGTCGGCATTGAGGTTCGGGTTCATTGCATGCGATCCTGCCACAACCTGGCACGCGCGGCGAGTTCCGCGGCGTCGAGCGAGACGAGCGCGGCGTCGCACACGATGCGCTTTCCGGCGATCCATACGTCGGTGACTTGATCGCGGCCGGCGACATGCACCAGGTGCGAGACCGGATCGTAGCAGGGCGCGTGCTGGAATGCTCCCAGGTTGACGGCGATCGCATCGGCCTGCTTGCCCGGAGAGAGCGAACCGATCTCCGCGTCGAGCCCGAGCGCCGCCGCGCCATCGAGCGTCGCCATGCGCAGCACGGTACCCGCGGGCAACGCCGCCGCATCGCCGGTCGCAACCTTGGCGATCAGCGCGGCGAGGCGCGCTTCTCCGAGCACGTCGAGGCGGTTGTTGCTCGCCGCGCCGTCGCTGCCCAGCGCGACATTGACGCCGCGCGCCTTCAGGCGCACGACCGGTGCGATGCCACTGGCGAGCTTCAGGTTCGATCCGGGACAATGCACCACGTGGCAACTTTGCGCCGCGAGCAGCTCGACGTCCGAATCCCGCAGGTGCACGGCGTGCACGGCGATGAAATTCGGCCCGGTGACGCCAAGGCGATGGAGCCGCGCGAGCGGGCTCATCGCATGGGCGTGAAGGCTTTGCTCGAGCTCGTCGCGCGTCTCCTGTAGATGCGTCTGGATCGGCAGATCGAGCTGCCGCGCGTAAACGACGATCTTCTCCCAGCCCGAGTCGCCTACGGTATAGGGAGCATGCGGTGCCAGTGCGAACGCAAACTTCGGTTCGTGCTTCCACGCGTCGCGCGCGGCGAGACCCGCCTGCAGGTAGCCGTCGGCATCCGCGGCATACGGCGTCGGAAAGTCGAGTACCGGCAGACCGATGAGGGCACGCATGCCGCTCTGCAGATAGGCGCGCGCGGCGGCATCGGGAAAAAAATACTGATCGGCGCAGCACGTGATGCCGCCCAGCAGCATTTCACCGGCGGCGATGAGCGTGCCGTCGTGCACGAAATCGGGCGACACGAAGCGGGCTTCGCGCGGCCAGATATGCTGCTCGAGCCAGACCTTGAGCGCGACGTCGTCGGCGACACCCCGCAAGAGCGCCATCGCGGCGTGGGTGTGCGCGTTGACGAGTCCCGGGAGCAGCACGTGCGCGGGTAGAGAGACGTGCTCGCGGGGCGCGTACTCACGCTGCGCCGCCTCGGTCGGCGCGATGGCGACGATGCGCCCGCCATCCACGACCAGTGTGTGCTGCGCAAGCGCGCCGGCGGGCTCGATGGGTACGATCCAGCGGGCGTCGACACAGAGATCGACCGGAGTCGGCGCGGGTCGTGCTGTGGCGGAAACGGTCATCGTCTGAATGCGATTGGCGCGGGACCGTAACAGCCGGCAATCGCGTGTCGTCGTCGGATAGAAAAAAGCCCCGCGCAAAGGCGGGGCTTTTCAAGTGAACGGGGCAAGCTTAACGCTTGACCGCCTCGCCCTTTACTTCGACCTCGACGCGCCGGTTGGGCGCGAGGCATTCGATCAATGCCTTGCGTTCCTTCGGGTAGGCCTGGTTGCAGACCACGCCCGGAACCGGTTGCGTCTTGCCCATGCCGAGGGTTTCGATCTTGTCCTTGGCGACACCCTTCGACACGAGATAGTCGCGGACTGCGTTCGCACGCCGTTCCGACAGCTTCTGGTTGTACGCTTGCGAGCCGATGCGATCGGTGTGGCCGGTGACCAGCACCAGTTCGAGCTTCGCTACATCCTTCAGCTTGTCGATCACTTCTCTGTCGATCGCAGCCTTGCCTTCGGGCTTGAGAACGGATTTGTCGAAGTCGAACAGCGCCTTGGCCGCCAGCGTGATCTTCTGCACCGTCGGCGCGGGCGCCGGGGGTGCGGGCGGCGGCGGCGGCGGCGGCGGCGTTACCGCGGGCGCCGGGGCGGGCGCGGGGGCGGGCTTCGGAACCAGATCGGGGTCGCATTCCACGATCGCCATCGCCGGGGTCCAATAACCTGTTCTCCAGCACAGCGTGTCGTTGATTCCCGGCTTGCCACCATAGGAGCCGCTGCGCCAGATGTTGGCATTGGGCTGGCCGTAGCCGAACAGAACGTAACCGCTGTTCTGTGGATTGGCCTGTCCGAACGCCGCGGACCATAGCGTGGCTGCTGCCGCGCCGGTCACCATGGTTGCAATTAGACGAAGTTTCATCACTTTCACCCCTTGGCTTGAGTTATCGTGGTTTACCCGCTTCTTTTGACCTGGAACAGCAACTCAGGCGCGGCCGACGGTAAAGCGCGCTTTGCGCTTGACTATAGCATAGGGATTTTGGCGATTGCAAAGTTTACCGCAACAACAGGTTGCGTGGTGTCGCGGGAATACAACGGTCGTGATAAAGTTAGTTATTTTCCGCCCGCGCAGGCGCGGATCGGGCCGGGCACGTCGCGAGCAGCTTCTGTGCCCCGCGTCAAGGTGACCGGACCGGCGCCGCTTTTCATCCTTTCTAGCGATAAAGAAGCCTTTTCCCGATGGAGCAGTTCGCCAAAGAAACCCTTCCGGTAAGCCTGGAAGCCGAAATGCGGCATTCCTACCTCGATTACGCGATGAGCGTGATCGTCGGACGGGCTCTGCCGGACGTGCGCGACGGCCTCAAGCCGGTGCATAGGCGGGTGCTGTTTGCGATGCACGAGGCCAACACCGTGTGGAACCGGCCTTACGTGAAGTGCGCGCGGGTCGTGGGTGACGTGCTCGGCAAGTACCACCCTCACGGCGACACCGCGACCTACGAAGCGCTGGTGCGGATGGTGCAGGAGTTTTCTCTGCGCTATCCGTTGATCGACGGTCAGGGAAACTTCGGCTCCGTCGACGGCGATGCGCCCGCGGCCTATCGTTACACCGAATGCCGGCTGCAGAAAATCACCGCGGAGATGCTGGCCGACATCGACAAGGAAACGGTCGACTTCGCGCCCAATTACGACGGCAAGGAGCTCGAGCCCACCGTCCTGCCGACGCGGATTCCCAATCTGCTGATCAACGGCTCGTCGGGTATCGCGGTGGGAATGGCGACGAACATCCCGCCGCACAATCTGTCCGAAATCGTCACGGCGTGTCTGGCGCTGCTCGACAACGCGGAGATCACCGTCGACGAGCTCATCGAGTACGTGCCGGCGCCGGATTTCCCGACCGCGGGCATCATCTTCGGCACCGAGGGCGTGCGCGAGGGATATCGCACCGGCCGCGGTCGCGTCGTCATCCGCGCGCGTACGCACATCGAGGACCTGGAGCGGGGCAATCGCCAGGCGATCATCGTCGACGAAATTCCCTACCAGGTAAACAAGGCGACCCTGCTCACGCGCATAGGCGAGCTCGTTCGCGACAAGAAGCTCGACGGCATCGCCGATCTGCGCGACGAGTCGGACAAGTCGGGTATGCGCGTGGTGATCGAGCTTCGGCGCGGCGAAGTCGCAGATATCATCCTCAACAACCTGTTCAAGCTCACGCAGCTGCAGGACAGCTTCGGCATGAACATGGTCGCGCTGGTAGACAACCAGCCGCGGCTGCTCAACCTCAAGCAGTTTCTCGAGCACTTCCTCACGCACCGGCGCGAGGTTGTCGTTCGCCGCACGCGTTACGAGCTGACCAAAGCGCGAGAACGCGGGCACCTGCTCGAGGGGCTTGCAGTGGCACTGTCCAACGTCGACGAAATCATCGCGTTGATCAAGGCTGCGCCGACGCCCGCGGATGCCAAGACGGCGTTGATGGCCAAGCGCTGGCGTTCCGCGCTGGTCGAGGACATGCTCCAGCGCGCGGCCGCGGAAGCTGCGCGTCCCGAGGGACTCGCACCTGAGTTCGGGTGGCAGGCGGACGCGAGCTCGCGCGGATACAACCTTTCCGACGCGCAGGCCCAGGCGATCCTCGAGTTGCGACTGCAGCGGCTGACGGGTCTCGAGCAGAGCAAGATCACCAGCGAATACAAGGAGGTGATGGACCAGATCGTCGATCTGCTCGACATTCTTGCCAAGCCCGCGCGCGTGACGACCATTGTCGGCACGGAACTCAAATCGATCCGCGAAGCGTTCGGCGACAAGCGTCGCTCCGAGATCGTGGCGCAGGGCGTCGACTTGTCGCTCGAGGACTTGATCGCCCCCGAGGACATGGTCGTGACGCTCTCGCACGGCGGTTACATGAAGGCGCAACCGGTCGCCGAGTATCGCGCGCAGCGACGCGGCGGCCGCGGCAAGCAGGCGACGGGCACCAAGGAAGACGATTTCATCGATCACCTGTTCATCGCCAACACGCACGACTACATCCTGTGCTTCTCCAACCGCGGCCGCGTGTACTGGCTCAAGGTCTACAACGTGCCGCAGGGCGGCCGCGTCTCGCGCGGCAAACCGATTGTGAACCTCGTACCGCTGCTCGAGCACGAAAAGATCACCGCGATCCTGCCGGTCAAGGAATTTGTCGACGACCGGTTCGTGTTCATGGCGACCGCGCACGGCACGGTCAAGAAGACGCCTCTGTCCGAATTCTCGCGCCCGCGCCCGTCGGGGATCATCGCGGTCGATCTGGATGACGGCGACTTTCTGGTCGGCGCCGCGCTCACCGACGGCAAACACGATGTGATGCTGTTCAGCTCGGGCGGCAAGGCAGTGCGATTCGAGGAAACCGACGTGCGGCCGATGGGACGAGGCGCGCACGGCGTCCGCGGCATGCTCCTGGACAAAGGGCAGCGCGTGATCAGCATGCTCGTCGCCGAGGACGAAGAGCAGTCGGTGCTGACCGCGACCGAGAATGGCTACGGCAAGCGCACGCCCATCGTCGAATACACCCGTCACGGCCGCGGCACGAAAGGCATGATCGCGATCCAGCAGAGCGGCCGCAACGGGCAGGTCGTCGCGGCGGCGCTGGTACACCCGTACGACGAAGTCATGTTGATCTCGACCGGTGGGGTGTTGATCCGCACCCCGGTGAAAGCGATTCGCGAGATGGGGCGCTCGACGCAGGGCGTCACCTTGATCAACCTCGGCGAAGGCGAGAAGCTCGCAGGGCTGGAGCGCGTGGTCGAGACCGAAGACGAGAACGGCGAGTAGCGCGCCGCACGCCGCGCACTCCTGAAAACGCTTGACGTGCGGCACGACTGACCGAGCGCCAAGCGGACAAGCCATGGCCAACGATCAAGACCGCAACGACGGAGCAGAACTGCAGCGCGAGCGCGCGGCCATCGACGCCCTCGATCGCGAGTTGCTGCGGCTTATCTCCGACCGCGCCCGGCGCGCGCAGGCGATCGGCGCGCTCAAGAACGGTCCGGCGTACCGGCCGGAGCGCGAAGCACAGGTGTTGCGCCGCGTGCAGGCGGAGAACCGCGGTCCGCTGTCGGACGCCGCGGTGGGCCGCGTCTTCCGCGAGGTCATGTCGGCCTGCCTCGCGCTGGAGCAAAAACTGTCGGTGGCGTATCTGGGTCCGGCGGGCACCTACAGCCACGCCGCGGTCACGCGTCATTTCGGCGATTCCGTGGTTGCCGAGCCCTGCGGCTCGATCGACGAGGTGTTCCGCGCCGCCGAGAGTGGGCGCACCGACTATGCCGTCGTGCCGGTCGAGAATTCCACCGAGGGCGCCGTGGGTCGCACGCTCGATCTCATGTGCCAGACGCCGCTTACGATCGTCGGCGAGATCAAGCTGCGGATCGTCCAGAATCTGCTGGCCAAGGACGTGACGCTCGACGCAGTGAGCCGGGTGTACTCGCATGCGCAGTCGCTGGCGCAATGCGTGCAGTGGCTGGCGCGCCATCTGCCGTCGGCCGCCCGGGTTGCAGTTGCGAGCAACGCCGAGGCCGCCCGGCTTGCGGCGGGAGAGCCCGGCACCGCGGCGATCGCCGGGGAGGCCGCGGCCGCAATCTACGGACTCGATGTCATTGCGGCACACATCGAGGACGAGGCCAACAACACGACGCGCTTCTGGGTACTCGGCCAACACGCCGCGGCACCGTCCGGCAAAGATGAAACCTCGCTCGTGATGTCGGCGCAGAACCGGCCCGGCGCGATGTACGCACTGCTCGAGCCCTTCGCCAAGCACGGCGTGAGCATGTCGCGGCTGGAGTCGCGTCCGGCGCGCACGGGGTTGTGGGAGTATCTGTTTTTCGTCGATCTCGACGGCCACTGCGACGATCCCGCCGTCGCTGCCGCGCTCGCCGAGCTGCGCCAGCGCGCGCCGTTCCTCAAGCTGCTCGGCTCGTATCCCGCCGCGGTCGCTTGAAAGCCACTGCGAACGCCTCGATCCACGTCGCGATGGAAGCCGACAAGCACGCTGGCGCGAGAGTCGCCACCCTGGCTCCGGAATACGTGCGCAGTATTGCGCCGTATGTGCCGGGCAAACCCATCGACGAGCTCGCGCGCGAATATGGATTGGCGGCAGATGCGATCATCAAGCTGGCCTCGAACGAGAATCCACGCGGGCCGAGTCGCAAGGTGCGCGAAGCGATCGCCGCCGCGGCCGCCGACGTCACGCGCTATCCGGACGGCAATGGCTTCGAGTTAAAGCATGCGCTCGCGGCGCGCTACGGCATCGGCCGCGAGCAGATCGTGCTGGGCAACGGCTCGAACGACGTGCTCGAACTGGCGACGCAGGCGTTTCTGCGCCCGGGCGACCACGCCGTGTATTCGCAACACGCGTTCGCGGTGTATCCGCTGGCGACGCAGGCGCGCGGCGCGACCGGGATCGAGGTTGCGGCGCACGACTTCGGCCACGATCTCGAGGCGATGGGCAGGGCGATCACGGCGAGCACGCGCATGGTGTTCATCGCCAACCCGAACAATCCCACCGGCACGTGGTTGTCCTCGTCCGCGGTCAAGGCATTTCTCGACCGCGTGCCGCGCGAAGTGGTCGTCGTGCTCGACGAGGCTTATGACGAGTACCTCGACGCGGGACAGCGCTCGCAGAGCGTCGGTTGGATCGCCGAGCATCCCAATCTGATCGTGTCGCGCACGTTTTCCAAGGCGTACGGGCTCGCCGGTCTGCGCGTGGGCTTCGGCATGATGGACCCCATCGTGGCCGATTTGCTCAATCGCGTGCGCCAGCCCTTCAACGTCAACTCGGTCGCGCAGGCGGCCGCGCTGGCGGCGCTGGCGGACGCCGATTACGTCGCCGAGAGTGCGGCGCTCAACCGCGCGGGACTGCGCGCTCTCGGCGCGGCACTCGACGCGATGGGCGTCGCCTACGTACCGTCGCATGGCAATTTCGTCCTCGTCCACGTCGGCGATGCCCCTGCGGTCTATGAAAGTCTGTTGCGCAAGGGAGTGATCGTGAGGCCGGTTGCCAACTACGGCTTGCCGCAGCATCTGCGCGCAACGGTCGGCCTGCCTCGGGAAATCGAGCGCTTCGTTGCCGCGCTCGCCTCGGCGCTTTCCCGATGACGATGTCCCGGATCGGCAAGCTCGTCGTCGTCGGCGTAGGGCTTATCGGAGGCTCATTCGCGCTCGCACTCAAGCGCTCGGGTGCGGCCGCCACCGTGGTCGGCGTCGGTCGCAGCAGGGCCAACCTCGACGCAGCACAGCGGCGCGGCATCATCGATCGCGGCTTTGCGCTCGACCAGACCTGGACCGCGGAGCTCGCCGACGCTGACTTGGTGCTGCTCGCGACGCCGGTTGGCCAGATGCCTTCGCTGTTCGCGGCGATCGCGCCGAACATCGGTCCGCGAACCGTAGTCACCGACGCGGGCAGCACCAAGCAGGACGTCATCGCGGTTGCGCGCGAGTGTCTCGGCAGCGCTCTGCCGCGTTTCGTGCCGGGGCATCCGATCGCCGGCACGGAGCATTCCGGAGCGGTCGCGGCGTTCGATGCGCTGTTCCGCGACAAGCACGTCGTGCTGACGCCGCTTGCCGAG
>Ga0184638_1000200_pt1 | contig 15788 bp, 19 predicted proteins | sample PLM31_50_b2_FD_133141 | JGI IMG/M metagenome (GOLD analysis project Ga0184638, IMG submission 133141) | Groundwater sediment microbial communities from an aquifer in East River, Colorado, USA - PLM3-1_50_b2 | ecosystem: Environmental > Terrestrial > Soil > Riparian zone | place: USA: East River... | reverse complement strand
TCCGAGACGGCATGGGGACTGCGCTCGTCGGTCACGTCGATCAGATGAACCCAGCCCCAGGGGCACCCTTCGTCAGGTCCGATCCCCCCGTAGACCTCGTCGGTGGTGAGCACCAGGTCGCGGCCGGGAACTTTCACGGCGCTGTGAGGGCCCGGGCCCGGCCAGCGGACCCGGTTGGCCAATGGCGTGACCAGACGGATGGCGGGCGCCGGGAGTCCCTTCGCCAACTCGGACGTGTCCAGAACGAAGAACCCCGCGGTGAGGAAAGCGAGATACGCGCGCGTTCCATCGGGCGACACGGACAGCGAATGGAGGTCGTCGTTGGGCCCCGGATCGGGGAACGCAGTCGACCACGAGGCCACCTCGCGGAACACGCCCTCCCGGGCACTCGAGATCTCGGTCACGAGGAGGCTCCCACCGAAGTAGCCCGGCGTCGACAGGTAGAGCAGCGCCCGGCGAGGATCGTTCGGGTCCTGCCACAGGAAGAACTCGTGTGGCATCCGCAGAGGGTGGTACGTGGACACGAGCACGGGCTTCGCGGCTCGCTTCCCCGCGATGTCGTAGAACCGAACGGTGGGCTCCAGCGGGGAACCGCGGCAGTCGTGGATGAGCGGATCGCATCTGAGGTTGAGGACGAGGAGCAGGTGATCGCTTGGCCAGACCCTGAGCTCCCGCGAGGTCTCGCTTGGGTTGCCCTCGTCCGGCGGGCCGATCTCCCCAACGACCTCAGGGTGAGCGGGATCCTGGATATTCACGACGAGGACTCCCGCGTGTGGGTGTTCCTTCGAGCCATCCGTGCGGCTGCCGACGTAAGCGAAGTCGTTCCAAATGGCGAGTCCTGCGTTCATCCCACGATCGAGGAGCGGTTCGTGACCCACCAGGGTGAGCGAGCCCGGAAGTTCCCGTGGCGTCGCAGGCTGGGACGGGGAAGGACGGTCGGGGGCTGCGCCAGTGCACGCGGTGAGTAGCGCGGCGAGCAGCCACGGCGCCATGCGGCTCAGGCGCTCCGCACGCGTGTCGATCGTCTCGAGCATTCCTCCGACGGTGAGGATGGCACCCGAACCGCTGCCGGTAAAGCCGGCGTGCGGCACCTACGGGCGATCTTCCCCGGCTTCGTCCAGGATCCGGCGGAGCACGGGGAGCACCACCCGGTCCTTCTCCCGCCCCGCGGCCTCCTTCGACCTGATCACGTCGGCCAGGGACGCCACCTCGACATCGACGCCGAGGATCCTCAAGTGCACGGCATCGCGCGAGAGGTCCTCGTATCCGGCCGTGCCACTCGGCACGAACGTCAGATCCAGGCGGCCGTGATCGGTCACGAGGTTCCACATGTCCGCGCCGCCGAGCGATGCGGCATCGTGGTTGAAGGCAACGCCTGCTGACTCGCTCGCGGTCCATACCCGGGCGTGCATCGACTCCAACGCCGCCGACAGGCGTTCCAGGTTCTCCTTGGACCACTCCGGGACCACGTCGACGTCGGTCGTGAGATAGGGAGAGCCATAGATCACGGCGGCGAAACCGCCCACGAGGACGAACCGGACGCCGTGCTCTTTGAGGACGGCCAACATCCGCTCTGGCGCGAGCTCGGGCTCAGCCACGGCGGCTCGCTGCGGCCGCTCGGCCGGCCCTGGCGAAGCGGAGCGCCGCCTGGTGCTGGCGAACTCGCGAGTCGACGTCGAGGGCCAGGTTCGACCGGGCCACCGACCAGTCCGAGTCGTCGATCGGCGCCAGCCGGACCTGGAGGTCCAGCCCGCACGCCCTGATCAGCTGGCCCAGGCGCTCGGCGGTGGGCTCAGTCCGGCCCCGCTCGACCCGAGCGATCGCGGACTGCGTGGTCCCCACCCGGTGGGCCAGCTTGACTTGGGTCAACCCAGCTCTCCGCCGGGCCTCTTTGATCAGCACTCCTCCGCTCATGTAGGGAGTATAGCATGACTGCTATATTCTCTCCGTGACAGCCCCTGGCAGGGCGCTAGGCTCCGGTTTGCCATGGAACAGCGGGTCAGCCTCATCACCCTCGGCGTCCGGGACCTCGAGCGGTCCCGGCGGTTCTACGAGACGCTCGGCTGGCAGACGGGCACCGCGCCGAGCGACGACGTGGTGTTCTTCCAGGCGGGCGGGTTCATCGTTGCGCTCTGGGATCGGGCCAAGCTCGCCGAGGACAGCGGGGTCCAGGACGGCGGTGGCTGGGGCGGCGTCACGCTCGCCTACAACGTGAGCTCGCCGCGGGAGGTCGACGCGGTCGTCGAGGAGGCCCGAGAGGCGGGGGCAAGGGTCGCGCGGGAAGCGGGAACGACGTTCTGGGGCGGGTACTCGGGCGTATTCGTCGATCCCGACGGTCACCCGTGGGAGGTGGCCCACAACCCCGATTGGACGCTGCACGAGGACGGGACGATCGGCCTCGGGTAGAACCTATCGGCGTGTGTTCGGTGGACGTCGGCCACCTCGCGGTGAGACGGGACCAGCGTTCGCCCCTACGAACGCATGGGCTTCCTCGACGAGCTTGCGCCAACGTCGGGAAGCGCCCGGTGTGATCGACACCCACTCCTTCATGAGCCGTCCGTGGCCCGGATCGAACGGATGACCCACGCCGGCGACCGTCAGATCTTCGACCCGATCCCTTGGCAGCTTCACGACAAGCTCTCCCCTCAGGAGCATCGCGAAGATCTTGCCCGAGATCCTGAGCCCCTCCGTCCCGCCGAACCCCGTACCCGCCGTCACTCCGGGCATGGAGAGCTCCGATTCGGCGATCGACGCGAACAACCGGTCCGCGTTGGTTGGCATCCGGTGAACTGCGGAGGACCCTGAGGAGTCCGAGGAGGACTACATCACCTCGAAGGTCTCGTACACCGAGATCTTGGCTCCGCCCTGAAGGACCGGGCAGTCCTTGGCCAACTTCACCGCGTCTTCGAGCGAGTTCGCCTGGATGATCGAGTACCCGCTCGCGGGTGATCCGGCGGGACCGTCGGTGACCTTTCCCATCGGGTCGATCGTCTTGGCCTGCGGGGTGAACGGGTTGCCCCCGTCCTTCAGGGCCGGACCGATGCTCGTCATCCAGACGTCCCACGCCTTCATGACGTCGGCCTGCTCGGCCTCGGTCTCCGGCATCTTGCCACCGCTGTAGAGCAACAGGTAGTCCGCCATCTCTCCCTCCTTTGTCGAAGGTGCGGAAGCCAGCATCCTACTCCTCCACTCGGGAAACCGTTCGGGCGTTCCGCTGACAGCCTGGTCGGATGGAAGCGCAAACCCGAGAGCGCTTGCGTGAGAGCCTCTCTCTGGGCACCATGCCGGCAGCTATGCGCATCCAGACGGCCACACTGAGGCAGGACGTGAGCGGCACAGCCAGGCCGGTGGCCGCCGTTGCGGTTGCTGGGGCCCTGACCGGCGCCGTGATCGGTGGCATCGGTGGGAGGCTGGCGATGTTTGTCCTCCGCCTGACATCGGATCCGGCGCTTCGCGGCCTGAAGACCGACGACGACTTCACCATCGGGATCTTCAGCGGCGCCACCCTGTTCCTCGTCATCGTCACGACTGTCCTGGGGATCCTCGGCGGGTTGGTCTATCTCGTTGTTCGCGGCTGGCTTGCCGGTGGAGCCAGGCCATGGCTGTTCGGCGGGCTGACCGGCATCGTGGGAGGAGCGACGGTCATCCGTCCCGGGGGGATCGACTTCACGCTCCTCGAGCCTCTCGGCCTGGCCGTAGCAATGTTCATCGCCCTCCCCGCCGCGTACGGGGTGGCCGTGAGCCTGTTCGCCGAACGGTTCATTGCAGACGACTCGGCGTTCGGGCGTTCGAAGGCCTGGATCGCCGGACTCGTCCTGCTGCTCCCGCTTGGCTTCTTCGGCGTGGTTGGCCTGGCCGTGCTGGCTCTGATCCTTGCTGCGGTCCTGCTGGGCCGCGCCGCACCTGAGATCGCGTCCGTATGGACATCGCCGCCCGTCGCGTGGATCGGACGGATCGGGCTCGGTGCGATCGCCATCGTGCGGGGTGCCGAGCTCGTCAGGGACGTGGCCGAGATCCTCTGACCTCCGAGCGCCAGTACTCCAGGGCCTCGTCAACGTCCTCATGGCCGGCCATCCCTCCAGGAACGCAAGCGCCGCCGAGCGCTGGGCGTCGTCGAACAGGGCGAACTTCGACAGAGAGAATGCGCGCAGGTCCCTTGCGACGGCGTCAACGCGTAGACCGTCGAGCCGACCACCGCCGCACCGCTGTCCCGGTGACGCAAGGCGAAAGACATGCATGCGGGGAGGAAGTGCCGGAAGCCAGCCGGACCCAGGAAGAACAGGCCGCATACTCATATTCCACGGCCTCGTCGGAGAGGTCATGCCAGTGAGCCACCCCGTAGAGCCACTTGATGTCGTTGTCGTCTCGGGCGTCCGGATGCAACAGCTGGTCGTCGGCCGGCCGGGGTGGATCGGCGAACGCTCGCTCGATCTGGCGCAGCACATTCGCAGTCGAGGCCACCGGACTAGGGGTGGGATGAGGCCGTCGGGTCCGGGCCGGGGTCCCCGCCCAGCGTCGCGACGCTCAACCGTTCCACGTACATGGCCCAGCCCTCCCGATGGCTCGCGGCGGCCTCGTCGGTGGGGAACCCCGTATGGCGAAGACGAAGGATCGTCCCGTCCCCGTCCTCCCGCAGCGTGATCTCCACCGTCGACGAGCCGGGAGGGACCGCCTCGTCTCCCTCCCACCCCCACGTGAAGACCACGCGCGACGGGGGCTCCACGGCCACGTATTCGCCGAGCGCGACCGTGTCGTTGTTCATCCTGACGCGGTAGACACCACCGGGTCGTGCGTCGAGCTCCGCGGCCAAGCCCTTCCACTTCGTGTACTTGACCGGATCCGTGAGGTACACGAAGACCTCCTCGCGGGGCGCGTCGATCCGCCGCTCGATCTCGACCACGCGTCCGCTCTCAACGGCCACGTTCGACGACGTCCTTCAGTCGGTCGAGGTCCTGCTCCCACATGTCACGCAGCACCACCTCGAGCGGGCCGAGCGCCTCGCGGTCGGTGCGGTAGAGCCGCCGCGCACCCTCGCGCCGCTCGGAAAGCAGGCCGGCCCGGCGAAGCACGTTCAGGTTCTGCGATACCGCCGGCCAGCTCACGTCGAACCGGGCGGCGATCTGCCCGGCGGAGAGCTCTCGGTCCCACACCAGGCGCAGGATCTCCCGCCTCCGGGGATTCGAGATGGCCTTCAGGTGTGCCTGCACGCTGGTTATTTAAGCACTTCCTTAGGCTTGACATCGAACTTAAGACGGAGCTTAAATACTAGGTCTCGGCCTGTCAGGGCCGGCGAAAAAGGAGGCCGCGATGCCACGCGAGATCCTGATCGGGGTGGACATGCATGCTGAGCAGAATGCAGCGTTCGACGCGATCACCACCAAGGACGGGCTGGCCTCGTTCTGGACCCCTGATACGGTGGCCGAGCCCGAGGTCGGGACCGAAGCTCGGTTCGGATTCCAGGGAGCGCCGATGCCACTGCGGATGCGAGTGGACAAGCTGGAGCCCGATCGGGAGGTCGTGTGGACCTGTCTGGGCGACTTCCCGTATTGGGAGAACACGACGGTCATGTGGTCGCTGTCGAAGGAGCCGGAGCACGGGGGGACACGGCTGCTCTTCCGTCACTCCGGGTTCCCCGACGAGCAGCCCGAGTGGGAGGTCGGGACGGTCACCTACTCCTGGGCGCACATCCTGGGACGGCTGAAGGAATTCATGGAGGACGGCCGGGCCGAACCGTACATGGAGTGAGGTGCGTCAGGAACGGGTCGGCGCGTACTCTTCCTCGAGGCTCGGAAGCCGAGCCAGCGCGTCACGGAGCACCTCGAGATCGGCCCGGTCCAGTCGCAGGAGCTCCGGCGGCGGCTGGTACATCCCCTCCATGATGGCCGCCCTGGTCTTGCGGCCGAGCGCCGTCAACACGACCAGCTTCACCCTGCGGTCGGTCGGCGACGAGCGCCGTTCGGCCAGGCCACGCTCCTCCAGGCGGTCCACCATCCACGTGGCGTTCGACGCGTCGCACGCCCACTCCTCTGCCAGGGCCCCCATCGCCCGGCCCTCGCCGGCCTCGAGGCTCGCGAGGGCTCTGGCGTCCCCCGGCGTCAGGCCGTAGCGTCCCAACACACGGCTTCGGTGCTTGGCGGTCTTGAAGAAGAACTCGACGAGCGGCCGCCACGCCTCGGCCGCGAGCGCCTTCTTGCTTGCTGCCGCCCCAGTCCCCGCTCCCATAGCCCGATGCTAGCCCAGGTTGGGAGAAAGTTCAATGGTTTCAAAGATTCAAGCTCATGGACACTTGACGTAGCTCAACCATCGTGCGTAGGGTGTCCCTCATCTCCGAAGGGAGGTGCGCCCGTGCGCCAGAACGGCATCGCCATCGAGGTCGAGGGCCTGACCAAGCGGTTCGGATCGGTCGTCGCCCTCGATGGCATCGACTTCCAGGTCCCGACCGCGACCATCTTCGGCCTCCTGGGCCCGAACGGTGCGGGAAAGACGACCGCCATCCGGATCCTGACCACGATCCTTACGCCCGACCAGGGCCGCGCCGAGATCCTGGGTCACGACGTCGTTCGGGAAGCGGAGGCGGTCCGGTACCGGATCGGCCTCGCCGGCCAGTTCGCCGCGGTCGACCCCAACCTCACCGGGCAGGAGAACCTCCGGCTGGTCGGCAAGCTGGCCCAGATGCCACGGCAGGCCATCGGGGCCAGGGCCGACGAGCTCCTTCAGCTCTTCGACCTCTCTGATGCGGCCGACCGTCCCGTCCGCACGTATTCGGGCGGGATGCGCCGGCGACTCGACGTCGCGGCCGCGCTGGTCCAACGGCCGCCGGTCCTCTTCCTTGACGAGCCGACCACCGGGCTGGACCTGCAAAGCCGGAACGCGCTCTGGGACACCATCCGGGAGCTCGTGTCCGAGGGCACCACGGTCCTGCTCACGACGCAGTACCTGGAGGAGGCCGATCGACTGGCCAACCGGGTAGCCGTCGTCGACGTCGGCAAGGTCATCGCCGAGGGCACGCCCGCAGAGCTGAAGTCGAACCTGGGCGACACCGTCATCGAGATCGGGATGCCGGGCGAGGTGGAGGCCCTCCGGGCCCAGGCAGCGCTGGCAGCGCTGAACGGCGAGCCAGAGCTCGAGGGCACCACGCTTCGGTTGTCCTCCGAGAGCCCGAGGGTCCTGATGGACATGCTGCGAACGCTCGACGGTCAGGGGCTCTCGCCGTCCTCGCTCACGGTTCGCGATCCGAGCCTCGACGACGTGTTCCTCGCCCTCACCGGGCACCACGCCGAACCCACGACCGAGACGCCGGGAGAGCCGGCTCAGATCGGAGCCGCACGATGAGCCAGACATCCATCACCGTTCCCTTGCCCGTTGAGCGCCACGGTTTGAGCCGTCTCAGCGGCGCGGTGTCCGACACGCTTGCCATGGCCGAACGGAACCTCATCACCTACAGGCGGGTCCCCCAGCTCCTCGTGTTCTCCACGATCCAGCCGGTCATCTTCGTCCTGCTGTTCACCTACGTGTTCGGCGGCGCGGTCAGCCTTCCCGGGTTCCCCTACCCCTACGTGGACTACCTGATGCCCGGGGTCTTCGTGCAGCTGACGGTGTTCGGGGCGATCGCGGCCGCCGTGGGGATGGCTTCGGACCTGAAGAGCGGCCTGTTAGAGCGACTCCACTCCCTCCCAATGGCGCAGTCCGCGGTCCTGGCCGGCCGGACGATCGGCGACTTCTCCCGCAACGTCTTCGTCATGGTGCTCGTGACCCTGGTGGGCTTCGCGGTCGGGTTCCGGGTGCACACGAACGCAGTGCTGTTCCTGGCCGGCATCGGGCTCGTGCTCCTGTTCGCTTACTCGCTATCGTGGGTCTTCGCATTCGTCGGGCTGGCCGTGGGCGACCCGGAGACCGCGCAAGCCGCGGCGTTCCCCATCCTCGCTCCCCTGGTGTTCGCCTCCTCGGCGTTCGTCTCGACGGAGACGATGCCCGGGTGGCTCCAGGCATTCGCCGAACACCAGCCCGTCTCGGTGACGGCCAGTGCCGTTCGGGCCCTGTCGAATGGAGGGCCGACGGCGAGTTACGTGCTCCAGTCGCTCGCATGGGTCGTGGTCATCATCGCGGTGGCCGCGCCGCTCGCGGTCCGGCGCTACCGCAGGGCCGTGTAGCGGCGAGCATCACCCGTTCCCGAACTGAAGGGTCTCGGGGCGCTCCAGCAGGAGAACGATCGCGCGGGTCGGCGTCACCGGACGATGCTCGATGCCACGCGGGACCGTGAAGAGGTCACCCGGGTGCATCTCGACCGGGGGGAGGCCCCCGAGCTCGATCCGGAGCTCGCCCTCCCAGCACAGGAACAGCTCGTCCTCATCATGGTGGTGCCACGGAAACTCGCCCTCAATGGCGGCGATGCGCACCACCGCGTCGTTCGCCACGACGAGGTCCCGCGGCTCGAACGGCCGCCCGATGCCGGCAGCCACAGACGGGATCGAGACCGGGCCGTCCATAGCGCCCATGCTAGGGGAGCCCAGCGCACTCGTCGGTTGGGGGCGGTCTTCGAACGGCCTCCCCGCTATCCTCAATCGATGAGCCTGTACCGGCTCTCGGAGCCCGACCAGCTCGTCGCCCCCGCCATCGTCGCGGCGTTCGACGGGTGGATCGACGCCGCGGGCGCATCGACCGCGGCGACCGTGCTGGTCGGTGGCGACGGCGAGGCCGTGGCCACCTTCGACCCCGACGCCCTGTACGACTATCGCTCGCGCCGGCCCGTCCTCGACGTCCTCGACGGGAAGCTGACCGAGCTGGTGTGGCCCGACCTCACACTGAAGCGAGCCCGGCACGGACCGCGTGATCTCCTCGTGCTGACCGGCCCCGAGCCCGACTTCCGGTGGCGCGAGCTGTCACAGGACGTGCTGGAGATCGCGCTCAAGCTCGGGGTGGTGGAGTGGGTCAGCCTCGGCGCCATCCCGGCAGCCGTCCCCCACACCAGGCCCGTTCCAATCCTGGCCACGGCGTCGAAGCAGGGGCTGCTCGCGGAGGAGGAGCAGCAGGGGCCGGAGGGCCTGCTCCGCGTCCCCTCCGCCGCGCTGAGCACGATCGAGCTGGCGGTCTCGAGTGCCGGCCTGCCCGCCGTCGGTTTCTACGCACAGGTCCCGCACTATGTCGGCGGTCCGTTCGCCTCGGCCGCCATCGGGCTCCTGGAGCACGCCGGCCGGCACCTGGGGGTCGAGCTGCCACTCGGCGCGCTCCCCGACGAGGCCATGGCACAACGCCAGCGCCTCGACCAGGCAGTGGCGGACAGCGAGGAGTCCAGGGAGTACGTCCAGCGCCTGGAGCAGATGGCCGACGAGCAGGGGCAGCCCTCGGGCGAGGACCTGGTCTCGGAGATCGAGCGGTTCCTCCAGCAGGGTGGCGCCGAGGGCGGCCCTGGGCCACGCGGCGAGCGCTGAAGGGAGGCGCGATGGAAGGCCCCACGCAGATCAGGCCGAAAGGGTTGGCCGACTACCTCGACGTCCTGTCGAAGGCGGTGTTCCAGTCCGGGATGAGCTGGCGGGTGGTCGAGGCCAAGTGGGAGGGGACGCGGGAGGCCTTTCGCGGTTTCGAACCTCACAAGGTGGCGAACCTGACGCCAAAGCAGATCGACGCGTTGGCGGAGGACACGCGGCTCATCCGCAACCGTCGCAAGATCGAGGCCACGGTGGAGAACGCCGAGACCATGCTCGCACTGGAGGACGAGTTCGGCGGGTTCAAGAAATACCTTCGATCGCACGAGGACTTCGAGACCCTCTCGGCCGACCTGGTCAAGCGGTTCAAGTTCCTTGGGGACACCGGCTCGTACTATTTCCTTCACGTCGTCGGGGAGCCGGTGCCGCCCCACGACCAGTGGATGAAGTCGCACCGGCCCCATGGCTTCGTTCCCCGAACATCGAAGGCGAGGACCGCGAAGCCCCGGACGTCGGCGGCCCGGACGTCGAAGGCAAGGACGTCGAAGCCTCGAACGCGCGGCTAGCATGTCGGCATGCTGGGGATGCCGCCGAGCGAGCGGACGAGAGTCAAGCGCCATCCCGAGCGCGGGGCCTACGATCGCGCAACGATCGATGGCATCCTCGACGAGGCACTGTTCTGCCACGTGGGGTACGTGGCCGACGGCCACCCCCGGGTGATCCCCACCATCCACGCGCGGGTCGGCGACACCCTCTACGTCCACGGTTCCAACGCCAGCCGGACCCTTCGGACGATCAAGGGCGGGGACGAGGTGTGCATCGTCACCACGCTGCTCGACGGCCTGGTCCTGGCCCGTTCGGCGTTCATGCACTCGATGAACTACCGGTCGGTCGTCGTCTACGGACGCACCCGGGAGGTCTCCGACCGGGAAGAGAAGTGGATGGCTCAGAAGGCCTTGGTGGATCATGTCTGCGCCGGCCGTTCGGATCAGGTCCGGATGCCGACCGACGACGAGCTCCGCCAGACCACGATCCTGGCCGTGCCGCTCGAGGAGGCCTCGGCCAAGCTTCGGACCGGACCGCCCAAGGACGATGAGGCCGACTACGACCTCCCGCTTTGGGCCGGCGTCCTGCCGATGTCCACCGTTCCCCAGACGCCCCTGGACGACCCGCGCCTCGGCCACGGACTGGACCCCCCTCCGAACGTGACCGGCTACCGCCGTCCGCCACCGCGGGCCTGAGCCTTCCCCTGCCCGGACTTGACGTCCCGCCCCTTATAGTGGTTCGATATATCGGTCCGATATAGATAACCGATATATCGAAGCGCAACCCACGGGAAGGGACCGGATGCTCGAGCTCGCGATCCTGGGCCTGCTGAAAGAGCGGTCCATGCACGGCTACCAGCTCTCCAAGCGGCTGACCGACACGCTCGGAGGGTTCTGGCGGGTTTCCTACGGCTCGCTGTACCCCACCCTGCGACGCCTGGAGCGCGACGGCGCCGTGGAGCGCGTCTTCGACGAGCAGGAGGTCGGCCGCCGCAAGAACGTCTACCGCATCACCGAAAAGGGCGAGGAGCTGTTCCAGCGACTTCTCGAGGAGGCCGGCGCCGAGTCCTCCCACGAGGACAACCGGTTTCGGGTCCGCCTCGCGTTCTTCAAGTACCTGGCGCCCGACACCCGGATCCGCCTGTTGGAGCGACGGCGCGCCTACCTCGAGGAACGGCTCTCGACCATCACCGCATCGCTCACGGCCACCCGCGAGCGCTTCGACACGTACGCGCTCTCGCTGATGCAGCACGGCCGCGAGTCCACCGAGCAGGACATCGCCTGGCTGAATGGCCTCATCGCGGCGGAGCGACGCCAGTCCGATTCGATGAGAGAGGGAACGAGGCGCCGCAAGCCCCGAGCGCTTCGCAGAAAGGAGCGCACGATATGAGCAAGGTCCGTCTCGCGATCGTAGGCGTTGGCAACTGTGCCTCATCGCTGGTCCAGGGACTGGAGTACTACAAGGACGCGGACCCGGAGGACCGGGTGCCGGGCCTCATGCATGCGCAGCTCGGGCCGTATCACGTGTCGGACGTCGAGATCGTTGCCGCCTTCGACGTCGACGCCAAGAAGGTCGGCAAGGACGTGGCCGAGGCGATCGTCTCGGAGCCGAACAACACCATCCGCTTCGCCGACGTGCCGCCGACGGGGGTGACCGTGCAGCGCGGGCCCACACTCGACAGCCTGGGCAAGTACTACAAGGAGGTCATCGGCGAGTCCGACCAGGCGCCCGTCGACGTGGCGAGGGTCCTTCGCGACGTCCGGGCCGACGTGCTCGTGTGCTACCTACCGGTCGGGAGCGAGGTCGCCGCCAAGCAGTACGCGCAGGCCGCCCTGGACGCCAAGGTTGCCATGGTCAACTGCCTGCCCGTGTTCATCGCCTCGGACCGCGAGTGGGGTCGGAAGTTCGTCGACGCAGGCCTCCCGATCGTCGGCGACGACATCAAGAGCCAGGTCGGCGCCACCATCGTGCACCGGATCCTGACCAAGCTGTTCGAGGATCGTGGCGTGAAGCTGAACCGGACGTACCAGCTGAACTTCGGCGGCAACATGGACTTCATGAACATGCTGGAGCGGGAACGGCTGGTGTCCAAGAAGCAGTCGAAGACGCAATCGGTGCAGAGCCAGCTGGAGAAGCCTCTCGATCGCAAGGACATCCACATCGGGCCGTCGGACTACGTGCCGTGGCTGGAGGACCGCAAGTGGGCGCAGATCCGTCTGGAGGGGCAGTCCTTCGGCGACGTGCCGCTGAACATCGAGCTGAAGCTGGAGGTATGGGACAGCCCCAACTCTGCAGGGGTGGCCATCGACGCCATCCGATGCGCCAAGCTGGCCATGGACCGTGGGGTCGCCGGCCCGCTCATCGGACCGAGCGCCTACTTCATGAAATCGCCGCCCGTCCAGTTCACCGACGACATCGCCCACGAGATGGTCGAGGAATTCATCCTGGGCAACGGGGCCAGCCGGTCCGCCGACTGGACCGCGTTCTTCGACGCCCAGCCCGCGTAACCTCGCCTACGAGGCTCGGGGGGCCCTCCCTGATCTCGGGAAGACTCTCGGGAAAGAGAAAGGAGCCCACTCACGTGGACTCCTTGTCTCGTGCTGACTTCGGCGGATCGGATCAGACCCTCGCCGGAATTCCCTCCAAGAAAGCGAGGTCCCCAACGTAGTTCGACCGCAGCTCGATCCGATCACTCAGGTTCTCGCGAACCCAGGAGGCGGCCACGAGCGACGCGCCGTCGGCCTGCTCGCGCGTGTTCCAAAAGCTGATCGATACGCACGTCTTGTCGCCCACATCGGCCACGCCGTAGCGGACGAACCCAGGCTGCGACTGGAACTTGTGGAGCATGCCCTTCTGGGCAGCGTCGGCGACTTCCCTGAAGGTGCCATTGGTGATCCCGTAGGTTGCGACCCGTACATGTTCCATAGTGCTCTCCCTTGTTCGGTAGTGTGCCCTGACCGCCGTGCACCAGTTGGAACCAGATCGAGAGCAGAAACGCTCGCGGTATCAGGCCCTGGGCCGGGACTCAGCCAAAGGGCGGAATCGGAAGAGCGAACCCGTTTGACCGGTACTCCCCTCACTGACGGGGTCGCATCTCCCTTCAGTATACGTGTTTGGGCCGGCGGCCCCCTAGGATGCGGCCGTGAAGGGAACGTTCGCGCGAACCCGCGACGCGCTACGAAGCCATGATTTCCGGCGCCTGTTCGCCATCCGGTTGGTGAGCCAGTCCGCCGACGGGTTCTTCCAGGCCGCGCTAATCGCGTCGGTGGTCTTCAACCCGCAGAAGCAGAGCACCGCGCTGGGCTTCGCTATCGCGACGCTCCTGGTGTCGCTACCGTTCTCTGCGGTGGGGCCGTTCACCGGAGTGTTCATCGACCGGTGGTCCAGGCGGAGGATCCTGGTGGTGACGCCGTGGATCCGCGCAGCGGTCGTGGGGTTCGCCCTGCTGAACCCCCGGACGGTGGCGGTCCCCTTCTACATGGCCGTTGTCCTGGTGTTCTCGGTCAACCGGTTCTACCTGGCCACTGCCCAGGCCGTGGTCCCTCGCCTGGTCCCCACCGAGGACCTGCTCATGGCGAACTCGATCGCCACCGTCGGAGGGACCGTCGCGCTCCTGGCCGGCGTGTTCGTGGGCGGGTGGGTCTCCGACGTGTTCGGCAACGTGCCGGTGATCGTGGCGGCCGGCGCGATGTGGCTCGTCGGCTCGCTGATCGCCACTCGCATCACGACGAGCCTCACACCGCACCACCTCCCGCCGGCCGACGCGGTGACCGACGAGATCCGACGGGTGGCCCGGGAGTTCGTGGACGGCATCGGTCGACTGGCTCGGACCCCTCGGGCGGTCGGACCGATCACGTCGATCACCATCGATCAGTTCGGGCAAGGCATCATGCTCGTGCTGTCGCTGTTCGTGTTCCGCGAGCAGTACAAGGAGGGCGTCGGTTCCTTCTCCAACCTGATCGGCGCCGGCGGGGTTGGCGTCCTGGTCGGGATCCTCACGGTGGGCAAGCTCGAGGAGCGGTTGGCCAAGGAACGGATCGTCGCCGGCGCCTTCGTCGCGGGAGGAGTCTGCCTGCTCGGGCTCTCGCTCCATCTGACCGGCCTCACCCTGCTGCTCGGCAGCTTCGCCGTGGGCCTGACCTTCGCGTGGAAGAAGATCCCGGTCGACACGATGGTCCAGGAGGCCATCCCCGACGGTTACCGAGGGCGAGTGTTCGCCGTCTACGACGTCTCCTACAACCTGTCGAGGGTGATCGCGGCGTTCGTGGCCATCGCCATGCTTCACTCGCTCAGCCCGGAGGTCTCGGTGGCCCTGATCGGGGGGGCATTCGTCCTGTACGCCCCGGTGCTCCCCAGGTGGATCGCCCGCGCGCCGGAGCTCGTCGTCCGGTTCTACGAGGGCGGTCGAGCCGAGGAGTGGCCGCGAACCGTCGTGTGGGGCGGCGTCGAGGAGCGCGCCGAGGTGCAACGATCGTGGATGGAGGATCGCGACGGCGAGCGGCGGCGGTGGTTCCGGCTGGCCCTCGAGGACGGAACCGTGATCGAGGTGTCCGGGCCCGAGGGCACTGGCACGTGGCGCCTGGAACGCGAACTGACCTAGGTGGTCGCGGCCTCCTCGGTGGCCAGTTTGGGATCGATGGATCCGCCGGTGGCCGGGGCTCCCACGACCTCCGCACGCCTGGCCATCGCCACGAGAGGCCGGCGAAGGCGCCGACGGGACAGCATCCACAGGCCGGTCAGGCCGGTGACCACGGCGATGAGGCCGCCCAGGGCGATCCCCATCCTCGGGCCGAACCGGTCGGCGACCCAGCCCGCGATCGGCGCGCCGATCGGGGTCCCGCCGAGGAAGACCATGCCGTACAACGCCATGACCCGGCCCCGCATGTTGGCTCGCGAGCTCAGCTGGAGGGTGGAGTTGCCGGTGATCATGAAGACCATGCTGACGATGCCCATCGGCACGAGGACCAGGAGCTCCGACCAGAAGGTGGGCGCGGCCGACGCCAGGACCGAGGTGGCGCCGAAGGCAACGGCCGCCACGGCCAGGCGCCGGGGGTTCGGCTCCTGCTGGCGGGCCATGGCCAACGCGCCCAGGAGTGACCCGAGGCCGAGGACGGAGAGCATCGTCGCGTAGGTGCCGGCGTCACCGTCGAAGACGCGCGTCGCCAGGACGGGGAACAGCACGGAGAAGTTGAACGAGAACGTGAAGATGACGGCCATCCACGTGAGCGGCAGGAGCAGGCCGGGAGTCCTCCGGACGTAGGCCAGGCCCTCACGAAGCTGGCCCTTCCCTCGGACGGGGACGACCTCGCGATGGAGCTCGTCAGGCCGCATGGCGACGAGCGCCGCGATCACGGCCACGTAGGAGATCCCGTTGAATAGGAAGCTCGGGGCCAGCCCGACCGTCGCGATCAGTACGCCGGCCAGGGCGGGGCCCACGATGCGCGTGCCAGTCATGACCGCGCTGTTCAGGCTGACCGCGTTCGTGAGGTCCTTGTTCCCCACCATCTCGGCGTAGAAGCTCTGCCGCGCCGGGTTGTCGATGGCCGTCACGATCCCGGCGAACAACGAGAGCGCGTAGACCATCCACAGCTCGGCCACCCCGGCGAACACCAGCACCCACAGCGCCAGCGCCTGGAGGGCGAACGCGGTCTGGGTTCCGATCAGGATGCGCCGCTTGTCCCGGCGGTCCGCCAGGAGGCCGGCCCATGCACCGAGCAACAGGATGGGCCCGAAGTTCAGGGCCAGCTGGATCCCGAGGGCCACGCTGCTCTCCGTCAGCTTCAGCACCAGCCAGGCGGCGGCCACCGACTGCATCCACGT
>Ga0184638_1000199_pt1 | contig 15928 bp, 13 predicted proteins | sample PLM31_50_b2_FD_133141 | JGI IMG/M metagenome (GOLD analysis project Ga0184638, IMG submission 133141) | Groundwater sediment microbial communities from an aquifer in East River, Colorado, USA - PLM3-1_50_b2 | ecosystem: Environmental > Terrestrial > Soil > Riparian zone | place: USA: East River... | reverse complement strand
TCGCGAGGGCTTCCGCCATTCGCCGGGCGGTTGCCACGAGGTTCGCCAACGCCGGGCTGATGCGGGGAAATGAGGCTGGGCGGTCATTCTCGTAGGAGATACACGCCATCAGGCCTGCAAGGACCGCGGGGCCTACATTCTCATACGCCTTGGCGCGGATGAGCTCCGTAATGAGAAGCGAGTAGTCTATCCGGATATGGCGTGCCCAGTCGCCATCCGGAGTCAACTTGTACGCGGCATCGAGGTAGCCCAGCTCATGCAAAATGTCGGCTCGCTCTTGGAACTTGTGCCACAGCCCGGTCCGCAAGGACTGGATGGACCGCTGGTTGTGAACCCATTCCTGCTTGATCTTATTCCCGGCGCTGAACTCTTTCGCGCAGGTCGGCCGGCAGCGACAGGTCGGACATGGGAATAGATCGCCCAGGCTCTTCACGAGCTCCCCGCCTTCCTCATCCTGCGTGGGTTGGGGCAGAGTCAACACCGGCAATTGTTTGGGTAGACTTTGGAGCTGCTGGTTCATCCAGGAGAGCGACTCGGGGGCCGCCCAGGGGAACGCCGGCGCCGGCGCGAAGTCAAAGACGCGGTCTTGCACGGCGCGGATATCCGCGACGGCGGATTCCGCCACCGTTCCGCCTTCTCTCAGCACAGTCACCATTTCCCGGTGCTGACCGCGGCTTCGATAGTTGCGCAGCACAATGCCGCGAAAGCGCGGAAATGCCACAAGCCGCCCGGGCGTGAGAAACGGCAACCGGGCCTTCACCTCCGGGGGGTGATGCCGGCGCGCTTGCAATTTCTGCGCGGTTTGGCGTGTAGCCTGGTCGTACGCGTGCCACTGCGTCAACCAATCTGAACATTCGCGAGGCCCATACGATTCCAGCTTCGCATGGAGCTTTTCGTTGCGCAGTTCCATGCGTTCCGCTTGGGCGTTTAGTTGGAATTGGGCAAAGCTCTTCGCCAGGATAGATTGGATGTGATCCACCGGATGCGCCTTCAGAAGATTGAGCACCATCGGGTAGGAAATTACAAATTGACTGTCAATCGGCTCCGGGCGGCCGGTGAGTCCACGAACGATCACCCCGAGATCCATATACGGAGACGGCGTCACAACCGCAAAGCCCACGCTGTCTTTGCCGCGTCGGCCGGCTCGGCCGGAGATCTGTTGGACCTCCGCCATCGTGAGATCCGTGAAGTCCTGATCCCGTCTGACGCCTGATTGGGTAAGAACAACGGTGCGCGCGGGAAAGTCCACGCCAGCCGCGAGCGTGGTCGTAGCGAACACGGCATCAAGGCAACCCCGGCGCATCAGTTCCTCGACCGCGATTTTCCACGAGGGCAGATGTCCCGCGTGGTGGGCCGCCACCCCGTACGTTGTGACCATCTTTCGCAAGGGATGGTCCTTAATGCTCGGATAGGGGCCGGTGAGTTCATCTAATACTTGCGAAATCGCGTCCTGCCGAGCGGCCGGAATGGTTTCGGCGGCATGCTCGAACGATTGCAACGCCTCATCACAGGAGCGTCGAGAGGTAAGAAACACAATGGCCGGCGTGAGTGATTTCAGTCTCAGGACCGAGATGAGCTTGACCGGATGTATGGTCGGGGGCATGGACTTCCGTATTGTATCATACGCACGAGTTTTCCCACGTCGCCTCGCAGGAGGTGAAACAAGAGGGGTTATTTCTCCGGAGCAGGCGCTTCGATCAAGCTAAGGCCAATGGCGAGGGCCATCAGACCGATGCCCAACCACCAGACATACGGCTGAATACCCCCGGTGTCGGCAATCAAGCGGTCGCGAAGGACCGTGTCTGTTCCTACCCTTCGTTCAATCATCGCGAGGTTCATTTTGACATGCATGTAGTAGAGGAAATTGGCGGTGATCGCTGCAAACCCATTCCAAATAACCGCGCCCACCAGCCCTGCTCCGAGAAACATGGGGAGGAGGCCCCCGATCAAGAACACCGCCGCATGGAGATACATCTTGCGATAGAGATACCACAACCATCCGACAGCGAAGGCCGGCCAGTGCCAAGTTGGCGTAAAGCGGTCGCCGTCGCCTTTTTGAAAGGCGCGAAAGCGTTCCAAGTAATAGTCGGCGCGGGGGCCTATGAACTGTCCCCACAGTGGGAGATTCTTCGCGACCTCCGGCGTGGTAGCGAACATCTGCTGGCCGCATATACTGCAATACACGGCCGTCTCAGGATTATCGTGCGCACAACGGGGACAATGCATCAGAGAAGGCCTCTGGGATAATTCGGAATCGTTAGGCAGGTTTTGTCGCGTCCTCTCCGGTCGGGATACCCGGGGCTGCCGCGCTGGGAGAGGTCGGACTCGGCGGGATCGGTGCAGGCGCTACCGTCGCTTCAGCCTTCGGAGTAGCGGAAGCAACCGGCGGCGGCTTGGGAGGAGCCGGCTTCTCTGCCTTGATTCCATTCCACTCCGGACCGTCGTAGGCCCCCGCCGCCGGGAAGGCAGCTTTCACCTTCGCCTCGAAATCCCCAGCGGCTTTTCCCGGTGACGCTCCAGTGCCCACCAGATAAAGTAAGTGGGACACTCGCGCGCTGATCCGGTATTCGCCGTTCTCCCAACGCTCCAGGTAGAGCGCCGTCGGATTCGCTCGTTTACCGTTCTGATTGAAAAATTGAACCGTGCCGATAAAATCCATGTGCTCTCAAGCCTTGTCAGTCATGCTGATCCCTTTGGGTGTCATCCTGAACCCTTCGCCTGTCATCCTGAACCCTTCGCGTGTCATCCTGAGCGGAGCGAAGGATCTCGATTCCACGCTCAGGGCAGGCTCCGCGAAGGATCTAGTTCGTGGCTCAGGGTAAATTCGTGAAGGATCCAACTTTCTTGCTCAGAGCCGGTTTCGCCAAAACCCAGATGCTTCGCTGCGCTCAGCATGACAGACGCTACTTGCTACACTCCTACAGATCAAGCCGCTTTTGTTTCAGTTCGGGAGCAGGCACCACCATTTTAAATAATCCGCTCCGAAATTGCCCCAATGTCGCTGCCTGCTCGGGCGTCATCGTCACCTCAGATTCCTTTGCCGCCGACTCGAACTGCTCTAGCGCAAGCATGACCAACCGACCGGCATCCAGAACACGTCCCGCCTCAAAGGCATCTACCGAATCCACCAACAGTTGGCTGATACCTTTGGCAACTGCAGGGAGCCGTTGGTCTCGAAATGCGTAGACCGCACTTTCATACTGCCGAACTGCCACTGGGGCCGGCTTCGACCCTGCATTGCTGGTTTGTTGTTGCCGATACAGCTCGCTGAGCAGGCCCATCAATTGGGTCGCCGTGGGTATGAGGCTTGACGCATCCATTTCTATCGATATGTGGGTTCACTAAACAATATCATCCCTGCCTTGTCAAGCGGACTACGGCTGCCGCCCTGACTCGTTGACTCCGCTGCTTAAGGCCCTGATTTGATAGACCGATAGAACCCCAGGGTGGGACCGCAGCGCGTAGGGAAATATGTACTGGCTGATGTGTACAAGTCGCGGAAGAGGCGGAATAACTTGACAAAATAGGGCGGTATCTCTACTATCGTAGTTTGCTGTAGTTCAAAGGTTTTTAGGGTACCTAGTATGGGGAATTCTAGAGCAGTGTTCAGGAGGGCCCATGAGTAAGGTCGTCGTTGTGGATGACGTCTATGCCGAGCTCCAATTAATCGAAGGGTATCTCAAATCCGCGAACCACACCGTTTTGAGCTATCTCAGCGCCGACAAACTCGAAGAAAAGTTACTAAAAGACCGACCAGATTTGATCATCTTAGATGTCATTATGCCGGGGCGAAACGGATTTCAGGCTTGTCGAGACCTCAAGGCCGACGATCGTTTTAAGAACATCCCGGTGATGCTCTGCACATCAAAGGGACAAGAGAGCGATAAATTTTGGGGACAACAACAGGGCGCGAATGCTTACGTCGTGAAGCCCTTCAAGCCGGACGAACTACTCGCTGCGGTTAAAAAGGCGTTGATCAGTTGAGTCCAACGAACGGAGAGGCCACGAAGCCACAGTCGGTGGACCAACCAGGCTCTCTTCTGTCTGCCCTTGCGGAGGTAGAACAGACAGGGCTCCCCCAAGGCCCTTCCCGGGTGTGTCTCCTGGCCCTCGCCGGAGGTCAGTATGCGGTGGATCTTCGTCATATCCGGGAGGTCTTTCCGCTCGAATGTGTCACGCCGGTGCCCGGCATGCCGCCAACACTGCTCGGCGTGATGAATGTCCGCGGGACCATCGTCCCGATCATTGACATACGGCTGATGCTGCAGCTTCCTCACCCTGAAGCATTGCTTCCGTTTGCCGTCGTGCTGCGTCACGATGAATACCAAATGGCAGTGCTGGTGGACCGATCGCCGGAAATCTTGACGCTATCGCCGGAGCAGTTCCTTCCCGCGGAAACCAACGAGACCGACGAAGCCAACGCAGCGCAGTCCTTTGTCTCGGGCGTGATCAGACTGGATGATCAGGCATATCAAGTATTGGATGTCCCCGGCTTGATCGCGTCCGTGGAGTCCGAAGGAGTCGAGAGAGAAACTGCGTGAGCGAGCGACAGCAGCCATCGCGACACGACAGCATCAAAAAGCACGGCGGCTGAATACCGACGCGTACGTCCTCGGAGAAGAGGCAAGGAGGAAAGTCATGGAGACGGGACTTCGAGGCTGGTTTCAGAACCTCAAGACACAGAGCAAGCTAATGCTTGGCTTCACTGTCCTCGGGGTGATCATCGCGGTCGTCGCTTTCGTGGGTGTTCGCGGGCTTCTGCTGGTTCGCGAGAACCTCCAGATCGTATACAACGACTCGACGCTTGCGCTGGCAAACATCGCAGCGGCTGGGAGCAATTTGGGGCTGTATCACGATACACTGTTGGAAGCCTCGCGCGCGCGTAATAAGACCGAATACAAGAAGGTGATCACGCCACTAGCCAAGCTGAAGACCGACACCCTCGAACCCCTGAGAACCTATGCTGATAGGAGCAGTGGGCGGGTATCCCGGACCGGCCGCGACGAGCTGAAAGATTTACAGGCTCTCTGGGAGGCGATGATCAGCTACTTCGGGAGGGCCGAAGGCAGCTTGAGTGCCTTTGAAGACAGTTATTCCGATACCCTTCCGTACGACACGCGAGTCTTGATGCGTGACCTCGGCGTACTCTCGGTTTCATCCTACGGCGGAGCTGAAACTGACCGAGCGCGAGGCGTGACCGCTTGGTACCGTACAGCCACGAAACGCCTCGACGACATGGTGACGACAGCACGCGCTGTGGCCAAGGATCTAAACGACACGGGACAGACCGTCGCGGAGGATGCACGAAACGCCCTTGTCGGTCTTGCCGTCGTCGCGATCATTCTGGGTTTGAGCTTCGGATATTTTCTTGCCCGCTTCATCTCCCGAGGGATTTCCCATATCGCCGACGTGGCGACCAAAGCGTCGCAGGGGCAATTGCAGGCGCGCGCCAGGATGGACAGCACCGACGAATTGGGCCAAATGGCACTGGCCTTCAATACCATGTTGGACCGCATTACGACCCTCGTTCAGACGGAGGAAGAGCGGGACGTTCTCCAGCGCCGCTTGATGGCATTTCTGGTCATGGTGAGCGAAGTGAGTAAGGGGGATCTGACGCGGCGCGGCACCGTGACCGCCGACATGTTTGGCAACCTGGCCGACGCCTTTAATTTAATGATGGATCGCTTTGGAAAACTCCTGGGTCAAGCCAAGGAGGCTGCCGCGCGTGTAGCCGAATCGGCGAACGCCATGCGCGATACAGCGAGCCACCTTGCACACACCGCCCAGCTTCAGGAAAAAGAATCCAGCTACACCCTGAAAGCAGTTGAAGGGTTGGCGAACGGGATGCGGCAGGTGTCTTCCACCGCCGGGGCGTCTTCGGAAAGCGCGCAACAAACTCTGACCGCAACCGAACAAGGCCGTATGGCGGTACAGGAGACGGTGCAAGGGATGCAGACCATTCGGGTCGCCGTGCAACGCATGTCGAAACAGGTAAAGGGCCTCGGTGATCGCTCGCTGGAAATCTCACAAATCGTCTCCACGATCAAGGAGATTGCCTCCCAAACAAATCTTCTCGCGCTCAACGCGGCCATCGAAGCAGCAGGGGCGGGCGAAGCCGGCGCGCGCTTCGCGATTGTCGCGGACCAGGTTCGAAAACTGGCAGAGCAGTCCAGCCACGCCGCACGCGAAATCACCGAGCTTGTCTCTCTTATTCAGACCGAAACGCAGGCGACCGTCATCGCCATGGAGCAGAACACCCAGGCCGTGGAAGTCGGATCCTCCTCCGCGTTGCGAAGCGGTGAAGTGTTCAAGGACATTTCTGGAATCGCCCAGCGGTCGGCGGAACTCGCGCGCACAATCGCAGAATCGTCCAAACAGCAGACCGCCGCAACAGAAGTCGTGAGCGACGCCATCCGGAAATTCGCATCCGGAGCCATTGCCATTACAAAATCCGCCGACGAGACCCGTCTCACCGTTGAAGAGCTGGGGAAATTGGCCGATGGCCTCACCACGTCGGTGGGCCAATTCAAACTTCCGGTCGGCGCCTAGGGAACATCGGCGCTCCTTGTCTTTTTTGTTAAGATGAGGGGAAGGAGCTCATGAGCCTGGACTTCGACCGACAGGGCCTCGTCAGCATCTTCACGGCGGAAGCGTCCGATAATCTCGCCAAGCTTTCGGCGGCCGTGCACCCTTCCGGCCCGGACCCCGGGGTCATCCCCAAATCCGACATTATCCATCAGCTCTTTATCGTCGCGCACAGCCTGAAGGGCGCGGCGGCCATGTACGGCTATGAGATGTCGTCGAGCTTGGCCGGGATTCTCGAGAGAGCGTTCGAACAAGCGGCGACGCGACCAGAGCGGGAGTGGCGAGGCATTCTCCCATTCGCACGAGAGATCGTGGCTCGGCTGGGGCGACAAATTGAGGTGATTCAGCGAACCAGTGCGGAGGAGGTGGGGAGCCTGGATGACTTGCCTAACCTGTATCCGGAGGTCATGCGCTTCATGCAAAGCGGGGACGGCCCACCCGAAGCGTATCTGATCCCGGATCTGGATGCCGAAGTCTTTACCTATTTCGCCCCTGAGGCGCAAGAGTATCTGGAAACGATTACCTCCTCGCTCCTGGAATTGGAAAAAGATCAGGAGGAGGTGGGAGAGCTTCAGCGGTTGTTCCGCGCGGTGCACACTCTCAAGGGCTCGGCCTACACCGTGGGGTTTCAGGCCATCGGCGATCTCACCCATGAGCTTGAAGACATTGTAGATGCGGTGCTCGATGGACAGACGCATCTTTCACCGGAGCTGACGGACCACGTCTTTCAGGTCTTGGATGTCGTCCGTCTGCTTCTGAGTCGAGACCGCGGTCGCCTAGCTCAATGCCGCACCGAGTTTCAGGCAGCGCTCAAGCAGCTCCGTCAAACACGCTCGACATGGACCACTGTGTCCCCACCCATGGTAAGCCGGCAGGTTGCGACTCCCGCAGCGACGCCCGCTCACCTCGCACCCAGACCTGCCAAGAGACCGCAGCGCGTCCAGCCCGTTGCCAGCGGCGGACGCCGAGAGGAATCGGTCATTCGCCTCCGCCGAGACCGCCTAGAGCGCCTGTTGAATCTCGTGGGCGAACTGGTGATCGGTCGAAGCCGCCTAGAGCAGCGACTGGTGGGACTGGAGGAGCTTTCCCGCCAGGTGCGCACTTACGAAGGGAAGATGCTCAAATCCGTGCGCGCATTTGAGGACAAGCATGAGTTTTCGCCAGCCGAGCCGATCATTGGCAAGCTGGAGATACGACCGTCCTCCTTGCTGAGCGACTTCGGCGCCCTTGAATTCGACAAATACGACGACTTTAACATTCTGGCACGCAGCATGGCGGAAATATCGGCGGACATCGCCGAGTCCATGACTCAGCTCAGCGCCATGATCCGTTACAGCCGTGAGGATATGGGCCGGATGCACGAGCTTACCTTAGGCTTGCGAGACGGAATCGCCCAGGCCCGAATGGTGCCGGTCAGTACACTCTTCACACGATTCCAAAAAGCGGTGCGGGAAATGGGTCGCACCGCAGGCAAGAATGTCACGCTGGAGATCACTGGTGGGCAAATCGAATTGGATACCGATGTGGTGCAACGCCTGTTGGATCCGGTCATCCATATCGTCCGAAATGCGGTCTATCACGGCATCGAAACACCGGAGGAGCGGCAGGCCGCCGGCAAGCCGCCGGCCGCTACAGTGTCGCTGCAGGCGGCGCATCGGGGCGCGGCAGTGGTGATCGAGATCCAAGATGACGGAAGGGGCCTTGATCTCCAGAAGATCAAAGCCAAGGCCGTCGCGTTAGAGGTCCTGGACGAGGCCCAGGCCGAGGCGATGTCCGACGCGGAGACGATGGAGCTGATCTATCTGCCCGGTTTTTCCACGGCATCGGAGATCGGCGACCAGGCCGGACGGGGCGTGGGAATGGACGTTGTGAAGCGGGCGGTGGAGGCTTTGAATGGTCGCATTGACATTGAGACTCAACCGGGGGTGGGGACCACCTTCAGGCTGCGGCTCCCACTCACATTGTTGATCTCCACGGCACTGATCGTGCGCATCGGCGAGGAACGCTATGCCATTTCGCTTCCCAGCATCCGCGAAGTTCTCAGCTCCGCCGCACAGGCGCTCCGGCATATTGATGGCCGCTCCCTCCTGGTGATTGGAGACGAAACGGTCGAGATTCGCTCCCTCGCTCAGTTGCTCGGCGACCGACCCGACACCCCGCGCCAGCCAACGCCGGTCGTCGTCCTCCATGCCGGGCCCAAGGTCCTGGGCGTGTCGGTGGATGAACTGCTCGGCCGTCAGGAGATTGTGATCAAAACGCTTGGCCCGTTTGCCATCTTCAAAGGGTCCAACTACAGCGGAGCGGCCATTGATCCAGAAGGGCGGGTGCTCTTGGTCTTGGACGTGGAGCGCCTGCTCGGCGACCGGCCGAGCGTCAAGCCCGCCTGGTCCACAGCCTTCCTGGCAAGAGCCGTTCAAGCAGGGCTTCCGAAAGAGCCGGAGAAACCTACCTCAGCCGCCCAGCGGGTCGGGGCGCGCATTCTGCTCATTGATGATTCGCTGAGTGTCCGCAAGTTCATTGGCCGCATGCTAGAGGCAGCCGGGTACCAAGTGGACACTGCGGTGGATGGGGAAGAAGGGCTTCGCAAGGCCGCGGACGGCTCCTATCGCTTGATCATCACGGACCTCGAGATGCCCAAGATCAACGGCTACGAAGTGATTCAATCCCTGCGGGAGCTCCCGCATACGAAATCCATCCCGATTATGGTGATGACGACGCGCGCCGCGGAGAAACATCGGCAGCTGGCAATGAGTCTAGGCGCGAACGCCTATCTGGCCAAACCCATCGAGGAGCAGGCTTTACTTGAGGAGGTCGAACACTGCCTCGAGGCCGCGGACGCGAAAGTATGAGGATCTGAAGGATGCCGGACGACAAAAACTTCGCCGCACGCCGCCGGACCCAATTCGTGCTGCCTGTTCGCACGGCAGGCCGGTTTTGGGTTGTGGGGTGCGGCGCTGTAAACGTGGCCTTACCGGTGGCCTTTGTGCGAGGCATCCTGCGACCTGAAGAGGCCGACAACGCGAATTCTGACACGGCGCTGCAGACGATTTATCACTTGACGGAATTGGCGGATCGCTTGGAGCAGCCACCCTCTCCTGTCACGCCGGAATCACGGGTCATCCTGCTCGGCAAATATGACGAGCATTATGCATTCAGAGTGGACCGCGTGCAGGGGCCGGTGGAGCTGAAAGCGCGAGAGATGCGTCGGTTGCCACCGCAGTTTCAGGGAGAGGAGCGGGGATGGTTTACGGGCGTGTTCTTGTTTCAAGACGCAATGGCCTGTTTGGTTAACCTCGATTGGCTTCTTGACCGGCACACCGGATCGCGCATAGGTGCGCTCTTGATGCAGCCGGAAGCGACAGGGACTGAGGTACTTGAATTGGAGGTAGCGAGCGATGGAGACGACGCTCCATGGGCCGACTCCTGAGGCGGCTGAGCCGTCACCCCACCCCGGACTCGTCCTGTTCAGTATCGGTGGTCAGCGCATAGGGGCCTGTGCTGATGAGATCGGTAGTTTCCACGTGTGGGGAAGTGAGATGCCGATCCCCAGTCGCACGCCGTTTATGAACCGCCTGTTGCGCTATGGGGACGAGGTGTTGCCGGTCTATGATTTGGCTGCCCGCTTGAAGGTACGGGTGGTGGACTCTCGGCCCTTGTGCCTGATCGCCCGGCACCAGCAAGGCCGTATGGCGATCTGCATAGACGGAGAGATTCCAACGCTTCGACCCTGGGATGCACGGTGCGTCGGACCTTCCACCAGCGGAGAACGCGATGTCCTTGGCACCTACCAGCTCGAGGCGGAAACGATTCCGATTTATTCGCTCGCCACGTTAGGCATTCAGGTTGGATCGGACTCACCAATGAGCGAGAGGGGATAGCAGCGGACCATGCCGAAGGTATTAATCGCGGATGATAGCCTGAGCGTTCGGAAGGTTGCCGAACGCTTGCTGACGGCAGCCGGCTTCGATGTATCCCTGGCGGCGAATGGGGAGGAAGCGTTAGCCGGTTTCTCGACCACCAGACCGGATATCGTGATTGCCGATGTCATCATGCCGGACAAGAGCGGATTTGAGGTGTGCGCGCATGTCCGCTCCCATGCCACCTTATCAACTACACCGGTCCTGTTGATCTCCGGCGTCGTGGATGATGAAATTACCCGCCAAGCCGTTGAGTGCCGCGCGGACGGCGTGATCAAAAAGCCGTTCCATGGGTCCTCGCTGCAAGATCGCGTGTACGCCTTGCTGGCTTCCCGGCAAGAACAGCCTGCGCCAGCCGGCGCGGAATCCATGACACCTGTCGAATCCCCCAAGACTCCTGAGACACCGAAGCTGGTTGAAACCTCCACGCCGGTCGAGGCCGTCGGAGCGCCGTCCGGGCCAAAGGTGTTTCGAATCACGGAAGATCAGCTCGAAAAAGTCCGCGAAGCGGCGACATGGGCCAGAGACATGGAAACCCGGCTCAGTGAGGAAGAAAAGCGCGCGGCCGACTTAGAGGAGCAGAACAAGGCATTCCGCGAAACCGCTATGCTCGCGGCCGCCCGCGTGCGAGAATTGGAAAACAGACTTGCGGAAGAGCAGAAACGATCGGCGGAGTTGCTGCAACGGGTCGCTGAAATGGAGCACGCCGCGGCCTGTGCACAAAAGCTGGCGGAGATTTTCGCGGAAATCGGGCGCCTCGGCCCCAAGGCCGGAGGCCCCTAATGTATACCAATCCCATTGAAGGCGAATTCCAGGAAGAGGTCTTGCGACTGTTCGCCCTTGAGGCGTTGGAGTGGGTCAGGCAAACCAAGGCCGCACTCCTGGAGCTGGAAGCCACCTCTACGCCCAGCCGCGCCCAGGCCCTCTACGAGATCGTGCTCCGCAATCTCACCAATCTCAAAGGCTCCGCAGCGACCGTGGATCTCCCCTCCATCGGGAATTTGGCTTTCATGCTGGTGCCTCTGCTTCAGCATATGCAGAAGGAACAACGGGTCGTCAGCTCCGACTATTACAGCCCGCTCCGCCAGGGCCTCGATGCCTTATCCTCCGTCATTCAGGTTCTGGCCATGGCCGAAATCAAGGCAGTGGTGGTGGCCGATCTCGAAAGCATCACGCGACGTCAGGCGGACGCCCTTCAAACCTCAGTCACGAAATCCCGCAGCCTCTCCACCGGGCCACTGGACAAACCCGAACCGGAGTTGTCTGCTCTGCCCACCCTCAAGCTCATCGGGGGACTCCTAAAGCTGCGGCGGGCCAGGTCCGTCGCTCCCGCGCCGACGCGAAACCTCGTTGAATTTGTGCTGCGGAAAATTCACGCTCTCCAGGACGCGGACTCAGCGACGATCCTGACTGCATCGCTGTCTCAGTTGATGCAAGAGTTGCACGAGCAGGACGAACGATTCTTGGAAGAGACCCAGCAACGATCGGCGGCGATGGCAGCCGGGCTGACCGAACTCAAAGGGGGCGAGGGGGAAGCGCCTCTTCAACAGAGGAGAATTCGCGAAGCTCTGCGAGACCTTGCCCTGCTTCAGGCCGTTGTGACGTCCGTGGAGGCCGGCGAGATCTTGCAGTTCCTGCACGGATTGGAAATCCTCCTGACGGACATCCTCTATAAGGAGGTCGTCTTATCGGCAGAGCGGTTCGAGGCCGTGTTGTCTCGCCTTGGAATGCTACTGGCCATGGCTCAGGAATGGGTGGAGCTGGGACGAAAAGAGCGAGCGGATATTATGAAGGTATTAACTGACCTCGCAGGCATCCATTTCGTCCCGAAACAGCAGACCTCCTCATTGACCGTTCCGCACTAGCAGTCTTGTCACTCGCCCGAAAAGGATTTTAGGTAGGCCGCGCGCTAATTTGGTGCCGAGGGACAGAATTGAACTGTCGACACCAGCCTTTTCAGGGCTGTGCTCTGCCAACTGAGCTACCTCGGCACCTGCGAGGTTTTTTCTTCTATCAAGTTCCCCGTGTTAAATCAAGGCAAGAACTCTCACCCGTACCTTCCATCAAGAAGATCTGAACCAAGAGAAATTCAAAAAAGTTTTCCAAAACATATCGGATTTCTTTCCTGACCTTCCACTGCTTCTAGGGTGTATACCTAATATAGCCACATAAAGGTTGATCCAAGACCCATAGCCTGGTATCCTAACCTGGCAATTTCATGACCGGTTTGTTAAAAGGTCCAGGTGAATAGTTTCCCTCTCAGGCTCAGTGGGAGTGGTCATTCCGATCAGCCATAAAAATCTAGGGATGAGATTGATCCGCGTCCTCGGTTACATCCTCCTATCTGTCTCGCTTTCGGCGTGCGCATCCAAGGCTGACAAGCTGATGGAGGCGGGACGATGGGAAGAGGCGGCCGCTGCCTACCAGGAGGCGCTCAAAGACGACTCATTTAACCCCGCTTTGCAGGCCAAACTCACCACGGCTCGGGCGCGTGTCGCGGCGATTCATGCCGAGCGCGGCCGAGCAATGCTCAAGGAACGCAATACCGCGGGGGCGATCGAGGCGTTGAAGCTCTCGCTGTTCTTTGATCCGATCAATCCTGACTACCACGCGATGTTCGCCGAAGCGCTCCGGTACAAGGAGGCAGAGGACAACCTCTCCGCCGGCCAAAAATTTCTGAAGGCCGGACGGCTTGAAGAAGCTGCTGAGTCGTTCGAGCAGGCGCTCGCCCGGGACCCTGATCTGAAAGCGGCGCAGGATGGGTTGGTCCAAGTCGCGGAACGCCAGCGCGCCGGGCGGAACCTCATCTTCACGAAGGCCGCGCAGCAGCCGATCACCCTCAGATTCCAAAATGCCCGGACCAAGGAAGTGTTTGAATCTCTGGCTCGCGCCGGCGGCATCAACTTCATGTTCGACAAGGATCTGAAGGACGATCCGGTTACCGTCTTTCTCAAAGACAGCACCTTTGAGGAAGCGCTCAATCTCATCATGACCACCCAGAACCTTTTCATGCGACGGGTGGGACCCGATACCATGCTGATCATTCCCAAGACCAAACAGAAGCTGGATCAATACCAGGATCTGATCATCCGGACATTTTATGTGTCCAACGGGAAGGCCAAGGACCTGGTAAATCTTCTCAGAACCATGCTGGAAAGCAAGCGAGTGTATGTCAACGAGGAGATGAATGCCATCGTCATCCGCGACACTCCCGACAAAGTGCGACTGGCGGAACGGATCATCAACGCAAACGACCGCAAGCCTGGCGAAGTGCTGTTCGAGATCGAAGTCCTGGAAGTGGACAAGACGAAGAGCGATAAATTCGGCGTGAACCTCGCCAAGCAGGCCGGCGCGGCGGTCGTGCCGCCCGGGCAACAGAGCCCTACTAGCTTCCCGGGCGCGAATCCGGTGCTATTCAACTGGGAGCAGCTCAGATCCCTCAATCCCACGAGTTACCTGTTCCTCTTGCCGACCAGCGTGCTTCTGGACTTCCTACGCTCCCAGTCCGACGCGAAGACGCTGGCCAATCCGAAGATCCGGGTGGTGAACAATAAGCAGGCCAAGATCAATATCGGCGACAAGGTGCCGATCCTGCTCTCCACTACCAATACGATTCCGGGGACCCAGCCGGGAACTATACCCACGCAATCCACCATCACCTCCATCGAATTTAAGGACGTCGGCGTCAAGCTGACGGTCGAGCCGACCATCCATCTAAATTCCCAAGTGACGCTCAAGCTCCAGCTTGAGGTGACGCGGCTGGGTGATCAGGTTACCTTGCAGCAGAGTCCTCTTGTCCAACAGTTTAAATTCGGGACCCGAACCGCCGAGACCGTTCTGACCCTGAAGGACGGGGAAAGTGTGGTGATCGGTGGCCTCCTCCAAGACGAGGACCGGACAACGGTCTCGAAGGTCCCAGGCTTCGGGGACATTCCGGTCCTGGGATGGCTCTTCAAGTCCACGACGCGCGATGTCGTCCGAACCGATGTCATTCTCACGATCACTCCGCGCATTGTCCGGGGGCTGGAGATGCCGGGAGCAGATGAGCAGTCCTTCTGGTCAGGCACCGAGGAAACCTATTCGTTGAAACCGTTGTTTGATGCCGGCCAGGGGGCCGCTGTCTTGGGCCTCCCCCCGGTATCGGCTTTACCTCCATCCGCTCCGGCTCAAAGCTCCGGCGTACCGTCAATTTCGGGACCCGTCCCATCATCGGCACCGTCGGCGCCGAGCGCGGGAGCGCCGCCCGGACCGCCATTGCGGAGCACCATGCTGGCTGTGCGTCCGCCTGATGGGACGGTCGCAGTCGGCCAGGAAACCCGTGTGGATTTTCTCGTGTCCGACGCCGATGCGCTGGTTGAGTCAACCTTCACGATCACTTATGATCCGAAGGTCTTGGAATTCCGCCAGGCGCTCGAAGGCGAGTTTCTCAAGCGTGAGGGCACAGCGACCATGACGGTCAATGCGAATCCGGCTACCGGTACGGCGGTCTTGCAACTCAAGCGCGCACCGGGCGACAAGGGCGTCACCGGAGGCGGCGTCCTGGCCAGCGTGGCATTCCTCGGAAAGGCCCAAGGGGTGTCGCCGGTGGGCGTCCAGGCTGCGCAGCTCGTGACGGCTTCGCAAGGCGTGCTGCCGGTCGTCGGAGGACAGGGCGTAATGAGAGTCCGATGAAAGACAAGTCCGGGGTGACGCTTCTAGAACTGATGATTACCATCTCCATCGTCATGATCCTGGCATCGGTGGCGATGCCGCTGTCCAAGATGGTCGGAAAGCGCACCCGCGAGATGGAGCTCCGTCAGGAACTTCGCAAGGTGCGGGAGGCTATAGACCTTTTCAAAGTGGAGTGGAATCGGGACACTGACGTGTTGCTGGGTCCTCTCTGCACGAAGAACAAGCTCAGCTGCAAGGAGATTTCCGGCGTGACGGGGTACCCCAAGTCTCTTGATGTCCTTTTAAAGGTGGAGCTTACGGGAGATCAGGCCACCGTGACAGGCACATCCATCCGGCGCTACCTCCGAAAAATTCCGCTGGATCCGCTCACCGGCAAGTCGGACTGGCGATTGCGATGCCATAACGATCCCCCCGATGCTGATTCCTGGTGCGGCGAGGATGTGTACGATGTCTCATCAAGCAGCCAGGAGGTCGCCATGGACGGAACAAAGTATAGAGACTGGTGAGGCCGGGGGAAGGTGACGGTGGAAAGACAAGAATCAGGCTTCACGTTGCTCGAGTTAATGATCGTGGTCTCGATCATCGGAATTCTTGCCACATTTGCGGTCCCCTCCTACCGGCAGTCTGTCGTAAAGGCCCGCGAAGCGGTGCTTCAACAAGACCTAGCCACGATGCGAGACGTGCTTGATCAGTACCGTGCGGATCGGGGGAAATATCCACCTTCGTTGAAGGAGATCGTCACGGCCGGATATCTG
>Ga0184638_1000196_pt1 | contig 16093 bp, 19 predicted proteins | sample PLM31_50_b2_FD_133141 | JGI IMG/M metagenome (GOLD analysis project Ga0184638, IMG submission 133141) | Groundwater sediment microbial communities from an aquifer in East River, Colorado, USA - PLM3-1_50_b2 | ecosystem: Environmental > Terrestrial > Soil > Riparian zone | place: USA: East River... | reverse complement strand
GCCCGCCTCCGTAATAAGAGTTATGATGCGAGGCACCGTAAGCATAACGAAGACTGCGCAAAGTATCCAGCACTACGGTCCGACCGGGGGGAGCATGCCGATTTATGAATATCGCTGTGACGCATGTCACAAGCAGTCGAGTATTTTTGTTCGCAGCATCAGCCATCCGCCGGCTGTTCGGTGCGGCTACTGCAAACACGAACATCTTACCCGTCTGATCTCGCGTGTCGCCACGCCCAAATCTGAAGAAAGCCGGCTGGACAGCTTGGCGGAACCCGCCGCGCTCAGTGGCCTCGATGAGAATGATCCGAAGAGTATGGCGCGATGGATGAAGGAAATGGCCGGCGAGATGGGCGAAGACCTGGATGATGAGATGCAGTCGGAACTGGAATCGGCCACCGAGGAGTCTGCGACCGCAGAGGGCACCGACCCGCCATTCGCCTAAGCGGCCATCGGTGGCTTGTAGAAGCGGTCCTGGTGACGCGAGAGGAAATTACGGCTTCACGGTGACCTTTCGGACGATGTCCCGCTCTTGAATTTTCGGAAGAATTTCCAAGCCCTCGCTGACCTGTCCGAATACCGTGTAGTTGCCGTCCAGAAATGGTTGAGATTCCAGGCAAATATAGAACTGGCTATCGGCGCTGTCCGGCTCATGCTTCCGGGCCATTCCCACCGTCCCCAGCCCATGGTTCTTTTCATTGAACTCGGCCGGCAGGCTCTGCCCTGACCCGCCGGTTCCGTCCCCGAGAGGATCCCCGGTTTGGATCAGAAACCTCGGCACCACCCGAAAGGTCAGACCGTTGTAGAAGCCCTTCTTCGACAGCTCGATAAAGCGGGCCACGGTCTTCGGCGCCACATCCGGAAACAGCTCCAGCGTAATGCTGCCTCGATCCGTTTCGAGAATCGCACGAGGGAGCTTTCCGGGTGGACCAGCAGCGAGCGGCGATTGCGATTCGGGTTTTCCGGGAGGCGGGCGAAGCTCCGGCGCGGAGGCCCCCGACGCCTCCCCGGCAATCAGGAACCCCGCGAGCAACACGATCGGCGCAAGGATCAGGGAAACGGACAATGTGAATCGCGACAAATCTTAGCTCGCCGGCTTCTCGACGATGGAGACCGACATCTCAACGCGCTCGAGCGGCAGATCCCCGGCTTCCTTCGGGAGATTCACAATCTGATCCGCCACTTCCATGCCTCTGATCACCTCGCCGAAGGCCGTGTATTGCCGATCAAGAAAGTTCGAGTCCTTCACGACAATGAAAAATTGCGAGCCGGCGCTGTCCGGATGGTTGGAGCGGGCCATGGATACCACCCCCCGCTTGTGCGGTTTGGCATTGAACTCCGCCTTCAAGCGCACCCCGGGAGGCCCGCCCATCCCGTATTCGCTCTTCTTATTGAGGTCCTTGGTATTGGGATCTCCTCCCTGGATCATGAAACCCGGAATCACCCGATGAAAGATGGTCCCATTGTACAATCCGGACTTCGCCAGGTTTATGAAATTCTCCACATGTTTCGGCGCGACGTCCGGAAAAAATCGGATCTCCATCTCCCCGAACTTCGTTTTAATGATCGCGTGCGGCTCCATCTTCTGTCCCCCTGTCCCTTTCTTCTGATCCTCGGCCCAGACCGTTCCCGCCGTTCCGAGCAGCATCAGGATGCAGGCCAGCATTCCCCATCGTTGTCCCATGATTCCCCCTTAGTTTCGGCTCAACTGTTCCAGCGCTTGCTTGGCGGCCATTTGCTCAGCCTCCTTTTTGCTCCTTCCCGTCCCGATGCCGTACCGGCTTCCGCGAATCAAGACCTCCACTTCAAACATCTTCTGATGGTCGGGACCCGACTCCCCCGTCGTTCGGTATTGCGGAAGCGACTCAAACTCTCGTTGACAGAGCTCCTGCAGGTCGGTCTTGTAATCAGCGCGCCCCCCCGAAACCTGATCGCAGGAGGCCAACTCATCAGCAAACTGCGTCTTGATCCAGTCGGCCGCCGGCTCCAAGCCTCCATCAAGGTAGATCCCTGCGAGCACGGCTTCGAGCGCGTCCGCCAGGATTGACGGTTTGTCGTGTCCCTGCGTGACGGTTTCGCCTTTTCCGAGACGTAACGCTTCGCCGAGACCCAGCCGGCGAGCCACCCCGGCAAGCGTATCCTCGCTGACGAGTCGCGCCCGCAGCTTGGACAATTCCCCTTCGGTGGCGTCCGGAAACGCCTCAAACAGATAGGCGCTGGTCACTAGATTCAAGACCACATCTCCCAGAAACTCCAGCCGTTCGTTGTCGGCCTCTCCACTTTTTCCTGATTCATTGAGATAGGACGTATGGGTTAACGCTTCGAGGAGCAGCGCGGGCCGCTGGAAACGATACCCCAGCCGGCGCTGAACCTCATCCAGCCCACTCGCCGACATCGCAATTCACGCTGAATGCCGGGCAAAAATCAGACAGGCGTTCACGCCGCCAAAACCGAAGGAGTTGCTGAGGACCGCTTGCACAGACGCCCGCCTGGCCGTATTGGCCACATAATCGAGATCGCAGTCGGGGTCCGGAACGTCCTGGTTGATGGTGGGAGGAAGAATGCCCCGATGGATGGCCAGCACGCTGAAGACCGCTTCCACGCCGCCGGCGGCGCCAAGCAGGTGGCCGGTCATGGATTTCGTGGAGCTGACCGCTAAGCGGGCCGCATGCGAGCCGAACACCTGTTTGATCGCGGCCGTCTCTATCCGGTCGGCCATGGTGGAGGTCGCGTGCGCATTCACATATTGAATCTCCTCCGGAGCCAATCCGGCGTCCTCGAGGGCCCGTCTCATGCACGCGACCGCGCCCCGCCCGTCATCGGGTGGCGCCGTGATATGGTAGGCGTCGGCGGTCATGCTGTACCCCATCACCTCGGCATAGATCTGGGCGTTGCGTCGGCGAGCCGATTCCAGTTCTTCGAGCACCACCACCCCGGCCCCTTCGCCCAATACAAATCCGTCCCGCTCCTTGTCAAAGGGCCGACTGGCGCGCGCCGGTTCGGCGTTGCGGGTCGATAACGCGCGGGCGGCGGAAAACCCGGCCACACTGAGCGGCGTAATCGCCGCCTCGGCGCCCCCCGCAATCATGACGTCCGCTTCCCCTCGTTGAATAATCCGGAAGGCGTCCCCGATGCAGTGATTCCCGGTCGCGCAGGCGGTGACCGCACAGGAATTGGGGCCCCGAGCTCCGGTTCTTATGGAGACATGGCCGGAAGCCATATTAATGATGGTCATGGGAATGAAAAAGGGGGTCACACGGCTTGGCCCCTTTTCCATGAGAATCTTATGGTGGTGTTCAATGGCAGGGAGCCCGCCGATGCCCGATCCGATGTACACCCCGACTCTGTCCGCCGTGTCCTCGGTAATTTTGAAGCCGGAATCTTCCAAGGCCATCTGGCTGGCGCCGACGGCATACTGGATGAACAGATCCATCTTCTTGAGGTCTTTCTTTTCGATATAGTCTCCGGGATTGAAATCATTGATCTCGCCGGCGATCTGGCAGTCGTGGGCCGAGGGATCGAAGCGGGTGATTCGATGAATCCCGGATTGGCCCGCGCAGAGCGCGCTCCAGGTCTTCTCCACCCCGCTGCCGAGCGGGGTGATCACGCCGACGCCTGTCACCGCTACCCGCCTCCTGAGAATTTCTCGACTCATCATGCGAACCCTGACGCTCCGCTTAAATATTTTCTTTGATATAGTCCACCGCGTCCTGCACTGTCAGGATCTTTTCCGCCTTGTCGTCCGGGATCTCGATATCGAACGCTTCTTCGAAGGCCATGACCAGCTCCACAGTATCCAAGGAATCGGCGCCGAGGTCCTCAACGAACTTCGCGTCCGGGACAACATCGTCTTCTTCCACCCCCAACTGCTCCGCGATGATCTTTTTGACCCGTTCTTCCACTGCTGCCATAGATCCTTCCACCTCCTCCCCAAACGCTGGTGGACGAGACTGCGACGTCTCATCCCATCAGCATCCCTCCATTGACGTGCAAGACATGTCCCGTGATGTACGCCGCGGCAGAGGAAACCAGGAATCGCACAGCCTCGGCGACATCTCCCGGGGTTCCCAAGCGTCCTAGCGGAATCTGCTTCAGGAGCGCGTCCCGCGCGTCGGCCGCCAGCCCGTGCGTCATGGCGGTATCAATAAATCCCGGCGCCACCGCATTCACTCGGACGCCCCGACTTGCATATTCCCGCGCGACAGTCTTCGTAAATCCAATGACAGCCGCCTTGGAGGCCGCATAATTCGCCTGCCCGGCGTTGCCCATCACTCCGACGACCGAGGCAATGTTCACGATAGCGCCACCGCGTTGTTTCATCAGAGCAGGCAGCACGGCTTTCGTACAGTGAAACGTCCCTTTCAGGTTCACATCCAGGACCAGGTTCCAGTCCTCCTCTTTCATCCGCAGAAGCAGACCGTCCCGCGTAATGCCCGCATTGTTGATGAGGATATCCACCCGCCCCAGCTCCGTCGCCACCTGATCGGCCATCGCCTTCACGTCAGTCCACTCTGCCACGTTCGCCTTCACCGCAAGCGCCCGGCGCCCCAGCGCGGTCACCGCTGCCACCGTGTCTTGCGCGCGATTGACCTCAACGTCTACCACAGCCACATCTGCGCCCGCTCCGGCGAGCGTCTCGGCGATGGCGCGGCCGATGCCTTGCGCCCCGCCGGTCACAATCGCAACTTTGCCGTCCAGTTCCACGTCCGTACCTCAGAAGGGGACTTAGGCAGCGAGCGCCTCGACGGTGGATGCCAAGCTGGCCGGATTCTGCACGTTCAGCAACCGCAACTCAGGGGCGATCCGCTTGGCCAGGCCGCACAGAACGGTTCCAGGGCCGATCTCAATGAGCGTTCCGATTCCCATGCGCTGCATGACCCGCACCGAGTCCTCCCATAGGACCGACGAGGCGAGCTGTTTGATAAGAGACTTCCGGACCTCGGAGGCCTTTTGAATCGGCTTGGCCTCAGCGTTATTGATCAGCGGTACCTCCAGATCTTTCAGCGGCACGCGCATCACTTCAACCGCAAGCCGTTCGGCTGCCGGCGACATCAGACAGGTGTGGACCGGAACGCTGACCGCCAGGGGAATCGCTTTGCGGCAGCCTTTGGTCTTCGCCAAACGCATCGCTTCCTCAACCGCAGCTTTGTCGCCGGCGATCACAATCTGCCCCGGTGCGTTAAAATTGGCCGGCGAAACAACTCCCATGGCCGAGGCTTCCCGGCACACCTCAGCCACGATGTCGCGGTCGAGCCCCAGCAGCGCGCAGACTAATCCTTTCCCGTCTTCGACCGCCGCTTGCATGTACCGGCCGCGCGACCGCACGAGTGCGACCGCGTCTGAGAATGCCAACCCGCCGGCCGCCACCAGCGCGGTATATTCGCCGAGGCTGTGGCCGGCGACCGCGATCGGCCTCAGCCCCGCCCGCTGAAGGCAGCGCAGCGCCGCCACGCTGGCCGTCAGGAGAGAGGGTTGGGTGTACTCGGTTAAGTTGAGCTGCTCCCTGGGACCGTCAAAGCAGAGCCGAGCCACGTCATAACCCAGCACCCCGCTGGCTTCGGCGAAGAGCGACCGCGCGTCGGCGTCCTGCTCAAAAAACTCGCGTCCCATGCCCACGATCTGGGACCCTTGACCAGGAAACATCCATGCTGCGGCCCCAGTCATGGCGTACACATATGATGGAATTGCTCACAGCTTGTCAACTGAAAACTACCCCCGATTCCTCCCTCTGGTCGTCACAGGCTTGAGGCCAGAGGCAAGGGGCAAGGGGAAGGTTTTCTCCCACTCGCCTATCGCCTCGCGCCACTTGCCTGGTACTGCCGATGCCCTAATCAACGATGAATTCCCCCCCGTCCACACAGATCACATTCCCCGTAATCCAGTGCGCTTTGGGATCGGATAACAAGCCGATCGCCTCGGCGACGTCCCGAGGCGTCGTCAATCGCCCGGATGGATTCTTCGCCAACGCCATTTTGATCATCCGGTCCGCGCCTGGAATTTTCCGCAGGGCCGGCGTATCGGTCACTCCTGCCATGATCGCATTCACGGTGACCCCTAACGGCCCCAGTTCCAGAGTCAATTGCCGGACATGGGACTCAAGGGCCGCTTTGGCCGCTGAAACCGCGCCATAGGTCTTCCATACCCGGGCGCCCCCGGCGCTTGTCATGGCAAAGACCCGGCCCCCTGCTCCCATCAAGCGACGCTTGATCAGGTCCTGAGTCCAATACACCAGGGTGTTCGCCATGACATCGAGCGTCATATCCATCTGGGCCTGTGTCAGCGTCTCCTCCTCGCTGTCCGCGAGGAACGGCTTGAGCGTCCCAAAAGCCAGCGAATGGAGGAACACGCGGATCAGCGGGGTATCCTCTACCACTCCATGGTGTTCGCAAAATGCATCCAACACTTCACGCCGCTTGTCGGGATCGGCCGCATTCACGTTGAAAAAGAGCGCGTCACGCCCTTTTGACTTAATTGCCCCCGTGATGCGCTCTGCGTTCGGCATGGTGGACTTCCTGTCCAAGTGCACGCCGAGGATGTTCATGCCCAGAGCGGCAAGCTCCAACGCCGCCGCCTCGCCGAATCCGCTGGACGCACCCAGGATCAGCGCCCAATCGGCCTTTTGCCGCTGCCCTTCCGCGCTCACGCTGTCCCCCTTCTGCCTTCGCCCCTCACCATTTCACGAGAGCCGAGGCCCACGTCAAACCTGATCCGAATGCCGCCATCAAGATCCGGCTCCCCGGTTTGATGCGCCCCGCCTTCAAGGCTTCGTCCAAGGCCAACGGGATCGATGCGGCTGACGTGTTGCCGTAGCGATCCATATTGACGACGAGCCGGTCCCGGTCCAATCCCAACCGCTCCGCCACGGCATGCAGGATCCGGAGGTTCGCCTGGTGAGGAATGAAGAGATCCACATCCTTGATATCTAGGTTGTTCGCGGCCAGGGCTTCGCGGGCGGTCGCTTCCAAGGTTTTGACGGCCACTTTGAAGGTTTCATTGCCCTTCATCTTCATAAACTGCTGCCGATCCTCCAGCATCTTCGGCGAAGCCGGCATGCGCGAACCACCGCCGTACACGCACACCAAATCCCAGAGATTGCCGTCGGAATGCAGATGGGTTGACAGAATTCCAGCATCCCCCGCCGATGCCTCAAGCAGCACGGCGCCAGCGCCGTCCCCAAATAGAATACAGGTGTTCCGGTCCGTCCAGTCCATGATCGCCGACATCACTTCGGTTCCCACCAGCAGGACGCGCCGACAGGTCCCGGAGCGCACATACAGATCAGCCACCGACAGGCCGTATAAAAATCCGGTGCAGGCCGCAGAGATGTCAAAGGCGAAGGCCTTGGCGGCCTTGAGGTTCCGTTGAACGAGGCAGGCCGTGGAAGGCAACGGCATATCAGGGGTGCAGGTCGCCACAAGGATCAGGTCCAAGCTGTCCGGGTCCCAGCCGGCTGTGGCCAAAGCCCCCTGCGCCGCCTCGGTGCCGAGATCGGAACTGGCAATGCCGTCCGACACCACTCGACGCTCGTGGATGCCGGTCCGTTCCCGAATCCACTCATCCGAGGTCGCCACCATGCGCTCGAGGTCCGCATTGCGCAACACGCGCGTGGGGACCGAGGAGCCGGTCGCCACGATGCGCGCCATCATGACCGGCCCCTCATTGCGCGTCGTCTCCGGGGGTACTTTCGAGCATGGTCAAATTTTCTTCGATGTCGCGCTGAATGCGCTCATTCACCCGTCCTTCGAAGATTTCTTTTGCGACGCGAATCGCATTCTTGATGGCCCTCCCGGACGAGCGGCCATGACTGATGATGCAAATGCCGTTAACGCCAAGCAGGCACGCCCCGCCGAACTCGGCGTAGTCCAATCGTCGTTTATAGCGGGCGAAGGCCGGCCTCAACAAGACGTAGCCGAGGCGGTTCAGAAACGAGCCGGCCGCGATCTCCTTGACCAACATCTTTTTGACCGCCTCAGCCACCCCCTCGGTGATCTTAAGCGCCACATTTCCGATAAAGCCGTCGCACACCACCACGTCGGCTTTGCCGATGATAATCTCCCGACCTTCAACGTTCCCGACAAAGTTCAACGGCGTCTCCTTGAGCCGCTTAAAGGTTTCCTTGGTGACCTCGTTGCCCTTGGTCTCCTCTTCGCCGATGCTCAGCAGACCGACGGTGGGATGCGCCTTGTGCAGCACATGTTGGGCATATTCGTGTCCCATCCAGGCGAATTGTGTCAAATGCTCCGCGGTGCAATCCACGGTGGCGCCGACGTCCACCAGGATGACTTGGCCCGTGAGGGTTGGAAGCAATGCCGCAATCGCCGGCCGCTCGACTCCCTTTAAGACGCCCAACAGAAAGAAGGCCGTGACGACGGTGGCGCCGGTATTTCCCGCGCTGATGACCGCCTCGGCCTCCCCCTTTTTCAACAGTTCGGTCGCGATCCAGATGGAAGAGTCACGCTTGCGGCGCACGACCTGCGACGGCTTCTCATGCATCTCCACCCGCTGGGACGCATGGTGCAGCGTCAGGCCAGGCAGTCCATCCAGACCTTGTCGTCGGATCTCTTCCTTCACCAACGTTTCATCGCCGACCAGCACAACTTCCACGCCGTATTCTCTGACGGCATGAGCTGCGCCCTCGACTTCGGCCGCGGGAGCGTGATCGCCTCCCATAGCATCCAGCGCGATCTTCATGGGGGGCTAAGTTTCTTCGACCGCGATGACTTCTTGCCCTTTGTACGTCCCGCAGGTGAGGCAGGTGTAGTGTGGGGGTTTCGGCTGGTGACACTGCGGGCAGACGGACAGGGTTTGCGGACGGAGTTTGACTTTGGCCGTACGCCGCTTATCGCGACGGGCTTTGGAATGTTTGTGTTTGGGATTCGGCATGGACGTTCGTTCTCCAATCAACCTTACTTTTTAAAATACTCCCTGAGGGCGGCCAGCCGCGGGTCCGGCGGGGGGGCGCACCGGCAGGTCTCGATATTTAAGTCCTGCCCGCATTGCGCACACAGGCCCCGGCAATCCGATTTGCACAGCGGCTTGTAGGGCATCGCCAGCAGTACCTCTTCACGAACAAGCTCGTCCAGCAGAATGGTGTGGTCGCGATAGTAATAGTTCTCTGCTTCCTGCGGCGGCATCGGGTGCTCCCCAGGTAATGTGGCGGGGGAACCTGGAAGATACTGCGCGTCGACGGGGATGTCGAACGAGGCCATATATTCTCGCAGACATCCGACGCACTCAAACATGACCGACAGGGCCAGGTGTCCCGTCACTCTGACCGCGTCCCCTGTCTTCTGTAACAGCAGATCCGCAGCGATCGGCTGAATGAACCGGGCGCCATCCGCACTGAGATCCAGGGCTTCGGTATCTTCCGCAAAGGTCAATTCACGACCTTCTGGAGGAATATCTGAAACAATCACTTCGGTCATAGTCCGCTTCCCTAAGAACAAGGTATCCGCATGAGACATCGCTCAGGGGACCTAGTGCTCTTCCGCGAACGACACGAGCGCGATGCTCCGTGCTCGTTTGATGGCGATCGTGAGTTCCCGTTGGTGCCCCATGCAATTCCCGGAGATGCGCCGGGGAATGATCCGGCCGCGTTCGGTCAGAAAATTCCGTATTAACCCGACATCCTTATAGTCAATTGCGATCTTATCGTGGCAAAACCGACATACCCGCCGGCGTTGAAATGATCGTCCTCGTTCCACTTCGTCCGTACCCTTTCTTAGGCCTATAATGTTTCGTCCGACTCAGAATGGCTGACCTCGTCCACCGGTTCCTTGGGTTCGCGGTCCCCGCCTTGATCAGGCCGTCTTGAGAGAAATCGCACGTTCTCCGCGACCACCTCGTGCTTCGTCACCTTCTGACCCTCTTTGGTCTCGAACTTGCGCATTTGCAGCCGTCCTTCGATCAGAGCCCCCTGACCTTTGCTGAGGTATTGACCGCAGGTCTCCGCCTGCTTGCCGAAGACGACGATGTCAACAAAGCAGACATCGTCCCGCATCTCTTCGCCCTGGCGATACCGGCGGTTTACCGCCAAGCCGAAATTGGCGACAGGGGTGCCGTTCGGTGCATACCGGATCTCAGGGTCTCTCGTCAGGTTCCCCATGAGAATGACCTTGTTAAACCCGGCCATGCTCGGGCTCCAAGGAGGCTTCAACCGCGGCAGGTCGGGGGGGCTGCGCTTCGAGTTTGACAGTGAGAAATTTTATGATGCCATCCTCCAAACGGAAAAAACGCTCCAACTCGGCAACCGACGCGCCATTGCCGCGAAAATGCAGCTGGACGTACACGCCCTTCTTCTCCGCTTTGACTTCATACGCCAGTTTGCGCTTGCCCCAATTCTCTAGATGTTCAACAGTCCCGCCGGCTTTTTCAAGCGTGCCTTTGGCCTTTTCCAATGTTTTCGCAACGTCTTCATCAGCCAGTGAGGGACGTAGGATAAAGAGGGATTCGTACAGTTGGGGCATGAAGCTTCTCCTTCCGGGTAAAGCCCCGGAACCAGGTCCGGAGCAAGGGTGGTGCGAAGCGGCTCACGGTAACATAGCCATCTCAGGGAATCAAGGGAACCGACCAGGTCTAGACGTTGAAGCGGAAAAACATCACGTCTCCGTCTTTGATTACATAATCCCGACCTTCCAATCTGAATAACCCTTTCTCTTTGACTCCCGCTTCGCTTCCGCACGAAATAAGATCGTCATAGTGATAGACCTCGGCGCGGATAAAACCCCGCTCCATGTCCGAGTGGATCTTGCCGGCGGCCTGCGCCGCCTTCGTTCCCATCCGAACGGTCCAGGCTCGCGATTCTGTTTCTCCGGCCGTAAAAAAGGTGATGAGGCCCAACAGTTCGTAGGCGCTGCGAATCAGGCGCACGAGTCCCGGCTCCCCCATCCCCAGCTCCCGGAGATAGTCGGCTCGCTCCGCCGCCTCGAGCGCGGCAATTTCAGCCTCGATCCGGCCGGACAGCTTGACGAGACGAGCGCTACGGCTTTGCACCAGGGTTTCAAGCTGACGGACCGCCGGGTTCTCCTCTTGTCCCTCACCTACGTTCGCCACAAATACTACCGGCTTCGCGGTCAGCAGCTGGTACTCCCGCAGCCACGCCTGCTCTTCAGCCGAAAATGTTCGAAGCCCAATCCATTCGCCCTTGCCGAGCTGTTCAATCAGACCGAGGAGAAACGGCATCTCCTTCACAGCCTCGCCAGCCCGGGCCTTTTTTTCGAGTCGTTCGCGCCGCCGCTCCATCACCTCCAGGTCGGCCAGAATCAATTCGGCCTCAATGAGCCCGATATCGCGCTCCGGATTCACCGGCCCGACGACATGCACAACGTCGGGATCTTCAAAACATCGCGCCACATGCACCAAAAGATCCGCCTCGCGAACCTGGCCCAGGAATTGATTGCCCAACCCCTCACCCTGGCTGGCCCCTTGAACCAGTCCGGCGATATCGCGGAACTCGATGGAAGCCGGCGTGGTTTTCCTTGATGTGAAGATCCGTGTCAGGCGAGTCAACCGTTCGTCCGGAACCACCGCGACTCCCACATTGGGCTCGACGGTCGAAAATGGAAAGCTCGCGACCACCGCCTTTCCTCCGACCAACGCATTAAAAATGGTGGACTTCCCGACGTTCGGCAGCCCAATGATTCCGCAATTCAATGCCATGCTCTTGCTCGCGTATTAGTCCGGGCGGTGGCTACGGGGCGGGAGGCCGGTTGAACCGATTCATGGCGGCCATCAATCCCTCGGAAAGCCAGCAATGTAAGACCTCCACCCCTCGCTCCATCGCTTCAGCCAGGATGACTCGCTCCCGGTGGTCAACCGGCGCGAGGACGTAGTCAGCCGGATCCGTTCCCATCGGCGGACGCCCGATTCCAATCTTCAAGCGCGCAAACCGATCGGTCTGCAGGGCGGTGATAATGGAGAGCACCCCGTTGTGCCCCCCGTGACCGCCATGGGCTTTCAGCCGCACGCGGCCGGGGTCGAGATCAAGGTCGTCATGCACGACGATCAGATCCCGGAGGTCACCGGCGTCCTGCTCAAGCTTTGCAACCAGCTCGGCCACAGCCGGACCGCATGCATTCATGAATGTCTGCGGCTTGGCTAAGGTGAGATCTCGTCCGTTCAGGGAGCCATGCGCGATGAGAGACTGTCCATGTCGCCGGAAGCCCATGCCCGCTTCGGCCGCCAGGGCGTCCAACACTCCAAAGCCGATATTGTGACGGGTCTTGGCGTACGCCGGGCCGGGATTGCCGAGTCCGACGATCAGCCGCAACGTTACTTCTTTTTCTCCCCTTTAGGTTCTTTGCCTTCCTTTTTCTCGTCTTTCTTTTCTTCCTTCGGTTCGGTCCCCGGGGCAGCACCCGCCTTGGCTCCTGGCTTCGCAGCCACCGGCGCTCCCTCTTCCGTGACCTCCTCCGGCTTCTTCCCGATCACCTCGGGCTCCACGGCGCCTTCGCCTGCCGGTGTGGCCGCCAGCAAGGCTTCTAGCTTCGCTTCAGAGATCGGTGCGACCACGCTGATCACCATCATGTCGGGATCATCCAGCATGCGTATGCCGCTGGGAATTGGCACCTCTTTCACGTGAATTCCCTGGTTGATGCGAAGGGCTGTGGGATCCACCACGAGGGCTGTGGGAATTTGGCTTGGCAAGCATTCGATATGCAGTTCCCGCAAGTTGTGCTGAAGGACACCACCCTCCGCCACGCCGACCGGGGTTCCTTCCGTCACCGCCACCGGCACACGGACCCGGACCGGCTTGTCCATGGCCACTTCAAACAGATCAGCGTGGAGAATGGCCCCGGTCACCGGATCCCGTTGATAGTCCCGGAGCATGGCTGTCCGTTTCATCTCTTTGTTGCCGCCGAGGATATTGAGATTCAGGAGAGCATTGGAGCCGGACTCGGAATGCAATACCTTTTGAATCTCGGTCGGCTCCAGGGTGAGCGGCACGCATTCGTTCTGGCCGTACAAAATCCCCGGAATCTTGCCCTCTCGCCGAAGGGACCGTGCCGCACCCTTCCCGACTTTGTTGCGGGACACCGCCTTCATATCAAACTGCATGATGTGACCTCTTGTTGTTCACATTAGACAAACAGGGAACTGACCGATTCTTCCTCGTGAATGCGCTTGATCGCCTCACCCAATAAGGACGCGACCGATAAGACTTTCAGCTTTGGGCAGATGTGATCTTTGTCCTTCAGGGGGATCGTGTTGGTCACGACCACCTCTTCAAGGTCGGAGGTATTGAGCCGCTCCAAAGCCGGCCCCGACAGCACCGCATGGGTGCAGGCCGCCCACACCCGTTGGGCTCCATGCTCCATACAGGCCCGGGCGCCTTGCGCAATTGTGCCGCCGGTATCAATGATGTCGTCCAGCAACAGAGCGTCCCGCCCTGTGACGTCGCCAATGATGTGCATCACGTGCGCCTCATTGGGGCCTTCGCGGCGCTTATCAATAATTGCAAGCGTCGCCTGCAACCGTTTCGCAAACGCGCGCGCGCGCTCGACGCCGCCGGCATCCGGCGAAACGACAACCAGGTTCCGGCCACCCTTGCGACGCACATAGTCCAACAACACGGGCGCGGCATACAGATGGTCTACCGGAATTTCGAAAAAACCTTGGATCTGGCCGGCATGAAGATCCATCGTCAGCACGCGATCCGCCCCGGCTCTGGTCGTAAGATCCGCCATGAGCTTGGCCGAGATCGGCACGCGCGGTTGATCTTTTCGATCTTGGCGCCCGTACCCGTAGTATGGAATGACGGCCGTGATCCGATAGGCCGAAGAACGCTTGAGGGCATCAATCATCAGCCAGAGTTCCATCCAATGCTTGTTCACCGGATCGCAACAGGATTGGAACAGAAAGATATCTTTCCCCCGCACATTCTCGTTGATCTGCACCCTGATCTCATCGTCACTAAAGGTGGTGACCAGAGCGTCGCCTTGCTCCAGTTTGAGGTAGTCGCACACCTCTTTGACGAGCGTCGGGTTCGACAGCCCAGCAAACAGCTTCAGCTCATGCACTCTGCACGCTCCCTCTCAAAATGCGATCGGCGCCGGGCGGCCCCCGCACTATAGCCTCTCGCACCCACAGCTTCTTGGCTACGAGATCCGGTCGAGCAGCGTATCAAAGGAAGGAAGCGATTGTAATCGTTGGAACAGACGTTGTCAATTCAAGCGGCGGGCGGTTTCTTGCTTGTTCCTGGTGCGAGTCACCCACACCGCAAGCCCGCTCTGCTGTTCCAGGGGTTGTGCAGCCTGCTTCGCAGCCTCCTCGGAAGGAAACACACCAAAGACCGTGGAACCGCTACCGGAGAGGAGCGCAGCCTGTGCTCCGAGCCTCAACAGACGCACCCGCAAGTCGCGTAAGCCAGGATGAGCAGCTTCCATCACGGGGCCGAAGTCGTTCTCCATGAGAGCGACCATCGTCTCCCACTTCACGGAGGAATCAGGAGCATTGGAGAACGCCGGAGGGGTCCGAATCGCTTCGCCTGCACGAGAACGGGCATCCGCCAACTGCCCGTACGCCCAGGCGGTGGGGATGGCAATGCCCGGGTTCACCAGAACCAGCCATCCTTCGTTCTCCAGGGGAAGAGGAGCCACCCGCTCGCCGCGCCCCTGTACGAGCGCGGTCGGCCCGTAGAAAAAGAACGGCACATCACTCCCGATTTCTTGCCCGAGCTCGGCCATCTCTGTCGGCGACCATCTTGCGTTGAAAAGGAACGCCAGCGCCCGAATGGTCGCCGCAGCATCGCTGCTGCCGCCACCCATTCCCGCTGCCACCGGGAGGCGCTTGCGGATTTGAATCCGAACGCCTTTCGAATGCCCTAAGCGTTTGAGGACGCATTCCGCCGCTCGGTAGGCAAGATTGCCAGCGCCGGACGGCAGATCCGCGCCTTCACAGGAGAGGGTAATACCGCAAGAGGTAGGGACTTCTTCAACGGTCACGGTGTCCGCCAGCTCCACGGTCTGCATGACTGACCAGAGGTTATGATATCCATCGCCCCTGCGATCGAGCACACGCAGGATCAGGTTCACTTTGCCGGGGGCGTCTATTTCGACCGCTCCGCTAGTCATCCTTATCGCTCTCGTCCGGATCCTCCTCAGTCCCATTTCCTGCTGTGATGCCGAACTTGTCCAAACGATAGCGGAACGATCGCGCATTGAGCCTGAGCAGGCGCGCGGCATGCTTTTTCACCCCGCCGGTGCGCTCCAGTGCTCTGCGCAACAGATCCCGTTCCAGTCCGTTTATCAAGTCTTCAAGATCGAGCCCCTCCGCCGGAATTTCGGTGGGAATCGTGAGGCGCCCAGAGGACAGCGGCCGAAGCCACTTCTCGAAATCGGCTTGGGTGATGGTCGGTCCTGGCGCCAGCGCGATCACCCGCTGCATCACATTCTCCAACTCCCGCACGTTTCCTCTCCACTCATGCTGCTGGAGTGCCAGCATCGCATCCGACTCAACGGTTAAAAGACGTTTCTCATTCTTTCCACCGAACACCGTTAAGAAGTGCTGGACAAGCGCCGGAATGTCCTCAGGGCGGTCGCGCAATGGAGGGAGGGTGATGGGAATGACTTCCAGCCGGTAATACAGATCCTCGCGGAAAAGCCCTTGGGCCACCGCCTTGTCCAGGTCCTTGTTTGTCGCAGCGATGATCCGCACATTCACATTGATGTCACGAGTTCCTCCGATCCGACGGAACTCGCGCTCCTGGATCACCCGCAGGAGTTTCACCTGGATTCCCGGCGAAGCTTCGGCAATTTCATCCAAGAACAATGTTCCGCCGTCCGCCACTTCGAACAGGCCTTCCTTATTCGACACGGCCCCGGTGAAGGATCCTTTCATATGGCCGAACAGCTCGCTTTCTAAGAGCGTCTCCGGCAGCGCCGCACAGTTGACCGTCACAAAAGCTTCGTCACGGCGAGCGCTATTATAATGAATCGCTCGGGCGACCAACTCCTTGCCGGTGCCGCTTTCGCCGCACACCAACACGGTGCTATCTGTCTCAGCCACACGCCGCACAAAGGCAAACAGCTTCTGCATCACCTCACTGACGCCGATGATATTCTCAAGCCCAGCACGTCGTTTTAATTCCCGCTTG
>Ga0184638_1000194_pt1 | contig 16107 bp, 31 predicted proteins | sample PLM31_50_b2_FD_133141 | JGI IMG/M metagenome (GOLD analysis project Ga0184638, IMG submission 133141) | Groundwater sediment microbial communities from an aquifer in East River, Colorado, USA - PLM3-1_50_b2 | ecosystem: Environmental > Terrestrial > Soil > Riparian zone | place: USA: East River... | reverse complement strand
GCGGATGGGTGGCGTGCAGCGCACGGTGCTCAACATCCCCGTGGTGCGCGTGCTGCCCGAGCAGAACCTCCTGCTGGTGCGGGGGGCGGTGCCCGGCGCCAACGGTTCGCTGGTGATGATCCGCAAGTCGATCAAGACGACCAAGTCCCAGCAGCAGAAAACGGCGGACAAGAAATAATGCCGACGGTCCAGGTTCTGGACGGCCAGGGAAAGCAGTCCGGCACGCTCGAGCTCTCGCCCGAGGTGTTCGGCGTCGAGATCAAGGGGCCGCTGCTCCACCAGGCGGTGGTCCGCGAGCTGGCCGACCGGCGCGTCGGCACCCACGACACCAAGGGCCGCAGCGAGGTCTCGGGCGGCGGCCGCAAGCCGTGGAAGCAGAAGGGCACCGGTCGCGCCCGCCAGGGCAGCATCCGCGCCACCCAGTGGAAGGGCGGCGGCAAGCCGTTCGGTCCCACGCCGCGCAGCTACGAGCAGGCCATGCCGCGCCAGATGCGGCGCGAGGCCCTGCGCGAGGCGGTGGCGTCGACCATCGCCGGCGCCACCCTGCGGGTCGTGGAGAGCGTGAGCGCCGACGGCAAGACCAAGGGGCTGGTGTCCGGCCTCGCCCAGCTCGGGCTGCAGCCAGTCTCCACGCTGGTCGTGGTCGCCAGGCTGGGCGAGCCGCTGCTCCGGGCCGCGCGCAACGTGCCGTGGCTGACGGTGGAGACGCCGACCCAGGTGTCGGTCTACCAGGTGCTGCACGCGCGCCAGGTCGTCTTCGAGCGCGCTGCCCTCAAGGCGCTGGAGGAGGCGCTCGGAGAATGAAGCCCCGGCATTCTACGGCAGGCCACCTGCGTTGCGAGCCGGCCTCGCGGAGGTCGATACAGTGAAGGATGCGCGCCACGTGCTCATCCGCCCGTTGATGACGGAGAAGTCGATGCAGCAGAAGGAGACGCTGAACACCGTCGCCTTCCGCGTCCGCCCCGACGCCAACAAAATCGAGATCCGGACCGCCGTCGAGAGCGTGTTCAACGTCAAGGTCACGGCCGTCCGGACTGCGTCCTACGAGGGCAAGCTCAAGCGCATGGGACGCTTCCAGGGCCGGCGCGTGGACTGGAAGAAGGCCATCGTCACGCTGGCGCCCGGTCACAAGATCGACCTGGTCGAGGGGGCCTGAGCGCCATGGGTATCCGCACCGTCAAGCCGACGTCGCCGGCGCGGCGCTATCTCACGTACGTCACGTACGAGGAGATCACCAAGACTGAGCCGGAGAAGAGTCTGCTCATCCCCAAGCGGCGCACCAACGGCCGCAACGGGTACGGCCGCATCACGGTCCGCCACCGGGGTGGCGGGGCCAAGCGCATGCTGCGCCAGGTCGACTTTCGCCGCGACAAGCTCGGGATCCCGGCGCGGGTGGCCGCCATCGAGTACGACCCGAACCGCTCGGCGCACCTGGCCCTGCTGCACTACCGTGACGGCGAGAAGCGGTACATCATCGCGACCCACGGCGTGAAGGTCGGCGACACCCTGATGTCGGGGCCGCAGGCCGACATCGTGCCTGGCAACGCGTTGCCGATCCGGAACATCCCGGTCGGCACGCTCGTGCACAACGTCGAGCTGCAGCCCGGCCGCGGAGCCCAGCTATGCCGCAGCGCCGGCACTCAGGCCCAGCTCCTGGCCAAGGAGGGCGAGCGGGCGACGCTGCGGCTGCCCTCGGGCGAGGTCCGGCTGGTCGGCCTGGAGTGCATGGCCACCATCGGCCAGGTCGGCAATCTCGACCACGAGAACGTCTCCGTCGGCAAGGCGGGGCGGGTGCGCTGGCGGGGATTCCGCCCGACCGTGCGGGGCACCGTGATGAACCCGGTGGATCACCCGATGGGCGGCGGCGAGGGCAAGGGCAAGGGCAACCACCCGATGACGCCGTGGGGCAAGCCGACCAAGGGCTACAAGACGCGGCGCGGCGCCCGGCCCAGCGACGCCTTCATCGTCACGCGCCGGAAGAAATAGGAGCTCGGGATGGGACGCTCGCTCAAGAAGGGCCCGTACATCGACGAGAAGCTCTACGAGCGTGTCGAGGAGCTGAACCGCACGCGCCAGAAGCGGGTGCTGAAGACCTGGTCCCGGCGCTCCACGATCCCGCCGGAGTTCGTCGGCCACACGCTGGCCGTCCACAACGGCAAGAAGTTCATCCCGGTGTACGTGACCGAGAACATGGTCGGCCACAAGCTCGGCGAGTTCGCCCTCACCCGGACGTTCAAGGCCCACGGCCAGGCCGAGAAGGCCTCCGCCACGCCGACGGGGAAGTCGTAGGTCGAATATGATTACGAGCGCTCGAGCGCGGTTCATCCGCGTGTCCGCCCGCAAGGCGCGGCTGGTCCTCGACCAGATCCGCGGCAAGTCGGTGGGCGACGCGCTGGCGACGCTCACGTTCACCCCGCGGGCGGCCGCCCGCCTCATCGAGAAGGTGCTGCGCTCGGCCGTGGCCAACGCCGAGCACAACCACCAGGTGCGCAACCTGGACGACCTGCGGGTCGTGCAGGCAATCGCCGACGGCGGGCCGTCGCTCAAGCGCGTGCAGCCACGGGCGATGGGGCGCGCGTTCTTCATCAAGCACCGCACGAGCCACCTGACGATCGCGGTGAGCGACGAGGTCAACGGCACGCGGGGGGTCCTCACGCGGCCCCGCCACATGCGGATCCGCCGGCTGCCGGCCACCGTCCCGGCGGCCGCGGTGGCCGCGGCCAAGACGCGGCCGGGCCGGACGTCGTCGCCCCCGCCGAGGGGCAAGGGCCGGGCGAAGCCCAGGGAGAAGAAATAGGCGATGGGTCAGAAGACACATCCGATCGGCTTCCGCCTCGGCTCCACGCGGACGTGGTCGTCGCGGTGGTTCGCGACGAAGAACTACGCCGACCTGTTGCACGAGGACGTGAAGATCCGCCGGCACATCAAGGACCAGCTCTACCACGCGGGCATCTCGAAGATCGACATCGAGCGCTCGGCCAACCGGGCGCGCATCACGATCTTCACGGCGCGGCCCGGCATCATCATCGGCCGCAAGGGCTCCGAGGTGGAGAAGCTCAAGACCGAGCTGCAGATGCGGACGGGCAAGGAGATCTACCTCAACATCGAGGAGGTCATCCACCCCGAGCTCGACGCCCAGCTCGTCTCCGAGAACGTCGCCCTGCAGCTGCAGAAGCGGGTGGCGTTCCGGCGAGCCATGAAGAAGGCCGTGACCTCCGCGCTGCGGCTCGGCGCCGACGGCATCCGCATCGCCTGCGCGGGCCGGCTGGGCGGCGGCGAGATCGCGCGCCGCGAGTGGTATCGCGACGGGCGGGTGCCGCTCCACACGATCCGGGCCGACATCGACTACGGGCTGGCCACCGCCCACACGACGTACGGGACCATCGGCGTGAAGGTCTGGATCTTCAAGGGCGAGGTGCTTCCCGCCGCGCCGGCGGGGGTCTGAAAGACGACGTCATGCTGATGCCCAAGCGCGTCAAGTACCGCAAGGCCCAGCGCGGGAACATGCGCGGCAAGGCCCAGCGCGGCTCGTCGCTGGCCTTCGGCGAGTACGGGCTGAAGGCGCTGGAGCCGGGCTGGATGACCAACCGCCAGATCGAGGCGGCCCGGGTGGCGCTCACCCGCAGCCTCAAGCGCGGCGGCAAGGTGTGGATCCGGGTGTTTCCCGACAAGCCCGTCACCAAGAAGCCGGCCGAGACGCGGATGGGAAAGGGCAAGGGCAACCCCGAGGAGTGGGTGGCGGTGGTGAAGCCCGGCCGCATCCTCTACGAAATGGAAGGCGTGACGGTGGACGTCGCGCGCGAGGCGTTCCGGACCGCGGCCAACAAGATCGGGATCACGACCAAGTTCATCACGCGGACGCGCACCCTGTGAAGGCGGCCAAGTGGCGCGACCTGTCGGAGGACGAGGTGACGCAGAAGGTGCGTGAGCTCTCCGAGGAGGTCTTCAATCTGCGGTTCCAGCTGACGATGGGCGTGGCCAAGAACCCCTCGCGGATCGGCGAGGCCCGCCGCGACCTGGCGCGCGCCTACACGATCATCCGCGAGCGTGGCGGCGCGCCGGCCGCGGTGGCGGCGGCGGTCGCGCCGGCCTCGGCGCCGGCCGCGGCGCCCAGGGCGGCGGCGAAGACGAAAGCGAAGGCGGCTCGGCGCGCCCCGGCAACGGCCAAGGCCAAGAAGCCGGTCCGCACGAAGTCGACGAAGACGAAGAAAGCGAAGGGATAGGCTCGTGGGCGAGCGCAAGACGCGAGAGGGCGTCGTGGTGAGCGACGCCATGCAGAAGACGCGGGTCGTGCGGATCGAGCGGGTCTACCGCCATCCCCGCTACCAGCGGGTCATCCGTATGTCCAAGAAGCTGAAGGCGCACGACGAGGACAACGCCAGCCACGTCGGCGACCGGGTGCTGATCGAGGAGACGCGCCCGCTGTCGAAGGAGAAGCGCTGGCGCATCCGCCAGGTGCTGAGCCGGGTGGCGCAGGCATGATCCAGAACCGCTCCATGCTCGACGTCGCCGACAACTCGGGGGCCAAGAAAGTCCAGTGCATCCGGGTGATGGGCGGCGCCAACAAGCGCTACGCTTCCCTCGGCGACACCGTGATCGTGGCCGTCAAAGAGGCGGCGCCGGACGGCACCGTGAAGAAGGGCGAGGTGGCGCGGGCGGTGGTGGTGCGGACGGTCAAGGAGGTCCGGCGCCGCGACGGCTCCTACATCCGCTTCGACCGCAACGCCGTGGTTCTCATCAAGCCCGACGAGAACCCGGTCGGTACCCGCATCTTCGGGCCGGTGGCGCGCGAGCTGCGGGAGCGGCAGTTCACCAAGATCATCTCGCTGGCACCCGAGGTCCTGTGATGCAGGCGATCCACGTTCGGCGGGGCGACCTGGTCGGCGTCATCACCGGCCGCGAGCGCGGCAAGCGCGGCAAGGTGCTGCGCGTGCTCACGGACAAGAACCGGGTGGTGGTCGAGCACGTCAACATGGTCAAGAAGCACCAGCGGCCGACCCAGAAGCTGCGGCAGGGCGGCATCATCGAGCGCGAGGGCCCGCTGGCGCTGTCCAACGTGCTGCCGATCTGCGGCCGCTGCGACAAGCCGGCCCGGACCGGCACCACGGTGCTCGGCGACGGCCGCAAGGTCCGCACCTGCCGGCGGTGCGGCGAGCCGATCGACAAGGGTTAGCGACATGGCCAAGCCAGGCGGAAGTCCCGCACCGAAGGCGCCGGCCGGCAAGGCGCCGGCCCGGCCCCAGCAGCAGCAGAAGCGCAAGGGCGACAAGGGCGTCACCGAGGCGCCGGTCGCCAAGACACGGCCGAAGGGCACCGGCGACGTCCCGCCGCGCCTCAAGGAGCTCTTCGCCCGCACGGTGTCGCCGGCGCTCATGAAGGAGCGCGGCTACGACAACGTGTGGCAGGTGCCGCGGCTCGACAAGGTCGTCATCAACATGGGCGTCGGTGAGGGGCGCGAGAACGCCAAGATCCTCGACTTCGCGACCGCCGATCTGCAGCTGATCAGCGGCCAGAAGCCGATCGTCACCAAGGCCAAGAAGTCGATCGCCAACTTCAAGCTGCGCGAGGGCGTGCCGATCGGCGCCAAGGTGACCCTGCGGGGGGCCCGGATGTACGAGTTCCTCGACCGGCTCCTGAACGTCGCCCTGCCCCGCGTGCGCGACTTCAAGGGCGTGCCGCCCAAGGGGTTCGACGGCCGGGGCAACTACGCGCTGGGGCTGCGCGAGCAGCTGATCTTCCCCGAGATCATCTACGACAAGATCGACAAGGTCCGCGGCATGGACATCAACATCGTGACGACGGCGCGGACGGACGAGGAAGCCAAGGCGCTGCTCACGCACCTCGGCATGCCGTTCAGGGACAGGGAGTCATAGCATATGGCCAAGACCGCGCTGATCATGAAATCGCTGGCGACCCCCAAGTTCTCGACCCGGGCCTACCGCCGCTGCCGCCTGTGCGGCCGCCCGCGCGGCTACATCCGCAAGTTCCAGATGTGCCGCCTGTGCTTCCGCGAGCACGCGCTCAAGGGCGAGGTCCCGGGCATCGTGAAGGCGAGCTGGTAACCCATGCGGACCGATCCGATCGCCGACCTGCTCACCCGCATCCGCAACGCCAGCAACGCCGAGCACGAGAAGGTGGACATCCCCTCCTCGCGGCTCAAGGTGCGCATCGCCGAGCTGCTCAAGGAGGAAGGATTCATCAAGAACTTCCGCGTGCTGGAGGACGGCCGTCAGGGGATGCTGCGGGTCTACCTCAAGTACGGCACGGCGAACGAGAAGATGATCTCGGGGCTCGTGCGGGTGTCGACGCCGGGCCGCCGGGTCTACGTCGGCCACGGCAAGATTCCGTCGATCCTGGCCGGCATGGGCGTGGCGCTGGTGTCGACGTCGCGCGGGGTGTTCACCGATCGCGAGGCCCGCAAGCAGAAGGTCGGCGGCGAAGTCCTCGCGTACGTGTGGTAGGAGAAGCCGACATGTCCCGCATCGGCAAGCAACCGATTCCCATCCCCCCGGGCGTGAAGATCCAGGTGGACGGCCTGACCGTCCACGCCGAGGGGCCCAAGGGCAAGCTGGCCCAGCCGGTCCCGGCCGGATTGACGCCGCGGATCGCCGACGGCACGATCGTCATCGACCGCGCCGGCGAGGAGCGCCACGTGCGGGCGCTGCACGGGCTGGCCCGCGCGTTGGTCGCCAACATGGTGACGGGCGTCAAGGACGGCTTCGAGCGCAAGCTCGAGATCGTCGGCATCGGCTACCGTGCGCAGATGCAGGGCAAGACCATCCAGCTCGCGCTCGGCTACTCGCACCCGGTGCTGTTCCCGCTGCCCGACGGCGTCTCGGCCGAGATCGACAAGCAGACGGCCATCACGCTGCGCGGCGCCGACAAGGCGGTGCTGGGCGAGACCGCGGCCAAGCTGCGCGGGCTGCGCCGGCCCGACCCCTACAAGGGCAAGGGCATTCGCTACGCGGGCGAAGTGGTCCGGCGCAAGGTGGGCAAGAAGGCGGGCGCGAAATGATCATCAAGGACCGGCGGGGTCCGCGCGACAAGCGGCACTACCGCCTGCGCCGATGGCTCAAGGGCACGGCGGTCCGGCCGCGCCTGGCCGTGTTCCGCAGCCTCAACCACATCTACGGCCAGCTCGTCGACGACGACACCGGGCGGACGGTGGTCGCGGCCGACAGCCGGAGCAAGGAATTCCGGACCGGCCAGCCGCGCGGGGGCAACGTCGCCGCCGCCAAGGCGGTGGGCGAGCTGCTGGCCCAGCGGGCCAAGGCCGCGGGGGTCACGCAGGTGGTGTTTGACCGCGGCGGCTACAAGTACCATGGGCGGGTGAAGGCGCTCGCCGACGCCGCCCGCGCCGGCGGCCTGGTGTTTTAACCGGGCCGATGAAAACAGGCCATCTGCGTCGTTGCCTCCTCGGGCGCGCCCTGCGGCGTATGCGGCATACGCCTCGGGCGGCCCTTCGTCGGCGCCTAGCATCTGGCCTGTTTTGATCGGCCCTGCGCGCGTGGCGACGGGACTGATTTGATGATGGACAGGATTAGGAGAGATTAGTGGCGGAAGCGAAGATCGATCCTAGCGTGCTGGAGTTGAATGATCGGGTTGTCGCCATCAACCGGGTGGCCAAGGTCGTCAAGGGCGGGCGGAGGTTCTCGTTCACGGCGCTGGTCGTCGTGGGCGACGGCCGCGGTCACGTCGGCGTCGGCCTCGGCAAGGCCCACGAGGTGCCGGAGGCGATCCGCAAGGCCGTCGAGCACGCGAAGAAGGATCTGATCTTCGTCGCGCTCAAGGAGACGACGATCCCCTTCGAGATCACCGGGCACTTCGGCGCCGGCCGCGTGTTCCTCAAGCCGGCCGTGCAGGGGACCGGGGTCATCGCCGGCGGCGCGGTGCGTCCGGTGCTGGAGGCGGCGGGCGTGCAGGACATCCTGACCAAGACGCTGGGGTCGAACAATCCGCACAACGTGCTCAAGGCCACCATCGACGCGCTGAGGCGGATCAAGCGGCTGCAAGACCTGCACGCGGCCCGGCGGCGCGGCACCGACGGCAACGTGGCGGAGGAGACGGCCGGTGCCAGACCAGAAGCTTAGGATCACCCTCGTGAAGAGCCTCATCGGCCTCAGCCCCAAGCAGGAGGGGACGGTCAAGGCCCTCGGGCTGCGGCGGATTCGCCAGCAGGTGACCCACGACGACACCCCGACGATCCGGGGCATGATCGCCAAGGTGCCGCACGTCCTGCAGGTGAGCCATGAAGCTTGACGAGCTGCGCCCGGCCCCCGGCGCCGTGACCCGTCGCAAGCGGGTCGGCCGCGGCCCCGGCTCCGGCCACGGCAAGACGGCGACCAAGGGGACCAAGGGACAGAGGTCCCGCTCGGGCGGCGGCAAGGGGAGCGGCTTCGAGGGCGGCCAGATGCCGCTCTACCGCCGCATTCCCAAGCGCGGCTTCCTGCCCTACGGCGGCAAGACGGAGTACGCCGTCGTGAACCTCAAGGCGCTCGGCGCCTTCGCGGCGGGCAGCGTCGTGGATCCCGACGGGCTGGTCAAGGCCGGGCTCATCAAGCGGTCGGGTCGCGTGCGGGTGAAGCTGCTCGGCGACGGCGACGTCCCCCACGCGCTCACCGTGCGCGTGCACGCCATCAGCGCGTCGGCGCGGACCAAGATCGAGGGGCAGGGCGGCCGCATCGAGGTGATGCCGGAGAAGGAGAAGGCGGCGGCTTCGTGATCGAAGGCCTGCAGTCGTTCCAGAACGTCTTCAAGATCCCCGAGCTGAAGCGGCGGGTGATCTTCACCGCCATCCTGCTCATCGCCTACCGGGTCGGCGCCCACGTGCCGACCCCCGGGATCGACGGCCCCGCCCTAGCCCAGTTCTTCGACCAGGTGCAGGGCACGCTGCTCGGCATGGTCGACCTCTTCTCGGGCGGCAATCTCCGACGGCTGTCGATCTTCGCGCTCGGGATCATGCCGTACATCTCGGCCTCGATCATCTTGCAATTGCTGACCGTCGTCATCCCCGCGCTGGAGCGGCTGGCCAAGGAGGGCGAGGCCGGGCGCAAGAAGATCACGCAGTACACCCGCTACGGCACCATCGCGCTGTCGCTGGTGCAGTCCCTTGGCATCGCCTACGGCCTCGAGGGCATGCGGAGCCCGACCGGGCTGGCCATCGTGCCCAACACCGGCTGGGGCTTCCGGCTGCTCACGATGATCACGCTGACCGCGGGCACCGCGCTCATCATGTGGCTCGGCGAGCAGATCTCCGAGAAGGGCATCGGCAACGGGATCTCGCTGATCATCTTCGCCGGCATCGTGGTCCGGCTGCCCTCGGCCATCCAGGCCTCCTACACGCTCATCCAGACCGGCGAGATGAAGCTGTTCGTGTTCTTCGCCATCATCCTCGTGATGGTCGCGGTGACGGCGGCGGTGGTCCTCATGCAGGAGGGGCAGCGCAAGATTCCCGTGCAGTACGCCAAGCGGGTGGTGGGCCGGCGCGTCTACGGCGGCCAGTCCACCCACATTCCGCTGCGCATCAACACGGCCGGCGTCATCCCCGTCATCTTCGCGTCGTCGCTGATCCTGTTCCCGGCCACCCTCACGCGCTTCATGCCGTACGGCTGGATGCAGTCGGTGGCCGACGCGCTGAGCCCGGGCCAGATGACCTACACCGTGCTGTACATGGGCCTGATCGTCTTCTTCGCCTACTTCTACACGGCGATCGTGTTCAACCCGATCGACCTCGCCGACAACATGAAGAAGTACGGCGGGTTCATCCCGGGTGTGCGGCCGGGCAAGAAGACGGCCGAGTATATCGACCACGTGCTGACCCGCATCACGCTGCCGGGCGCGCTGTTCCTGGCCCTGATCTCCGTGCTCCCCGATCTGCTCATTCGCTGGTTCAACGTGCCGTTCTACTTCGGCGGCACCAGCCTGCTGATCGTCGTCGGCGTCGCGCTGGACACCGTGCGTCAGATGGAATCGCACCTGCTCATGCGCAACTACGAGGGCTTCCTCAAGCGCTCCAAGTCGCGCTCGGGCGCCTTCGCGCGGAGGACCTGAGGGGGTGCGGCTGATCTTCCTCGGTCCCCCCGGCGCCGGCAAGGGCACCCAGTCCCGCGAGCTCGCCCGCGAGTGGGGCGTGCCGCAGGTCGCCACCGGTGAGATGCTGCGGGAGGCGGTGGCGGCCGGCACGCCGCTCGGGCGCGAGGCCAAGCGCATCATGGATAGCGGGGCGCTGGTGCCCGACGACGTGATGATCGGGCTCATCGCCGAGCGGCTGCGCCAGCCCGACGCCGCCGGCGGCTTCATCCTCGACGGCTTCCCGCGCACGATCGCGCAGGCCGAGGCGCTCGAGTGCCTGTTGAAGGACCTCGGCCACACGCTCGACGCCGTGCTCTACTTCGAGGTCGCCGAGCCGGAGCTGGTGCGCCGGCTGACCGGACGCCGGCTCTGCCGCCAGTGCCAGACCGCGTTCCACCTGGTGTCGGCGCCACCGCGGCGCGCGGGCGTGTGCGACCGCTGCGGCGGCGAGCTGTACCAGCGCGAGGACGACAGCGAGGCGACCGTGCGCCATCGCCTGCAGGTGTACGCCCAGCAGACCTCGCCGCTGCTCGACTACTATCGCCAGCGGGGTCAGCTGGTCTCGATCAAGGCCGAGGGGGCCATCGACGCCATCCGCGACGCCATCCGGCGCGCCGCCACGGCCGCCCGGTGATCGAGCTGAAGTCGGCGCGCGAGATCGGGCTCATGCGCCGGGCCGGCCACATCCTGGCCGACGTCGTGGAGCGCCTGCGCACCAGCGTGAAGCCCGGCCTGTCGACCCTGGAGATCGACGAGGACATCGAGGAGTTCATCCGTGGCCGCGGGGCCAAGCCGGCCTTCAAGGGTTATCGCGGATTTCCGGCCACGGTGTGCATCTCGATCAACGAGGAAGTCGTCCACGGCATCCCCTCCGCCCACCGGCACGTCAAGGAAGGCGACATCGTCGGCCTGGACCTGGGGTGTATCGTTGAGGGGTACTATGCCGACTGCGCGTTCACACTCGCCGTCGGTGAGGTGCCGCCCCGGGTTCAGGAGCTGCTCGAGGCCACCCGGGTGAGTCTCGAGGCGGGCATCGCGGAGTGCCGTCCGGGCCGGCGTCTGTCGGACGTCTCGCACGCCATCCAGTCGCACGTCGAGAGCCACGGGTTCTCGGTCGTGCGCGCCTTCGTCGGCCACGGGATCGGCCGGGCCCTGCACGAGGAGCCCCAGGTGCCGAACTTCGGTGACCCCGGCCGGGGGCCGCAGCTACGGGCGGGTATGGTCCTCGCCATCGAGCCCATGGTCACCATGGGGAGCTGGGAGGTCCGGATCCTGGACGACGGGTGGACGGCGGTCACCCGGGACGGCAGCCTCGCCGCCCACTTCGAGCACACGATCGCGGTGACGGAAGCGGGTTCGGAAGTGCTGACCAGCAAGAGCGGCGGCGCGTGAGCCGGGCCGCCTGAGGGCGCGGGAATGACGAAAGAAGACGCGGTCGAGGTCGAAGGCACCGTGGTGGAGCCGTTGCCGAACGCGATGTTCCGCGTCGAGCTGGAGAGCGGTCATCGCGTCCTCGCGCACGTGAGCGGCAAGATGCGGATGAACTTCATCCGGATCCTGCCCGGTGACCGTGTGAAGGTGGAGCTGTCACCCTACGATCTCACGCGTGGCCGGATCACGTACCGGTTCAAGTAGGAGCGAAACGAGCGATGAAGGTGAGACCGTCGGTCAAGACGCGCTGCGAGCACTGCAAGATCATCAAGCGCGAGGGCGTCGTGCGGATCATCTGCAAGAACCCGCGGCACAAGCAGCGGCAAGGGTGAGGGAGAGGGACTATGGCGCGAGTCGCAGGCGTCGATCTACCGCGCGAGAAGCGGGGCGAAGTGGCGATCACCTACATCTACGGCATCGGCCGGGCCACCGCGAACCGGATCCTGGCCAAGGCCAGCATCGATCCCGGCAAGCGCGTGAAGGCCTGGAACGACGAGGAGACCGCCCGCGTGCGGGAGATCATCGAGCGCGAGCTCAAGGTCGAGGGTGACCTCCGCCGCGAGATCTCCATGAACGTCAAGCGGCTCATGGACGTCGGCTCCTACCGCGGCATCCGGCACCGCCGGGGCCTGCCCGTGCGCGGCCAGCGGACCCATACCAACGCGCGGACGCGCAAGGGCCCGCGCAAGGGCGTGATGGTGAAGAAGAAGCCGAGCGCGGCGGCGCCCGCCCCGGCGGCGGCGCCGAAGAAAGCAGGGGCCTGAGGCATGGCAGAACCGGCGAAGCCCGCTCCCCGGAAGAAGGGCGGCAAGAAGCGCGAGCGCCGCGAGGTCCGCACCGGCATCGCGCACGTGCAGGCCACGTTCAACAACACGATCGTGACCCTCACCGACAAGATGGGCAACGTCGTCTCGTGGTCGAGCGCGGGCAGCGCGGGCTTCAAGGGCTCGCGCAAGAGCACGCCGTTCGCCGCCCAGACGGCGGCCGAGATCGCCGCCCGCAAGGCGATGGAGTTCGGCCTCAAGCAGATCGAGGTCTTCGTGCGCGGGCCGGGGGCGGGCCGCGAGGCGGCCATCCGGTCGCTGCAGGCGGTCGGGCTCGAGATCAGCGCGATCCGCGACGTCACGCCCATTCCTCACGACGGCTGCCGCCCGCCCAAGCGGCGGCGGGTGTAGGGGAGGCCGGGGATGGCGCGATACCGCGACGCCAAGTGCCGGCTGTGCCGCCGCGAGGGCATGAAGCTCTTCCTCAAGGGCGCCCGCTGCTTCACCGACCGCTGCGCGATCGAGCGGCGCAACTACCCGCCCGGTATGCACGGCCTGCAGCGCGGCAAGCTGACGCCCTTCGGCGTGCAGCTGCGCGAGAAGCAGAAGGCCAAGCGGATCTACGGCGTGCTGGAGAGCCAGTTCCGCAAGTACTTCCAGTGGGCCGAGAGCCAGCGGGGCGTGACCGGCGAGAACCTGCTCCGGCTGCTGGAGCTGCGCCTGGACAACGTCGTGTACCGCATGGGCTTCGCGGCCTCGCGTCGCGAGTCGCGGCAGATGGTGGCCCACGGCCACTTCCAGGTGAACGGGCGCAAGGCCAACGTGCCCTCGTTCCTGACCAAGGTCGGCGACGTCGTGCAGCTGCGGTCGACCTCCAAGATGGGCCCACGCGTGGACGACAACGCCAACGCGGGCCGCGGTCAGATCCCGCAGTGGCTGGACGTCGATGTCAACGGCAAGAAGGGCGTCGTCCGGGGCCTGCCGCTCCGCGAGGACATCCAGATCCCCGTGTCCGAGCAGCTGATCGTCGAGCTGTACAGCAAGTAAGGGGAAGGCATGCCACGCATTCCGTTCCAGAAGCCGAAGAAGGTCGAGTGGGAGATTCTCAGCGACCGCTACGGCCGGCTGGTGGCCGAGCCGTTCGAAAAGGGCTACGCGCTCACCGTCGGCAACTCGCTGCGGCGCACGCTGCTGTCCATCGTGCCGGGCGCGGCGGTGGCCTGGGTGAAGATCGAGGGCGTCCGGCCCAACGACACCCGGATCGCCGGCGTCACCGAGAGCCTCACCGACGTGCTGCTGAATCTCAAGAAGCTGGCGATCCAGGTGCCCTCGGACGAGCCGCGAGTGCTGCGCCTGGAGGCGACCGGTCCCAAGGAGGTCAAGGGTGAGGACGTGCCCGAGATGGGCGCCGAGATCCTCAACCCCGAGATCCATCTCTTCACGCTGGAGGCCGGCGCCCGCGTGACGCTGGAGCTCGGCGTGGGTGTGGGCCGTCGCTACCAGGCGGCCGATCAGCCTGGTGGCAGCACCCCGGCCGGCGCCCTGTCCCTCGACGCGGCGTACTCGCCGATCACGCGGGTGTCCTACAACGTCGAGATGTCGCGCCTGGGCAAGATCACCGACTACGAGAAGCTCGTGCTCGAGGTGTGGACGAACGGCGCCATCAGCCCGGACGACGCGTTGACCCGGGCCTCCACCTTCCTGCGCGACCACTACGCGCCCCTGGCCCCGGCCGGTACCGACGAGGACGACGAGGCGGAGGCCACCGCCGGCGAGGCCTTCCTGCGAGACGCCCTCGCCAAGACGCTGGAGGAGCTGGCGCTGCCGGCGCGGGCCATCAACGCGCTCAAGGGCGCCGAGCTGCACCTGGTCGTCGACCTCGTGCAGAAGACCGAGCTCGACCTGGCCGACGTCAAGAACCTCGGCGACAAGTCGATCGACGAGATCAAGACCGCGCTGGCCGCGCTCGGCCTGTCCCTCGGCATGCGCATCGACCCCAACGTGCTGGGCGCGCTGGGGCGTGGCTCTGTGAAGTGAGCCGACGCCGCGGCGGCGAGCTGAACCTGTAAATCGAAAGCTTGTGAAGTGAGCCGTGTTCGACACATGCGATTTCGGATTGGTGGCTCAGCTCGCCGCGTCGAACGCGGCTCACCTCGCAAGACCATGATGAGGACGCGATGAGGCATGGCAAGGACGGCTTCAAGCTCGGCCGGCTCACCCAGCACCGCTGGGCGATGTTCCGGAATCTCCTGACGGGGCTGTTCCGCCACGAGCGCATCGAGACGACCGAGGCCAAGGCCAAGGCGGTGCGCGGGCTGGCCGACCACGTCGTCACGCTGGCCAAGCGCGAGAACCTCCACGCCCGCCGGCAGGTGCTGCAACTCGTGCCCGACACCGAGGTCGTGGGCCGGATCTTCGACACGATCGCCGCCCGCTTCTCCGACCGCAACGGCGGCTACACGCGCATCGTCAAGACGCGCGTGCGCCACGGTGACGCCGCGCCCATGGTGCTGCTCGAGCTGGTCGATCGCCCCGACGCGCCGAAGGACGGCGATGGCAAGCGTGACAAGAAGGAAAAGATCCCGAAGGGCGAGAAGGGCGAGGCGGGGACCGGCGGCAAGCGCAAGAAGCGCGAGAAGGCCGCCGCGGCCGCCGGCTAGCGCGCGGCGCTGACCGCCGCCGCGTACCCTTGCAACAGTGGATGCGGTCCCGCCGCCGGTGGGCGGGCCTGCGGCAGGAACAGGGTCGCCACGAAGAACGGGTGTCCGGGCAGCTCGACGATGCGGACCTCGCCCCCGTCACCGATCCCGCTCACGCACAGGCCACCCGCTTCGAGCCGCGAGAGGTAGTCGCGATTGACCCCGTAGTTGCAGTAGTAGTCCTCGACCGCTGAGCCGACGCCGTAGAGTCGCGCGGCCCGGGTCCCGGGGACCAGCGTCACCGGCTGTTGCTGTCCCACCAGCGAGCAGGCCAGGGCCGTGATGACCAGCCTCTCCGCATCCGGGCTTGTCTCGGCGTGGTCGGCGTCTCGGAACCCGAGGACGTTGCGCGCGAACTCGACGATCGCGTGCTGGAAGCCGCCTCAGGTCCCGACCAGCGGGACCCCGCGCTCCCGCGCGTAGCGGATCGCGGCCAGCGCGCCGTCCATGTTGCGATAGGGGCTGGCCGGCGCGATCCAGAGCCCGGCGTACCGGCCGAGGCGCCCCTGGGGCTCGGCGGGCACCGTGTCGGTCGGCACCCACTCGTAGCCGAGCGGCAGGTGCTCGAGCGCCGCGTTCGTGAACGCGTGGGTCGGGTTCTTCGCGTCGAAGTCGCCGACGACGCCGACGGTGGCTTTCATCGCCCGTGATGCTAGCACGACGCTAGGAGTCGGTCGGGGTATCGAGGGGCGCCAACCCGCTTCGCCGAGGCGCTCCGAGCCGCCCAGGGGGCTTGGGGGCCATCTCGGGGCCCCCGCGGCCCACGCGCTACAGAGCGGCGCCACGGCTTCGCCGGGGCGTCGCGAACGTTGGGGGGTTTGGGGGCCATCTCGGGGCCCCCATGTCAACCAGACTAGCGACTCGATTTGGCTGCCATCAACCCCGCGGCGGCGGCCAGCGCCAGGCCGAGCGCGATGCCAGCCAGGACGTCGGAGGGCCAGTGCGCGCGCAGGATGACGCGCGCCATGCCGACCAGCACGATCATCACGACCGCCAGCCCGCGCACCCACGCGCGGGCGCGCCGCGGGAGCGAGCCGGCCAGGAACATGACGGCGCCGAAGAACGCCGCCGATGCCGTGGAGTGACCGCTCGGAAAGCTCAGCGAGACGTCCTCCGGACGCGTCCGGCCGACCAGGTGCTTG
>Ga0184638_1000193_pt1 | contig 16120 bp, 14 predicted proteins | sample PLM31_50_b2_FD_133141 | JGI IMG/M metagenome (GOLD analysis project Ga0184638, IMG submission 133141) | Groundwater sediment microbial communities from an aquifer in East River, Colorado, USA - PLM3-1_50_b2 | ecosystem: Environmental > Terrestrial > Soil > Riparian zone | place: USA: East River... | reverse complement strand
GAGGAGGCTACGCCACAGGCGGCCGTAACGGCACGACGCATGCGTTGACCGGCGAATGCAGAAATGCGATTGGGCCACTCGGATCGATCGACGGCGGGCGAAAGGCGGCGTTGCCTGATGCCCGCCGTCGCGCATCGTAACAGCGTGCGCGGCGAAGCGCTCGCGCAAAGCAGACCCGGTGGTGCGCCCTTGCGCGCGTGCTCGCGATGCCGGGCAGACGAGTGCGACTTGACGGGGCCGATGGAGTCGTTTGTGCGATTCGCTGCCTAGTGCGACAGGCCAGCCATAAAGATCGTTTCAATGCCGACGGCATAAGTCGATTGCGGCGCTTGCAGTAGATCCCGGCGATCTCGTCTGTCGGCCCACCCCACAGCGAGAGTTTTCCGATGTGAATCTACGAAATAACTTTTAGAATCAACCGTAAACCATTATTTATTAGAGCAATTTGCAGTTTATGCAACATCGTCGCTAAGTCTTTGTTCGGACAACGGAATTATATTGACCCCCCACGTGCATTCACTTATAGTGGCACAGAGTGGGAAAAAGTGGGTCAAAGTGGGCGCTTACCACGCGCCGGCTTAAGGAGGAAGGGGAAGTGTTTCGCGGCGTTAGCCATCTCGCGCTGGACAACAAGGGTCGGCTGGCGATACCGGCTCGGCACCGCGAAGCGCTCGCCCACCAAGCCGAGGGGCGCCTGGTCCTCACCGCCGATCCCAGCCATTGCCTGCTGCTCTATCCGCTGCTCGCCTGGGAGCCGATCGAGCAGCGCCTGATGGGGCTGTCGAGCTTCAACGAGAAGACTCGCGCGTTGCAGCGACTGCTCGTCGGTCACGCCGACGACGTTGTGCTCGACGGTGCCGGACGCATCCTCGTGCCTCCCGCGCTGCGCCAATATGCGGCGCTCGACAAGCGCGTCGTGCTCGTCGGGCAAGGAAACAAGTTCGAGCTGTGGGACGAAGCGAAATGGCTCGAGCGAACCGAGCACGTCGTTGCGTTTCCCGCCGGATTGCCGCCCGAGCTGGATGGATTCTCCCTCTGATGGGGGATAGCGGTCATGTCCCCGTCCTGCTCGAAGAAGCCGTGGCCGCGCTGGCGGTCAAGCCCGGCGGCACCTATGTCGACGCCACGTTCGGCCGCGGCGGGCACAGCCGGCGAATTCTCGCGCGCCTTGATGCGCAAGGACAGCTCATCGCGCTCGACCGCGACCCAGCGGCGGAGGCCACTGCGCGCTCGTGGAGCGACGCGCGCTTCAGGTTCCATCGCGCGCAATTTTCGGAATTGCCACAGATCCTCGATGCCGAACGTATCGGCAACGTCGACGGCGTCCTCCTCGACCTCGGCATCTCCTCGCCTCAGATCGATGACGCGGAGCGCGGCTTTTCGCTGCGTGCCGACGGACCGCTCGACATGCGCATGGACCCGACTCGCGGCAGCAGCGCGGCGGAGTGGCTCGCCGCAGTCACCGAACATGAACTCACGACAGTGATCGCGGACTATGGTGAAGAACGGTTTGCTCAACAGATTGCAAGAGCGATTGTTGCGGCTCGCGCGCACGAGCCCATCGTACGCACGAGGCAATTGGCCGCGATCGTGGCAAAAGCCGTCCGCGCGCGCGGGCGGGGTGATTGGAGTCAGGATCCGGCCACGCGGACTTTCCAGGCTCTACGGATTCACGTCAATCAGGAGCTCACGGAATTGTCGCTAGCGCTGGAACGTGTATTGCCCCGGCTCGCCAGCGGTGGGCGGCTCGCGGTCATTAGCTTTCATTCCCTCGAGGACCGGCTGGTGAAGCAGTTCTTGCGCAAGCACGCCGAGCCGTATGGCGGCGATGCGCGCGTCGCGCGCTTGCCGATCGCGACACGCGCGCTGCCGGTGCCGCCGCTCAGGCTCGTGGGGCGCGCGATTCGCCCCGGTGCGGACGAGGTCGCCGCCAATCCGCGTTCGCGCAGCGCCCGTCTGCGTGTCGCCGAACGGACCGGCACAGGACCGTCGCCGTGGTGAAGCTCAACCTGGTGCTGCTGGCCGCACTCGTGGCTTGCGCGCTGTCGCTGGTTACTTCGCGGCACCAGGCGCGAAAGCTCTTCGTCGAGCTCGAACGCGAGCAGACGCTCGCCCGCGCGTACGACGTCGAATACGGCCAGCTGCAGCTCGAGCAGAGCACGTGGGCGATGCCGGCCCGTATCGAGAACATCGCGCGCGAGCAATTGAAGATGCAGCTGCCGGGTCCGGGCCGCATCCAGGTCGTGGACGGAGGCTCGCGATGACTGCGGTGACCGCAACCCGCGCGGTAGCGGCGCCGAAGCTGCCGCGGCTGCGCGCTCCGCTCTTGTTCGGCATGCTGCTCGCGCTTTTCGCGCTGCTCGCGGCACGGTCGCTATACCTGCAATGGATCGACAACGCGTTTCTGCAGGAACAGGGGTCTTCGCGCTATAGCCGCGACCTGGAGGTGCCGGCGCATCGCGGACGCATCCTCGACCGGTTCGGCGACCCGCTGGCGATCAGCACACCGGTCAAGGCGATTTGGGTTTGGCCGGAGAAGGTCGAAGCCACACCCGGCCAGCTGCAGGCGCTGGCCGCCGCGCTCGAGCTCCCGCCCAGCACGCTGGCGGCGAAGCTCGACGCGGGCGACGATTTCGTCTACCTCAAGCGAGCCGTGGCGCCCGAGGTTGCCGCGCATGTCGCTGCACTCGGCATCAAGGGGGTGCACGACGACGACGAATACCGCCGCTACTACCCGGGCGGCGAGGTGATGAGCCACATCCTGGGATTTACCGGCGACGGCGACGTCGGACAGGAGGGCATCGAGCTGGCGCAGCAGGCTTGGCTTGGCGGAACGCCCGGAGGGCGCCGCGTCATCATCAATCGCCGCGGCCAAGTCGTCGAGGACGTCGCCAAGATTCGCTCGCCGAGGGAAGGACGCGATCTCGCGCTGTCGATCGACAGCCGGCTGCAATATCTCGCGTATCGCGAGCTCAAGGCCGCGGTCGAGTTGAACAAGGCGAAAGCGGGCGGCCTGGTCATTCTCGATGCCAGAACCGGCGAGATCCTGGCGCTCGCCAACTGGCCTTCGTACAACCCCAACAACCGCACCCGGGTTGTGCGCGAACGAATGCGCAACCGAGCGCTGACCGACATCTTCGAGCCGGGGTCCACGCTCAAACCGTTCACGATCGCGGCCGCGCTCGAAGCGGGGAAAGTCCAGCCCTCGTCGGTCATCGACACTGCGCCTGGCACGCTGACCATCGGCAAGGCAACGATCCACGACGCGCATCGCGAAGGCGCGCTCACCGTAGAGCAGGTGGTGCAGAAATCATCGAACGTGGGTGCGGCGAAAATCGCGCTGTCGCTGCCGCCTGAACGAATGTGGTCGACACTCTCGGGCGCTGGGTTCGGCGCACCGTTGAAATCCGGTTTCCCCGGTGAGGTATCGGGCCGGCTGCGACCGGCGAAAAGCTGGCGACCGATCGAGCAGGCGACGATGGCGTACGGCCACGGCATTTCCGTGAACCTGGTGCAGCTGGCGCGCGCGTATACGGTGTTTGCGACGGATGGCGAGTTGAAACCGGTAACGCTGTTCAAGGAGTCCGGACCGGTTGCAGGGCCGCCCGTTCTAAGGTCCGAAACGGCACGCGCGGTCAGACACATGCTCGAGATGGCTGTCCTGCCCGGCGGCACGGCGCCCAAGGCGCAGGTCCCTGGCTACCGCGTCGCCGGCAAGACGGGTACCGCGCACAAGCTCGAGGGCGGCAGCTATGTCAAAAAGTTCGTAGCGTCGTTCGTCGGCTTCGCGCCTGTTTCGAGTCCGCGCCTGATCATCGCGGTGATGATCGACGAGCCGTCAGGAGGACAGTATTACGGCGGCAGCGTCGCCGCGCCGGTCTTCAGCAGCGTGATGGGCACCGCGCTGCGGCTGCTCGGCGTACCTATCGACGCGCCGATGAGCTCGATCCTCCCGCCGGCGGAAGCCGCCGAAGTGGAGGAGGAAACGTGATCGATGCGGTGACGACCGCGACCGCGCCCGACGCGGAGACCGCCGCGCTGCTCTCGAAGCTCGCCGTGCCGATCACGCGCATTACTTCCGACAGCCGGCGCGTGCGGCCGGGCGATGTCTTCGCGGCGTATCGCGGGTCACATCAGGACGGGCGCCGGTTCATCGCCGACGCGATCGGCCGCGGCGCCGGCGCGATCGTGTGGGATGTCGAGGGATTCAGCTGGAACCGCGAATGGAAACTGCCGCACCTTCCAGTCGACCATCTGCAGACCCGGCTCGGCATCATCGCGGATGTGGTCTACGGCCATCCGTCGCGCGAGCTGTGGGTCGTCGGCGCCACCGGCACCAACGGCAAGACCTCGTGCGCGCACTGGATCGCGGCCGGACTCGACGCCGCCGGACGGCGTGCGGCGGTGCTCGGCACGCTCGGCAACGGCTTGTGGGGTTCGCTTGAGCCGGCGACGCATACGACGCCGGACGCCGCGGAACTGCAGGAGTTGCTGCGCGAGGTCCGCACTAAGGGCGCAGAAGTCGTGGCGATGGAAGTTTCTTCACACGGCCTCGATCAGGGACGCGTCAACGGTGTGGCGTTCGACGTCGCACTGTTCACCAACCTGTCCCGTGATCATCTCGATTACCACGGGACGATGGCCGCCTACGGCGCGGCGAAGGCGAGGCTTTTCGCCTGGCCAGGCCTGCGCGTGGGCGTCGTCAACGCCGACGACCCGTTCGGACAGAGCCTCATCGATGCCGCGCGCGCCAAGGGTCGCAAGGTTCTCACCTATGGGTTCGGCACCGCGGATATCGTCGGTGGACGGCTGACCGCGACCAATGCGGGGCTCGCTTTCGCCGTCGAAACGCCTTGGGGCAGGGGAGAAGTCTATTCGCGGCTGGTCGGCGCGTTCAACGCCGCCAATCTGCTCGGCGTGCTCGGCGTGATGCTGGTCAGCGGTGTTTCCCTGGAGACGGCGCTGGGATTTCTCGCCGGTGTCGACGCGCCGCCCGGACGCATGCAGCGCCTGGGCGGCGAGCTCGCGCCGCTGGTCGTCATCGACTACGCCCACACGCCGGATGCGTTGGACAAGGTGCTGACGTCGCTGCGCTCGGCCGTCGTAGGCCGCGGCGAGCTCGTGTGCGTGTTCGGTTGCGGCGGCGACCGCGATCGCGGCAAGCGGCCGGAGATGGGGCGCGTGGCCGCGCGGTTGGCCGATCGCGTCATCGTCACCAGCGATAATCCGCGCAGCGAGGATCCCGGCACGATTGCCAGCGACATCGTCCACGGTATCCGCGATACCGGCAATCGTCGCTATGCGGTGGAGCTCGATCGCGCCAGCGCGATTGCGACGGCGATCGGCGAGGCGAAGGTCGGCGACGTTGTTCTGCTCGCGGGCAAGGGGCACGAGCCCTATCAGGAACGCGCTGGAGTTCAATACCCCTTTCTCGATGCCGACCACGCGGCGCGGGCGCTTGCGTTGCGGAGCGGGCAATGATGGATACGGCGACGGCAGCCCGCGCGATCGCCGCCACGCTTTTCGGCGCCAACGTGGGCTTCGAACGCGTCACGACCGATTCACGCTCGCTGCAGACGGGCGATCTGTTCGTAGCGATCAAGGGCGAGCGCTTCGACGGCCACGACTTCGTCGCCCAGGCGTTCGAGCGCGGCGCCGTTGCGGCGGTCGTCGCCGCTGACCGCGCGGCAGCACTTGCCGGCCATGCCTTGGGAAGCCTGCTCGCGGTTGCCGACCCGCTCGCGGCGTTGGGTGCGCTCGCCTCGTTCTGGCGTCGGCGTTTCACCTTGCCCGTCATCGCCATCGTCGGCAGCAACGGCAAGACGACGGTCAAGGAAATGACCGCCGCTATCCTGCGCGCCGAGCTGGGTCGGGAGCACGTGCTCGCGACAGCAGGCAATCTCAACAATCAGATCGGCCTGCCGCTCTCGGTCCTGAGTCTGCGCGCAGCGCATCGCGTCGCAGTGCTTGAGATCGGCATGAACCACCCCGGAGAGACGGCAGAGCTGGCGGGCATCGCGCAGCCGACGATCGCGCTCATCAACAACGCGCAGCGCGAGCATCAGGAATTCATGAAGAGCGTCGCCGACGTCGCCGCGGAGCACGCTGCCGCATTGAACGCGCTGCCGGTCGACGGCATCGCCGTAATCAACGCCGACGACGATTACGCGCCGTTCTGGGGCGAAGTCATCGATCGGCGCAACACCGAGGGTGCCAGTATCGTGTCGCGGGATTTCGGCTTGAGTGCACCGGCTGCCGTCACCGCGCACTTCCGGACGGACTCCCGGGGCAGCGTCGTTGAGGTCGAGACGCCCGCGGGCGCGACGAGCTTCGAGCTGCATGCACCGGGGCGCCACAACGTCGAAAACGCGCTGGCCGCGATCGCTGCCGCCACGGCGGCCGGCGCCGGACTCGCCGCGGTGCGAAGCGGTCTTGCAACGTTCCGTCCGCTCTCCGGCCGGCTCGAGACCAAGGCCGCTGCCGCCGGCGCCGCAGTCATCGACGATACCTACAACGCAAACCCGGATTCGGTGCGCGCGGCGATCGCCGTGCTTGCGCGCGCCGGCGGTACGCGCTGGCTGGTGCTGGGCGACATGGGCGAAGTCGGCGATCAGGGCATCGCCTTCCATCGGGAAATCGGCGAGTACGCGCGTGCCGCCGGGATCGATCGTCTGTTGACGACCGGTGAGCTCGCCGCCCACGCCGTTGGGTCGTTCGGGCCCGGCGGCGAGCACTTCGACGATGTCGACGCGCTGATCGCTGCCACGGGAGCGAAGCTGCGCGGCGAGGACGCGGCGCGCGTGACGCTGCTCGTCAAGGGCTCGCGCTTCATGCGCATGGAACGCGTTGTTGCCGCGCTGACCGGTGCCGCCGCGGGCGGGAGTCACTGATGCTGCTCGCGCTTGCGAACTGGATCGCGACCGATGTGCGCGCGTTCAACGTCTTCGGCTACATCACGCTGCGCGCGGTGCTGGCGACCATGACGGCGCTGCTCATCTCGTTCGTGGTCGGCCCGAGCATGATTCGCAAGCTCACCCAGTACAAGATCGGGCAGGCAGTGCGCGACGACGGGCCGCAGTCGCATCTGATCAAGGCCGGAACGCCGACCATGGGCGGAGCGCTGATCCTGGTTTCGATCGTGATCACGACGCTGCTCTGGGCCGACTTGAGGAATCGCTTCGTCTGGGTGGTGCTGCTGGTGACCCTGGGTTTTGGCGCGATTGGCTGGATCGATGACTACCGCAAGGTCGTGTACCGCAACCCGAAGGGGCTTTCCGTGCGCACCAAGTTCGTGTGGCAATCGGTGATCGCACTGCTCGCCGCGGTCTACCTCGCCTTCTCCGTCTCTGCACCCTCGACTAGCCAGTTCCTGCAGCTGTTCCTGGCGTGGCTCTACAGCGGCTTCAATCTCGATCTGCCGCCGAAAGCCGATCTGATCGTGCCGTTCTTCAAAACGGTGAGCTATCCCCTGGGTGTCTGGGGATTCATCGCGCTGTCGTATTGCGTGATCGTCGGCGCGAGCAACGCCGTGAATCTGACCGACGGGCTCGACGGACTCGCCATCATGCCCACGGCCATGATCGCCGGCGCGCTTGGCATTTTCGCCTACGCCATGGGTCGCGCCGACTTCTCGAGCTACCTGCTCATGCCGCATATTCCGGGCGCGGGCGAGCTGACCGTGATTTGCGCCGCGATCGTCGGCGCCGGCCTAGGCTTTCTGTGGTTCAACGCCTACCCGGCCGAGGTCTTCATGGGCGACGTGGGCGCGCTCGCGCTCGGCGCCGCGCTCGGCGCGATTGCGATCATCGTCCGCCAGGAGATCGTGCTGGCGATCATGGGTGGCGTGTTCGTCATGGAGACGCTCTCCGTGATGATCCAGGTCGCATCGTTCAAGCTCACCGGCAGGCGGGTTTTCCGCATGGCGCCGATCCACCACCACTACGAGCTCAAGGGCTGGAAAGAAAATCAGGTCGTTGTTCGCTTCTGGATTATTACGATGCTTCTGGTCCTCTTCGGCCTTGCGAGCCTGAAACTGCGCTAGCGATGACGCTCAAGAATCGCCACGTCGTCGTGCTCGGCCTGGGCGTCACGGGATTGTCGGCCGCGCGCTGGGCGGCCCGCAACGGTGCCCGGGTCGCCGTCGCCGACACCCGCGTCGATCCGCCGCGCCTGGCGCAGTTGCGCGCCGAGCTGCCGCAGGTCGGGTTGACGACCGGGCCGATCACCGACGCGACGCTTGCGGGCGCACAGATGATCGTTATCAGCCCCGGGCTCGCCAAGGAAGCGCCGGCGATCCGCGCCGCGGTGGGGCGGGGAGTCGAGCTGGTCGGCGACGTCGAGCTCTTTGCCCGCGAGCTGCCCGCGGGGCAGAAGGTGTTGGCGATCACCGGCTCGAACGGCAAGACGACGGTTACGGCACTGACCGCCGAGCTGCTGTGCGCAGCGGGGGTCGTCGCCACGACCGTCGGCAACATCGGCGAGCCGGTGCTCGACGTCCTCGCCGCGCACGAGCAGGGAGCGCGTTGGCCCGACGTGTTCGTGATCGAGTTGTCGAGCTTCCAGCTCGAGACGACGTCGAGCCTCAAGCCCGTTGCGGCAACCGTACTCAACGTCACGGAGAATCATCTCGATCGCTACCCCGGCATCGCCGAATATGCCGCGGCGAAGGCGCGCATCTTCGCAGGCGGCGGCGAGCAGATACTCAATCGCGACGACGCACGCTCGCTGGCGCAGGCAGTGCCGGGCCGCATCGTGCAGACGTTCGGCGCCGGTATCCCGCAGGGCGAGCACGAATGGGGAATGGTCGAGCGCAAGGGCGTGCCATGGCTCGCGCGCGGCGGTGCGTTGCTTATCGCCGCGAGCGAGCTGGCATTGGTCGGACGACACAACGCGTTGAATGCGCTCGCGGCGCTGGCACTCGCGTCGACGGTGGTCAAGATAGACGGCAAAGTGCTCTCGGCGCTGGCCGGCTTCCATGGTTTGCCGCATCGGATGGAGCGCGTGACGGACATCGCCGGCGTCGTGTTCGTCAACGACTCCAAGGGCACGACGGTTGCCGCGACACTCGCCGCCCTCGACGGCATCGGCCGCCCGGTAGTGCTTATCGCCGGCGGCGACGGCAAGGGGCAGGATTTCGCGCCGCTCAAGCCCGCTGTTGAGGCGCATTGCCGCGCGGTCGTCCTCGTGGGTCGTGACGCATCGGCGATTGCCGCCGCGCTGTCGGGTGCGGCACCTACGGTCGAATTCGCACCGGCGCTCGAGGCCGCCGTGGCGCGCGCGATTGCGCGGGCGCGGCCCGGCGATGCGGTCCTGTTGTCGCCTGCGTGCGCGAGCCTCGACATGTTCCGCGATTACATCGAGCGCGGCGAGCGCTTCAAGGCTGCGGTCGCAGCTCACGCCCGGGAGGCCGCGCATGCCTAGGGACGGCCTGCTGGCGACGTTACCGCGGTTCTATCCGCTGGCCGCGCCGCGCGACAGCCGGGCGATGCTCGCCTACGATCCGACGCTCGCCTGGGCGGCGCTGCTGCTGCTCGCTATCGGGGTCGTCATGGTTTATTCGGCATCGATCGCGACCGCGGAGGCGTCTGCTTATACCGGCTACAGGCCATGGTACTTCCTCGCGCGTCACGCGCTGTTCGTCACGGCCGGACTCACGGCGGGACTGATCGCGTTCCAGGTGCCCGTCAAGGCGTGGCGCGCGCTGGCGCCGTATCTGTTCGTCGCCGGCGCCGCGCTGCTGATCGCGGTGCTCCTTCCGGGAGTGGGTCGTGCCATCAACGGCAGCAAGCGGTGGCTCACCTTCGGCGTGCTCAGTTTACAGCCGTCGGAGTTCATGAAGCTCTTTGTCGTGCTCTATGCATCTAGCTATGCCGTGCGCAGAGCGGCATTCCTGCACGCGGAACAACCGCTCAAGCAGACGCTCCTGCGCGGCTTCCTGCCTCTGCTTGCGGTGATGATCGGAATCGGCGCGCTGCTGTTGCACGAGCCGGATTTCGGCGCCTGCGTGGTGATCGTCGCCATCGCCTTCGGCATCCTGTTTCTGGGCGGGCTCGACGGACGACTCCTGGCGGGCTTGGGCGTGCTGCTGCCGATCGCGTTGTGGGTACTGATCCGAATCGCGCCCTATCGTTTGCAGCGCTTCACCGGCTTCCTCGATCCCTGGGCGGACGCGTACGGCAAGGGCTATCAGCTGTCGCATTCGCTGATTGCCTTCGGCCGCGGCGAATGGTTCGGGGTGGGCCTGGGAGCGAGCGTCGAGAAACTCCTCTATCTGCCCGAAGCGCACACCGACTTCCTGCTTGCGGTGATCGCCGAGGAACTCGGCTTCGCCGGCGTCATCGCCGTGATCGCGTTGTTCGCGTGGCTGTTGATCCGCGCCTACGCGATCGGCCGGCAGGCCGCGCGTCTCGAGCGCCCGTTCGCCGCGCTGCTCGCGCACGGCATCGGTATCTGGGTGGGCATCCAGGCGTTTATCAACATCGGCGTCAACATGGGCGTGCTGCCGACCAAGGGACTCACTTTGCCTTTGCTCTCCTTCGGCGGCAGCGGCATCGTCGCCAACTGCGTGGCGATCGCGATTCTGCTGCGCGTCGATTTTGAAAATCGGAGGCTGCTCCGAGGGTTCACGGTATGAACGGGACCGTCATGATCACGACCGGCGGCACGGGCGGACACGTTTTTCCGGGACTCGCGGTCGCAGCGCGCCTGCTCGCGCGCGGCTGGCGCGTGTTCTGGCTGGGGACACGCGAAGGGCTCGAAGCGAAGCTCGTGCCCGAGCACGGCGTCGAGTTCGAAGGCATACGTTTTGTCGGCGTGCGCGGCAAGGGGCTGCAGCGGTTGCTGCTCGGGCCGTTCGCACTGTTGGATGCATGCCGCCAGAGCCTCTCCATCATCCGGCGGCGCGCGCCGGACGTCGTCCTTGGATTCGGCGGATTCGCATCGTTTCCCGGAGCGCTGATGGGTGTGGCTTGCGGCAAGCCGCTGGTGATCCATGACGCAAACGCGGTCGCGGGACTTGCCAACCGCGTCCTCGCGTACGGCGCCGATCGCATCCTGCTGGGCTTCCCCGGCGCATTGTCCGGCCGGCATGCGGCCAAGACGGAATGGGTCGGCAATCCGGTGCGCGCCGACATCGCGGCGCTGCCACCGCCGGAAGAGCGATATCGCGGGCGCAACGGGCCGCTCAAGCTGCTCGTCTTCGGCGGCAGTCTGGGTGCAGTCGCGTTGAACGAGCGCGTGCCCGCCGCGCTCGCACTTCTTCCCGCGTCGTCGCGCCCGATCGTTACGCACCAAGCCGGCGAAAGGCACCTGGACGCGCTGCGTGCGACCTACGCCGCCGTCGGCGTCGAAGCCGAATGTGTCCCCTTTATCACCGACATCGCAAAGAGCTATGCGCGAACCGATCTCGTGCTCTGCCGCAGTGGCGGCTTGACGGTGGCGGAACTGGCGGCGGCCGGCGTCGCGGCGGTACTCGTGCCGCTGCCGGGCGCGATTGCCGACGAGCAAACGCACAATGCCCGCTTTCTTGTCGATGCGGGCGGCGCGGTACTCATGCCGCAGGCCGAGTTATCGCCGGAACGCCTCGCCGATTTCCTGGGCGGCTGCTCGCGCGAGCGGTTGCTCGAGATGGCTGTCGCGGCCCGGCGGCTCGGACGCGCGGATGCGGCCGAGCGCGTCGCGGAGGCGTGCGTCATGGAGGCAAGGCGGCCGTGAAGCACAAGGTCAAGCGCGTGCATTTCGTCGGCATCGGCGGCGCCGGAATGAGCGGCATCGCCGAGGTGCTGCTGACGCAGGGATATCGGGTCACCGGCTCGGACCTCGCGCACGGTGCCGCGACGCGGCGTCTGACCGAACTGGGTGCGCGCGTCGCCTTCGGGCACGCCGAGTCCAATGTCGCGGGTGCCGATGTCGTCGTCGTGTCGAGCGCAGTGCCGGCGGACAACTCCGAGGTCGCCGCGGCGCGCAAACAGGGCATTCCGGTCGTGCCGCGCGCGCTGATGCTCGCCGAGCTGATGCGGTTGAAGCAGGGGATCGCCGTGGCGGGAACGCACGGCAAGACGACGACGACGAGCCTCATCGCGAGCGTGCTCGCCGAGGGAGGCCTCGATCCGACGTTCGTCATCGGCGGCAGGCTCCTGTCGGCGGACGCCCACGCGCGGCTCGGTACGGGTGAATTCCTCGTCGCCGAGGCCGACGAGTCCGACGCATCGTTTCTCGTCCTGCAGCCGGTGCTCGCGGTGATCACCAACATCGACGCCGACCACATGGAAACTTACAGCCACGACTTCGCGCGGCTCAAGGAGGCGTTCGTGCAGTTTGTGCAGCGGCTTCCGTTCTACGGCGTGGCGGTGCTGTGCGCCGACGACGCCAACGTGCGCGACATCGTGCCCGCGATCACCAAGTCCATCGTGACCTACGGGCTCGCCGAGGACGCGCAGGTGCGCGCGGAGGCGGTCGAACACGCCGCGGGACGCATGCGGTTCGTGGCGCGCAGCGCCGGCCGCAGCGATCTCGCCGTCCTGCTCAATCTCGCCGGCGTGCACAACGTGCAAAACGCGCTTGCCGCGATTGCCGTCGGGCGCGAGACCGGCGTGGCTGACGCATCGATCGCCAAAGCCCTGTCCGAATTCAAGGGCGTGGGGCGCCGGTTCCAGCGCCACGGCGAAGTCGAGTTGGCCGGAGGCGGGCGCTATGCGCTCATCGATGACTACGGTCATCACCCCGTGGAGATGGCGGCGACCGTGGACGCCGCCCGCAACTCGTTTCCCGGACGGCGCGTCGTGCTTGCGTTCCAGCCGCACCGCTACACGCGCACACGCGACTTGTTCGAGGACTTCGTGAAGGTCTTGTCGACGGTCGACGCGCTCGTCCTGACCGAAGTCTATCCGGCGGGCGAGGCGCCGATCGTCGCCGCCGACGGGCGCGCGCTGGCACGCGCGCTGCGCGTCGCGGGCAAAGTGGAGCCGTTGTTCGTGGAGGACGTTGCCGGTGTCGCCGACGCCATCGGCGCAATCGCGCGTGACGGCGACGTCGTGCTGACGATGGGCGCGGGCTCGATTGGCGGCGTTGCGCAACAACTCACTCACAACCCGCCATGAACATGGTCGAACCACGCCACTTCGCCGGTTTGCGCGGAATGCTTGCGCTCGATGCCCCGCTTGCGCCGCACACGACCTGGCGTGCCGGCGGCCGAGCCGACGCAGCGTACGTTCCGGCCGACCGCGACGACCTTGCGCTGTTTCTGCGCCAGTTGCCCATATTCGAGCCGGTCACGGTCCTCGGCCTGGGGAGCAACACCCTCGTGCGTGACGGCGGCGTGCGCGGCGCGGTCATCCTGCTGCACAACCCCGGCGGCGCGTTGGCAGTCGCCGACGGCCTGATCTATGCGGAGGCGGGCGTCGCCTGTCCGAAGCTCGCCCGCTTCGCGGCACGCCGTGGTTGTGCCGGCGCCGAATTCCTGGCCGGCATACCAGGGACCGTGGGCGGCGCACTGGCGATGAACGCTGGATGCTACGGCGGCGAGATCTGGCCGCACGTAGCCAAGGTAGAGCTGATCATGCGCGACGGTTCCTTCGTCATGCGCACGCTGGCGGACTACGCGATCGGCTACCGCAGCGTCAAGCGCGTGGATGGGCGCCCCGCAGACGGCATCTTCACCGCCGCCTGGTTCCGCTTTCCGGCCGGCGACGGCGACGCGGCGCGCGTGCGGATCAAGGAGCTCTTGGCGCGAAGGATTGCAACGCAGCCACTCAACGTACCCAATGCCGGCAGCGTGTTCCGCAACCCTCCGCACGATCATGCGGCGCGCCTCATCGAGGATGCAGGCTTGAAGGGCTTTGCCGTCGGCGGGGCTCGCGTGTCCGAAAAGCACGCGAACTTCATCGTGAACGCAGAGCGACGCGCCAGCGCCAGGGACATCGAAACGCTGATCGAGCACGTGCGCCGTGTCGTCGCGGACAAGACCGGCGTTCTGCTCGAGACGGAAGTGCGAATCATCGGAGATTCGCTGTGATGCCGGACGACTTCGGCAAGGTTGCCGTGTTGCTGGGGGGGCCCTCCGCCGAGCGGGAGATCTCGCTGCTTTCCGGCAACGCCGTGCTCGCGGCGCTCCGGAGCAAGGGCATCGATGCGCATGGTTTCGATCCCGCCGAGCGCTCGCTCTGCGAGCTCACGAGCGGTGGCTTCGGCCGCGTGTTCATCGCTTTGCACGGCCGGTTCGGCGAGGACGGCACGGTGCAGGGCGCGCTGGAGGCGCTAGGCATCCCCTACACGGGAAGCGGTGTGATGGCCTCGGCGCTCGCGATGGACAAGTGGCGGACCAAGCTCGTCTGGATCGCCAGCGGCATTCCGACACCGAAGTATCGCGTCGTCGACGCAACGACCGACTGGTGGTCGGTGGTCGCCGAGCTCGGGCTGCCGCTGATCGTCAAGCCGGCGCGCGAGGGGTCGACGATCGGGCTGTCCAAGGTGACGTCGGTCGACCGCCAGGAGTTGGCGATCGCCTATGCAGAGGCCGTGAAGCACGACGACCTCGTGCTCGTCGAGGAGTTCGTCGCCGGCGTCGAGCTGACCGCGGCGATCCTGAAAGATCGCGCGCTGCCGCTGATACGCATCGAGGCGCCGCACGGCAACTACGATTATCACCACAAGTACTTCTCGGACGAGACGCGCTATTACTGTCCGTGCGGGTTGCCCGAGGCGACCGAGCATGCGATCCGCGCCCAATCGCTCCACGCGTTCGACATTATCGGCTGCAGGGGCTGGGGTCGTCTCGACCTGATCCTCAAAAACGACGGCGCCTTTTCGTTCCTCGAAGTGAACACTTCGCCAGGCATGACAGGCCACAGCTTGGTGCCGATGGCGGCGAAGGAAGCCGGCATTCCGTTTCCCGAGCTTTGCGTCGAGATCCTGCGAGGCGCGCATGTGGGATAGCCCGCGACAGCTCGACGTGTTCGCGCTGCTGTTCGCGCTCATGGCGGCGGCGCTGCTCGCCTGGGGGGCGGTCGCGTGGATGGTGCGGCAACCCGCGTTCGCGCTTCACCGTGTGGTTGTCGACGGCAACCTCGCGCGGGCGAGCCGCGCACACCTCGAGACGGTAATCCGCGAGGAACTCAAGGGGACATTCTTCACGTTGAGCCTCGCCGACGCGCGCGCATCGCTCCAGCGTGTGCCGTGGGTCAAGAGCGTCGCGCTGCGCCGGCAATGGCCCGACCGGCTGGAGGTCACGATCGCCGAGCATGAGCCGCTGGCGCGCTGGAACGACGCCGAGCTGGTCGATACCGAAGGTGAGGTGTTCAGCGCCGAGCTCGACGGCGAGCTGCCGCAGTTCATCGGTCCCGACGGCAAATCGGCGGAGATCGCGCTGCGCTACCGCGAGTTCGGCGCTGTCCTCGAGCCGCGTTCGCTGGCGATTGCTCAGTTGCGGCTGTCGCCTCGCGGCGGCTGGCAGTTGCGGACGACCGGCGGCGCTGCGCTTGCGATCGAGCTCGGGCGCAGCGCGCCGGGCGACCGGCTGTCGCGCTTCGTCCATTATCACTCGCGCACCGTCGGCGCGCTCAATCGCGGCGGCACACGCGTCGACTACGTCGACCTGCGCTACCGCAACGGCTTTGCGGTACGCGTGCCGGGCTTCACGGAAAGGCCGCCGCGCAAAGCGGGGTAGGAATGCCGACATGGTGAAAGACAACAAGAACCTGATCGTCGGCCTCGACATCGGCACGTCGAAAATCGTCGCCATCGTCGCCGAGGTAACACCCGAAAAGCGGCTCAACATCATCGGCCTGGGCGCGCAGCCGTCGCGCGGACTCAAGAAAGGCGTCGTAGTCAACATCGAGGCGACGATGGCGTCGATCCAGCGCGTTCTCGAGGAAGCCGAGCTGATGGCGGATTGCGCGATCACCGAGGTGTACACCGCCATCGGCGGAGGTCACATCCGTAGCCTCAACTCCAGCGGCATGGTCGCGATCAAGGAGAAAGAGGTCACGCAGGCGGACATCGATCGCGTCGTCGAGACCGCCAAGGCAATCGCGATTCCCAATGATCAGGAGATCCTGCACATCTTGCCGCAGGAATTCATTATCGACGGCCAGGAGGACGTGCGCGAGCCGCTGGGCATGAGCGG